>Ga0172367_10006309_pt1 | contig 13990 bp, 18 predicted proteins | sample Lak10m_FD_114542 | JGI IMG/M metagenome (GOLD analysis project Ga0172367, IMG submission 114542) | Freshwater microbial communities from Kabuno Bay, South-Kivu, Congo - kab_022012_10m | ecosystem: Environmental > Aquatic > Freshwater > Lake | place: Democratic Republic of the Congo: South-Kivu... | reverse complement strand
TGCTCATAAGCAACCACACCTTTCAATAAAGCAAGCTTTGGAGGATGGATATGACGAAGTATACTTATTTGGGGAAATAACTGATTTATCATATTTTAGTGAAAAAATTCAACCTCTACTAAATTCTAAAGTAGTTATAAAAAATCATTATGATAATAGACAGGAGATGTATAGTCTAGTAGATGCTGTGTACCATAATTCTAAATATGAAACGTATGGTCTAGTTGAAGCTGAGTGTATGCTAAACAATATACCCTTCTATGGTAATTGTAATAATCCTGAAGTCCTTTCAGAAGAAGAAATACTTTTTAGATGGAATAGTATACTAAATGAGTAAATTAAAAATTATATGGTTATCTGGTCATGGATTTAAACAGGAATCCTGTTGGGAGTATGACTATATCACAAAAGACCTGTTCTCTCTTTTTGATGTAGAAGTATTTGTGCTTACTGATGATTACAATTTATTTATAGATAACAGTTTAATAGTTTACTCATCAGATGATAGAACTTTATCTAAAAAAATACAAAACTATCTAGAAGAGTGTGACTCTAAAAAATTAAAGTATAATTTGCTTCATCTTTCAAACGAGCAGTTAAATCATAACTGCGATTATTATTCAAATGCCAAAGTTGTTTTTAGAAATTACTTTGATCCTAGTATAAAACAAAAAAATGTAGTAGTATTACCCCTTGGCTATAAGACTGGATTTACTAATAATAATCCAAAAAAGCTTAAGGATAAGAAATATGATTATTGTTTCATTGGACAACCAAAGTGGGATAGGTTTCAACTAATAGATATCATTAAAAAAAATGGTAATTCCTACATACATACCATAAATCAATGGGATTCCCCACAGTCTCTAAAATCAAAAGAGATGCAGGATATATTGAAACTAACAAAGATAGTTCCTTGTCCAATGGGAAATATCCTACCAGAAACATTTAGATTCTATGAAACATTAGAATCTGGTTCTATACCTGTTATAAGAAGATATAATGGCAGTGATTACTATAGTGGATTTTTTAAAAATCATCCTATTCCTACAGTTAATGATTGGAACGAACTTCCTCTTGTAATGGACAGTTTAATTAATAATGGATACGATAGTACTTGTACTAATATAAATAATTGGTATGCAACAATCAAACAAGAGCTTAGACAGCTAGTTTATGTTAGATTGCACTAATTTATAATTAAATAAAATAATGAACAAAATCCAACTTAGTATTGTTATGGCTTATTACAATAGAAAAAAACTATTGAAAAATACTTTAGATTCTATTTCTAGATCTAGTAAATGCAGAGACATAGAGGTAATAATAGTAGATGATGGTAGTGACGAATTTCATAGAATAGAGGATTTAGTATCAGAGTATAAATTTACTACTAAAGTAATTAGAATAGAAAAAGAAGATAAGAATCATGTTAATCCTTGTATTCCTTATAATATAGGATTTAAGAATGCTCAAGGAGATAGGATTTTAATTCAAAACCCCGAGTGTTTTCACGTTGGGGATGTGATAGATTATGCAATCAAGAACACGGATGATTCAAACTATATATCTTTTTCTACTTATGCCTTATCAAAGGAACAAACAGACACCTTTACTATCAATCCCATAGACTTAAAATCTAATCCATCTAAGTACGGTAATATGGAAGGATGGTATAATCACTCAAAAATAAATCCTAGACCACTTCACTTCGCCTCTTGTCTAACAAAAAATAATATAGATAAGTTAGGCGGATTTAATGAAGAATATTCCAAAGGAATAGGATTTGATGATGATGATTTATTGCTTAGAATAAAAGCAAATAGATTAAAGGTTAAAATATGTGATTCTCCTTTTGTTTTACATCAAAATCATTATGATGATTCTTCTTTTGAATCCAAAGCTTCACATAATCAAACTCTATTAGTATCTAACAAAGAAATATACTTTAATGCCATTAAAAAATACTATAAACCAAAGATAATTGGATTTTCACAACTTCATAATGAACTTGAACTAGGTAATCTTAAAAACTGGTTCAGATCTATGAGTTTTTGTGATTACATTTATATATTTGATCAAGGATCAACAGATGGCAGTTTAGATTACTATAAAAAATTCGATAATGTTAGTGTCATAGAATCAAAAACTAATAGGTTTAATGAAGAGCTACTATGTAAACAAGAACTACTAGATAAACTTCTTAAAGATCATCCAGATACCGATTGGATATTCTGGATGGATGGAGATACGCTCCTTGACGCAAGATTAAACAGACAAAATATAGAGGATATATTAAAGACTTTATATTTAGAAAATATAGAATCTGCATGGTTAGGTCACTATAATTTATGGAGAAGCGATGTATGGCATCGTACAGATGATCAATATGATCACTTTATGAAGGCTGGTCGCATGGCTTTCTGGAAGAATACTGGATTGTTAAAATTTGATACACAACAAGGACTTCACAAAAGCCAACATCCCTTAGGTATATCTAATGGAGCAAGATTACCATTTAATCTGATACATAAGGGTTTTGCTGATGATAATCAGATACTAAAAAAGTATAGTAATTATAAATCTAGAGGTCAATCCGGCTGGGCTTTAGATAGATTATTAGATGAAAGAACTTTAAAAGTTGAAAGAGTTCCTAACGAAGAGCTTCCTGATTGGATTATTTCTAATAATGTTAATCCTAATGATTTAGAAAAATTAATAAACATATATGAAAAAAGCATTAATTACAGGAATTAACGGAATGGATGGTAGTCACCTAGCAGACTTCTTGCTAGGAAAAGGTTATACTGTTTTTGGATTGGAGAGAAGATCTTCAGTAAAAAATAGAATTAATTGTAGTCATCTTGAAAATAAAATTACTTTTATACAAGGAGATTTATCTGACCAAAATTCTTTACTTAGAGCTTTAAAGTGCTCAGATCCAGATGAGATTTATAATCTGGCAGCACAATCGTTTGTTGGAGAAAGTTGGAACACACCAGAACAGACTAGTAATATCACTGGTTTAGGAGTATTAAGAATATTGGAAGCAATCAGGGAATACGGGAAGAAAATTAAATTTTATCAAGCAAGTTCCTCTGAAATGTTTGGTAAAATGAGTGGAATTCCTGCAAATGAAAATACTCAATTCTATCCTAGATCTCCTTATGGAGTCTCTAAGCTATACGGCCATTGGATAGCTAAAAACTATAGAGAATCTTATGATATGTTTAATTGCTGCGGGATATTATTTAATCATGAATCTGAAAGAAGAGGATTAGAATTTGTAACAAGAAAAATAACTAATGGAGTTGCAAAAATACATTTAGGATTAGATAATAAAATTGTTCTAGGAAACTTGGAATCAAAAAGAGATTGGGGATATGCCCCAGACTATGTAGAAGCAATGTGGCTAATGTTACAGCAGGATAGTCCAGATGATTATGTAATAGCTACAAACAAAGTATACTCTATCAGAGACTTTTTGAATATGGCTTTTCTAGAAATAGGCATTACTGATTGGTCTGAGTATGTTAAGCAAGATCAAAAATATATGCGACCTGCGGAAGTAGATTTTTTGATTGGTGATTTTAGTAAATCAAAAAAAGTTTTAGGTTGGGAACCCAAAACAGATATAAAAAAGATGGTAAGTTTAATGGTGCAGAATGATATTAAACTACTAGGAAAATAATATGAAAATAAACATAGTAACAGTTTCTAGTGGGTGGATTCTTCAAAAAATATCCGAAAGAATTAGAGACGGAAATAAGAGAAAAGATGTAATAATAACCGTATCAACTGTTGCAGATCCAGAAGCAGATGTAAATTATTACGCAGATTTGCAGAACTGTTACTTTGGTCAAAAAACTAAATGTGACATTGCTTATTTTACCCATGCACATGAAAATAGTAAAGATTGGGCTTTAGACTTATTCAAAAGTAGAAATGCATTTTCCTTGAATGGAATTGTTAGTATGAATAAAAGGTATACAGATATGTTGTTATCCATTGGAGTAGAAAATAAAAGGATAACTACAATAGTACCCGGAGAAACAAAGGATTTATTTCCTTTAAAAAAAACAAAAATTGGGATTGTATCCCGTGGAGGGCATGAGGGGTATGGTCAGTTTTTCATGGAAAAACTATTTTCAATATATGATTTAAAGCATTTTGAATTCAATTTTTTAGGAAATGGTTGGGATAATCTGCATTCAATATGTAAAAATAAAAAAATCGAAGCTAGTTTTTTTAATGATAGTGATTATACTATCTATCCACAATTCTATAATTACATAGATTATCTTTTGATTCCCGGACTATGGACTGCTGGACCTATGAGTATGCAGGAAGCGTTAAGCACGGGAACTCCAATTATTGCCGCAAATGTAGGATTTGTTAATTATGAATTTAAAGCTGATTATGTTTTTGAACCCAACAATACGGAGCAGCTTTATAGTATATTACTAAATATTCTAAAACCTAAAGTGGAAAGAAGACAACAAGTGTCTAATATGTCTTGGGAAGATTATGCAGAAAAATTGATTACTTTTATGGAAAGTATAAAAAATATATGATTAGCTTGATAAATGATACAATTTCAAAAGAAGATATTATTCTTCTAATAGAATGGCTTAAAACTAATCCAAGACTAACAAAAGGACCTCTTACCTTAGATTATGAATCTAAATGGTCTGAATGGCTTGGAACTAAATACTCGGTATTTGTTAATTCTGGATCGTCTGCAAATTTACTAATGCTTTATACCCTAATTGAAAGTGGTAGATTAAAGAATAATAAAATAATCATTCCTAATCTATGTTGGGCAACCGACCTAGCTCCAGCAATGCAGCTAGGGTTTGATCCCTACTTATGCGACTCTACTTAGATAATTTATCTGTAGATTTGCAACATTTAGAAAGGCTTTTTATAGAGCATTCTCCAGCAATATTTTTATTAGTATCTATTCTTGGACTAAGCCCAGATATGGAAAAAATAGTTGATTTATGTAATAAATATGATGTTATTTTATTAGAAGATAATTGTGAATCAATGGGTACTAAATTTAAAGGAGTTAATTTAGGAACTTTTGGATTAATGTCAACATATTCAACTTACTTTGGACACCATATTTCTACAATAGAAGGTGGGATGGTTTGTACAAACGATGAAGAGATCTATAATTTACTTGTAAGTATTAGAAGTCATGGATGGGACAGAGATTGGAGTAAAAGTAAGCAAAGTGAAGCAAGAAAATATAATAATATAAATAACTTTGATGCACTTTATACTTTTTATCATGCAGGAATGAATCTAAGATCAACAGATCTACAAGCATTTTTAGGTTTAAATCAATTAAACAAGATTGAAACTATTTTTTCTAAAAGAAATAAAAATTTTCATATTTATCAAAAAGATATAATAAACAATTATTGGAAACCTAATCCCATAGAAGAAAGTTATACTTCTAATTTTGCGTACCCAATGATTCATCCTAAAAAGGATGAAATAGTTGAAAAACTGCTTTCTAACAAAATTGAAGTTCGTCCATTAATTTGTGGAGCCATGCATTTGCAACCATTCTTTAAGAATAAATTTAAACAAAACAAAGAAGATTTTACAAATACTACAAAAATTACTAAATATGGTTTTTACTTACCAAATCATCCCGGTATCAACGATATTGATATAAAAATTATTGTTGATTTAATAAACCCAATAACAGGTTCATAATATGAATTTTACATATTATACAATAATTGGTAGAGATCCTAGATTGCTAGATGGACATCTACAAAATGTAACTGAGTATGCTGGATTCAACAAATTAGAATGCACTAAAAAATTATTAGTTATAGTTTATAAAAATAGTAAAATTTCCGAAGATACAACTAGTTTAATAAAAAAAGTATGTGATAAGTATGGAGCAGAAATTTTTTATTATGAAGAACCTACCGTTGATTTTCTACAGAATTTATATGCCTGTTGGAACTTGGGATACGAGAGAGCTTTAGATGGATTTGTTTTTAGAGGAGGATCTGATCAAATTTTCTCAAAAGATTCTTTTGTTCATCTATACAATGAAGCTTTAAAATTAAAAAATCAAGATTTTGTATTGCAAGCTAATACAATAGAAAATGCTGAAAGAAATTTGAATAGCAGACATTTATTAGCTCCTTTAGGGAACAATTTTGATGATTTCAATATACAAAAATTTGAAGAGTTTTGTACTAAAATTAATTTTGGAATAGAAAAAACTATTTTAACTTTACAAGACTCTTTACAATTTTGGGGTAAACCAACGCCACTTGTATCCACTTTAGGAATAATAAATAGAACAGACGGGTGTTCTTGGTTAATGAAGAAATCTGATTGGCAGAGGTTCGGTCCCCTACCCATCCTAGAGTATGGTATAACGGGAGATGTTGTTATACATGATAGACTTCAACGAGCTGGTTATGTTTCTTATATCACTAGAGACTGCATTACTTATCATTTTGTTAGAGGAGAATCGAAAGGATATACACAATGAATATATACTCAGAATATGAGTTATTTGGTAATGACAAAGATTACTCTGGTAACTGGAAAAATATTATAAATACATTAAATAACTTAAATGTGTCTAGCCTATTAAATATAGGCATAGGATCTATAGATGGATCTGATGCTAGAAGGTGGAATTATTTTTTAACTAACGAATGCAGTAGTATAACAAAGGTAACAAATTTAGAAATAAATTTAGAATACTGCAACAATATAAAAAATTCTAAAGATAAATTACTTAACAATGTAGTATGGGGTGATGTTAGATTCTCAGATTTAAAAATACTAGATTCAGATTTAATATTCTGGTCACACGGACCAGAACATATATTTAGAGAAGAATGGGAAGACACATTTAAAAAACTAGAAAATTCTGCCAATAAAATAGTTATTCTCCAAATGCCTTGGGGTTCTGGTTATGATTTCATGCCAGAGCATACAGCTAAAGATATTAAAAAAGGAGAAATTGAAAATTATGGATACGAATGTTACTATCAGGGTATAGAACATACTAGGAATGCTTCATTGGTGGGAATAAAAATAAAATGAAAATAGGAATAATAGGATTAGGAGTTGTAGGTTCAGCCATTAAATATGGCTTTCAAAAGCTAGGACATGAGGTATTAGTACATGACATAAAATTTGATACTAGAATATCAGATATTTTAGATACAGAAATATGTTATATATGTGTTCCTACACCATCAAATAAGGATGGATCATGTGATGTAAGTATTGTTAATGAAGTAGTTAATCAATTAAATCTTGAAAGGTACACAGGTATAGTTGCTATAAAATCTACAGTTTTTCCGGGAACAACAATTAGATTGCAACAACAGTTTCCTAAACTTACTATATGTTTTGTACCTGAGTTTCTTAGAGAAAGGTGTGCTGAAGTTGATTTTACAGAAAAGCATAACCTATGTATTGTAGGCACAACAAGCGACGAAGTTTTTAGTAAAGTTGCAGAGTCTCATGGTAAGTACCCAAAAACAATTAAGCAGCTTACTCCCACAGAAGCGGAGTTAGCTAAATACTTTAATAATATTTTTAATGCTACGCTAATTATATTTGCTAATAGCTTTTATGAAGTATGCAATCACATGAATGTAGACTATTCTGCAATTAAAGAAATTATGACTAATATTGATCATATACCTGATAAGTACCTTGATTGTAACTCTTCCTTTAGAGGATTTGGTGGAGTGTGCTTACCAAAAGATACTAAAGCTATAGACTTCTTGTGTAAGGATTCAGGTGTAGATGTGGAGTTCTTTAATATGCTGCTTAAAGAAAATAGTAAGTATGAGACTACTGTATTTAAAGGAATGAGAAAATAAATGATTAATTATATCAATGAATTTTATGATGGTAATTTAGTTGTCTCTAGAGTGGAGGGAGATGAGATAGCACAATTTGCGTTAAACAATCCTGATTTAAAGTTTCTAAGTACGCTGGAGATAGGAAAAGATAATATATGTTCATTTCCAAATTGCTCCTTGTATTTTTATATAGAGAATAATAAAAATATTAATTATGAATAACAATTTTACATTAATCTGGTCATTTAGAAATAGGTTTGAAATACTAAAAAAATCTATATTGTCTGCACATAAATATAGTCCTCTAGATGTGGATTTTTGTTTAATAGACGCAGCATCCGACGAAGAAACTATCAAACAATTGAGAGAACTTTGCAATAGTTTGGAAGGTAGAACTATAAGAATTTGCGAAAGTAGCTTCAGGTCTAGCTTATCTCAAGCTTGGAATTTAGGGATGATGCTAACTAAAAATAGATATGTTATCTTCTCAAGCTCTGATGTTTTATTCACTAATAGCGGTTGGGTAGAAGCATTGAAAGAAGTTATTATAAATCAAGGAAATGAATATGTGTTGATCGATAACCATGCTGTATTTGGATTTGATAAAAAAGTTATACCTAAGATGGGATGGTTTGACGAAGAGTTTGGAATTGGCCCACACTTTGATACTGATTTCATGATTAGAGCCTCAGAAAATAATATTAGATTTGGTATATTACAGAATAATGGCTATTATAAACATGGAGAGGATGATGATACTAAGCAAAGGCTACTCTCTGATTGCGGAGACAGACTTCCAATGAATAGTAAAGTTAATGAAAATCTGTTTAAAGCTAAATGGTCTAGTTCTTGGCCGGGGTGGATTCCTGTAGATGAGAATTACAATAACCTACATCACCCACCGACGCATATATCTCAAGTTAGGCGAATGGTAAATGAAACTGATCCACACCCAATATATACTAAATTATTGAAGTGAAGATATTACTACTAGGATATAAAGGATATCTTGGAAGTTTCTTACAAAATCAGTATGAAGTTGATATAGAAGAGAAAGAACATAATTACGATTATATAATAAATTGTATAGGAAAACCTGACTTAGAATTTTGTGAAAAGAATTTAGAAATTTCTTATGAATCTAATTTTAATGTTATCAATAAATATATAAAAAAATATAATAAAAGTAAAATATTAAACTTTTCGTCATATTATGTATATGACGATTTAGGTGAATGCTCAGAACTATCCAATACGACTAATGCTTATAATTATTGTTTACATAAGCTCATGTCTGAAAAAGCAGTAGATGAAATTGGTGGAGTTTCTTTCAGAGTAGGTAAACTTTTTGGAAGCCTCGATATTATTAAACAAAATAAACTTACAGAGATTTTATTAAGATCGAACGATATTACTTTAGATGAGGTTAGGTTTAACCCTACCAGCCTATATCAAATAAAAAGAGTTATAGATTATGAATTTAAGAACAAAAATTTAGTTGGTATTTTTAATCTATCTAATAAAGGTACGCCAACTCATTTTGAATATGGAGATTTTATAAAACATAATTGGAATCCGTATTTAAATATTAATAGAATAAAAAAACATGAAAGAGTTTTCCATAATTATGGAAAATTTACCATGTCCTGTGATAAGTTAGAAAAATTTATTACTTTGGTTGACTGGAAAATAGATCTAAAAAATTATTTAGGGAGTATCAAATGCTGTTAAGTATAGGTGATTTAATTGATAAATTGATTATAGAAAATATGAAAATTTTCTCCATTAGAGACAAATTGCATTCTTCAAATTTAACAGAGCAAGAAATTGTAGAATTAAATGAGAAGATGATGACACTTAATGAAAATAGAGGAATCATTGCAAAATGTTTAGATGAAAAAATTGATAACGTATTAAATAATACAGAGAAAAATGTCCTATTAAAGTCTATAAAAACTTACGGAATGATAAAATCAAATGGAAAATGATAAATTTAGTAAAAAAATAACTGATTTGGTTGAGGTGTGGTGGGAATGGATGAAGCATGATAGTATAGCCAGAAACAGTGACATAGATATAAAAACTAGAAAAATTAGCGTAGACTTTTGTGAAAATTTAATAAAAGCAGAGTATGATACTATAAATAAAATCAACAGCTATTTTGATAGAAAAGCTTAATATGAAAAAAGCAGATATAGAAGCGCAGTTAAAATTATTAATGGAGTATTGGGTTGAAGAAAAACAAAAAGAGGAAAGAAGCTCGCTAACTAAAGTTCGCTATGCTGGCCCAGAGTTAGGAAAAGAAGAGTACAGCTCTATTTTAGATGCATTGTTTAATGATTGGTGGTCTGGCGGGAAGTATACTTATAACTCTGAAAAGAAATTAGCGGACATTTCCTCTAGAAATTATGGTCTACTTACTAATTCAGGAAGTTCTTCCAATCTATTAATAATGGCGGCGGCTAAGGAATTATACTTTAAAGATGGAGACAAGATATTAACTCTTTCCTGCGGATTTCCTACTACAGTAAATCCTATAATTCAAGCAAATTTAATTCCTGTATTTGTCGATATAGATTTAGAAACATTAAACCTCTCTCCAGAGGTTCTACAAAATGCTATAAACAAAAATCCTGACATAAAAGGAATATTTGTAGCGCATACTTTAGGATTTAAGAGTAAGATAAAAGAAATATTGGATATAGCTAGATCTAATAATTTACAAGTATTTTTTGATTCTTGCGATGCTTATGGAACCACTTATAATGGAGAACCAATTCAGTCGTATGGAAAGGCAGCATCTTTTAGTTTTTATGTAGCTCATCACATAACTATGGGTGAGGGTGGTGGAATAGTTACAGACGATAATGATTTACATATAACTATGCGAAGTCTAAGAAATTGGGGAAGATACTGCTCTTCTCCGAATTGCTGTATAAGATCGGTCAACCCTAACCTGTTTTGTCCAGCAACAAAACTAACTAAAGACTCTGAACTCCCGTCAGATTATATGGTTAATTATCAATATGAGTGGCTTGGTTATAACTTAAAACCATTAGAGATTCAAAGTGCGATGTTATTTCATCAGATGGATAAAATATCCAACTTTAGCAACATTAGAAGAAAAAACTATAGAATGTTACACAATTATATGAAAAATACTAAAGTTAACTTTAAACTATGGGATATTGATGAAGAGACATCCCCTTTTTCTTTTCCATTCTTAATTCCGGAGAATTGTAAGTTTAAGAGAAAACATTTGATAGATCATCTTAAAAAGGATGAAATAGAATGTAGAGTCCTTTTTGGTGGAAACTTGATGAAGCATCCTGCATATTCTAAAAAGAAGCACTTATGGCAATCTTTTGGAACCCATGACAATTCTGATATTATTTTAAATAATTGCGTAATGTTAGGTGTTTCTCAAATAAACACAGAAGAACATATACAAAAAGTAATAACCTCTATTGATGATTTCATTAAAAAATGGTAAATTAATATGAAAGTATTAGTAACAGGCAGTCACGGCTTTATTGGTTCTTATATTTGTCAGGAGCTTCTCAATAATGGATACACTGTTATTGGCATAGATAATTTTTCAAAATATGGAAAAGTTACTAAACCTTTCGACACTAATCCTAAGTTTACATTTCTAAATTTAGATGTTGTAAATTTACACTCTTCAAAAGAAGTAATGGAAATAGCTAGTGATGTAGATTACGTCATAGCTGGAGCAGCTATGATTGGTGGTATTTCTTATTTCCATAAACACGCATATGATTTATTGGCTACCAACGAAAGAATATTAGCTTCAACTTTTGATTTTGCCATAAACCTCTGGAAGAATAAGAATTTAAAAAGAATAATAGTGCTTTCAAGTAGCATGGTATTTGAAAGCACTAATATCTATCCAACTCCAGAAGAAGAAGTGACTAAGTGCCCACCTCCAAAGAGCACATATGGGTTTCAAAAGCTTTCTTCTGAGTACTTTTGTAAAGGAGCTTTTGAGCAGTATGGATTGCCATACACAATCATAAGACCATTTAATTGCATAGGAATTGGAGAAGGTAGAGTATTAGGATCAGAAGAGACTACTCAAGGAAATGTAAAAATGTTACTAAGTCATGTTCTACCAGATCTAATCTATAAAGCTTTAAGCATGAAATCTGATGAGGAACTTCCCATTTTAGGACAAGGAAATCAAGTAAGACATTATACTGATGGTAAGGATATAGCTAGAGGAGTTAGGTTATCTATGGAGTCTGCATCTGCTGAAAATAATGATTTTAACATTTCATCACCATATCCAGTCTCTGTTCTAGAGCTATCCGATAAAGTTTGGAACAAAATTCATAATACTAAACTTAGAATTAAAAATGAAGCTCCTTTTGTCTATGATGTTCAAATAAGAAGTCCTGATGTTTCTAAAGCAAAGAATTTGTTAGGATTTGAAACTAAAATACCATTAGATGATACCTTAGATGAGGTAATAGATTGGATGAAGCATTACTATGGATTTCAGTGAAATTATAGATTATTGTATAAAAGACTCTGTTAGATCTTTTAATGAGATCTATGATAATAAGGATCAACCATTACTAGAGTTAGTTAGTATGGGGGAACTTGTTGATAGATTGTCCATAGTAAATATAAAACTTTTTAATCTAAAAGATAAAGTTATGAATACTTCTGATGAATCTTTCAGAGCTTGGGCATCTGTCGAGGATGTCAAACTAGTTATGGAAAGATCTAGGTTAAAAAGAGCCATAGATCAAAAATTAATCTACACTATAAACATAATAAAGAATGGGGATAGCTCAGGAAATTTTGTTCCTGAAGTAAAAAGGTACGGAAATGAAAACAGATCTTAATGTATACAGTCCTTTTAAGGCAGCACACCACACAGATAAAATTCAACAATTCAAATGTGGAAAACAGCCTATGCCCTTACAGGTGCAATTAATCATTGCGGATCTATGTAATCATAACTGTTCATTCTGTGCTTACAGAATGGAAGGATATACTTCTAATAAAAACTTTGGTGAGTGGGATGCTGTAAAGGGTATGATTAATAATAACCCTAATAGAATGATTCCATATGAAAAGTGCATTGAGATTTTGGATGATTGTGCCGAGCTAGGGGTTAAAGCTCTACAATATACTGGTGGAGGAGAACCCACAGTACATCCTAAACATAAAGAAATATTTCAATATACCTTAGATAAAGGTATGGATTTAGCTTTAGTGACTAATGGAACCATCATGCGTCCCGGAGTTCCAGAGATTTTAGCTCAAAGTAAGTGGGTTAGGTTTTCAATTGATGCTGGAAAGGCTGAAACTTACTCTTCAGTAAGAGAAGTTCCTTTAACATTCTTCAATAAAACTTTAGATAACATAAGAAAAGTATCTAATGCTAGAGCTAAATTAAGTAAATCTGATTTAGTTATAGGCATAGGATTTGTTGTAACTAAAGAAAATTGGAGTGAGATTTATGATGCCGTAAAGATTTATAGCGATCTGGGAGTAGATAATGTAAGAATTAGCGCAGTGTTTACCTCAGAAGATTTTGATTATCACAAGAACCATTGGGAACAAACAAAAGATCTCATTAGGAAAGCTAAACAGGATTTTGAAACAAAAGATTTTAAAGTCTTTGATCTGTTTGGTGATAGAATTGCTGACCTTCAGCAGCATAGACCAGATTATGATTTCTGCTCATATATGCACTTGAACACTTATATTGGTGGAGATCTAAAGGTATATACTTGTTGTAATAATGCGTACAACGATCATGGAGATATGGGATCTATAAAGAATCAAAGATTTAAAGAGTATTGGCTGTCTGAAGCTAAGAAAGAAAAGTATGACTCTTTTAGAGCTTCATCTTGTGAAAGATGTATGTTTAATAACAAAAACAGATTTATGAATTATCTTATAGAAGAAAATCCAGTTCACGTTAATTACATATAAAAAATTATATGGCTACCTCTATAATATACTATGAAAGACTTTAGCAAGTTTCAGCAAGAAGCGATTCGTACCGCTGTGTACCCTGATGTTGGTTGGAACCTTTACTACCCTGCTCTTGGCCTAGCTAGTGAAGCAGGGGAGGTTTGCGGCAAGAT
>Ga0172367_10006308_pt1 | contig 13990 bp, 13 predicted proteins | sample Lak10m_FD_114542 | JGI IMG/M metagenome (GOLD analysis project Ga0172367, IMG submission 114542) | Freshwater microbial communities from Kabuno Bay, South-Kivu, Congo - kab_022012_10m | ecosystem: Environmental > Aquatic > Freshwater > Lake | place: Democratic Republic of the Congo: South-Kivu... | reverse complement strand
TGAGGATGTCGGTCACCGAACCGAACACGTCGATGAGCTCCTGCTGCGAGCGGACCTCGAAATCGGAAGAGTCGCCCGCCTTGAGGTGGTGCCGGTTCCGGAGGATCGCCTCGATCTCGGCCTTGGCCTCATCGGCCACCTCTTCACCGGCGGCCGAGGCGAAGATCCCATTGAGGTGGGTGATGGCCAGGATCCGTTTTTGCACGGTGGTGTAAGGGGTCAGCACAATGTCGTCCATGTCCATCCCCATGGTGTTCTGCCCCTTTCCCTTCAGCACGCCGATCACCCGGAAGGGGATGCTGTTGAAGCGGATGGTTTTTCCCAGGGGATTTTCATTTTTGCCGAAGAGGGTGTCCACCACGGTTTGCCCGATGACGCACACCTTGGCCGCGGTCTTCACGTCGCGGTCGGTGAACATCGTTCCCTGCCCGATCTCGTATTTGCTGATCTCCGCATACTCGGGGTTCACCCCCCGCAGGCTGGCCGGCCAGTTCTTGGAGCCGTACACCAGCTGCCCCCCTCCCGAGACCATGGGGGAGACCTCCTTGATATATTGGGCCTGGTCGCGGATGGCCTGGTAGTCGTCCAACGTGAGCGTTTCGGTGGCCGAGCCGGCTAACATGGCGCCGCGGAACCGTTCCCGGCCGGGCTGCACGATCAGCATGTTGGATCCCATGCCGGAGATCTCACTCTGGATACTTTGCTTGGAGCCCTGCCCGATGCCCAGCATGGCGATCACGCTGGCCACCCCGATGATGATGCCTAACATGGTGAGGAAGGTGCGGTAGGGGTTCCGGAAGAGGGCCCTGAGCGAGATGGTGAGGAGGTTTGAGGTGTTCATCTGGCTGAATTTAAGCGAGTTCGCGATCGTTCTCCGGGAGGCTTTCCAGCGCTTCCCGGGCCGATTTGGTGTTCGGGTTGGCTTCGTCGCGGATGATCCGGCCGTCGCGCAGCACGATGCTCCGGCTGCTGAAGGCGGCGATGTCGGCTTCGTGGGTGACGAAGGCGATGGTCTTGCCCTGCCGGTTCAGCTCCTGGAAGAGGGCCATGATCTCGAAGCTGGTGCGGGTGTCCAGGTTCCCGGTGGCCTCGTCGGCTAAGATGATCACCGGGTCGTTCACTAGCGCCCGGGCGATGGCCACGCGTTGCTGCTGTCCGCCCGAGAGCTGGTTGGGGGTGTGCAGCATCCGGTCGCTCAGCCCCACTGCCTCCAAGGCCTCCCGGGCCTTCTGTTTCCGCTGCCGGGAGGTGACGCGGGGGTTGTAGAGCAGGGGGAGCTCCACATTCTCCAGCGCAGTGGTGCGGGGCAGGAGGTTATAGGACTGGAACACAAAGCCGATCTTGACGCTCCGCAGGCGGGCCCGTTCATTGCGGGTCATGCTCTTCACCGGCACCTCATCCAGCAGGTATTCCCCCTCGGAGGGGGTGTCGAGACAGCCCAGGAGGTTCAGCAGGGTCGATTTTCCCGAGCCGCTCGCCCCCATGATGGCTGCAAACTCTCCGGCCATCACATCAAAGGAGATCCCCTTGAGCGCCCTGACATTCTCACTGCCCACCCGGAACTCGCGTTTCAGCTCGCTGATGTGGATGATCCGGTTCATGGCTGCGGGGGGCTGGGAGGTTCCTGCTGCGACGACTTTTTGTTGTTGTTGCTGCCCGGCGGTTTGGGGAGGAAGGGGCTGGATGTGTTGGCGGCGGAGGAGCTGCCGGCGTCCCGGCTCTCCTCCAGGGCGGTCACCACCTGCTCTCCGGGCTGGATCCCGGAGCAGATCTCCACCTGCACGCCGTCATCCATCCCGGTAATCACAGTCCGGGGCTCAATGAGGCCATCCCGGAGGATGTAGAGCTGTTGGCCTAGGGAGTCGGGGGAATGGGAAGGAGGGGGGCCGGGTGCCGGCTCCCCGCCGGGGCGCTGCGCTGCGTTGAATTGCTGGATCATGTTCATGTTGGGAGTCAGCGTCAGCGCTCCGGCGGGGATGAGCACCACCCCCTCTTTTTCTTCAGTGATCACCGTGATGCTGGCGGTGAGGCCGGGCATCAGCTTCAGGTCGGGGTTGGGGGCCTGCACCACCACGCTGTAGGTGACCACATTGGCATTGATATGGGGCTCCAACCGCACCTGGGTGACGGTACCGGTGAAGAGATCATCGGGGAAGGCGTCAACAGTGAAGGTGACCCGCTGCCCCTCCTTCACCTGGCCGATATCTGCTTCGTCCACGTCGGCGATCACCCGCATCCGGGTCAGGTCGTTGGCAATGGTGAAGAGGGTGGGGGTGTTGAAGCTGGCCGCCACCGTCTGCCCCTCCTCCACGTCGCGCGAGATCACCACCCCGGAGATGGGCGAGGTGATGGTGGCATAGCCTAAGTTTCGTTCGGCGCTGGTAAGTTCGGCCTGGATGCGGTCCACGCTGGTCTTCGCCTTCACGAATGCATACCAGGCATTTTCGTAATCGGCGTCACTGATCGTATTTTCCTCATGTAATTTTTTATACCTGTCATGATTTTTCCGCTGAAACTCCAGGTCGTTCTCCGCCGACTCCAGGCTGGCCTTCACCTGGGCCACCTGGGCCTCCAACATGCTCTTGTCGAGGAGGGCCAGCAGCTGCCCCCTGGTCACCACGGAGTTGTAGTCGACAAAGAGCTTCTCGATCGTCCCCGACACCTGCGTCCCCACCTCCACCTGGTTGATGGGCTCGAGGGTGCCGGTGGCGGTCACCTCCCGGGTGAGGGAGCCGGTGACCGCCTCAGCTGTCTTCACCGAGATCCGCGGAGCGGAGGTTCTCCCAAGAAGGATCCAGGCGAGGATCCCGCCGGCCAGGAGCGCTCCGGCGATGAGGAAGAGTTTGGTTCTTTTTTTCATGACGGCAAAAATAGCCTCGGCCAAAGCCAGGGAGGAAACAAAATGGACGTATCAGAGAATTTCAGGGAAGAAGGGGGAATTTTCAGGGAAGATGCGCGATGGGAGATACGGGATGCGAGATGCGCGATGCGCGAAAAGCGAAAAGCGAACCTATTCCCCCGTCAGGGTAACCACCAGCCTTCATCCGCGGGGTTTGGGCGACAGCTGGATTTCTTTCTGGAACCAGGGCATGGGATAAAAGTAGATAAAAAGGCAGTTGGAAGAATTTGGTTTAGTCAGTGAGCTTTATCTCTCCACTTCTAATTTTCCGCAAAAATTCTTTCTGCTCCTTCAAAGACATTTTAGCCAATTGTGCTGCTATCTTTTCTTTTATCTGCCTAAAATATTTTACTGTATCGAATGTTTTTTCAGTCTTCGTTTTCATATTCAGTGAATTCTAAAGGTGATCGAATATCAATAATCGGGTATCCCAATCTCATATTGACAGAGTTGAAAAGTTTTATTTTATCGAAGTTGACAATATGTTTAAAATTCCAACTAACCAAGACATCTAACCGATTAACAGTAGCGAGCGCAATATGATATGCATCATTAAAACTGGAAGTTCCAAGAATTCTCTCGTCGATATATGCCTGAGCCAGATTTTTTGATTCGTTATCAAGTTCAATGAATCTATAACAATCTTCTGGAATTCTGGCGTTTAATCTCTTTGACATATTCTGGGGCAAGTGATAATTCAGCTTCACTAATTTCAGAAAAGTACACAAAGAAGTCTTTTTTCAAGATTCGATCAAAGAATTTCTTCGTATCGTACTCAAATTCATCGTCAAAGAAACCTCCAACCACTGATGTGTCAATATAAATCCTTGGTTTCATGTAGTTTAGTTTAATACAAAGATACTTGTTTTAATTTTCATATCAACTTGAAACTTTTTATCAACCATTTGGCTCAACTGGGTAGTAGCACTACCCACATGGCTTTTTCTTCGTCCAAAATAGTGCGAACTTCTGTCAACCTGTATCTGGCCATAATTACTTGTGTTTTTCATGAAGCTCCTGAAGATGTTTTTTAGGGTTGAAGTCTTGGACGATTCCGCTATTTTCACCGACTTCAAGCGCTTCTTTCAATACTTCGATCTTGCTCTCTTCCTGCTCCAGCAACCGTAGCCCGGCCCGGATGACTTCACTTACCGAATGATACCGTCCCGATCCTATTTTATTCAGGATGAAGCTCTCAAAATGATCTCCTAATGAAATTGAGGTGTTTTTGCTCATAATTTAATTTTTTAACAAAGATACCAATTTTTGGTAATAAAAGCAACCTGCCCGGATCATCGAAAAAATTTAAATATGTCAGCAGATTCCGTTAATTTTGTATGAAGGGTAGTTGAATGAATTCAGGGGAATAACACTATCTTTAACCGGCAGTAATATTAACAAGATGAAAAAGGTATTGATATCAGGGATCATTCTATTTTTCGGTATCTCCATCCGAACCTATGCGTCGGTCGGCATTGCCAACGACGGTGTTGAATTCACCTTCGCCCTTGTCGGGTGCCTGCTGGTGCTGGCGATTGCGTTGCAGGGGATCGATTACCTCCGGAAAAACGGACGAAGGATCATTCATACGATGGCCGGAAGACTGAAAATGAACCTCCGTCATCTAGTTGAGCGCTGATGCCCGGTTATTATTCGCAAAGACTCAATGCCAGTCGCCTGCAACAATGTTACCTGGTTGCGCCTCCCCGTGTAAAGCAATTTCTTGAAGCGGAGATCCTGTTTGTTTTATCAAAGATCCATTCCCATGACAAGGTGCTCGACCTAGGCTGTGGTTACGGACGTGTGGCCTTCCGGTTGACTGAGAAAACGGATCAGGTGGTTGGCATTGATCTTTCCAATGACAATATTCTCCTTGCCAGGGAACTTGGCCGTCAGAACAACTCGGTACAGTTTTATCAGATGGATGCTGCCCGTCTGACCTTTGCCGGCGACTCATTTGACATGACCATCTGCGTTCAGAACGGGATTTCCGCTTTTAACATAGATCCGATCCGTTTGATCACAGAGTCGTTGCGGGTCACCAAACCGGGAGGGAGGCTTCTCCTCTCCACCTATTCCGAAAAGTTCTGGAAGGAGCGGCTTCACTGGTTTGAAATTCAGGCAGATCATGGATTGATAGGAAAAATTAACGAGGAGGTGACTCAGGATGGGGTGATCGTTTGTGAAGACGGCTTCAAAGCGATCACCTTCTCAGAGAGTGATCTCCTTGATCTCTCCTCACAGTTCGAAGTCACGGCCACGATCTTCGAGGTCGATGACTCAAGCCTCTTCTGTGAAATGATAAAGAATTGATTGCCCATCTGCCGTTTTGTAAGGATGATCATCATTGTTTCATCATCTTCTTCACCTCAGTGAAATCTCCTGATGATACTTTAAGGTAGTAGATCCCGCTTGGGAGATCGCTGATATCGAGGGTGAACCGATCCCCTTCCCCCTGAAGGGAGAGAAGCTTTTTCCCTAGGGTGTTAAAGAGTTCCAGAATGGTTGTTCCCGGCTGTCCTGCCGTCAGTACGGTCACCCGGTCGGTGGCGGGGTTGGGGAAGAGGGTCACGCGGGTGGCTGAAACGCTGCGAGGGATGCCTACGCCGAAATCCATGGTCCCGAGAATGGTCCCCTTTTTTCCTGCCGCATAGGCCCTGTTCGCATCGGAAATGACGATGCTATAAAGTTCTTTTTCAGTGCTGTAGAGCTGACGCTGCCAGGTTTCTCCCCCATCCCCGGTGAACAGGATCGTACCTGATGCTCCAGCCATATAACCATGCATTTCATCCAGGAAAAAGAGGGAATGGTAATCGCGGTGAACAGGGGTGGTGAGCTGTTGCCAGGTGGCGCCCCCGTTGGTGGTCCGGAGCAGGGTATTGTATTTGCCAACAGCATAGCCACGATCCTGGCTCGGGAAACAGACCGCTAACAGATCCTCCGTGGTCCCTGAATTTTGTGGTGTGAAGGAGGCGCCTCCGTCGGTGGTTTTGAGGATGGTGCCCCAGGCGCCGACCACAAAGCCCTCATCCGGCCCTGTAAAACAAATGCCGTAGAGATGGCGTGTGGTGCCGGTGTTCAGCATCGACCAGTCAGCGCCCCCGTTTTCGGTCAGCAGAACCGTTCCCCAGTCGCCGGCCACATACCCCCGGCCCGGAACCGGAAAATCAACTCCGTTCAGGTTATTAACCGTGCCCGGGGTCAGCTGGGACCAATTGTTCCCTCCGCTCAGGGTCCACAGGATCAGGCCGGAATCTCCTACCACATACCCATCCTCCTGGTTCATGAAATCCAGTGCGTTGAGTGTTTTTGTCGTACCGGTAGCGATGGGGTCCCAGAATATGCCGCCGGTGGTCGTTTTAAGGACTGTCCCTCCGTTGCCAACAGCATACCCGGTGCCGGCTTCAGGAAAGGCGATCGCCCGCAAATCGGCATAGGACCCCTCTACGTAGGATATGATCGTGCTGCCGCCATTGGAAGTTTTATATATTTTCCCAATCCAATTCTCATCTACGAGGTCATACCCAACCATGAACCCTTCGGAGGCGTTGAGAAAATCGGCGACATAGAAATCGTCTATGGCGGGAGAGGATAAATCGGACCAGGTGGCACCGCCGTCCGTTGTCTTGAGGAATGTGCCGAATTCCCCGGCCACATAGCCGGTATACTGGTCAAGAAAGCAAACGGAGAACAGAAACCGGATTGTTCCTGAATTCAGGCTGCTCCAGCTCTCCCCTCCATCGACCGTCTTAATGATGTTTCCCTGTGCACCTACAACATATCCGATCTGCTCCGATACAAAACAAATCCCGTAGAGCCCCTGCTGATAAGACCCGCCGTTGATCCACACAGTATCCCAGGAAACCCCGCCGTTGGTGGTCCTGAGCACGATTCCTTTTGAATCCCCGAAGGAACTGCATGCCAGAAAACCGGTATCTTCCGTTAAAAAATGAACCTTCCAGAATTTGATATCCGGCGGAGCAGGCAGCACATTCCAGGCGGTTCCTCCGTCAATCGTTTTCAGGATGGCAGTTTCAGAAGTGGCATACCCCGTGGAGGGAGTGGGGAAGTGGATATCCCGCAGCCACGAAGCAGCCACCTCCTGCACCTGCCAGCTTTCTCCTCCGTTGACGGTCTTCAGGATCAGGTTCTCTCCCACATAAAACCCCCTGTCGGGATCTAAAAAATAAATTCCATACAGATCCGCTTCCACCCCGGGGTTGAGGTCTTGCCAGCTCATCCCGCCATCTGTAGTCCGGAGCATGGTCCCGTTGTTGCCGGCGATGTAACAGCTGCCGTTCTCATTGTAGAAAACGTCCATCAGGCTGTTACACACCGGCCTGGGGTTGAGCCACTCCCAATGCTGGGCGCTGCCAGCGAGGGAAAAAAGAGATAAAAGGAAAAAAAGTACAAGATTTTTCATACGGACTGATTGCAGGTGATCAAAAATATGAAATATTACATTACCACATTGGAATCATTGCAGAGCGTGTTCTCCGGCGTGCGTCTCTTTAAAATATCCTTTTTGATCTCATCATTGGGAAAGGTGAACTGGACTGAACCGTTTTTTCTGACCTTCAGCAGGTACAGATCGGTGGCATACAACTCCAATGGAATCCTCTCCTGGGTTGAGGTTCCATCAGGCGTGGTAAAGACAACCGTTGCCTCTTTGAAATGGCAGGAACGGCTGAGGATAAAATAACCTCCGGGAGTCATGGTACAAAGGAGCTTTCCATCCACGTAAACATCCAGTGTGGCATCCCTCACCGACGATTTGGACAGGTAGAAGATGACCGTGGAGGAGATGGTTGTATAATCGGGGAAGTCAGATGGATAGAGCCTCCCGTCGAACAGGTCGATCCGGAATTCCTGGACCGCACGGTGATCTGAAGAAGCTGCGACAAAGCCGCCCAGCAACCCGGCTCCGATCATCCCTCCAACTACCCCTCCGAAGATGGCTGCCGGAATGACATCCTGCATATAGTCCTCGGGCCGGTTCCAGGTCACCAGCTGGTCGCCTTCGCGGGAGAGCAGAGAATAGGCCTGACCGTTGAACATGTACATGGAGTCTCCCGTGCAGAATCCCCAGATTTTTTCTTTTTCCTTCTTGTCAGGGAATTTCAGCGATGCGCTGTTCAACCTGGATACCTGGTCGTTGTACCTGTGATGAACCGTGAAGCGGATCGTGGTATCGGGGAGCTGATCCCTGAAATCGAAGTAGCTGTGATAAATCCCCTGGCAGGGCCGGTGTTCTGTGAAACAGCGGAATGATGCAGCGGAGTACAAAGGATTCTCTACCAGCTGTTCAGGAGTGATCGTTCGCGGATTGATCAATCCCATTTCCTTCCTTTCGGTGTACTGGGTAAAGGAAAGTTCCACGGCATCGATAACAGCCTGGCCGATGGTGGCGGCAAAGTCCTGCCTGTAAACGGAGTGGGTGACCGAGGTGGTAAAATCTTCCTCAAGCCCTATGTCTCGCGGGAATATGAAGCTCAGGCTCAGGTCCACGGTGGTATACTGTCTCACGCCCCTGATGATCTCGTACAGGTAGATCCGGTTTACCCGGATCACCAGAGGGAGGAGGCCGGGTTCCTGGGGCATGGAGCGTTGCAGGAACTCTTTTAGTTCATTCCGGATATTCTTGCTGAAAAATACGGGCTCATATCGTTCGGGGCCGATGGGATTATTGTACCCGATGCAGGAATCCTCTTTCTGGCTCAGGATCACATCGGAGATGTAGTACCCGGGCAGGGGATTGGACAGCTTTCTACGGGCAAGGGAGACGATGATATCCTCAGCGGAACAGGTGAAACCCAACAGGAGCAGCAGCGGGATCAGGAGCGTTTTCATAGTTAGATCAGTGTTCAATCAGGGGGGAAATATCTTTTGGATACAAATCTTGGCCTGAAATTGAACATAAAAATACAAAATCCGGCAAAGAATTGCGTATCTTGCAGAGACGATCAGTGCCTTATGTCCTCATCAACGTTTCGCGGTTCTTTCTCTCTGCTGATCCTGGTGGTCGGTGTCGTCACCTTCTCCTCGTGCACCAAACACGAAAAGATGCTATGGGCGCCGGAACCGGAAAACACGCAACGGATTCCCTGCGAGGCCTGCATCCCCTTTGCCGGCTACTATGAGATGAAGGCGGTTATGGATACGGTCAATGGTCCGGCCGCCGGGAAGCGCCTGCCGGCAGGAACCACCGACGGGGAGGTCTTCTTTGGCTACCTGGTATTGAATACCTTCAGCGAACTGGTCATCTACCAGTCGGGCGAAGCCTACAATTCCCAGTCGTTCACCATGCAACCATACTCCTATACCGATTTTCACAACTACTGGATCCTCAGCGACTCGGTCATCACCATCGGCCCGGAACATGAACCGGCCTGTTTTTTCCCGCACTTAGATCAGCTGACCGGAACGGTAGATACCATCATTTGGGACGGGATCCTCTATGTGCGGCAGTAGCCAAACGGTGGTGGCTACCGAAGGTAGTTCCACTCTAAGCGCTGGTAGAGCGACCGCTTGTCGACGAGGCGGGCGGCGACCGAGGAGATCAACCCGGCTAAGATAAACATGAAGATCGCCGAATGGCGGTCGGTCATCTCCAGCACCAGGATCGAGGTGGTGAAGGGGGCGCGGGTCAGCCCGGTCAGGAAGCCGATCATCGAGACCAGGATCAGCAGTTTGTTCTCGTGGTCCAAATGCAGCAGGTTCATCAGCAGTTCGCCGATGATGGATCCTGATGACAGGGAGGTGGCAAAAACCCCTCCGGCGATGCCGCTGGCATAGGAGATGATGGCCCCGGCATAGCGGCTGAGCAGCAGCCATACCGACACCTCCTTACCTTCGGTGTTGAAGAGAAGCTGGGTCATCACATCCTTCCCGGGTCCGAAGGCCGGATCTTCGTTGAAGTAAAAGAGAAAGGCAAGGACCACGCCGGAGAGGAAGACCCACAGGAGGGTGAGCGCCGGTTTTTTCAGTCTCCGCTTCAGGTAGATCAGCTGCAGGATCAGCTTGCCCTCATAGGCGCCGGCTAATCCGGTGATGATGCTGAAGAGGACCACGTACCCCACCATCGAGAAGCCCGCCGATTCCACCTTCGGGAAGCCAAGAAAGAGATAGGAGCCCAGGATCCACTGCACGGTCATCCCCGAGAAGATCACCGCATAGAGGAGGGCCGACTTGAAGGCGTTGAGGTGGGTGCGGGAGAGCTCTTCGATGGCAAATACGATCCCCCCAAGCGGGGTGTTGAAGGCGGCAGCTAAACCGGCCGCCCCCCCGGCGATGAGCATCCGGTTGCGGTCGATGCGCGGCCACTCCTTCGGGATGAACTTGTGGACGATGTAGAAGATGGAGGCGCTGATCTGGATCATCGGCCCCTCGCGGCCGATCACGGCGCCGCCTAACAAAGCGGTGATGCTGCTGGCAAACTTGGCAAAAAGGGCGCGGCCGCCCAACAGGTAGCCGGCCGACACCTTCTTTGGATCCCGCTTGGGATTGAGGGTGGCCATGAGCTGGGGGATCCCGCTCCCGGAGGCGGCCGGGGAGATCCTGCGCACGATCCACCAGTCAAGCAGCAGGCAGCAGGGGGTGATGAGGAAGAAGAGCCAGGAGAAATTGTCCTTGATCAGGTGGGTGAGCCGGTTGATGTATTCGAAGACCTTGGCGTAGAGGATGGCCACCAGGGCCGTTGCTACGGATCCCGCCACATACGGAAGTCAGCTGAGAACCGAATAGATGACCCGCTCGTTGTATTGTTTCTTCCGGATGAAATCCTCCAGCCGGGTTAAAAACTTCTTTCCTGTTGCAATGAATTTAAACCACATCAACCCGGCAAAGATAAAAGATCAGGATGATTTTATTCCGTATCTTTAACTCAAAATTTGCCCATGAGAGGATTGAGCTCCCTGAAGTTCCATATCCGCTACCAGATCATCGTGTGGTCGCTGGTGGTCATCGCCCTGATCATGGCTGGCGGGTTCCTGATCATCTCCTACACCTACTGGGTGCAGGATACCAGCAACACCATCATCGAGGAAAACATCAGCAACATCCGCGCAGCCAAAGAGCTGGAGATCACGCTCCATGGCATCCGGGCCATCTCCCTGAACTACATCATCGACAAGGACAGCAGCTGGGTGGAGCGGTTGAAGGAGAAGGAGATGGAGTTCGTGCAGGAGCTGGAAAACGCCAGGGAGTCGGCCAACACAGAGGAGGAGAACCTCCTGATCCGGCAGATCGGGGCCCTCTTTTCCAACTACGGGCAGAACCTGAAGAATGCCATGGCGGCCGAACGGCAGGGGGATACGCTTGTTGCCAACGCCCTGCTGGTGCATGGCAGCCGCGACCTGATCAACACTATCGAGGACAAGTGCCGTACGCTGGTGGTGTCGAACCAGAACTCCCAGACCGACTACGAGAAACGGATCCGGCGGAACAATGACATCATCCGCACGGCCATGTACTGGTTCGGCATCGGGGGGCTGGCGCTCGGCCTCATCCTGGGATGGCTGGTGGCCCGCATCCTGCTGAACCCCATCTACAAGCTGGTGCTGAAGGTGCGCGATGCCGCCGGAAGCGAGCTGGTGGAGCATGTCAGGATGTCGCCCGGCAAGGAGCTGGAGGAGATCGACCTCCATATCAACCGGATGATCACACGGATCAACCAGGCCCATGAAGAGCTGCGTGAAAACCGCAAGCTGCTGGAGAAATCCTCCCGGCTGGCGGCCATCGGGGAGATCGCCCCGGCCATCGCCCATGAGATCCGGAACCCCCTGGCGGCCATCAAGATGCTGATCTACACCATGAAAAAGGAGGGGGGCATCAGCGAGGAGAAGAGCTACGACCTGCAGGTCATCCTGGGGGAGATCAACCGGATGGAGAACTTCCTGCAGAGCTTCCTCCAGTACGCCCGTCCGGGGAAGCCGCAGATGAAGGAGGTGGAGGCGCTTCCCGTCATCAGGGAGATGATCCACCTGATGGCGCCGCAGATGAAACAAAACCGGATTGAACTCAAGGAGTCGTTTTCGGGGGAGAGGATCTTCGTGCAATCCGACCCCGACCAGCTCAAGCAGGTGCTGATGAACCTGCTGCAGAATGCCATCGAAGCCATGGCACAGGGGGGAGTGCTGTCGGTTTCCACCGCCCTGTCGGACGGCAGGACCCAGGGGGAGGCTGGAAAGATGCTCCGGATCATCATCAGCGATACCGGCCACGGGATCCCGGAGGAGATGATCGGCTCGCTCTTTGACCCCTTCGTCAAGGGAAGCGCCACCGGTACCGGGCTCGGGCTCTCCATCTCCCAGCGGATCATCGAACTGCATCACGGGTGGATCAGCGCAGCCAACAATTCAGGAAAAGGAGCTACTTTTACCGTTCATATCCCTGTTTCTTCAATCGCCGGTCATGAAAAAGATCCTGATAGCTGATGACGAACCCTCGGTGAGGTACTCATTCAAAAAGCTGCTGAAGGAGGACCATTACGATGTGCTGGAGGCGGCCAACGGGGTGGATGCCTTGCGCATGGTGACCAAAGGGCTTCCCGACCTGGTGGTGATGGACATCGAGATGCCCGGGATGACGGGGCTGGAGGCGATCCGCCGGATCAAGGAGACCAATCCGGGGCTGCCCGTGATCATCATGACCGCCTACGGAACCACCGAACGGGTGATCGAAGCGATGAAGCTGGGGGCCTACGACTACCTGGAGAAATCCTTCGACATCGACCGCATGCAGACGATCATCCGGGAGGCCCTGGGGATGAAAAAGATGACCGAGGGGGGGATCCGCCTTCATGTGGGCCAGGACGCAGAGGAGTTGCCGGAACGGATCATCGGGAAGAGCCCGGCCATTAAGGAGGTCTATAAAATGATCGGGAAAATTGCCGCCAGCGACGCCAGCGTGCTGATCACCGGTGAAAGCGGCACGGGGAAGGAGTTGGTGGCCAAGGCGATCCATATGCACAGCGACCGGGCCGCAAAGCCTTTCCTTACCATCAACTGCGCCGCCATCCCCGATGCCCTGCTGGAGAGCGAACTCTTTGGCTATGAAAAGGGCGCCTTCACCGATGCCGCGAAAATAAGAGAGGGTAAATTTGAAGCCGTGGACACCGGCACCATCTTCCTGGATGAGATCGGGGACATGAGCCTGCCGCTGCAGTCCAAACTGCTCCGCGTGGTGCAGGAGGGGACCTTCGAACGACTTGGCAGCAACAAGACCCGGAAGGTGGATGTGCGCATCATCGCGGCCACCAACAAAAACCTCGAGCAGGCAATCCTGGCGAAGAGCTTCCGCGAGGACCTCTACTACCGGTTGAAAGTGATCACCATCACCCTGCCCCCACTGAGGATGAGGATGGAGGATGTGCCCCTCCTCACCGAGTATTTCATCAAGCGCCAGAGCCGGCTGATGAAAACCCCCGACATCACCATTCCCATGGAGACCATGGAGAAACTCTCCTACTACACCTGGCCGGGTAACGTAAGGGAGCTCGAGAACACCCTCATACGGGCCGTGCTGCTCAGCAAGAACCAGGTCATCACCCCCGACCTGATCGCCATCGGAACCGAAACGGACCTCTCCCCCGATGCCCCTCCCCAGGCTCCCGAGCCACAGGATCCGGCCGTGATGGCCCCTCCCCCGGCAATGGGTTCCCCGGAGATCCCCCCATCCTCCTACATCACCCTGCACCTGCCCGATGATCCCGAAACACTGGAAGGACGGCTTTACCATGAGGTCATCGAGCAAACCGAAAAAGAGCTGCTCCGCCTCACCCTCGACCACACCCGCGGCAACCAGGTGAAAGCCGCCCGGCTCCTGGGCATCTCACGGGTGATGCTGCACGACCGGATGAAAAAATTCGGATTGGATCTCTGATGTCAGGTTTGTGAACATCCCTGTAAGAAATCTTTACAACCGTGTAAGCATTCCATACATCTCCCATCCCCCATCCCCCATCCAAAAACAATCGAAATTTCATCTAACATTCTGATAAAGAACCGAATATCTATAACGGCATGATTATTGATTCATGGCGGCAAACCCATAATCAAAAAATCAACAAGAGATGAAAAAGAGAATGCTTTA
>Ga0172367_10006305_pt1 | contig 13998 bp, 22 predicted proteins | sample Lak10m_FD_114542 | JGI IMG/M metagenome (GOLD analysis project Ga0172367, IMG submission 114542) | Freshwater microbial communities from Kabuno Bay, South-Kivu, Congo - kab_022012_10m | ecosystem: Environmental > Aquatic > Freshwater > Lake | place: Democratic Republic of the Congo: South-Kivu... | reverse complement strand
TTCACCTGCAGCTGCGCCCGCGCTCCCATCGCCGCAGGCGTCAGGTGGAAGCGGGGTTAGATGGCGGCCATAGTACGGCGAGTAACCCTGATGACCGTCGTGATAGAAATGATCGTCCATGCGGCACTTAACAATGTCGAGCAGCCCTCCCGTTATGACCATCTTTGCGAGGAGTTTTATCGCTCGATCGGATACGCCATAGGCGCGCTGCACGGCAACAAGCACCTCCCATAACTCACAATCCGCACAGCGCAGCCGCTCAGCCAGTCGTTCGTGTTCCTCTAGTGTCAGCTTCTTGAGTAGCTTGTGGAAGCCGTTGTTAGACGGCGGCCATAGTACGGCGTACGGCGAGTGACCCTGATGACCGTCGAGATAGAAATGACCGTCCATGCGACACTGAACAATGCTGCTGAGCAACCCCCACCTTTCGACCATCTTTTCGAGGGGTCTTACCGCTCGGTCGGATACGCCATAGGCGCGCCGCACGGCAACAAGCACCTGGTATAACTCTACTTCAGCACAGCACAGCCGCTCAGCCAGTCGTTCGTGTTCCTCTAGTGTCAGCTCCTTGAGTGGTTTCGTTTTCATGGATCCTTCTCCAAGCCGTCTAACGGCCATGTTTCACCTGCTCACCGGGTCGTCAACCCAGCCGACCGCCGCGGCGAGCTCCGGCGGTCGGCTGGAACTGATGTCAGGCCGGACGGACACCGGCCAAGTCGTCGTACTTTCCATTGTAAAACTCCGACGGTTCCGCATACGATACTACGCGCCACCACGGTTCTTGCACGTAGCCATTCTGTTGCGCAGCTTTCTCTGAAAACCCCGCCGTCGTCCACACCTCCCAGTTCTCAAGCCAATGCCCGGGGTTGTTCACGTGGAGATATAACGTGCTACCTCCAACGTGCCTATACGGATCATATGACAATTTTGCCATCGTTTTCTCTCCTCTCGCCGGTAGTCCGGCCTAACGTCCTGCGGTTCACCTGCGGCCCCGCCCACGCGTTTCTCGTTGTCCATGTTCCCACCGGCGGGGCCGTCAGGTGGAAGCGATGTTAGGCCGCAACCGGCTCCCGCGGCGACCGATGGCCCCAACGAGTTTTAAGAACTCGTTGCGTTGTGTAACTAAAAACACTTGACAAAGCTATATAGCTATGATACAATACGGTCAAGCTAAACGATCCGATTGAGGATGCTCACAACCGAGCCGGTCAACCAGACCGATCACACAAACGAGGTGCTACAATGTTCAAGCTCTCAGTTCCTTCGACCGTCAAACCGCAATATGCCGAGAACTATCTGGACACTCTCAGCGCACTGCTACGCGCGAGATACGGTGGAAACACCGTCAAGTGCACCGATGGAACCTACTACGACAACGCCGCTTGCGACATGCCGGACGATCCGCAAGCTGAACAAGCCATGTACGAAGACATGATCTACAAAGCGTAGAATCCGCCCCCTTGCCGGGTAGGTGGTTAGACCCGGCTTCGAGGTTCACATGAGCAAGCCATCCACTTCTCTCTACCTGCGCAAAGTCCAGGTCTCCGACCTGGCAAAGCTGGCCGCCAGCCGTGGCTACGTGCAAACTCGGGGCGCTGGCGTTGGCGAAACGCCGTCCGTTTCCCAGTTCATCGAGGCCATCGGCGCCGGTGAACTTGTCGCCATCGGCCCCGTTGCGCGCTGGTCGGACGTACTCGGTGCGTTGGTCAAGGTCGCTGCCACGGTTGATCTGCTGACCGATGCCGAGTATGAAGCTCTTGGCGGCATCCGCCAGCAGATCGAACGTGAAGCCAATTTTGACGATGACGATGTTTGATTGATCCACGTTCTGGCCCTTCAACCCCGCCGCACTCTGGCGGGGTTTTGTTTTGCCGCTGACAGGTTGCCGCCTAACTTGTTCTTATACGGAAACTTTCCGTCTAATCCCCCGGTGCGGGGTGAAAGGCGGATTGTCTCCCGTCCGTCTAACTGTTGGCTTCACCTGCTCGCCGGGTCATCAATCCAACCTCCGCCGCGGCGAGCTCCGGCGAGTCGGCTGGAACTGATGTTAGGACGCCGCCGAGAACAGCGGCATTCGTGCTCCACCACTCATAGTGGCAGAGCTGACACCGTACCAGCACATGATCCGGTTTACGCGCTACTTCACGCAGGTCGAAACCGAGGCGCAAACTACGAATCTGCTTGCACCGAGGACAACGCGGCTTGGGGTACTGTACTGCTCGACTCATATTGTTTCGTTTCAATCCACGCCCCCGCACGAGGGCGAACCGCGATGTTCAGCCGCCGCCGTGTCATCCAGGTTCGACCGCCGTGGCGACTGTAGGCGGTCGGCTGGAACTGATGTCAGGTGGCGCCGCACGAATGGCAACAGGTAGCGCGCGTTCCAGGCTGGCCGGCATTTCCGCCACGTGCGGATAGCACTCTGCGCTGTCTCAGCGCTCCATCCTGTGTATGCCATGACGATTTCCAGGTCGTTCATCGCGTCCTCCTAACGGTCTGTTTTCACCTGCGCCAGCGTCACTTTCGCGATCCACGCTCCTACCGCCGCAGGCGTCAGGTGGAAGCGGTGTTAGACGGCGGTACGCGAGAAAGCTCGACCGACCGCACAGCATCCAGGCGATGGGGCCGGTGACACGCTGCACGCGCCACTGGATGCCTTTATGATCCGTCTCGATCCAAGTCTTCGATTTCATTCTGCACAACCTTGCCACCTGGATACCGGCGCTCCGCTTCGTTTTCTGCCTCGTTGCGTTCGGCGGAGAACATCGTGAATCCGGTTGAGACGTAGTTCCACCATTTCGCTCCATCAACGAATGCGCGTCTGATGTCATCTGCTGGCCATGTCCCTTCAAGTTCCATGTGTTCACCCGTAAGCCTAACTTCATCTAGACGGAAATCTTCCGCCTAAATACCGTCCACCGCAAAATCGTGGACAACAATCACATCTCCACGATGCCGTCACCTTTTCCGCCGTAGTACAACTTGCGTTCCTCACTCGTCATATTCTCCGGCGGTGAAAGATTACAGTTGCGTCCGGGTTTGCCATACAACCGTACCGGGGTAGCATTGTCCAGGTCGTACGCGGGCCTGAGTACCGGTGGCGCCTGACCTGGCACACGATTCTGGGCGTAGTACTCGTCGATCATCACCGTGTAGGACTTGCCCGACCACTGCGCGCAGTAGGCAGCGACCACCTGGCCCCACAGCGCAAGCGACTCCGGCGAGTCGCGCACGCGCTCAGCGATGTACGCGATGGCGCGCCGTTTCTTGGGCGTCCCATCGGCCAGTTTGCCGGTCGGGAACTGGCCGCCGTTGTCGAGAAACACCTGCACAGCCGCAGGAAGGGTCTGCGCAGCCGATGATTGCGGCGTAGCCGCACTAATCTTCGATTCCGATTCCGATTCCGATATTCGATCTTCGATATTCGATTCCGATTCCGATTCCGATATTCGATCTTCGATATTCGATTCCGATTCCGATTCCGATATTCGATCTTCGATATTCGATTCCGATTCCGATTCCGAAGGAATCTGCGAGCATTCGTTTGCAGATGTCGGCATTTGTGTGCAAGTGCCCGCAACTGGCGGGGGTTCGGGCCATTTGCTGACCTTAGCACGCGGCTGGTTGTGCTTGCAAAAGGTCAAAATCTCCAGATGGGGGCGCTTGTCCACAGTGTAGAGCCGGATCAACCCGGCGCGCTCCAGTTCCGACAACCAGGCGTGGATGTCTGGCTCGCCGATGCAATCCAGTTGCAGGGGAAAACACTTCGAGCGCAGAATCGGCAGCCGGGCGTCCAGGCGTCCGTAGTCGTCCACCTGGACGAGCAGCCGATACCAGAAACGTTCCGCCTCCGCCGACAATTGCGCCAGGTTCTCGCTGGTGCAGATCGACTCCTTCAGGTAGCGTGTCGGCATGTCAACCCTCTGCGCTTGTCAGACGCTCGAACGGGTCGGGCGCATCGTCCGTGTCGGTCATCACGTCGCTCGATTCGGCGTCCACCCAGCCCCTACCGGTCAGCTCTGCCCACCGGAGACGATAATCGTCGTCGGCCTCGCAGTAGCCCAGATGAACGCCTCGGCACATGGCCACCCCGAGCACACGGGCCAATTCGCTGCGCAACCGTTCAACTGTGGTGGCGATCGCGGCGAGATCCTTCCGCAACTCCGCCAACTCGCGCGCTTGCTCCTCTTGCTGAGACAGGTACAGCCGCACACCAGCATGACATGCGGCGAGTCGCCGGATGTACCACAGTCCATCTTCGGCGGTGGCGTCAGTTACGTCAATGGTTTTTTCCACGGCTGAACTCCTCCCGGGTGGTATAAACCCGACCCAGCCGGTCATAGTAGCGCGGGCCGGTCATGGGTTGGCGGTTGATGAGGGCTGCGCGCAGTGCCGAGGTTGCGTAGGCCACCCACTTCTCTGCTGGCTTGCGAGGTTTACGCACCCGCTCGCCGGGCGCCAGGATCACGACCTGGGCGACGGGCTTGCCGTGACAGTCGCCGGTATGAACGCCACCACAGGAGGAGCAGGCTGGCACGGTGTACTCCCTGATCGGCGGCAAACCGAGGGCGACCCGTACCCGGTTTTCTGCTGCGCGCGTCACGTGGTCATGGCGCTGGCGTAGGATGTCAGAGAGCGTGCCACACATGCCTTCTGGCAGTTTCAGCTTGCGCGCTGTCTCACGTAGTGACCCGCTACGGGCCTGTAGAAGCGATTCTACGGTTTCGGGTGAAATCATATGGCCTCGTCTTGTAGCATCGTGCTACAGAGTTGTTTCACAACCCCGTGGGCCGCGTAGAACGGGACTGCGCCCCGCTCCTCAGCCCGTAGGCTCCGTTGAGGGTTGGGGTAGCGTGTCGGCTGGCCGGGACAGCTGCCCGGTATTCAACCAGTGCGCAACAATAGCCGCCTGCATGATGTCTGCGAAGACATAACCCACCTCGAGGATGGACACCGGGGTTTGGGCGTGAACCGCGTTGATCGCGTCTGCAATCGCCAACCGCAGATTCTTCAACTCTGTCTTGAGTTCCTCGTCCGTCATGGGATCTGTCATGCCTTCCTCCCAGGCGGAGGTGCTGCAACGTCGCCGTTCGGCTGAGCCCTCGGCCCGAGCCCAGGCCGAGGGCTCACGCCGAAGCCGGAGCACTCTCCGTCCAAAGCGCCCGCCCCGCCGCCTACGCTGCCAACACGCTTGGCGTGGCCTGCGATTCGCAGCGCACGGGGCAGGCGCAGAGTCACTCCGGCTGCGGGTGCAGCGCCGCGCGCAGCTTCGCGATGATCTCGGCGCCTTGCCGCATAGCCAGGGCGTTCGTGGTTTCCACCTGGTACTGCTCATGGATCCACTCTCGAAATTGATCGAGTTGCTCGCGCCCGTAGAGTTCAGTCGCAACGGCAAACATCTCCCGCCGCTGCTTGTCGGTGATCCTGGTCTCGTCCTGCGCGCCGGGAATGGCGTCCAGCGCCTGACCATTGCCAACCGTATCCGCCGTTAATGAGTGTGACGCCGGGGGAGGAGTGTCATCAATGCCGAGCGGATCAGCGGTCTGCGGCCCACGCATGGCCGTCACGTTGGCGGCAAGTTTGGCTTGCTGCTGCTCCGGTGGCAACTGCTGGAACTGCCGAACCTGTTCAACCGCCGCGGCTTCCGCGGCGGCCACCTGCCGGGTCTGTGCGTTATCCTCCTCAGTGTCGCCCTCGTTCCAGTCGTAGGGATCGCGCGCCCAGGCTGGCAATTGCCGCAGCGCGTCTTTACGCGCCCGCTTCTCCAGCACCCAACGCCAGGTTTTGCCGGTGGGCGGGTCCTTCTCTCGACCATCGCTGGTGCGCATGTCGGCGGCGGTCAGGATGCCCAGACCCCTGACTGGCTCATAGGGCACATTCATGCGTTGCGCCCGGCGCCACACGTCGAGGACGGACACCTCGCAGATCAGCGCGCGCATGGAGGGCTTGATCTCGTTGTCCGCCGCCTCTTGCGTCGTCAACGGTCGATACTTGACGATGTACGGGGTTTCCACCCGCGCCTGGATCGCCCGGTAGCCCTCGAGAATTTGGCCCTTGACCCGGCCCGTTGTGCCGATGTAGCTGTCCCGCCCGAATACCTCACCTGTCCGCTGCGCGTGGATGGCCGCTTTGAGCGCGTCCGCCTGGCTGATGCCGCCGCCGTCCTGCCCCAAAGAGGCCCACAACGCCACCGCTAACTGCATGATCTCCGGCGGTACATTGGTGGGATCAAAGCCCGGTGCGATCTCGGCGGCTTGGGGATTACTTCTGGTAAGCGCCCGATTGTCGTTCATAGGATGGAGCCTCCTGTGTGTCGCTCTGACCAGTGGATAAAGGGATCGACAAAGCCCAACTTGTCGATGCACCAGTCGAACCAATAGCCTTGCTCGCTTTTGCCCATGCCATTACTGGCGTCGTGGTAGCCCCGCCGTTTTTCGGGCGGCTCGAAGTCGTGAACTATGCCGCCCGTCAGGTAGCGGAAGACCCCTTCGGCGTAGTGGGCTGGATTGAACGGCATGGTATTGACAGATTGTGCTATACTCATGGTGGCATTTCCTTTCGACGAGGCCGACACGTGTCACTCTCACGCGTCGGTCTCGCTCTTTAAGTGGCGTCCGCAAAGTCACTGTTCTCAGCGGCGAAGGGGCCAGTGCGCGTGCTGCGATACACTTCCAGGCAGGCCCCGACGAAAGTGCCGCAATCGGTGTAGTACGTGTTTCCGTTGGCGGACTGATAGCGCGCCCGCCAGGACAGCAGCGGCGTCGCATCCGGCGCCAGGTTCCCCAGTTGCACCGGAGTGTTCAGGCAGACTTCGCCCGCAGCGTTCAGCCGCACTTTGACCTCGAACTTCCCCGTGCCTACCTCGGCGGCCCGGACGAGGTCGGCGGGGTCCAACTCGATGCCTTGATCGGCAAGCCACGTCCGAAACCGTTCAGCCATGATCTGTTCTCTGTGGCGCTTTTCCCCGGCTTCACGCTGCATTTGCGCCATGACCCCGACACGTTCCTGCTCCTGTTCGGCGCGCAGTTGCGCCACTGCCTCACTGAGTTTCATGCTACCTCCTTGAGTAATGCCGTGATGGGCCGCAAGTGCCTGGCGGCCAGCGCCAGCCGGGGCCCGTGACCGTAATCTCGCCTGACGCCGTACTGTTGCAGGTCGGCGTCGGTCAGCCAGCCGACCACCTCCAGCAGCAGTTTCCCGCCGATGGTGTAGCAGAGTACGCCGTAATCGGCGCGGAGACTGTCCTGGTTGGGGTCGAGCAGAAAGTCATAGCCGCTGCGGCTGCGGGTCTTGACGTTCACCCCCCGGCCATCCGGGAGGAGCACGTCGGGACGTCCGTCGTCGCCACCCGGTCGCGGACTCTCGTCCAACCTGCCGCCGAGCAACCTGGCGACGGCCAATTCCCCCAACGCGCCGAGCTCGTGCGTGGCCACATCCGAGCGTTGCGCCCAGCAGGACGAGAGATTTCATCGGCGGCCTGGTGTGCTACGCTGAGGTAGGACGCTGAGCAGGACGGCCAGAACCAGGAGGCCCCAGCCCCACCAGACCCAGCGGCTCTCAAACGCCCCGGCGACTGCCAGGGCCAGACCCGCACCGAGCAGCAGCCGGCTCAGCAGATCACGCCACATCGTGCGCCGCCTCGGGCGCGTGCCCGCCGCCGACCAGTTGCGCCAGCAGCGCGTCCATCTCAGACGTGTAGCCGAGAGCGTCAAGCAAACGCTGCTCCCACCGTTCGATCTGGCGACTCTCGATCGCCGAGATATCGCGCACCGCGATTCCGGTAAGCTGCGACAGATCGGTTTGTTTCATGTGCCGAGCAATTCGCAGGAAGCGAATTTTGGTTGGGGTGTCCATCGTGAAGGCGCCTCCTATTGAGAATGATCCCAATACTGCCTGGATAAACCAGGATTCGTAGCAATCCGACTCAAAAAAAGAGAGCCGTACCGATCTACAATTTCTAGCCTGGAGTGTAGCATAGTTGTAGCATTTTGTCAAGGGGTTGGGGGTAGCAAAGAGGGAGAGTATCGTGTATATTAAGCTTGTGGCTACAAAAAAGAACCTGATTGGCGAAGAATTGGCAACAATCCCCTTGCGCGTTAAAGAGGCACGCAAGGCAGCCGGTTTGTCACAGGAAGACTTAGGACAGAAACTCGGCCTGGTGCGCTCAGGCTACGGTCATTATGAGAGGTGTCAGAGTTTTGCGCACTGAATGTGGGGGATGTGGACACCCGCACGGGCGCGTGCGTCGTGCGTCAAGGCAAGGGACGCAAGGATCGCATCACCTACATCGGCGCAAAAGCGAAACGGGCGCTGTTCAAGTACCTGGACTCTCGCAGCATCCAAACCGCCGAGCCTCTGTTCGTCACGCCATCCGGTGAACGGCTGACAGTGGACGGGGTGCAATCCATGCTCATGCGCCTCGGCGCACGCGCTCAAGTAGCCCATTGCCACCCCCACACATTTCGGCGGACGTTCGCTCTATGGAGCCTACGAGCTGGCATGGATATCTTTAGCTTGCAGAAGCTGATGGGCCATTCCGACTTGTCCATCCTGCGCCGCTACCTGGCGTTGGTCGAAGCAGACCTGGCCGACGCCCATCGCGCGCACGGCGCGGTGGATGCCATGTTACGTTGAGCGCCGCCGCTTCTCCAGCAAAACCTGGATTTTGGTTAACTCGCGTTCGATCCGGTCGAACCGCACGTCTTGTGCATCGATCCGCTCCACGATGGCCCGGTAGCCGTTCGTCAGCCCCGGCACCAGGATGATGCCGTCGGCTAACATAACGTCAAGCGCCGCCACCTGTTTGGTGGCAACCCGATGCGCGGTGTACACGTCGGCGCCCGCCACCAATGCCCGCAAAAACTCTTTGTTGAACGTGATAGCGGCCCGATCGCCCATACCGACCGGCATACCGACTACGTTGATACCCACCCGTGAGACCTCGGCGACGAGACTCTCCAACTCGTTGCTGCCCCCAGACCCGCAGGTGGCCAGAATGAGCACCCGTGGCGCACCGCAACGCGCCTGCGTGGCCAGCCACTCGCCGTCCACCTCGCCATCCACGGCGAGCAGTCGTCCGGGACGGCCATGTCCCGACCAGATCACCACGTCGGCTCGGTGACGCAACGCCAGGGCGATCCGATCTAACGTCGCCTGAGCGCCGCCGATGACCTCCAGATTCACATCGGTCACTGCGCCCAGTTCACCGATCTCGCCCAGCAGGGCGAGGGGCGCCTGACCTGGCACCTCTGGCGCCACGACGACTACATCCAGACGATTGCCGAGACTTTGCATGACGCTCCTTCTGCTATGCGGCGGCATTGATGGCGTCTTCGACCAAGCGCGTTACGCGACCATCCACCCAGGCTTGATACAAATCGCCTTCCCATAAATCGGCCACGCGATACCCCAAGCGGTGCAGCCGATCATACTGGAGGGCGTCCTTCAGAACCCGTTCCGGCAGACTGTGCCAGTAATCGCCCTGCACCCGCACGATGACGATCCCGGCGCCCACAAACACCTTGAAGTCAACTACACCTCCGCCCAGTTCCAGCCGTCCGCCCAACTCGGGGTTCTGCGCCTGAAACAGCAGGCGCAGGCGGAGCAGCGCCAGGGCCACGATCAACTCCGGCAGGGTGCTATCCGCCGGGATAAAGTTGCGCTCGCTGGCCGGCAACTGCTCGATGGCAACCGCGACCTCCGCTTTGATGCGCTGGTAATTAGGCTGGCGCGCGACTCTGAATTTGACGCCCCGAGGCCGGGTCTGGCGCGTGGCGGTTTTGCTACGCAGACGAGCGCCCAGAGGCCGCCCCAACTTGGGCCAGGGCGAGGCCGCCGGCATCAAACCAACTCCTGGAAGCGGATGACCGCGAGCAGACTGCCGACGTCTTGCAGATCCCCGCGCTGCTCCCGAATCTCCTTGACGTCATAGTCCACGATGTGGCCGGTGTACGGCGCCCCGTACCAGGTAGTCAGGGTCAACGGCTCGGCGGACGTGCGCAGGAGCGCCAGATCGGCCAGCCAGCCCGCCAACGTCTTGCCTGTCGGCAGGCCGTTGCGCCAGGTCTGCCCGCTGCTAAACTCGTAGGTGCGCGTGAAGGTGCGGTACTCCTCGGGGCGCTCGATGTACTTGAGCACCACGGCTTCCACTTGCGGCGTGGTTTCTACTATGTCGAGCGCGCCCCGATACAGGTAAATACGCAACTGACACTTCGGCCCATAACTGCCAGCCGGGAACGTCAGGTTGACAATACCCTCCGTGCCCACCGCGGCGCCGACTTGCGCCCAGGCTGTAGCCTCGTCGGGGCGCCAGTAAACCTTGACGTAAGGACCGTAGCTCACTGGGGGCGGCGTATACCAGATCGCGACGTCCCGCACGTGCAGCGTGACCTGATACCAATCCTTATTGATCGATCTGATCCCGCCGTCGATCCACGAGGTGTCCAAATAGCCGCTCGCCGCCCAATCCATGTCGTCCCACAGCCAGCGTTTCTGGGTTGTGCTGGGCATCTTGCAGTAAACAAAGTCCAGTCCGCTTGAAAACCAAAGCCGCCCAACGGTATCGTACAACCCTGGCTCCAGATAGAGCGAGCGCAGCATATCGCCGGCCCGCGGCATAGTGGCGAGCGCGTGCCAGTGCCCATCGACGTAAGCTAACAGCGCCGACGCGCCCCCCAACGGCCCCTCGGCGCACACCCATAAGGCCGACAGCGCCGAAAAGCCCGCCCGGAAGTAACTGCGCTCGCTCACGGAGAGGTTCAGGCCGCTATCGGGGGTGATCGGCGTCAAGAGGTTGCCCAGGGTATACATGAGCAGCGCCTGCCCGATGGAGAAGATCAGGTTGCCTTGATGCTCCAGGAGTATCGAAAAGTTATTACTGTCTACCTGGCTGGTGAAGTCCAGAACCTTGGTGCAGGTCGGGGTAGTCGAGGTGGGATAGCCTGTGACGTACTCCACCTTGTACAGGCCGTCTTGCTTACCCACGTAGAGCGCGCCGTTCCAACTCAGCAGCTTGGCCACCGGATAGGAGGTGTCGCCCACGGCAACGGCGTTGCCAAAGGTGCTGCCATCCGCCGAGCCGCTGACCTGGTTGCGCTCGTCGCAGCGCCACAGCAGGCCGTTATGCACAGTCAGCTTGCGCGCCTGGATGCTCGTGACAGCCGACCACTGCTCGGTGCCGATGTTGCCGTCGAACTTCACCATGTCGGTGGCGTCGCCCAGGGCCAGGTACAACAGGCTGTACGTGTCGCCTGAGCCCCGGAACCACACGGCGTCGGCGATGTCGGCGACGGTCGCGTAGGCGTTGCCCGCTCCGTCGGTGACCAGCGTCAAGGCATCGTCCGCCGGGTTGACGTAGTAGACGCGTCGCCCGCCCCAGCCCCACAGCCGCGTGATACCGTCCTCGCCGGCGCCCAGCAGCAGGTTGGTCGGCGCATCCAGGCGCAGAGAATCTTGATCGTACAGGACGATCAGGTGCCAATACGCCGCGGTCGCAACCCACGCCGCGCCGTCCCAATACTGGGCATTGGCCTGCGCGCTGTAATCGTCTGTGCCATAGGCGCCGTACCATGCAGCGCTGTCCGCTGCACCGCTGTGCTCCACGCTGATCCAATAGGTGTTGCCGCCGATGACGGAGACTTCCGAGGCGAAGATCGCCTGCACCCAACCGCCCCAAGTCTTGAATTCGTCCCGGCTAATGGTGATTGAGTCGACCAGGGTGCCTGGACTGCCATTGTCGTCAGCGTAGATGCCAACTGTGACCGTGCCCGCCTCGACCGTGGCGCGCAGTGGCAGCCACACGCGACGCAGAAATGTCAGGCCAGCGGGGATCGTGACCTTGCAGGCCAGTTTGGTCGTGCTGCTATCGACAGAGTAGTAATCCAATTCGGGCGCGCCAGCGCCAGCGTAAGTATCCGCCAGAAGCTCGCCGCTATGTGTGTCGAGGCCCGCCGCGTAGGAGGAGATGGTGAGCAAGGGGCCGAGGACAATGCGTCCGCCCCTGGCATCGACGTTATGGCTGGCGTAGTACTGCGTGGCGTCTACGAGACGTTCCTGCCCCATGCCACCAGAAAGATCGGCCAGCGCGGTGGCTGAAATCCATTCGTAGTCCTGGTAACTGCGGTCTCCAGTTGCCGTCTTGGGCGCAAAGGGCGATACCGATCGGCAACCCAGCACGCCACCGGCCTCCGGGAACAGGAAGGGGTAGACGACACCGTTGAGGGTAAAGAACTCGTCGCCGAGTTGTACGGAACCGCTCATGGATAGTTCCCAAAGTCACCGCCGAAGTGCTCGCGCAGGCCCAGGGCCGTGGCAGCATCGCGTGTCCTGCCGCTTTCCCAGTTATGGCCCCGTGCCTTGCCAGGACGGATATTACGTTGCCGCTCCTCGCGCGCCAGCACATCGCGCTGGTCGCGCAGGATTGTCCCCCAGTGTTGTAAGCCCACGTTATCCTGCTTGGGCAGGATGACGGTCTCGATCAGCCAGCAGATGGCGCGCGCCTTGACGAGCGCCACGGGCAGATTGATGCGGGCGTCATCCGTTTGTAGGTGATCCTCCCCGGTGTTGAACTCAATCCATAGGCCATCGGCAGGATTGAGCAGGCCCGGCAAACGCAGCGTCAAAATGCCATCGTCGTCGGCGATCTGCCACCCTGGGAGCATGTACGGCAGGCTGTCTGCGTCATTCAACGCCCGTAGCCAGACGGCAACCAGTTGGCTGCCGCTATGCAGCCCCTCTACGGCGTTCAGGCTGTAATCCAGGGTCGTCGCGCTGGGCGTCAACTGCGCCAATGCCGTTGCGCCGTAGCCGACCTTCGCCAACGCGTTGTCGATGTCGGCCTTCGCGCAGCGCATGAAGATCTGGGCTTTGTCTCCTGCTTGCACAGGCTGCGTGAAAGCGGGTGAAACGGTCAGCGTGCCAGTGCTGCTGACGAAGTCGGTGCAGTAGCTATCCTCGTTCTGGGGCGCGGCGCCACCGGCTTGCTCGATCCACACGTTGGCGTTGATGAAATAGTCGTCGGCGAAACGCGCGTACTGGTTGTTGACAAGGGTTGTCGTGCTGCCCCCGGTGGCCGTGAACGCGTACCAACCGAAGAAACGTGCCACCTCCACGCGCAACTCGGCGCGTGAATGTCCGGCGGGATAAGGATAAGTGTCGCGTAACCCGGTCAGCGTCGGCATTATGTCACCGTCACAGTCACGGGATCGTTGAACGAGTAACCCCGTTTGTAGCGAAATGCAAACCATACCCCGACCGGCAGGTATAGGCTGACTTGTCCGCTGGCATTCGTGTCGCCGTGGGTGTAGTAGGTCGCCGTTGAGGGTGTGGCTGCGCTGTAGATGTCTACCCGCACACCTTCGATGGGATTGTCGTCGGCGTCTTGCACTGTGATGGTAGTCAGATTGGCGCCTGCGCCGCTGATCGCCCGTGCGATGGCGTAGCCGAAGGTGCCTGCTGTCGTATAAGTCGCCGGGTCGGTGTCCCAAGGATTGGTAGCCGCTGCCACATCGTTCAGTTTCTTGCCCGTCGTGCCCGCCGTGACGTGCCCGGCGTTGAGTTCGTCCCAGACATCGTCTACCAGTTTGGGACTGGTCGCTGTGGCGGCCAGCAACACGCCATCCGTGCCCGTATCAACCAGGATCGCCGCCGTGTCGCCCTTCACATCATCCACCAAAGCGGCGGAGACATAATAGACGGCGGCGAAGTGGCGGGATGTGCCGGACTTGATCACGTCAATCGCCAGTGGGCCGACTGTGTCAGTGTCTGTGGCCGACAGCGTGATTGTGTAGATGCCCGGCATGTGCGTGTCATCCAACTCGGCCCAGTCCAGGGCGGAGGGCGCAGCCGGAGCGCCGCCATTCTTTGACAGGTAGACGGTCGGCGTAGTAATGCCCGTTTCCGGGGTATACCCGTCAGCGGCATCACACATATAGGCGTACACGATTTGATTTGCGGTGGACTGTTTGAGCGCCTGCATAGCGCCTCCTGCATAAAAAGCCG
>Ga0172367_10006304_pt1 | contig 13999 bp, 12 predicted proteins | sample Lak10m_FD_114542 | JGI IMG/M metagenome (GOLD analysis project Ga0172367, IMG submission 114542) | Freshwater microbial communities from Kabuno Bay, South-Kivu, Congo - kab_022012_10m | ecosystem: Environmental > Aquatic > Freshwater > Lake | place: Democratic Republic of the Congo: South-Kivu... | reverse complement strand
GTAGGAATGCAACAGGGACTTGAAACAGGGGATAAAGCACCAGAGTTTTCCCTAATTGGTTCAGACGGAATGATTCATACATTAGTAGACTATAAGGGATATAAAGGGGTATGCTTTTGTTTTTTTTCGCTTACATGTGAAATTTCACAAAAAGCATTGCAAGAAATCAACCTTTTAAAAAGCGATTTTTCAAAAAAATCAATCGCCTTTATCGCAATAGCCTCAAAAAAGCAGGATGACTCATTTAGTGGAATGCTTGAAAAGTTAAACGCTTTAGGTTGTAATTTTGATCTTTTATTGGACGCAACAGGGGATCTAAGTAGAAGATTTGGTATTGAAACCACTCCTCATTTCTTTATCTTCAACCAAAGCAAGCACTTAATCTATAGTGGTCGGTTAAAAGATGATTATTTTCAACCTGATGGAGAAACTAACCTAAACTATGTAGCTAGCGCTTTAAACCAACTTGTTGGAGCTCTTCCGATTGGGGTTCCTGAAACAGAAGCCATAGGAACAAGTCTAAAGGCATTTTCTGGCGTTTAAGACTCAACTGCGCTGAATACATATCGCTAAAAGTTAGGTACTTAAAAATTTTAATATAATTCTTTAATTAAATTGATGGAAACGTATTGTTACTAATAAACACCTTACAAAGGATTTATTATGTCTGAAATACAAAACCATGGAAATCAAAGACCAACACAACGCCTTACTCAGCAAACACCTAGTTCTTTACAAGGTGCAGATAACACTTATAAATTTACACGATTCTCTGAATCTCTCCCTTCCCGTAAGGAAAATTTTTTCACCAAACTTGCCTCGAAGGTTTCTGCTTTTGTAAGAAGCATATTTTCTGCAGCAGCAGCGCCAGAAAGAAAAAAAGCAAGGCCATTGACCACAAACCATTCGAAGATTGACGCGGAACATAAAGCGGGACTAAAGGTGGTAATAGCGGAAGAAAAAGTGGAACTAAGGAAGACAATAAAAGATTTGAAGAAAGAAATTACAGGATTAAAAAATCAATTGTCTCATTTAAGATCTAATTATGCATTGTCAATGTCAAGTGATGACTATGACATTAAAACAACTGAAAGTGAGTTAGAGGAAAAAAGAACAAAATTAGAAGTAGCAAATGCTCAGCTTAAGAAGCTTAAATAAGATAGAAAATTTAAAATAGAACTTATTGTAATAAAGAAGCTTATGTATGTTTAATTTGATCCATTTTTCTAAAGACCAGTTCTTGGAAATATTTAGGAGCCTTTAAAAAATTGGGGGAGTTCATAGCTGCATTAAAAACCTCTATATTTCCTAAATGTATTGAATTTGTCAAAACCGTCCACATATCAGTCAATTTTGGACAAATAAACTTCTTAGTATTATTGCAGTCGGTGTTAAAAGCTCTTTTAATTGTATCCTCTAATGGTTCAGTTCTAAAAATACGTACGTTTTGGTAATTGAAAAAATGTTGGAATTTGTCAATAGTGCTATCATAGACTTCATGCCAAAAGCGCGATACTCCCATACCCAAAGAATGTTGGAATTTATTGGTTTTTGTAATCGTATCAAGCTCTTCTTGGTTTGTCCATTTAGGTATTGCTTTCCCTGCAAACAAACTCGCAGTTCCATTAGGATTTTTACATGTAAAGGATTGAAAGTTATCTGCATGTGTAAGCTCATGAAAAAGGGTTACAATACGTAGAGGTTGTGCTACAGTTAGGTCGCTTTCATTTACCCCAAAAAACAGCTCATCAGTAGAAAATTTTTCTATAAATATTTCCCCTCCAGAAGTCCAAAAACCAGACCTCTCTCCTTCTTTAATAGGCACATCAAATAATGGGTTATTGTGAAGTCTATAAATTAAGTCTCTTCCGATCTGAGTAGATAGGATAGTTTTAATATCAGAAAGAATAATCCCTCTTACTTCTTCAGAGCCAGTTACCTTTACCTTACTATCACCCCTTTTAATCAATTGATATATTTGATTCATTCTTTGAAATTCTGTGCTGTTTACTAGATTTGAATTTGGAAAAATAAGACCCTTATATTCGCTTAGATCAATATCTGAAACAACTACCGCTGCTTGGTTAAATTCGCCTAGATCTGTACCCGAAAAAGGCAATTCAGCCTTTAACCCTATTAACAATGAATCGTGGGTATAAGATTTTGAGTTACTAAAACCTTCTTTAACATAGTTTATTCCTGAGAAAATCTTATCTTTAACCGATTTACAACTACTAGATATATTCGATGCAGTTTCCTGAATCCTCTCCCAAATAGATTGTCTAGGCTCAAGATAAGGATCCCCATGAAGTTCTACTCCATAAAGCATTTGAGAAGCTTCTGTCGATTTGTTACTTAGATATTCATAAGCAAGGGTGGATGTTAGCTGAAGAATCGTTGAGCTCAAAAATGCAGCAGTTTCGTAACAATAACTATCTACAGCAGGTTCATAGCTGGGGTAAAGATTTTGCCCACCCAGGGTTAAAGAGGTCATTTTAATCCTTTAATATTAAGTTATTTATATATATAATATATTGATTAAAACATCAATTTAAATATCTATTTTTTTGTAATTTGATGTGAAAGGGATAACTTAAAAGTAGGGTGTAGGGCAATTGGGGGTAAACTCTTTCCGTTTAAGTGAAAGAAGTATATATTTGGTTATGTGAAATGAATAAGGGGTTTTTTGAAAACTATTCCTACAGGTCTACTTTCGTTAATTATTGAGTTTTGCCCAACAGAAGCTTATTTTGTATCTAAGCAGTTTGAGTGTGCTAGAGTACTTTATATGCAAAATTTACTAAAAAAATTAGAGAGAGATAATCTTGATCTTTTTCCTTACCTTGAAAATAATGCAAGTCCCGTTACGCTTCTTTTCAAAAGGGTGATAGAAGATACCAGGTTGCTTACATCAATACTTTGTCAAAAAAGCCAGTCTATGAAAGATATAGTTCATCATTTAGGAAGTAGCCAACTAAGTGAAAATCTCAAAATAGCTAAAGCTATAGTTGATCATTCTTTAGTTGTTATTGCTAACTGCTTACGTAAAAGCCCACATAATCTTTCTATTCCATCAGGACCTACTCATAAAATCAAGGAGTGGTTTGAAGAAGATAATCATCAAGAAGCGCTTCAGCATATTGTTAGTTTAGATGCATCTAGTTGTGAATTAAAGGTTATACCTCATGAAATTTGTAGACTGGAAAATCTTGAAACACTGAATCTAAGTACTAATAAGCTCACTGGTTTGCCAGATTTTATTTTTGATTTGATCAAACTAAGAGATCTTGATCTATCAAATAATCAAATTAGCATTTGGGATCTTCATAGGGTATATTTACATCTTTTCATGAACTCCATACAACATAGGGTTTATCAAACGGTTTTAAAACTATTTCAGATATTTCGATCATTTTAAGGGGTGAAAAGTCATCGTTTAGATTCAATTTCCATATGGATATTTACCATCTCTTCAAAGGTCTGATAATTTACATTATGTCAATTAATGAAAGAAAATAAATTATACAACTTCCAAAAGTAATTTTAAGTTTCTATGGGTATCATTTTGTAAAATGCTTCCTTGTCCAACCATATTGTATATATTTTGCAAATAATGTCTGTTAGTTGGATGTTTGAAAGATTTAAGTCCCTCTTTTTTATCATCAGCTATTGTTAGCAAAAGTTTACTTAATCTCTCTCTCCCTAATACTTGCTCATCTTTCACGCCTGAGCCTAGTGAAATAAACATCCAAATGATATCTGAGCTACTTTCTTCAATTTTTGCTTTTGAGGATTCATTACCATGTATGTATAAAGTAAAGTAAAGTTCAATAAGTTTGACTTTTTCTCCAAGATCCAGAATCTTTGGTTGTATAAAGTACTTTTTCATTAAATATAAAATACTTTCTAAACATTCTTCAACTAATTGATCACAAAGCAACGGATTAGATTTAGCTATATTGCAGACAAGATTAAAAATAGCTTTAACCGAATCTATTTTATTAGGTGCCGATTCAGCCAAATGTAATAGAATTTCAAGTCCAGTAGTTATTATAGAAGGATCTGTTAGATCTTTCATTAATAGTAAAATATCTGAAAATATAAGTTGCATTTCATTTATTACCTGAGTATTTGGTCGATCTATTAAAACGGATAGAAAATCAAGATACTGATCTTTTTTAGATCGACCATATGCATCAACCCTACCATCTTTTGCAATAGCTGATCCAACTTTAAAAAAAAGATTCACTTTTGATTCAATCTCTATTAGACTCTCATCTATTAACTCATCTTTCTCATAGATTTTTACAGAAAGGATCAATATATCAAGAATCTTATACCTAAGTAAATTTAGGTTTGTATCATTTACTCTTTCTGAAAATTTCTCAAGTAAATTAAGTGTAGCATTTGTAAGTGCAAGGAGCTTATCTGTATCTTGTTCATCTTCATGTAGTTCGATCAATTGTTCTAATAACAGTGAGTTGACTATATGGCTTTCAGTGGTATTATAGCTGTTAACCTTTTCTAAAACCCTATAACATATTTCAATTTGTTGATCTTCTGAAATTCCCTCATAAAAGTCTCCTTCTAAAATAGAGTCTATGTATTTATAAATATTTTTATTGTTTATAGGGATTGGATAACATCCGTAAAAAACGGATGTAAATCTTTTTTTTAGTTCTGTGTAGCTTTTTTCTTCATTATATTTATGATAATGAAATCTTAAGGGTAAATTTCTAGATAGTGGGGTTTTTAGCAATCCTTCTATTTTAGTTTGAAATTTTTTACTTAGACTTTCAACCGCAATAACAGAGGTATCATCTAAAAATGAAAGAATTGTTGGTAGTTGTGAATCAATCTTAAACATAAAATTAAATAAAATTATAAAAAAAAAGATCTATTATATGTCTATAGATAATATATATCAATGTAATTAAAGTATAAAATGAAATTTACAGCTTTATTGGTTTTGCTTCTGAAAATTGTAGAGTGAACTTTTTAGGTCCTATTCTACCGGAGGCATCATATACTACCGTAACTTTAAGGATATGGGCTTTTGTAATAATTAAATACCCATCAACCACTCTTGTAATTTGGTCGATTTGGTCCCCAGAAGGTAAACTCTGGGCAAGTTGTGGGTTCATCAAGATCGCTTCTATTTCTCGAATGCTTTGGGGTAAAGGGGCCAGAGCAGAAAATAATGGTGCTGTTAAAAGTATCAATAGTGGAAGAAATTTTTTCATTGAAAACCTATTTTTTCTATAAACTGAATAATTATATTTTTATTGATTAAAATCAACTCAAAAGATACGGTGCAATTATGAATAGGCGCCATCTTATTATTTTAATTTTTATTCCGCTTATTTCTTGCCAAAGTTCAGCTTTTCTACACCCTTATTCTAAGGCTCCGGCAACTCATCTTTGTTTTTATACGCCTTCAGATAGAGAGACGAAAAAGTTAACTAATCTATCTTTTGAAAATGAGATCCTCCTTCCTTATGAAAATGTGGATAATCAGCTGGGAGATCTATTCTCTATTGCTTTAAATAATAATCCGGCAACAAAGTCATCTTGGGCAGATGCAAGGGCTGCAGCAGCAACCTATGGGGAAAATTTAGCTCCCTATCTCCCCTCTTTTGGATTTGATGGTGAGTTTAATGCATCAAGAGAAGGTTTTATTTTCAACACTCAATCTAATCTTAGTGGTTTTTTAATGAATGAACAGATTCAATATGGACCGATTGTTTCCCTAAGTTATTTACTTTTTGATGGTGGTGGAAGGTCAGCAACTGCGAAAAAGTATTTTTGGATGCTTCAACAGAGTAATTTTTTACACAATGAAAGTGTTCAGTCTGTAATGAAAGAAGTGGCTACAAATTATTACGCATATTTAAGCGATAGCGCTCAGTATCAAGCAGATATTGAAGATCTTCATGATGCAGAAGAATCTTACAAAGCTGCATCAGATAAATATCAGGCAGGGATCTTTTCAGTTACCGACATGCTTCAAGCAAAAACAAATTTTCTGCAAAAAAAGGTTAACCTTTCTAATGCTAAAAATATCATGGAAAACAGTAAGGCTGCTCTTATTGCCACATTAAGTATCCCCTCAAACACTCCCTTAGAACTTACATCCTTTCCAAAAACTATTTGCCCCTGCCCTTTTGAGGAAGATCTTGAAAAACTCTTACAAATTGCAAAAGCTTGTCGTGGTGAATACCTTGCCGCACAAGCAAATGTAATTGCTGCAAAAGAGGATATAAAGATAGCTGAATCACAACTACTTCCTCAATTAAACATAACTGCTAATGCTGGAGAATATTGGTATCAAGATGGGTTTAAAGATCAGGGTAATTATTCTATAGCTCTAGATCTTAGCTTCCCTATTTTTGAAGGGTTTTTATATAAAAACCAAATTAAAGCAAAAAAATCTAAGCTGAAAGAAGCAGAGGCTACCTTATGGTCTACCGAACTTTCGATCATTGAGCAAATTCAAGTGGCTATGAACGATTTACATTCGGCAAAAGATCGTCTTATGGACACAAAAAATTATTTAGAAGCAGCAACGGCAGAAAATCAGGCGATGCTAAAACGATATAGACATGGGATCGTTTCAATTTTAGATTTATTAAGCGCGCAAGCCTTTTTAGCTGATGCAAGGTCTCAATACATCCTTACCCAAAAAGATTACTACACATCCATCATCTCCCTATCCTTTGCAACAGGGATGCTGTCGACTCAAAATGTGGAGGATTTCCATGCCAATTAACAGAATTTTCATCCTTTTTCTCTTCTTTTGCATCCTTGGATGTGAAAAAAAACAGGCGCCTAAAGCCTATGTTGCTAGGGTTGAAGTCGAAAAGGTTATTACCCAAACTATCCCTATAGGCTTGAAAGCAATTGGTCATTGTACTGCATTTAATTCTGCAGAAATTAAGGCTCAGGTGGAAGGGGTTTTAGAAAAGATCCATTTTAATGAAGGGGATCAGGTAGAAAAAGGTCAGCTTTTAATCACAATAGATCCAAGACCTTATGCCGCAGAACTTGATAAGGCAGTAGCCATACGAGCCGAAAATCTTGCCGCATTGCTTTATTCTGCAGAAGTAGTTTCAAGGTATGAAACTCTTCTTAAAAATGATTATGTTTCAGTTCTTGATTTTGAAAATTATGTAAAAGAGCTTGCTCAAAACGAAGCTTTGGTCATGCAAAATGATGCAGACATCAGACTTGCAGAGATAAATCTTGGGTATTGTTTTATCAAAGCTCCCTATTCTGGTATTGCTGGAAAAAAACTTGTTGATGAGGGAAATTTAATCACAAATAACGGAACCTCTGTAGTAGTAATCAATCAAGTAAACCCTATTTTTATCGACTTTTTTTTACCGGAAAGGGATTTTTCAGGAATTATGAAATATAGGCAAGGAAACAATCCTTTAAAAGTAGATATTTCAGTGCCAGGTGAAGCTAAGCTAAGAGAGGCTCGTTTAATTCTTGTCGATAATACTATCAATCAGCAAACAGGAATGGTCCCTTTACGTGCTCAAATTGATAATGAGGATGATTTTTTTTGGCCTGGTCAGTATGTGGAATCCACACTTATCTTAAAGCAAGAAGAAAACGCCCTCTTAGTGCCTTCTAAAGCAATCACTTCAGGAAGTAAAGGGCGATATGTATACGTTATTGGCGAAGATGGAAAAGCGTTGTATAAAGCTGTCAAAGAGTTTGATATTTATGGGGAGTATACTCATGTAATTGCAGATCTAAAGAGAGGTGATACAGTTGTGACAAGGGGGCAAATTAACGTAACCCCTGGTGTAATGTGTGAAATCATCACAAAGGATCAGTCTAAATGAATATTTCAAAACCATTTATTGATCGGCCTGTCTTTACTACCTTATTAATGGTGACTTTGGTCACTTTTGGGATTATTAGTTATCAAAACCTTCCTGTAGCGTCCATCCCAAGCGTCGAATTTCCTGTGATTCAAGTGACGGCTTCCTATCCAGGTGCAAGCCCAGAAGATATTGCCAACCTTGTATCTGCCCCTTTAGAAAGAGAATTTATCATCATGCAAGGGATTGAAGTGGTCAGCTCTCAAAACTACTACGGCACCTCTTCTATTATTTTACAATTCCATGAAAGTGTTGATATAAATGTAGCCGCACAAGAGACCGAGCAGGCAATCCAAAAATCCTTAGCAGAACTTCCTCCTGATATCCCCCAAACCCCTACCTATACAAAAGTAAACCCTTCTGACACCCCCATCATGTATATTGCCATTCACTCAGATATTGCCACAACCGGTGAGATTTATGAATATGGATATAGCTATCTCGGCCAGCAATTAGGTACTGTAGAAGGGATTGCAGAAATTGATATTCATGGATTCCCCTACGCTGTTCGTGTCCATGTCAATCCTGAAAAGCTTGCCGCCAAACAAATCTCTTTTGCTGAATTAAAAGATGCCATCGATAATGCCAACGTACAACAACCCACAGGTAAATTCTACGGGCCAAATACAAGCATGGTGGTAAAAGTAGATGGCCAACTGAAAAAGGCCTCTGAATATGAAGATTTGATTGTAAAATTTGTAGCAGGGGCGCCGGTAAGATTAAAAGATGTTGCCACAGTGGAAGATGGTCTTCAAAATGATAAATCATCATTTAAATGGTTTACAAAACAGTCTCCTGAGGGGGAAAACATTTGCTTTTTAGGTCTTTTTAGACAGCTTGATTACAACACTGTCAAAGCTTGTTCAAATGCCGAACAGTTGCTTGAAAATCTTGGTGATCAACTGCCGAAAAATCTTACCTTGACCGTCCCCTTTTCACTCAAAACCTGGATTTTAGAAGCCATTGAGGATGTTAAAAATACCCTCTATATTGCCTTTTTCTTGGTGATCCTTGTAGTCTACCTCTACCTTGGTAAAATAAAAGATAGCTTAATTCCCCTCTTATCTCTTCCAATTACTGTGATCACAACCTTTATCTTCATGAAAATATTTGATTATAGCATTGATATCATTTCTTTATCCGCCTTAACAATATCCATCGGATTTTTGGTAGATGATGCTATTATCGTTTTAGAAAATATTGTCCGAGTTGGACAAACTGAAGGGTTACATGCCTATGATGCTACCTTAAAAGGATCTAAGCAAATTGTTACCGTAATAGTTTCAATGAGTTTATGCCTTTGCGCTGTTTTTATCCCTATGCTTTTTTTAGATGGGGTGATTGGGAAAATTTTTCATGAGCTTGCCGCAGTAATCATTATTGCTGTCCTTGTTTCTGGATTCATCTCTTTATCCCTAACACCGATGATTTGTAGTCGATTTTTATCAAATTTTAAAGATGAAAAAATGACTAAAATGGAGATGTTTTCTGATAAATTGAATAATTATGTGGAGAAAAAGTATGAAAAAGCCCTTACTTTTGCTCTTTACCATAAGCCCTATGTTCTTGGATTTGCGCTACTTTCTGCTCTTATCTCCTGTTTTTTATTTGTCATCGTTCCTAAAGATTACCTACCTGATAACGATCTTGGTGTAATTCAAGGATTTCCCGTTATGGGAGCTGGAACATCCCCTCAAAGTTTTAGTCAAGAGATGAAAGAGATGAATAAAGTGGCTCTTGAAAATCCTTATATCAAGTATTTTGCAACAATTGAATCCTCACCAACAGATAACCAAGGGATGGTCTTTTATAACCTTGTCGAAGAAAAAAAGAGACCAGACATTTGGAAGATTATGAACGATCTTTCAAAGGAAAATCAAAATCGGTGTTTTGGCTTAAAAACCATTTATAAATCTATGCCTCTGATTAACCTTCAAGTGGGGGCCTCCACGGCTGGAAAAGCAAGTAATCAATACATCTTACGAAGTTTTGATCAAGAGGCTTTAAATAGTAGCTCCGAAGCTTTAATTTCTGCAATGACTGCCTCCCCTTACTTTAAAGATGTAAGTACAGACTTTCAAACAGGCGCCCCTATTCTTAATACAAGACTTTTAAGAAATCAATCTCATAGCTATGGAAATATCAATGCTCGAGAAATAGAAAATGCATTAATGTTTTCGTTAGGGGAAACTTACATATCAAAGATCAATGTACCTCAAAACATGTATTACGTAATTATGGATATGGAAAAACCCTATGGGGTCTCTAACCAAAATTTTAACTCCCTTTACCTTGCAAATTCTCCTTACGGCCAGATGGTAAATATTAATTCTGTTATAGATGATTCAATTGGTGTGGGAACAGAACTTGCAACTCGGATTAATGCTCTTCCTTCTGTAACAATCTCTTTTAACACAGCAGATAATGTAGCCCTTTCGACAGCTATTGCACAAATGGAGAAACTGACAGAAGATATTCTTCCAGATAACGTGATGAAAGCTGCCGCAGGAAATACCGCTGCCTTTAACAAGGCGATTTCACAATTTATAATGCTCATTTTACTCGCCATTTTCATAATTTATATCATCCTTGGCATATTGTATGAAAACTTTCTGCATCCATTAACTGCTATCTCAAATGTACCAGTGGCACTTTTAGGAGGGATTTTGTCCCTATTAATTACGGGAAATACCCTTTCTATCTATGCTCTTATTGGTATATTAATGCTTCTTGGGATTGTGATGAAAAATGGTATTTTAATCATCGATTTTACCCTTGAGATCATGGAAGAAAAAAAACTTACCGCAAAAGAGGCTGTATTTAAAGCATGTTCTCTTCGCTTTAGACCCATTGTTATGACAACCATTGCTGCGATGATGGGGGCTGTACCAATTGCCTTAGGTATTGGCGGCAGTGTTGCAAAAAGCAGAGCAGCCCTTGGTATTGCTATTGTTGGGGGATTAATCTTTGCTCAAATCGTCACTTTATTTGTCACCCCTGTTGTGTTTATCTATATAAATAAAATGAATAACTATTTTAAAAAATTCCAAGCTGTTAAGATGGAATGATGATTAGCAAAGATACCAAAGAAAAGCTTGAAAAAGCAATGCAAGAGGCCGGAATCTATGAAGATGACCTAGAAGAACAGTTTATTCTAGGAAGTGGGCCTGGTGGCCAAAAAATTAATAAAACAAGCAGCACTGTCTTTTTAAAACACATTCCCACAGCAATTACAGTTCGATGTGGACAAGATCGATCTAGAGAGATGAATAGATTTTATGCAAGGCGCCGATTACTTGAAAAATACCTTGAGCAAATTGAGAAAAAAGAAACCGCTCGGATGAAAGAAATAGATAAAATTCGTAAACAAAAAAAACGAAGATCAAGGAAAGTTAAAGAAAAAATGCTTGAAACAAAACGTGAGCGAAGCCAGACTAAGCAAGACCGTACTAAGAAAATCGATACGGAATAACTTTAAATGTTAACAAATTATTAAGTTTTTGTTTAATTAAATTAACCTAGTCTTTATAGAGAAGATAAAGACAATAATTATAGGTTAATTATGAAATTATTATTACTTTCTATTATTTCAGTTCAATTATTTGCAGCACCAATTATGCATAAGCTTGCTTTGAATACAGTAGAATTTGCGTCCCCAGAAGAATCGATCCCTTTTACAGGCTTTTACCGCCTTAAAAAACAAAGTGAATTCTTCTTTAAAGATTTGGGCGCAGAGTTTGTTTCCGATGAATCAGGACTCCAAGGGTTTTACCTCCCTTTTACGGCGGTTAAAAAAAATAGCGGAAAAGTATTTGGAAAATGGAGAGAGCAATTAAAAGATCCAAAAAACACAAAGCTCCTTAGCTTATTTGAGGCAAATCTTTCTGGAAGTAATCTTTCAAGTCTATTTTCGTTTCCAGGTGAGGTACATTTTCTTAAAGATGCTAAAAAGAAGGTTGTGTTAATCTTTCTTGATTTTTCTATTCCCTTAACCATGCAAATTCGAGAAATTCTCAACTTCTCTCTTCGTGGATACAATGTTTTTGCAGTTGATTTTTACCATTATGAAGAAGGTAAACGTTTTATCCCATGGGATCTGTGTAAATCGATTGCTGATTCAGCGTATCAAAGACTACGCGGCGAGGTAATTCTTTATGGTAAATCTTTTGGTTCAGCCCCTGCTGCATACCTTGCGACAAAGCATGATTGTGATTTAATTCTAGATAGACCATTTACATGTATGAATGAAGCTTTAGGTTCAGTCCTTCTTGAAAATTTCATCAGCATGCACTACTCCTACCCCACAAAGAACTTAATTGCCGCGGTAAAACGTGCTCCCCTGATTATTTCCTGCACAGGAAGTATGAAATTTAAAGACCATGCAGATAATTTAATGAACGCATATATCAATTCGCATAAAAAGATCAGTCGTGATACAATCTTATCAAGATGCTTTATTTCTACAAGAGGTGGTCATTACTCAAGTCTTTTAAATAAAGGGATGAGTTCATGGTTTTCTTATCAAGAGGCTCAAAATAAACTTAACAAGTATTTATCCAGCAGTGCACCTAACTAATCTTTTTCACCCTCAAACCTTTGCCTTAAAAGATCTCTACATACTAATAATGCTTTGTATCGTGGAGATCTTTCTTTCTGCAGATAATATTTTAGCCATTTCATTACTTCTTGATCGAATAGAAATAGGAAAAAGACGCATCGCTTTACTTCTTGGTGTTTGGTCCTGCCTTCTTTTTAGAGCGATAATTATTGCTTTTACCTCATTTTTATTTCTTGTAGATTCGTTAAAAGCTCTTGGAGGAATCTATTTGCTCTACTTAGCGATCTCCCACCTCATTCGTCATAAAAGCAAGCAAGCTGGTAGATTACAACCAATATCTTTGCTTTGGGGTATTATATCGATAGAATTAACCGATGTTTTGTTCGCTTTAGACTCTATTTTTATAGCTTTAGGCCTTTTATCCTTTTTTTATTCCGAAGAATTGGTGGCCGGAAAAATATGGGTAGCCTATGTAGGCGGAGCTTTTGGGGTGGTTACGCTTCGATTTTTTGCAAGCTCTTTACTTCTTTTTATCAATAAGCACCCCACTATTGAAAAAATTGCCTACTATCTCATCGGCTGGATCGGAGTAAAACTTATTCTCATCGGGTTCAATCTGACCCATTTTATCCCCCATTTTAATACTATTTTTTCAATCGGGGTACTATTTATTGTCCTTTACTCTTTTTTCTCGACGAAATCGGCCCCTAAAGGATAACATAGCTCTATGAATAAGAAAAATCCTGACTTTAAAGACCTCGTAACTAATAAGATTGCGTATCATAACTATGAAGTGCTTGAGACCCTAGAAGCAGGTATTAAACTTGTGGGAACAGAAGTTAAGTCTTTACGTGATGGAGGTGGCATCCTTCAAGATAATTATATTCATATCCATAATGGAGAGGCCTTTTTAGCCCAGGCTTTTATTGCTCATTATAAATTTGGTAATCTTTTTAATCATGAGGAAAAAAGAGAGCGGAAGCTTTTGATGCATAAATCTCAAATAAACAAGCTTAGAAAGCAAAAAGAGGAAAAGGGGTATACGCTAATTGCTCTTGCAATGTACCTTACAAAAACAGGCTATGTAAAAGTCAAAGTTGGTTTATGTAGGGGTAAAAAGCTTTACGACAAACGAGCTGATCTTAAGAAAAAATCTCAAGAAAGGGAGATGGATCGAGCTCTTAAAGGAAATTGAATTAAATCTCTTGTTCCTATACACTTTAAAATATGAAGAAATATTTTTTGACAGGCCTTGTGCTATTGCTGCCTATTGTAATGACAATACTTATCATTGCATTTGTAGTTAGATTATTAACCAATCCATTTGTGGGCTTTGTATCCAATCTTTTAGCAAATACAGCAATTGCTGAAAAAGGGTTGTTATTCCTACATGGGGATCAAGTCGTAATCCTTACAAGCCAAGTCATTATCCTCCTAGGTCTATTCTTTATCATCCTTTTATTAGGGATGATTGCAAGATGGTTTTTTGTACATTGGTTGATAAGAGTCGGAGAATACTTTTTACATAGACTCCCTTTAGTCAATAAGG
>Ga0172367_10006303_pt1 | contig 14000 bp, 12 predicted proteins | sample Lak10m_FD_114542 | JGI IMG/M metagenome (GOLD analysis project Ga0172367, IMG submission 114542) | Freshwater microbial communities from Kabuno Bay, South-Kivu, Congo - kab_022012_10m | ecosystem: Environmental > Aquatic > Freshwater > Lake | place: Democratic Republic of the Congo: South-Kivu... | reverse complement strand
GACAAGTTTTCCGTCAACTTTACCTTTTGGACTTGTGCCATCTGGATTAGCGTCTGCACCAGCACCACCTTTAGCAATATTTTGTGTAGTACCGCCCATATCATTTTTGCCTGCCAATGGGTTTTTTGTATTACCAGCTGGCTTATCACCACCTGCACCAGTGCCTACTGGAGTGAACTCAGTGTTGCTAGGTGCGCTGATTTTTTCTACATATTCACGCATTAGATCAACCGCAGTTTTTTGTAAAGGAGCACGACGCTGTGATTCATAAACAGATTCTGACATTTCTTCGTCATCTTCTTCGTCATCTTCTTCTTTTTTAGACTCAGTCATTTCCTCGTCGTCGTCTTCTTTGGCTTCGGTCATTTCCTCGTCTTCTGACTCTTCCATCATTTTGAAATCATCGCCGTCACCGCCCATGTCGTCACCCATGTCGTCCATGTCATCATCGCCGCCCATTAGCTGTTCAAATTCTGCCTTTAAGGCTTCTAATTCTGATTCTAAATCCATGACTTTTTGTTCTAGATTTTCGTCACCGCCTACATCATCGTGATGATCATCGTCGCCCATATCGTCCATGCCATCCATGCCATCCATGTCGCCCATGTCGCCCATGTCGCCCATGTCTAGTTCGCCGTCATCTTCGTCGTCGCCTTCGCCGATTCCATCAGTTTCATCCATAGAGATTTCATCCACCATGCCTTCAACTTGATCGCCACCAATTGCTTCTTCGGCGTACTCTTCGTCCATTAGGCTTTCATAAATATCACGTGATTTCTCAACCACGATTTCGTGAAATAACGCACGAGCACGATCTTCCTCGTCGTTAATAATGTGTTCAATTAGCTGTTCATATTTGTTCATTAGGGACTCCTTAAAATAATAATATGGCTGTATTTTATTTACTAAAATACGCAGATTACGGGGTTAAATGGTGTTTTTTTGAAGGATTTAGACGGACTATACTGGTCCAGGCATTGCTGCCGGCGGTTTATATTGTTTTGATACTTTTTCTAACTTTTTTTCATGCTCTACTTTACGGACATCATTGGCCATTCTTAAACGACTAAGATCAGCTAAAGTTAATCTAGTTTTTCTCAAGTCTGATAATTTTAAAGGCGAGTTATCCAGACTAGGTGTTTCATATCCAGGTTTAGCAGGGTCAAATAATTCTGTAACAATCATACTACTATTTACTCAATCTGTTAAATTGCAGCACCTGTTGGTGCTGTTTGTGCAGGGGCTGCAACTGGCCCTGCACCCACGGGTGCGGCGGCGCCTGGCTGTGCTTGACCTTCAGCAGGTGGTTCTGTGGGCGGAGCAACATTTTCTAAATCTGCAGCGATACCACCAGGGCTAATACCTACACTTCGCAAATTAGGATCCTCTACCGGGGCTTGGTCAACATCGCCTTGTTCTTCAGACCACATGGTTTCATTTTCGCTCATTTCTTGTTCATTCATACCTAAATAACGCTTCATTAGATAACGTTTACTAAAATATGGGTATGCTTCAAGTGCTGTGAATGTAGCAATTCTAGCACTATCAACATCAGCTTGACGATACTGTGCAAAGTTTTGTGGCGGTTCAAATATCAATTCAAACAATTGACTATCAATATTGACACCCCTCCACCGCATAAACAGTTTAAACTCCTGATCCAGAGTTTCAATAATACTGCTTTGCAATCGTTGGCAGTACTGGTTAAAACGCCATTCTTGAATTAGAGCTGTACCCACTCTGCCGTCATTGAATGCTTGTGTTCCATCTTCTAATGTTACTGGCAGATAACTGCTTGGAATACGCAAGCCGCGGAATAATTTGTTCGTAAAGTATCTTAAGTCTGTAATTTCTCCAAGATTGCTTGCTCCTTGCAATGTATCAACACTGGATCCACGTCCTTCTGCAGTGACAGGGAAAAAATAATCTTCCATTTGTGCCAATGGGTTATAAGTAGCATCCATCATGTTAGCACCGCCGCCTGTTTGTGTAGGAATTCTACGCTGGCTTATTTCATTTTTAATACGTTCCACAAATGCCATTGCCATGTGGCTAGGCATGTTACCTACGTCAATTTTAAAAACTCTACGTTCAGGGGCACGTTGTACACGATAGATAATAATTGCATCTTCTAGTAATTCTTTTTGTTTAAATACTTTGAAAACGTTTTCAAGCACTGATGTGCCAAACGGCCAATACACATCTAAACCTTCAGTCAAACTCAAATGCACAATATGTTCGGAATTTATAGCTGCTTCGTTTTGTGCTCTGCTGAATCTTCCGCCACCAGCAGTTGGCACACTTGGCTGCACATAACTACCGCTAGGACCACCTACCTGTGGATGATTCATATACTGATCTGATGTAGTGACCGCGGTCACTGTTAAATTTTCAAAGTTAGGATTTATGTCTTTCAAAATATATTGTTCAGGTTTTTTGCCCTCACTTTCATTCACAATAACCTTAACCACTTTACTCATTTCTACCCAGAATAATTTGAAGTTTTCTGGATCTCTTACAAATACTTGATCTCCATATTTTATTGTATTTCTTACTATTTTAAATATTCTACTGTTAAATTCATTTAACTTGACCCATTGTGCTAATTGTTCTTTAATAATTTTTACTTCGTTGTCTGTGGGATCTTCTTTAAATTTTATGTCAAATGGTGTGTTGTTAGCTTCATTTTTCTGAGTCATGAACTCTGACAGAATATCAAGAGCTGCATTAATTTCTGAATCCATGTCCATTTGTTCATATTGATTATATCGTTCAATACGATTAGGATGTCCAATATAAACATCCGGAAGATTGCTTTGATAGTTTCTATAACCAGGGTCTGGCATACGGCCACTGCCCAAGGGACTTATGTTACTGGGGAGATTACTGCTTTTAAAATACTTACGCCAAGTCATATATTATCTCAATGAATACTATATTTACCGTGTTTAAGCTATGTTGTCAGCGATTCTTTTGGTATAATCCACATTATCTTGCATAGCCGAAATTAGATCTTCTAATTTAGAAATCTGTTCTTGTAAGGTAGAAATTTGCTTGTTACTGTCAGTTTCTAACTGTCCTTTTAAACTAGATAACATTTGATTAAAACCATTTTGTCCTGAAAATGCTTCTTGTATAGTCTCAACGAGCTGTGTAGATTCTGCATCAGTGGTTGTTGTTTTTGTGGTTTCTGCCTGTAACTTTTGTTGTTGAAACGCGGCCATTGATTGAGCAAAATTTTCTTGCAATTGATTACTTGTATTTTGTAAATTGTCAATTTGAGGTCTAGGCACTGCTACTTTTATATCAGAAGTTTTATTTGTTAGTTTTCCTAACATAGATGTCATTGTTTCACCTAATTTTTCAGTTGACTGTTTTCCCGATGAAAGTCCTGACGCACTTACTCCTTTTACAAGATTTTCTAATTGTTGTGGTGTAAGCACTGTTTCGCCTTTGGCCACTTTACCAAAAAAATCTTCTTTTTCAAATAAGGATCCTGTCATTCCTAAAGTACCAAGATCTCTAGTGGTGCCAATACCAGGTATTTTTTTAATAAGAATTCCTACATCGTCTGCAAATTTTCCTAACTTATCCGCTGCCTTGCCTAATTTATCCGACGCAATACTCAGTCCTTTAACTAATACATCCACAGTACCTGTCATTACTTCGGCAGCTCGGCCGCCTGGTTTTGTAAGAATATCTGTTTTGGCAAATTCACCCAATGATTTTGTCATTAGCTCTCGCATTTGTTTTTCTTGTTCTGCCATCATTTTAGCAGGATTCAAAGTTCGCACATATGCTTCAGTGATACCAGTGAGATCATTGATCATACGCGGTAATCTTTCGCGATTTACTCGTTCTGCTGCAATGATACTGTCTCTGAATGGATCAACACCTTCGGTCACTAGCCTACTCATTTGCACCGTAGTGTCACCCAAGGCTGCTATTTCTTTTTCTCTTGCAGCTTCTCCTTTTCGGCCAAGATCTGCCTGCTGCTGTAACATGCTGGTCACGTCGCCTTGTGCACCTGTTGCCAGTGTAATAGCCCCATATGTTTCACCAGCTGCCAGTGCTTCATTTTTCAAAGCATCGCCATATTCTTTCACTCTCTGCTGATATCGTTTATTAACTTCTTCTGCGCCAAGTGCAGAGTTTTGCATGTCTGCGTATGTTTCTTCTAATAACTTTTTACGTGTGGGACTAGCTGCTAACAGTTGATTTAGATTTTTATCTACTATTGTTCCATCAAAGGCAGTCATTTGTTGCAGACCTTTTTGAATTTCCGGCCCCATAGAAGCAACAGCGGATGTAAATCTTTCCATGGCTCCAGGGCCTTGTTTGTTCAACTTGGCTTGAACCGCCAACTGTTCACTGGCTTGTTGTGCTCGTTTTTGAGCTGTTTTAACGTCTTCCCCGGTAAATGCTGAAATTGCCTTTAAATTTTTAAGATATTCTGTGGCTCCTATTGCTATTTCAGTGTCGCTTTTTGAACGTAACTGCCCTGATTTGTTTAACATTTCCATATACTGAACTAAACCATCTACTTGTTCTTGAGACGAATAGCCAGCATACTCTAATTCTTTTCTTAAATCTTTGCCTTGTGTGGCTAGTTGTGTAAATGCTATGCCAACATTTTTTACTTTTTTTACTCCTCCTACCACGCTATTTCCAAATTCTGTTAAATCTTTTTTGTTTTCGTTTACAGTTTTGGAAAGTTCTGGAAGTGTAAGCTGTAACTCGCCAGCAGTTCTACGCATACCAGTGAATCCACTTGTTACAAGTGCTCCGCTTTTGTTTAATACGTCAAATGACATCACAGTCACAGCTACTTCTTTTTGAAAACCTTGAAACGCTTTACTTTGCATTTCACTTAGGCCTTTACCAAGTCCAGCTGCACCCGCTACCAACCCTGATAAGGCAGCTGCCGCTTTGGCATATGGATTTGGTATCATTGCAAGAGTTTCGGCCGCTACAGTGGCACCTTGACTTAGTCTATCCAGTATTCTAATTTGGCTTTCCATGGCAGCATTCTGCATATTGAACGCTGTTTGAATACCGCTGGCACCATCTTGATAACTTGATATTGTTGTGTATATTTGTTTTGCAACATAATCTATGGCTTCTACTATGCCGCCTTTTAACAAACCTGCTGATAGCTGCCCAGTGGCATCACGCATGATTTGTCCGGCCATTCTAGTTTGTTCAGCTAGCATGGCCTGACCGGCTGTGGATTTTCTTACACCTTCATCAAGGTTTTCAAAATCACTGGCCAGTCTCTGTAGAGCAGCAGCATTGCTTTGTATAGTGCCTGTACCACGTTGCATCTCTACACGTAGTCTAGCCATGCTTTGGCCAACTGAGGCTACCGCGGCTCGTGAACCTCCTGCTGCTGCACCTAACTGCGCAAGTGCCTGTAATGCCTGTTGAACATCTTGATCTGCCATAATTTTAGCCTATAAATATAGTGTTATCAATTATTTATAGGAATCAAAAATGGAACAAAAACCCGTAAATCCCTTACGAGCACACTTCAGACAACCAGCAATTTATCTCAAATTACCCAGCGGTGGACAGTTTTGGAACACCGGATTAGAATTGCCAGAAATAGGCGAGATACCTGTTTACCCTATGACAGCTAGAGACGAAATATTGTTAAAAACACCCGATGCATTGTTGAATGGTCAAGGTGTAGTTGATGTGATTCAAAGTTGTTGTCCACATGTTACAGATGCATGGCAAATGCCCAGTATTGATGTTGATTCTGTGCTAATTGCTATTAGAATAGCTTCCTATGGCAATGCCATGAGTATTGATTCTAAATGTCCACACTGCGAAGCTGAAAACACATTTGAAGTAGATTTAAATGGCTATTTGGATAGTGTTGTAGTACCAGACTATAATCAAAAAATTGAACACGAAAAAATTAGAATTAAAATTAAACCACAGAACTACGCTAGCCTAAACGAAACTAATAAGATAAATTACGAACAACAAAGAGTATTAGAAAACATAGCACTAGACGGTAGTGAAGACATAAACAAAGTAGCAGAGTACAAAAAACATATTACTCGTTTAGTTGATCTAAATGCAAAATTATTAGTTGATAATACAGAATATATAGAAATAGTTAGCACTGGTGCTATAGTCAGTGAACCAGAGTTTATTGAAGAATTCTATTTCAATTGTGATGCTGATTTGTGTAAAGAGTTACAGGATAAAATTGTTGAGGTTAATCGCGAAGGCGCAATTAAACCACAAACTGGAACTTGCACAGAATGTACTAAACAGTTTGATATCACACTAACATTTGATTACGCAAGTTTTTTCGACAGCAGCTCTTAACACTTGACACCGAAGGCATTTTAGGTTTAGTTAAGAGCTATGAAAATCAAGTAAGAAAAATCAAAGACGAAATATTAAGATTCTGCTGGTACATGCGCGGCGGTATTACCTACGACGAAGCTATGTTATTAGGCTTTGAAGATCGTAAAATTATTAGCGAAATTGTACGAGATAATTTAGAAACCGCAAAGAAAAGTGGCATGCCATTCTTTTAAAGACTAACTTCGTTAGTCTGTTGATTTCGCTTTGCTCATCAACGCTTTTTTTAGATTTCATCCAGATTCAATGGTCACACTTTGCCCGCACTGGGCAAAGTTAGCTTCATCCGAGTTCGGACAGTCACTGATATTGGAGCATTACAGAGGCGGTTGTCCTGTACCTCGAGCTCCGTCTTTATACAACGGCGGGTTAGTTTACACATATCAGCATGTAAGTAACCGTGCAGTATCACTACTGCGTCTTTTTAGCCTTATTAATCCTGTTCAAACAACTAAATCGCGGCATTTGCGATCCTCATCCTTGCGGGTAGTAGTTGAGTGCTTCTTGCAGCGAGAAGACTTCCGTCCCTGCGTATTTCTACCAGGTTTAGAGCACACGATGTTTGCCTGTGCTAGCTTAACTGCTTAACTTGCTTTTAATGTGGGAGCCATGGACACGGACTTGTATATGTCCGTTGTAATAATCATCTGATTCTAAGACTTGGTGTCTAAATTGTTCTCGTGCTTCTATATATGAGCATTCGGCTCGTGATTGACAGTAATATAGTATTTCTCTAGTAAATTTTTCAGGGCCTAATAATTGTATGTCTTTGTTTAGTTCGTCGTTTGAGCCATAATATGTGAGCCAGTCACTATCTATTTTGCTTCTAATCTTCTTTTTCTTTTTGTTTCCGTTTTTAAGTTTTACTGTTTTTACTGTGGTTCGTGAAAATTTGGCTAGTTTTTTTCCTATATATTTGCGCCCAGATACAGTATTTGTTATCAAATACACAAATCCAACGCAATCTTCAGGAAGTGATTCCACCGGTGTGGACTCGAATAGCCATGACATACAGCATATAATTATGCCTACAATCGCTACAATAAAATATTCAGTTTGTTAAATATCCTACACTATAACTTTCTTGTTGTACCAGAGAATTTATACATTTCTCTTCACACTCAATAAATGCTCCATTTTTGGTTGTCCAACTAGCAAATAATTTTTCCCATATTGGATCATTAATTATTTCTTCGAACGTTCTTGTGTGAGCATCAAATAAATGTTCATATTTTCTAAATAAACTATCCTCTAACTGAATTTGCTTACCTGTAATTGGACTTTGTCTGCCTTTGTGTGGAGCTGCTACCCAACTACAAGGATATATTTGACCCGCTGCATTTAAATACAAACCTCTATTACCTATTAGGCATAAAGGTATTACATATTGATTCGTATATTCACTGACTTTATTTTGCCACGATATTTTGTTAGTGTTTAAGTAATCAACATTGTTAAGTTTACGATTGCTTAGTTGAATACTAGATCTATCATATCTACCAGTTTGACTTACATATTCTTGTCTTGGTTCTAAATTGTCATAATCTGTATCTGTGTTATAAGCAGAGAATCTTGAGCCAAATTTAATACTTTTTGTTATTTGTAAACTATCACAACCATAATCTCTAGCTAGGTTTTCTATTACACCTAGATAATCTTGATTAAATGCAAAAACAATTGTAGCCCAGGTTACATGTGCGCGACCCATTGCGGTAAGCGTGGTTAATCCTGCGATTATACTTGTCCAATCGCTGTTTACTCTATATAAATTATTACTAGCATTATCGTAACCGTCAATACTAAAAGCCACTGTGTCGCGATCATTTAATATTTCACCTAGTTCTTGCCACCACTCTGTAGTTTTATAGCTTCCGTTAGTAATGGTATAGATCTGTATGTCGGGATTGATCTCTTTAATATAGCGGCAAATTTTTAAAAAATCTTTACAGTAAATAGGATCCCCTACATCACCACACATGGTTATTCGCTGCACGTAGTTTAATAACATTTCTTCGGTGAAGATTTTTTTAAATAAATCTATAGAAATTTCCTGCTGCAACCATGGGATGTTTTTTGACATTTCCTCTCTTGGACATCTAGGACATCTTAGTGTACAACGTGAACTTGGTTCTAGGTGCCAATGGTAAAACTGAAACCCATATCTATTATTCATAGATAGTGATTTCTTTCACTAATGGTTTATTGATTGCGTCTACAATTATATCAGCGACTCGATCAGTGTTCATTTTAATTCCAGCATGATGCGCTATCATATCTGTGTCCATAGCACCCGGTGATACCAATACCATGTGACACTTATGTGGTTGTTTAACTAAATGTCTGAATAAACGTTCTAATGCAATTTTATGATCACGGTAAGGCCAAGGTAAATTATCTATTTCTGTTTCAATTCTTGGATAGGCAGTAACAGTACTGCCTATTGAAACGATAGATTTGTTTGGATTATCTTGCCATAATCTAAATAGGTATAACAATAAATCACTTTGATAGTAGTTGTTATAAGCATTATTAATAAACATATCGCAATCTATGGCGTCTTTAATTATTTCATGTACGTGTGCAATATTATAGCCATTTGATCTACTAAAACCAACTATTTGATTATTAGCTGAAAGTCTATTTGCAAGGGCCGACCCTAGGCCACGACTATGTCCAGTTATTCCAATTTTCATTTTATTTCAACGTCCGTATTATAGCTGGTAAATCCATTTTCTTTCACAACACTTAACACATTGTTTACCCGACCGGCTAGCTCATCTTTGTGACTCACCAACCAAACACTACGATTACCTTCTCTCGACATTTTCTTAAGTATTGCTAGACTATTTTCTACACCTGAGCTGTCCATGCCGGTATCAATGACTTCATCTATGAACAGCAAGTTAATTGGCTGATATAAACTTTCCCATACATCTCTAAATGCCCAACTTAGACTTAGAATTAATCTATTACGCTCACCTCTACTCAAATTGTCAAAATCTAATTCACGGCCCAATTCTTCAATGCTAACAGATAGATCATTTAAGAATTTAACAGTGTGCGGCAATCCAATACGATCTAAGTATTGACTTAGTCTAGCATTTAGGTAACTTAAATTCTGATCAATAATACGTTTACGAATAAAGCTATCTTTGTTTGTTAACAATTTAAGTAAAAATTCTTGGTGTTCGCGTATGTTAACAAGTTCGTTTATTAAATCATAGTTTATTTCTTCTAGAGCCTTGGTTTCCATTTCTTGGATTTGTTCTTCGTACGGATCTGTTTCGGCTTGTTTACTTGCTAGTTGTTGTTTTAAATTAGCCACTGTATTTCTATGATTAATTGCATCTTCTTTGTTATCATAAAAAACTTTAGGTATCTTGCCTGTATCGCCTAGTAATGCAATTTCGTCAATGTGTGTAGATAATTGACTTTCATTGGCTAGATATTGCAACGAAGTTTCTTTAAGTGTGGTTCGTTTTTCTTCAAGTACCTGCTCGTGTTTAGTGTCATGCATTGGCTGTCCGCAAGCATAGCACTCATGTTTTTCTAGTGTTTCAATTTCTTTTTTAAGTTTATCTAGTTGTTTTAGTATACGTACTTGCTCTGTTTCGCAGGCTACTTTCCATTTAACAATTTCGGCCAGTTTCTTTGTTTTGGTGTTAAATTCGTCTAGTAGGTCATGATTGGACAATTCTTGGTCTATGTCTAAATCACCAACCACACCTAGTGCTTGTTCTAGTTCAACTAATTCATTTACTTGTTTGTTTCTCCACATTGTTTGTCTACGACGTGCGGCTTCAATTTGTTCTTGAATACGACCGTTGGCGTCTGTGACTGCTTTGATACGATATTCTTCTTGTGTAATAGCGTCTTTGGTTGCTTTGAGCTGCTCTTTAAGAGTGTCTGCTTTATCACTTAGCATGGTGATACCAAGTAACTGTTCAATGATGGTTCGCTGATCGTTGGCCTTAAGTGCTAGAAAAGGTTCTGTGTATGTATTAAGTGCAACAATATGTTTGAACATGTCATGACTCATGCCGAGCATACGTTCTATTTCTGCCTGTGTTTCTCTACTATCGCCTTGACTTTCGTCTGAGATCTGTTGCTCCTGACCACCTACATAAAACGCCATAGTGTTTGGTTTACGGCCACGTTCAATTCTGTAGTCAATTGCGTCCTTTTCAAACTCAATTGTTACTAGCATGTTCTTACCATTTGTTTTATTGATAAGATTATCTTTTTTGATATTGGTCAGTGCAGAGCCATAAAGAGCATAGCTCAATGCATTAATAATGGTTGTTTTACCAGTTCCGTTTCTAGCTCCTGTGTCGTCGCCGCCTAGATCCAAGTTTTGTCCTAACACTAAAGTAAGGTCTCGACGATCAAACTGAACAGCTTGAGTAGCATTGCCCACACTCATAAAGTTTTTTACTGCTAAAGTTTTAATTTTAAACATCGTATAGTTCTAACACTTTATCAAATAACTGTATATTGTCTGTGAACGCCTTTACTGTTTTAGCTTTCAGTACAGTGCAATTATGCAAATCAATATTATGTAACAGTATAAATTGGCTGATTGTATCAACTAACAAATTATCTAAAAATGCTGATCGATCTTGATCTGGATAATGCCAAAATTCTGTTTGCTCTGCCTGTATCAATGGGACTAAGCCCAGTGTGCGAAGTTGGTGCACAGTTTTGGGTACAAGTACTTCGTTGTAGTCGTCTATGGCCAAAATTCCTGTCTGGTTTAAAAGAGGTGTGAATTTGACAATGTCTTGATAGGCTACATCAACAGCGTGATCCCCATCAATTAAAATAAAATCAAATGTTTCTGTAGTATCAAAGCTCTGACTTTTACTACTTATAAATGTGGCTCGATCAGCAAAATCTTTAAAAACATCATTAAATACATCAAGTTTTAAATTATGATCAACTCCAATCAGATTTGCATTGCTATTTTCAAGCATTAAACCAGAAGTTAATCCTTGATACACACCAATTTCTAAAATTTTATTGAATGTAAAATGTTGAAATAATTTCCAATAAATGACAGCATCTATTGTACATCTCATTGAAGAATTACCAACGATTTTGTCAAATTTTTCGTAGTGCTGCCAAAATTTAGTGTGCCTAAATTTCATAAATTTCTATAGATGTCAAGTAATAGTGTTTTATTATACTGTTCACTTTGAATATTTGTAAGTTGATTGGTAACAATAGTATCTACACTTTCGAACATAATGTTACCAGTGATGTCATAGTTAATGTCCTCGCTTACTGTCTTTTGTGGAATGAGAGTAATTTCTCTAAGATTGTAAGTGTTTACAAAAGTTTCTTTTATATATGTAGCTTCTTCGTAGCTAATGTCTACGTCTAAATTTACACGCACATGCATTCCGGTATTCAGCAACTTTTCCGTGTTTGTAAGCACATCACTGAGCTGATATACTCGATATCTAGGCTGATCGGGCCAAGCATGATACTCCGGTTCTGCACCCCATTCTAAAATCATCATGCCACGCTCGTCGTCGTGGTTGTCTGCATAGTTGTGCGGAAAACAGTTGCCAATGTAAGTTATATTTCGTTGTGTTTGTCGTTTGTGAAAATGCCCAGTAAACACATGCTCAATACCAGTAAAGTCTTCGCGCCGAACATCACCATGGTCAGGCATTTGTACCATGGCATTCATATAGAATGTAGGCAGTTCAAAATGGCCAAACATGTACTTGGCTGATAGTTTAGGTATGCATTTGTAATCGTCACCTACTAACCAAGGGGCCACAATAACATCACCGTGGTGTAGCCAATCATTACAAATGACAACATTCGGTAGATGTCGAGCCCACTCAACACTTTGGACATCACGTTTGTCGCGATAATATAAGTCATGATTGCCAGGAATGAAGTAAACACGATCGAAGTTGTCGTTGAGATGTTCCAGAGCACGGAGACTATAGTTAAGAGTGACAATATTGATACTAGCACGATTGTTATGCCAATCTCCAAGAAAAAACGCTGTTTCACACCCTTCCTCCTTAGCCTTTGTGGTAAACCATTTGATAAAGTTTAAACAATCGTCATTGTGTGTTTGACTGTTGCTTTTTAAGCCAAAGTGTATATCAGTACAGACTGCTGCTTTACGAAATAAATTAGACATTGTAGTAAGTTTACATTATTATAATAGGAAAAATCAATTTAATTGACAATAAAACTTTATTACTAATTTATTTTTGTTAACCACGGAAAAGTAGTTTGCCAATTGGTGCCACGTCTTTGATCTAACTTGGTAAGATAGCTTTTAAGACTTTTAATTTTTTCACTGTTATTTTTGCATTGATTGCTTTTGGATGCTATACCGGCCATCATTTGTTTCTGTCCTATTTGTATTTCAGTTTCCTCGGGCATAGCTGCTAACACTGCACTAAAGTCATCATGAAAAACATCACCAGAAAAAATATATGGCTCGTCTACGGCATTGGTTGTGTTGAAACTATGAACTATTTGATTAGAATAAGTTCTAAATTCTTCTACTACATCTTCCTGCTTTGAATTCCAGCAATTGATTTGGTCAATAAGTTGTGGCAAAGATTTAATTGAAAGTGCCGATATCGCACTGTTAATAGAAGGATAAATCCAGGGCTTGTTTAGGAGTAGGCCAAAGTTTTTTTTCCATAATTCTAAGTTTAACCCATGTCGTATATATTCTTGTTCATGTCCCCAACAGTCTAAACTGGCAGTCAATTGTAAACGCCAAATTTTTTTCTTATCTACTAATAACTCAAATTTTTTAAGATATTTTTGAAACAGTGTGTGTGGAATATTTAGGTTACTGATAATACTGAATTGTAAATCTGGATGACCGTGTTGTGCCCAAAATGCAATACTTTTGTCAAGTTCATCTAATAAAAATGGTTCGCCTCCTAAAATATGGTACCTTTGTATTTTTTTGGCGTTGTTGTTTGTTTTTAAAAAATTCCATAACCCATTGACCATTTTATCATAATGTGCATTTTGTTGGTTTACTGTGATACTAAACTTGTCGGTGGACCACTCATGCGGAGACCCATGCTTTCTGTTTTCGTCTTCCCATTTGCTACTAAAATGCGGACCACAATACACGCAGGCCATGTTGCACGTATTTTTAAAATAAACTTCTAAAATAGTTGGAGATATATTGACAGCGGTATCATCATTATGTAATTCAGGCGGTACTAATTGATTATCTGTTAATTGTTGTATTTGAAACATTCTATCACTAATACCACCTGCGTCCTCTACTGTTTGACAATATTGGCAACCATGTCCAGGCCATTTTCCATCAAGCATCAACTTTCTTGCTTGAACTTTATCGGGCAAATTGTGAAAATCGCTGAAGTTATCAGGATCTATACTGTATTTTTGAGTTCGATGACACGAAGCAGTAGTTCCACTTTGAAAATAGATCGTGCTCCAATTCCATTTTAGTAAACAAGCCGGTTCAGTTTTGATAGGAAAAACTACTTTGGACATTTTAATCGTCGTTATAATCGCCGGATGGAGCTCCGCCTCCCCACGAACCCATACCCTGTCTAGTGTAACTAGGAGTTAATCCATTCATTTCAAGAATATCGTCT
>Ga0172367_10006300_pt1 | contig 14007 bp, 19 predicted proteins | sample Lak10m_FD_114542 | JGI IMG/M metagenome (GOLD analysis project Ga0172367, IMG submission 114542) | Freshwater microbial communities from Kabuno Bay, South-Kivu, Congo - kab_022012_10m | ecosystem: Environmental > Aquatic > Freshwater > Lake | place: Democratic Republic of the Congo: South-Kivu... | reverse complement strand
TGCGCCCGATTGGAACCATGACTGTCCACATGGTCAGGCAGCTTCGGCACACAACCTCCTCGGCGGTAGCAACGATGCGCTCGGGTCGCACCGGCAGGTCGCCATGAACGCTACGACTTGCTGACATTTTCGCGCTCCCGTTCGATCTCTTTTTGCAGGGCGGCAAGCGCCCGCCAAGCTACCTTCGCGGAGTGGCGCACCCCGTCAGAATCGACCGTTCCCGCTTCCATCAGATGGCGGGTCAGGGCGTCATGCTCGTCCGTTGACTTGGAACGATCCCAGTGCAACGGTTTCCCTGCGTTGTGTTGGTCGTTGCCAATCTTGGAACACTCGGCAACAGCGGCGATGGCGTCAGGGAAGTACATCAGCACGCCAGAGTAAATCGGTACATCCTTGCGGGCCTTTGCTTCGGTCGGCAACATGCTTATCCTTTCTTGACGATTTGGGCGTGGAGCCACATTGAGAAAATGGAACCGAGGCCGGAACCGAGGCCGATAGGCAACACAATCCACCCGATACCATTGGTCGCCATATTCCACACCACGAACACCTCAAACACCGCCATGAGCATTGAGGTCGGCAGAACCCACCAGTAAGCGCCATGCACCACGTTCAACTGCTGAAAAGCCTTGAGCGCGATGAAGGCGAAACTGGCGAGGAAGGCGAGGGTGTACGCGACCCAAGCGGTCATCGCTTGCCCCGCAGGAAGGTTAGGTAGTCGGCGGCAAGCTCAACATCCCAGAACGGCTTGACCAACTCGGCCTCGTTGCCTGCGTTCGGGTTGATAACCACCGTCACGCTCGGCCCCATGCGGGTTTCGTGAAAGCCGTTTTCGTGGGCGTAGTCATCAATCACCTTGTACCCAGATACCAAAAACGACCATGAGCAAGTGCCATCGGCCTGCGGAATCACGCTGGCGGCGTCCGAATGGCGATGCCCAGAAACGTAAATGTGGTCACGGTTTCCGCCCCACAACTGCTCACGGCGATGCCCGTGGTTCGGGTTGTATTGGCTACGGCCCTTGAAGTCATGGCGGGCGTGTATGCGGATCTGCTTGCCGTTCTCAAAGTTGAGCGCAAGGCGAACCCCGTGGGCGTTCAGGACGCCCGAGTTCTGGCGCATGATGAACCCGAGGATGTCCATGCCCTGATTCCAACAGTCGTGATTACCGCCCACCACGGCAAGCACCTTGCGCCGGTTGATAAGCCACTCGGTCAGCTTGATTGCCTGCCTCGCAGTAGTGGTTTGATGGGCATACAGGCGGGCGAGGCGTCCAACCCAGTTGTTGGTGATGTCGCCAACGTGCAGCGAATACATGGCGGGGGTGTTGTCGATAATCTCGACTTCGCGCTCAAGCGCCTCGATGTCGCAGCCGTCATCATCCACATGAGGGTCGCCGTGGAACGTGATGGCAACAGGGCCAGAGTGCTTGACGGCAATCTCGATCAGTTTACGGAAGTCTTGCCCTGCCTTCTTTCGGCGGAACAGGTTCTTCTTGCGCTCAAGCAGTTCATCCACCGATTCGTCATCACGCGGAGGCTCGGGCATTTGCATATCAGGGCCGAAACTGCCCTTTGTTTCGTGGCGTTTCAAATACTTCTGAACGGTCGCCCGTGAAATGTTCAACCTTCGCGCCGTGGCGCGTTGGCTCCCAGTTGCCAGCATGGCGGCAACAACTTGTTGTTCAAGGTTTTGCATTGAATCTCCTACGGATAGAAAACACGATTTCCTGATTTGGGCGGCACGATTTGGACGTGACACCATCCCTCACCAAAGCGGGCAGGGTTCTTCGTGGCGCTCGGGTGTTCCAGCCATAGGCCGATTTCTTCCAACACCTTGAGGTTCTTCATGCACCAAGCGTCCAGCTTCCCGTTGGCGTCCTCGATGTCAGCCGCTAGGCAGTCAAGGTGCTTGCTTCGTTTTGCAGCGCCGGCAGTTGCGGCATTGATGGCGGGCGGTCGGTAGCCCGAGGTGATCTTGCGCGTTTCGCCAAAACGGGCGAGTAGCAGGTTGACCCGCCGCACCGTTTCCTTGGCGTTGGCTTGTTGTTGAGGCGTCAGCGGAAATTGTTTGTCCCGCCCCATAAGGTAGTCAGTCAATGAAACCATTCCGAACCTCCAGTTCTTCGGTTGGGTCTGTCAACAGTTCATGAACCTTTGGGATCAGGTGCAAGGCCAGTGCCAAAGCAAGCGCGGCGTGAAGCCAATCAACCTGCCCGAGCGCGCCGTAGTAAAGAAGCATCAGCCCGCAAACCGCTGACAGGGTGTAGGTCAGCACCGACAGCTTGCAATCGCCACGGTCAATCGCGCCAATGGCGTAGAGGGACGCAATCAGGATAAGGAACCCAGACGTGATAGTGATAAAAATGTCCATCATTCACCCCCGAATCTCGTTATCAATTGCTTGCCCTTATTCAAAATGGGTTCGCGGAAGTAAAGCAGGATGAAGGCGATCACGGCGGCAGCGCCACGCTGCGGGTAGCCGTCAAAATAATGAAGGATCAAAGGCGTTATGAAACTGGAGGCCACCGTGCCGCCAAACACCAAAAAGGCGGTTTTGCGGAACGGCAGGACGGGCGACATGGCAACAGCGAAACACGCTCCCGAGAAGGCTGCAAACACCATCGGCGCAGGGACGCCAAAGACGAAAGACAGCACCGCAGAAAACGTGCCGGTCACGGTTAGGCCAGCGCTGGTATGGGTGATCGGATCTGGCATTTCAACTCCTAACTGGCAAAAAAATGCCGCCCAAAGGCGGCAACTTGTAAGGACTACTTAACAGTTCGGTCAGAAAATGCCGAGCACGAACTTTTGCACTGCAAGCAGGATCAACACGCCGGCAAAGATGCCAACGGGGATGCCGCGAATGAAGTGGGAATTGGACTTGTTGCGATCAACTGCCGCATCAAACCCTGCTGACCAACCCTCGATACGGGCCTGCGCCACCAGTGCATCACAAGCCTGCTTCGATACTTGATTACTCATTTGTTACCTCCTCAACAATGGGCGGCGGTTCAAAGAACTCGCCGGTTTCTGGGTCGCGGAAAAGCCCAACCTGCACGGGCGGCGTGATGTCGGTCACGTCAACCATGAGCAAGTCGTTTTCATTCCACTCTGGCAACTGCTCTTTTGTGAGCAAATGTTGCACTGCGTTGTGAACAATTAGCGCGTAAACGCGCCCTTCAATTGCTACCATACAATCACCACCCTTCCATCGGCACCCGCCTTGCTATTGTTACCATCACGTCCCCCATGTCCAGCGCACCCCATCGTTGGAATGTCGTTGACAACCACGTTGACGCCCCCCACGTTCACGGTTCTCGGGGCTAGGCAGTTCATCCGCAACACGTTGCCGCCACCGAAACAGAAGTTGGCGGACAACCCGCCTACGTTTGCAGTGGCCCAATCAGCAGGCGCACCGGCAGTAATTGTGCCGCCAGTGTAGCCTCGCCCACCGTAACCGCCCGCGCATGACACGAAAGCGCCAAAGGACGATGCGCCACCGTTTCCGCCGTTACCGCCAGTTGAGCCGCCGTTTGCGCCTGCTGTTCCCCCTGCGCCAACGGTGACGTTGACCGTTTCCAAACCGGAACCTGTGAAGCCGCCAACCTCAACCCACTGTTTAACTTGCCCGCCGCCGCCGCCGGCTCCGGGCCTGCTATTCGTTGAGCCCTTCCCGCCGCCGCCGCCACCGCCGCCGATGATCTGGGCAACAAACACCTTCTTGACGCCGGCAGGAACGGTGAAAGTGAAAACTCCCGCCGTATCGTACATAGCGATGCCGCCCATTTTTGACAGGCCGTTGGTCTGCAACTCGGTTCCGTTCCAGCGCAGGTATTGACCGTTCGGGTCGCCGAGGCTGAACTTGTATGCCCCGCCCTCGTAGCCGAGGAAAAACCCTTGTCCGGTAGCCCCGCCGTTGTTGTAGGCGGTATGCCCGCCGCGAATGTAGGAGGAGCTATCAAGCGTAATGTTGCCGGAACTGATCGTGCCGAGAACCGCCGAGATTGCGCTCAACGTGGTCACGTCAATGTTGTTTGCCAGCACCGAGTTCGCCGCCAGTTTGCCGGTGGTAATCGAGGAGGCGAGGATATCGCTTCCATCCACCCACGTTTGCCATTGGCCTGCCAGTTGGTTGTAACGGTAGATTTTGTGGTCGGTGGTCAAGCTCACCACGTCACCATCCACCCCACCCACGGGCAGGGATGAAACGATTTGGATGCCGCCTGCGCCCATCGGTGTTGCCGTCAACTCGCTTGACAGGTTCAGCCCGTCTTTGCCGTATAGGTCATAGAACGCCACGCGGTAATACATCGGGACGCCAGATGACAGGCCGGTGAAGGTGTGGCTATTGTTCTGCCCGTCATGCACCAAGTTTGTCCAAGCCGTTGTATCAGGCGTGAACCCGCTAGTGCTTGACGCGAAAATCAACATACCCGCGTAATCGGTATCCGTTGACTTGGAAGCCGACACGGTGATTGCAAGCGGGCCTGCGGTCGCGTTCAGGCCGGAAGGCGCAGCCGCCTGCGGGTTGCTCACCGTCATGGTAGCCGCCGACAGGGACGCGCCGTTGGCGGACACGGCGTACAACCTCACATCCACGGAACGCCACGGCCCGCCGTCCGCTTTCATGTCCTCGGCGGTATATTCGTGGAACGTGCTTGTGATGCCATTCACCGTGCGCTTGAGTGAACCGCCCTGCCAGATTTCCAGCCGGTAGCTGTCCGCGCCAGTGTAGGCGTCCCATTTCACCTTGAGGCTCGACCCGTTGAACGGCTGCGCCAGCGCAAGCCCTTGGATGCTGCCGAGGTACGCGCCGGCAATCGCGTAGGGAATCGGCGTCAAGCCGGCAAGGTCTTGCCGCGCCAAGCCGTACACATTGAAAGAGCGCAACTTGATGTAGATGGTCGAGCCGATCAACGCCGGATCGTACTCGTACTTGAACACCGCAGGGTCGATACGCATGAACGCGCTACCTGCGGCGTGGGCCGATATTTGCGTACCGTATGCACCACGGCGCAAACTGGTTACGTTGTACTGGTAAGCGCCGGTCAAGGTCGCGTTCTGGAAAGAAACCAGTTCGCCGCCGATGTAGCAAAGCGTGTTCATCTGGTCACGGTCAGCCAGAGTGCCGCCGAGCAGTTCGCCCTTGGAAACGGTCATGTTGACCGCCATCGTGTTGACGGTATCAGGGTCGGAGCCGCTTGCAAGCGAAGCGATGCCGTGACGGGCGGGGGCAGTAATGATGCCGATTTGTTGATAGGTCGCGTCATCCTGCGATACCCAGACTTCGCACCCACCCCAGTTGTCACCACCGGAAGCGCCGATCCAGATTTGCGGCTTCCCAGAAAGCGAGGTAGGAGGCTCAAAGATAACCGGCGCATTGGCGTTTCCAGAGGCCACATTGAAGTCCACCTTGTAGCCTTCGTTGGTTTGGCTCGGGTAGAGTGCCGAGTAGGACACGCCATCGGGCATTTCCTCGGCAATCACGTTGAAGGTGCCATCCGGCAACTCCTCGACTTCAATGATGCGGGCCGGCGCAAGGTTGAGTCCAAGCGTGGTATCAGTCAGCGTCACCACGTCCATCGGTTCCAACAGGGAGTAGCGAACCCCGAGGGAAAACTCGTAACGGTTGCGGATATACAGGGCGCGTTGCAGGATGTTTTGCGCTGCCGTCCGCGCCATTTCCTTTTTGGTCAGCATGTGCAGCTTGACCGGCTCCATCGGACGCAAGCCGTACTGTTCGATATTGGCCTGATCGTAGGCTTCGGCAATAGCCACGTTGAAGTCGTTGAGGCTGTCAATGAACTCCACCGATACCTTGTTGTAGGCGTCAGCCTGCGTGTTGCGGCGAACCTGAATTGGCTCAAGGTAATCGTCATCATTCAGGTTGTAGAGGACGGGGTTCGCGGGGGTGTAGTTGCCCCAAGAGCCGATAATGGCGGTATCGCAGTACGGAAGCATCTTGAGCTTCCCTTCACTCCAGACGAACGCGCCGTTGGTCGCCATCGCCAGTTCGTCAAGGATCTCGTTTGCACCGCGTTGCTCGGAGTAAACGGGCGACAAGACAAGGCCCGCCGCAAGCGCGTACTCGCCAATCTTGGTGTAATCGCCCATCTTGCCGGCACTCCACCCTGCGCCATACTTGGAGTTTGTCAGGAAGTCAGGAACAATCTCCTCGACCTTCGCGCCGTAGGCATCAGTGCCACCGAAGCTATTATTCAAGACGGCGTTCACCACGAAACTGTGATTTTCAATCGAGGCGTTCTCGCCGAGGTCATAAGCGGGGGCGGCGAGGTACGCAAGCCCACGGTACGCAATCGCTTCGGTCGGGTGGTTGGTGGTCGTGTAGCTCCAAGCGGTCTGCGCGTAAGTTCCCTGAAACAGGGTGAAACCAAGTGCGGACAGGTTGGATTTTTCCTTGCCCTTCCAAACGTGCGAAATCCCGCTGACAACGCCCTCGCAAAGACCCATCGCCAAAGCCGCTGTGTAGGAATACCAGATATTTGTGGAGCTACCGCCACCGCCGCCACCCTTGCCGCCTGTTTTCTGCGTTTCGGTATGCTTGATAGCCTTGAAGTCGGTGTAGTAAATCAGGTTCGCGGAAATCCGGTTGCGACCATACACCAACGGCACAACCATGCCGAAAGCGGAGGTTTGCACCCGCAGCGCACCGATTCGCGGGGTTTCGTTGCTAATAGATTTCCCGCCGCCACCAAAGATTCCACTCATTTATGCCCCCAAAAGGTAAAAGCCTTGCGCTCTCTGTTCGCAAATTCAAACAGGGTCGCGTCATCCAGAATAACCATGCCCGCCCGCCTGAACGAATGGATCATGGTCGGGTAATCCACCACGATGCCGGCATGGGAAAACACCCGCCCGTACTTCCAGATCAGGACATCGCCAGCCTGCGGGTTGTCCGTTTCGGTCGCGTATTCCCGCAGCCACCCGAGATACCGTTCTTCATCGCGGTGCATCATCCAATCAATCGGGTAGTAACCCACGTCCGGTTTGCTGATTCCAAGCGCGGCGTGATACACCTCGATAAGGATTTGGGCGCAATCCACGCCCGCCCCCTTGATGCCTGCCATGTGGTGATACGGCGTCCCGAGCCACGAACGCGCTTCCTCGACCACCGCCGCCCGTTGTGCCGCCTCGTTCATACGCCAGTTTCCGGCACGGGGATGTAAGGCATCCCACGGAAATTCACTACGTTGCTGAACTTGTTCTGGCAGGTCGCCTTGCTGCGGTCGCAGCCGGCGTAGGCAGTGAAGGTATCGCCTGTGGTCGGGGTGTACGGCAGGGCAAGCGACAGGCGGAACGTGCCGCCCGTGTAGGACTTCACGTTGCGCGACACGCCCGCGTTGAGGCCGCTGGTGAACGTGATCGTGCCGAGGTCGAAGTAACCCGCCGCTTGCGCCAGTGCGGATAACACCTGATTCTTGGTGCTACCAACAAGGCAAGCCGAGTTGACGGCGAAAGATGCCTTGTTGAGGCCGCACCCGCTGTCGAACAGGGTGTTCATGCAAGACGCCTGATACAGATTGCGAGGCATCCTGATATTCAGCAGTTCCATGTCGGACTTGGCAGTAAGTTCCACCTCGGAACGGTTCGGGGAAACGTCAGAAACGCGCCCAGAGAACATTAAAATGGTTCCCGTGGGGGGTACTCCCCATGAAGCCAGAAAAGCGCGGCGTAGCGTTACTGTGGCCCCGTCAAAGCCACCGTTGCTTGCGTAGTGGGACACGGGGATGCCGCTTATCAAACTGTCCTCGTTCACCATCAGGTTGATGTCGAGGGTGTCAACTTCCGTGCCGATTACGGTGCGGGTGTTGCCGCGTTCAAATGGAAACACCGAGTAGGTGTTCCCGTCCCAAGTAATCGGGTAGTCCGCGTTCGTCCAGCGATAGGTTCCGGTTGCAGTGGTGAAGGTCAGCAGGTCGGCGATGTAAAACTCCTTGCTGCCGTTAATCAGGTTCACCAAGTCCACGCTTGCAGTTTTCATACTTTCACCCCGAGGCTTCCGGTCAGCTCGCATTTCTTGAGTTGCCAGAGTTGGAACATGAAATTCTCAAAGTCCAGTTCGTCTTTCGTGAACCGAACGCGGAAGTAGTAGCTTCCAGTAAAGGTGATCGAAGCGCCGGCGGTCGGCGGCGAGGCAAACGTCACCATGCCGGTGCTGTTCACTGTGTAGTTGCCGCCGAGCGTTTGTGTGACGCCGTTCACCTTGATGACAGGGTTCCCGTTCAGGTTCATCACCGGCTCGGTGAAGCCGCCCATCGTTCGCACAATCTGGAACTGGGTTTGCGACCCCGTGCCGGCTCCAATTACCTGATCGGTCACGGTGCTGTCAGTCGGGTCAGTGAACAGGAAATTCTCGAACGCCCCGCGCCGCGCATTGAAGAACCCCATCAGGGATTGCAGTTCAGCATGGGCCACGGAAGCGCGTAGCACCTCGTAGGACAGGTTGAACCGATAGATGGGGTAGGACATATAAGACACACGCGATTCGTTGCCAGAGAGCGCCTTTTGCACTTCCGTTGACCACGTTGGAATCTTGTTGACCCCCCACGATAATCCGGTGAAGGTCGGAAAAACCTGATTGCTCATTGGAAGTCCCTCGCGGCAGCACGGAGCGCGTCAGCAAGCGCGGCGCGGTTCTTGAACAGCAACCGTTTCACGCTTTGGGCGTCCGTGGCATGGATGTTGATGGTCATGGCTCCACCCCCGCCACCGCCCGCGAGGTTGTCGCGCAGCGGGTCGGCGATATGGGCCGGAAGCACCATTTCCTTTTCGTGCAGTTGGGTCATCGGGTTGACGCCGGCAGGGATGTCGTAACCGCCTGCGGCTGACGCGATGCCAACATAGCTCATGGCGGCGGCAGACATCGCCGCACCAAAAGCAGGGGCGGACATATTCATCGGGAAGGGAGCCGCAGCCATTGAAGCAACACCAGCAGCACCGGCTTGCCCTGCGTATGCGGCAATCTTTGATGCCGCCTCAATCTTGCCTTGGAGCATCGACCGGATGGACGCCATAATCCACTGCGCCGCCATGTCAGCCAGAGAGTTTGCAATCGCCTGCACAACGCCCTGAAACAGGGTTCTCACGGCCTTGCCAAAGGTCATCGTGCCACTCAACATACCGGCAATCGACCGCTGGAACGCGCTCTCCATGCCCTTGTAAACCGAGGTGAAGTGCCGTTCCTGCTCCTTTTGCAACTGGGTGTCGATCTGGCGCATACGGATTTCGTGTTCATTCCGCAGGATTTCACGGTCATTGAGCGCCTTTTCGTATTCCTGCGTCCCGATTTCAAGGGTCATGAGGTAACTTTCAAGCGCTTCCTGCTGCGCCTGAAACTTCTGTACCTCGACCTCGCGCATATACTCAAGCTCTTGCTCGGCGGTGATCTGCCCGAGTTCGCGCCGTTGCCCCATTACCGAGGCGGCGTTCTCCAATTCCGATTCGATCAGCCGCAGCTTTTCTGCGGAATTGAACTGGGCCTCCTGCGTCATCATGCGCTCGGCCTCGATGTTGGCCTGCGTCACGGCTTCCTGTTCACGCTTTGCAACGGCAGTGTCGAGAAGCGATTGCAGGTAGCGGCGTTGCCCTTCGGTCAGGATGTTGCTTGTCATTCCCAACTGCTCGGCAAGCTCACCCAAGTCGCCCTTGCCGGTGCGGGCCGCATCTTGGAGCTTGTCCTTGAGGTCGTTGATCCCTTTGTTCAGCTTGGCGGTCGCATCTTCCATGCGTTCCATCGCCTCAAGTTCGTCATACCACGACTTGTCAACGGTTTTGGTCTTGGTGGAACCACCAACGGGGCTTCCAGAGGAATCGCCAGAGGGTTTCGTGCCGCCCGCCATACCATTTTCAAGCGCGGACGGGCCACGAACGCCTAGCATGGCGTTGCTCATGGCTTCCGCCCCCTTGCGGGCGATTTCATCAAGGTCAGCCATGCCAGCCTTGGCGATGTCGCGCATTTCAATCAGACTGTTTTTGTAGGCCGAAACTGCGCCTTTGAAGTCAAAAGACAGGACGCGCCCGAGGATGTTTCCGAAGCCGACAAGGGATGCCGCCACTTCCGCAAGCACAATCTTGATGACGGTGAAAGCGGTTTCAAAGCCCACTCGGAAAGCAATCAGGGCGGTTTGCACCACGCGCAACATATTGATGAAAAACTGCATCGCGGTAATGGGTTCGCCACCCGAGCCAAACACGGCGTTGATTGCCGACAAGATGCCGTTCATGACAGACTTCACGATGTCGAACATCGTCCCAAACACCGCGCCAACAGCCGCCCCGAGTTCGCTAATCATCTTCATGGCATCCGGCACAACCTCGGACAGGGCGCGGACTGAATCGGTGATGAACTCAAAGCCACCGGCACGGCGCATTTCATCGAGGGCGTTGGCGTAAGCGTCACCCATGTTGGCAACCGCGCCCGCCATCGTGTTCATTTTGGCTTCGGCAGTACCGGCAGACGAACGGCCCATTTCATCAATCAACTGCCGCATAACGTCTTTGGTAATTTGGCCTTTTTCGCCCATCTTCTGCAACTCGCCTGCGGTCTTGCCGGTCGCGTTTGAAAGCAGGTCGTAAACGGGGATGCCGGCGTCAATCATCTGCATGATGTCTTGGCCTTGCAACTTGCCCCGCGCCCACGACTGCCCCAGTGCCAGAGTTACCCGTTGGGCAGAATCCATGCCGTTACCGTACTTGGCGGTAGCGTCAGCCACCTTGCGAAGCGTTCCATCCATCGGGTCGAGGCCAAAGTTCTTGAGTTGCATGAACGACTTCGTGATTTGCTCAACGCTGTACGGGGTGTCCACCGCGAACTGCTTGATCCAAGCAAAGGCGTACTCACCGTTCTGCACGGAACCCATGACGGCGTTCAACTGGACTTGCAACTGCTCAAAGTCGGACACGGTAGCGATGGCATCGCGCACGATATTGACCGCCGCTTGGAAGCCGAGGTAGACGGCGGCGAGGTTCTTCATGTTGTTAGTGAACTGGGTTAGCGCAGTGTCCATGCGGCTTGCGCCATCGCGCACTGCTCGTTCCGCCCTGTCAATGCCCTGCTCTAGGTCGCGGGTATCCGCGCCAATCCGTACTTCCGCATCATTTCGTGCCATGTCAAACCCCAAAAAAAAAGCCCGCGCAGGGCGGGCCTTGTTTGGTTGAGAGGTGCTACTTCTTTTTCACTTCGATTTTGAAGCTGAATTTCCCGTTGGGGAGGCGTTGCTTCGTGATGGTCAGCGTCATTTCCTCCTCGCCGTGAGCGAGGTCGGTAAGCGCGGCCTCCAACAGGATGCCGTTCACGCCGTCTATCCAGTAGGCCCGTGGGCCACGGGTGCGCTTTTCGTCCATCAGTTCACACTACCCAGACATCGGGAAAAGGTCAAACAGGCTATTGCCGTCATCGTCAACCTCCTTTTTCTCGGTCTTGCCAATGCCGAGATAGGCGGCAACCATGATGTGAACCGGCGGGTAGTCCCGCCAGTATTTCGACAACGCCGCAAGGCGGGGAACCGTCATGTGATTGTCAACGTAGTCCCACGTCCATCCAGTGCTTGCGATGATGTGGGCGTATAGTTCATCCCAATCTAGTTCCCCGCCTTCGCTTCCCCCTGCGGTTTCACCTCAAGGCCAGCGGCTTCCATGATGACGGGCATCGCGTTGACAAGTTCCGTGGCGGACAGCGGGATGGCTTCCAATTGTTCACGGGTGAACGCGGCGTTACCGGCTTGCAGGCCGGCGAGGAGGACGTTAAACATATCGTCCATCGCGGCCTCGTCAATCACGTTCAAGCCAAGTTTCGGCGACAGGCGGGTGACGGCAGGGATGATGACGCGCATCTGCTTGAAAACAGGTGCGCCAATGGGGTATTCGTTACCTGCGAGGGTGATCTTGTGTTCCATGATTTTTCTCCTAGAGTGAAAATGGGAGCCGCTTTCACGGCCCCCGTGTAGTTATTATTCCGAGGTGCTCCAAGTCATGACTTGACCCGAGCCGTTGTCGAACGCGGAAAAGTCAAATTCCGGCACGGCGAAGTCCTCGTTCTTGAAGCCGAGGCCCATCTTGGTCGGGATCGCGTTCGGGAAGCTGAACGTGGTCACTTTGCCAAGATAGTTCACGGTCAGGTCGGCCTTGAACACCGGAGCAAGGCCCATCGGCAAGTTCTGTACGGTCTGTTTCTGCGAACCGGCAACGGACGCGCTGTACTGGTAGTTGATGTAAACCGTCTTGGTTGTGTCGGCAGCGGCGAAAGTGTAAGCGCCAGTGCTGACGTTCACGCTGTACTCGCCGGTAGCGGGTGCGGAGGCAACGCGCTTCATGGGCAGGCCGGTGGTCGCGGAAATCACGCCCATGTCGGCGGCAAAAGTACCGGAACTCGGAGGCGTAACCGTCACTTGGAACGGGGTTGCAGGAATAACAACGCCCGTGGTGTCGGTGTGGTTTGCAATCAGGCCGGCGGACAGGGATTGACCAAAGAACAGGGTGTTCCATGCGGCGGCAAAAACACGGGCCGGTTTCACCTTGACGCCCAGCTTCACCTTGCCGCGACCCACGGCAACGGGGAACTGGTTTTGCCCGTACAGCAGTTTTTCGTCACCCGAGAAATCGAGCGAACCTTCTTGCAGCACCATCAGGGGGATGGGGGTGGGGTTGGTAACGGAGGTTCCGTCAGCCAGTTGCAGCGGGGTGACGTACATATTGCCCGCGCCAAAAATAAACTGTGCCATGTCATGTTTCCTTTCAAGCAGTGAGAATTTCGATAGGGATTACGGCAACCGCCTGTTCTCCGAGGTTTCCCTCCTCGATCAGGATTTCGCCGGCAATAAAGCAGTGTTCGACCAACCCCCCGAGGGTTTGCCGGTTGTTAATCTGGCTCGGGGCAATCGCCGTTTCCACGGCGTCAATCAACGGGTTGAGAATGGTTGAAGGCGCGATACTGCGGTCGCCTTGGGTGTGAACGTAGATGAACACATCCACGTTCAGCCGCCATACCGTGTTCAGGTTCGGCGTGGTGTTCGCCACTTCGCCCTTTTGCAACTGGAACAGGGCCGGATGGTCGGATGGCGGGACTTCATTGAGCGCCTTGATCCTGCGTGAAGCGGTCGCAAAGGACGCGCTTGCTTGCAGTTTGGCGAACAGCGCCGCGTAGATTTGCTCTCGGTTCGTCATTCAACTCCTCCCGCCGCACGGTTAAGCGCGGCACTCAAGCGGTCGGTGATCCTTTCCCGCATGGCTTCCAGTGATGGTTTCAGGAACGGCTTGCCGGCATAGTCCATCCGGCGCGAATGTGCGCGGACACGGGCAACGCCGCCGTTCGTCCTGCGGCTATGCGCCCGCACGTTCACGGAGCCCTTGAAGCCGTACTCATGAAACGCGCCGTAGTCCACGTTCGTCCCTACCACGCCGATGATCGAAAGCGGGTTGCTCTCAAGTCGGGTCGTGATAGACCGCCGCAGCCGGCCCGTTTTCACGTTCAGGACGCCACCGGACAGCGGGCCACCCTTCACCTTTGCCGAAAGCTCAAAAGCGAGGCGTTGAACCTCGTTCTCAAGCTCCCTGCGGAGTGCGGGGCGAAGCCGGTCGATTTTGGCAATCAGGCGGTCGCGCCCAACAAGGGTTGCGGTAATCATGTCGGAACCACCTTGCGGTAGTTATGCAGGATGGTCTTGACCGAATCAGGCATATCGGCAACGGTGAAGCTCATGTTCTCGCCGGCTATGCTCTTGCTCGATACGCCAATGCGGTCGCGTTCACGGAACCGCATCGCCACCAGTTCGGTGACGGCCTGCTTGATGTCAACGGGGGGTTCTGGGTAGCCTGCGGTGTAGGCGATTGCCACGTTCTGCAAACCACGGGTGAAGGTGTAGCCGTTGAGATACACCCCGATATCGTTGAATTGGTAGCCATCCTGCCGGCTTGACTGCGCCAACGGGATTGCCACGCCATCAACCGAAACGGAGGATACGTTCAAGACGGGGAAGTTGCGGAGCAT
>Ga0172367_10006298_pt1 | contig 14010 bp, 13 predicted proteins | sample Lak10m_FD_114542 | JGI IMG/M metagenome (GOLD analysis project Ga0172367, IMG submission 114542) | Freshwater microbial communities from Kabuno Bay, South-Kivu, Congo - kab_022012_10m | ecosystem: Environmental > Aquatic > Freshwater > Lake | place: Democratic Republic of the Congo: South-Kivu... | reverse complement strand
CGGTGCTCACGAACGGTGCTCACGAACGGTGCTCACGAACGGTGCTCACGAACGGTGCTCCAACCCCGCCCGCGGTCGGGCGACGAGCGCCCCGGGGGAGTCGTGTCCGGCGCGCTGCGGCGACTTCGGCTCAGGCGCTCACACGCGGATGTTCTTCCACGCGATGAGCGTGTCGCCGCGCAGGAAGGCCACGCCCGTCAGGCCCTTCACGAGCAGGTCGTCCTGTGTGCCGCGGCCCGGGTAGCGGTACTCGCCGGTCTCGCCGTCCTCGAGCTGGAGCGTGAAGTAGTAGATCGTGCGTCCGCCGAGCCAGGTCGGCGACGTCTCCGAGCGGCGATCGGCGACGAGCGCGCAGACGCGCACGAGCGGGCGCGCGAGCACGGCCGAGCGCCGCCGCGAGCCGTGGAAGGCGAAGTGGCCGCCGGCGAGGAGGGCGAGCACACCGGCGACGATGCCGGGCACGCCTCCGAACACCGACGTCGCGCCCAGGGCCACCAGGGCCGCGCCGACGACGAGCAGGACGAGCCCGCCGCGCACCGCGTTCGAGGCGCGGTCGAGGTCCTCTTCGGCCGGCGGCGTGTAGGACTCGGCGGCCGGGAAGTCGGCGTGCTCGCGGATCTTCGCGAGGCGGCGCGTGACCGCCGTCTGGCGGCGCGTGGATGAGGCGCTCGTTTCGGTCGACATGGGCCACTCTCGAGGGACCGCCGGGGGAGCCGCGGCGGGTGGGGGGGCCGGCGCGTGGCGGGCGCGGGGCGGCGAAGTGTATCCCGCCCGGCGGCGGGAGCATCGCAGGCTTGGGCAGAGCCTCGCGCGGGGCGCCGCGCGGTCCTTGGTCCCGCCTCCGCCGACGTGGTATCACCCTCGACCCGACGTCCGTGCCGGACGTCGGCCCCTCCGTGCCGCCATTGCCATGACCCCGATCACGTCCCGCTCCACGACCCGCTTGTTCGTCGCCGCCACGGCGCTCCTCGTGGCCTCCGGCTGCGCCAGCACCGGCAGCCAGCCCAACCCGTACCGCGCCAAGGTCACGCAGAACCGCACGACGGTCGGCAACACGACCCAGACGGCGGCCTTCGGCAGCGTCGAACTCGAAGCGGGCGGCACCTACGACGCGTCGGACCGCTGGAGCGCGACCGCCGGTGTGCGCCTCGGTCTCTCGGAGACGTCGGAACTGTTCGCCGAGCACCTCTCGTACGTGCGCCTCGTCGAGGACGGCAAGGATCCCTCCGGTTCGGGCGACGTGCTGATCGGCTTCCGCCAGCGCCTGCTCGACGAGAGCAAGAACTACCCGGCCACCGCGATCGAGTTCTCGACCTCGCTGCCGGTCGGTGACGACGACCCGGCGCTCACGTCGGGCTACACGAACTTCTACGGCGCGTTCGTCGTCGACCGCCACTTCGGCGACCTGCTCACGTCGTGGTACTACCGCCTCGGCGCGCTCGGAACCGCCACCGCGGGTGATCTCGACGCCGAGCACACGCTCGCCATCGCCGCCTACCTGCCGGTCTCGGCCGGTTGGACCGCGCTCGTCGAACTGGCGGGCACGCACCGCCCCGAGCTCGACACCGAGCCGCTCACGGCCAACGGTTCGCTGCTCTACAACATCACCGACGCGCTGCTGTTCGACGTCGGTGTGCAGGTCGGTCTGAACGACGACGCGCCGGACGCCGTCGTCGTCGCCGGTGTCTCGACGAACATCGGTCGCATCTTCTGAGAGAGTGAGAAGTCAAGGTCGACGCTACGCGCCGGACACCACTCTCTCAGGTGCCTCTGGCCCAACCGCTGGCGCGGTTGGCGCACGAGCGTGAGCATGGCCCTCACGCTCTGATCCCAGCTCGGCACTCGGCCCGGGCGCGCCGCTCGCGCTCGGGACCTGCGTGCACGACCGGCACCACGAGGGCCCTCGCCGCCGACGCGCGACGAGGGCCCTCGGCCGTTCCTGCGGCCCACTCCTGCGGCCGTTTCAGCGGCCGCTCGCCGCGCGGATCTCGCTCGTGAAGCGCGGCGCGAGGTCGTTCGGGATCGGGAAGCTCAGCACGTAGTGCACGACGCGCCACCCGCCGACCGTGCGCACGAGCACGCCGCTGCCGCGGCACTCGCCATAGGTCGCGTTCCACAGGCGTTCGTCGAACCAGGCCGTGTCGCCGTCGCCGTCGAAGGCCACGTGGCGCTCGAGGGCCGCATAGGTCCAGCCGCGACCGGCCGCGAAGTACGGCTCGGCGTAGGCGCGGAACTCGGCCAGCGTCCAGCGTTCGGTCGCGTCCGTGCCCATGAAGACCGCGTCGGCCGTGAAGCAGCCGAAGTAGTCCGCGCCGTCGGCGCGCGCCGCCGTGGCGTGCAGACGGTCGAGCAGCGCGGCCACGTCGGCCGCAGCGCTCGTCGCCGCGCGTTCGCTGCCGTGCGGCGTATGGGTTTCGCCGGCTCCGCTCGCGCCACGCGGCGCGCCGCAGCCCACGAGGGCTGCGGCGGCGAGGCTCACGAGGGCGCAGCGGCGCGCTCGCGCGCGCGTGCGACCCAGTGCGCCACCGTGGCGATGAAGTGCTCCCGTTGGATCGGTTTCGTGCAGTGGTCGTCGCATCCGGCCTCCAGGCAGTGCTGGCGTTCCTCGGCGAACGCGTTGGCCGTGAGCGCGACGATCGGCGTCTCGAAACCGTGCCCACGCAGTTCGCGCGTGGCAGCGTAGCCGTCGAGCACCGGCATCTGGACGTCCATCAGGACGAGGTCGAACGGCGCGCCCGCGTCGCGCCCGCGCAGCGCCGCGGCCACGCCCTCGCGGCCGTTCTCGGCCGTCTCGACGACGAGGCCCGCGCGTTCGAGCACGAGCGCGATCAGGCGCCGGTTGTCGGCGCCGTCCTCGACGAGGAGCACGCGACCCTCGACGCTGGTCGTGCGCTGGCGCGTGGGCAGCGCGGCCGCCGGTTCGGCGTGCGCGACCTGGTCGAGGTCCTCGAGGTCGAGCGGCAGCGTCAGGCGGAAGGTGCTGCCCTCGCCCGGGGCGCTCGTCGCGTCGAGTTCACCGCCCAGGAGGCGCGCGAGGTGGCGCGAGATCGTCAGGCCGAGGCCCGTGCCGCCGAAGCGGCGCGACGTCGAGGCGTCCGCTTGTCGGAAGGGCTGGAAGACGCGTGCCAGCGTGGCCGCGTCCATGCCGACGCCCTGGTCCTCGACCTCGACCTGGAGCTCGCCCGGCAGTGCGGTCGGGAGGCGGCGGTCGCTGCCGAGCGCGAGTGCAAGGCGTACCGACACACGCCCCGAGTTCGTGAACTTGATCGCGTTCCCGAGCAGGTTCACGAGCACCTGGCGCACACGCAGCGCGTCCGTGCGCACCGTGCGCGGCAGGCGCGGCGCGAACTCCAGTTCGAGTTCGAGGCCCTTCTGCTTCGCGCTACCCGCCAGCATCGCCAGTGCGTCGCGCGCGACCTCGCGCACGTCGACGCGCTCGAGCGCGAGCTGCGCCTCGCCGGCCTGGATCTTCGAGAGATCGAGCACGCCGTCGAGCAGCTCCTGCAGGTGGCGTCCGTTGCGCACGACCGCGTCGAGGTGTTCGGCGGCCCGCGCCGGATCGCCGAGCGCGTCGCTGCACTCCTCGCGCGCCAGCTCTGCGTAGCCGAGCACCGCGGTCAGCGGCGTGCGGATCTCGTGGCTCATGTTCGCGAGGAAGCGGCCCTTGGCCTCGCTCTCGCGCAGTGCGGCCGCGCGCGAGTCCTCGAGTTCGAGCGCCAGGCGGCGCCGCTCGGTCGCGTCGGCGACGACGCCGACCGCGCGCCGCGGGCGGCCGTCGGCGTGGAACTCGACCACGCGTCCGCGGTCCTCGACCCAGATCCAGCGCCCGCTCGCGTGGCGCAGGCGGTAGTCGACGCACCAGCCGCGCGACTCGCCGCGCATGTTCGCGTCCGTGACGGACTGCACGCGTTCGAGGTCGTCGGGGTGGACGCGGTCGCTCCACCCGGCCACGGTCTCGGGCACGCTGCCGACGGCGAGGCCGAGCAACTCGTGCCATTGCGGGCTGCGCCGCACGCGGCCCGAGTCGACGTCGAGGTCCCACAGGCCGAGTTCGCCGGCCTCCAGTGCGACGGCGAGGCGCTGGCGGTGTTCGGCCAGGTCCTCGATCGTCTGGCGCTGGACGGTCACGTCGGTGCCGGTGGCGACCACCTCGATCACCTCACCGCGTTCGCCCAGGACCGCGCGTCGCCGCCAGTGCAGGTAGCGGCGCCCGCTCGGCGTGTCGACCCAGCACTCCTCGTGGTCCTCGGGTTCGAGCGCACACAGGCGCGCGAGGCGCACCCGCGCCTGTTCGGCCTCGGCCGGCACCATGAAGTCGAGCCAGCGCTTGCCGACCAACGACTCGACCGACGTGCGCCACAGTTCGGCGTACGCGCGGTTGACGTAGAGCAGCGTGCTTTCGGGCCGGAAGCGGCAGACGAAGGCCGTCGTCTGGTCCAGGACGAAGTCGGCGGCGCTCGCGGCGTCGCCCTGGGCGGGGGTCGCCGCGCTCTCGGGCAGCGACGGCGGGGCGGACCTCGTCCGGCGGCGCGCACGATGCGCACCGATCAGGGCCAACGACGCCACGGAGGCGCCGGCGAGCGCGCTCCATGGTTCGAGGCCCGTCTGGAGGAGGCCGAGCTGGAGAGGCAGGAGGGGGCTCGGCATGGGCAGGGGGCAGTGGGGGGTCTGTCCAGGATCGGACGGAGGGGGGCCGGTCCAGGAGGGCGATCGACGCCGTTTCCAACTCTGAAATAGAGGACACCCGGGGGCTCTTGCGTATCGGCGCGACCCCCGGTGCACAGGTGCGCGCGGGTCGTTCGTGGGCGCGCCTGCAATCGGGGCGCGCCGCGGCTCGGCCGGCTGGACGCGGGCCCCGCGCGGCTATGCTCCTCGCCCCGTGCCCCTGCTCGAAATCCAAGGCCTGCGCAAGAGCCACACCAGCCCGGACGGCTCCCGCCAGGAGATCCTGGCCATCGACCACTTCGCGGTCGCGGCGGGGGAGGAGGTGGCCCTCCTCGGCCGGTCGGGGACGGGCAAAACGACCCTCCTCAACGCGATCGCCGGCCTGGCCGTGCCGGACGCCGGCTCGGTCACGATCGACGGGACGGACATCGTGCGCCTGTCCGAGGCCGCGCGCGACCGCTTCCGCGCCGCGAACCTCGGCTACGTCTTCCAGACCTTCAACCTGCTGCAGGGCTTCTCGGCGCTCGAGAACGTCGAGCTCGGCAGCGCCTTCGGCCGCGGCCGCGACCGCGCCTTCGCGCGCGAGCTGCTCGTGCGCCTCGGCCTCGAGACGCGCCTCGCACACCGGCCCGCGCAGCTCTCGGTCGGTCAGCAGCAACGCGTCGCCCTCGCGCGCGCGCTCGCGAACCGGCCGCGGCTCGTGCTGGCCGACGAGCCGACCGGCAACCTCGACCCCGAGCTCGCGCTCGAGGCCCTCGCGCTGCTGCGCGAGCTGTGCCGCGACGTGGGCGCCGCGCTCGTGCTCGTCAGCCACGACCGCGACGTGCTCGCGCGCTTCGAGCGCCGCGTCGACCTCGCCGACCTGAACCGCGTCGGGCGCGCCGCCGCGCAGGAGGTGGCCTCGTGACGCTCCTGTGGCTCGTGGCGAAGAGCCTGCGCCAGCACCTTTTCTCGAGCGCGATCACGATGCTCGTCTGCGCGCTCGCGAGCGGCCTCGTGCTCTCGGTCTTCAGCCTCGAGCGCCAGGCGCGCGCGGCCTTCACGGGCGACATCGGCGTCGACGCGGTGCTCGGCGCGCGCGGCAGCCAGATCCAGCTCGTCCTCAACTCGGTCTTCCACCTCGACACGTCGCCCGGCAACATCCCCTGGTCGCTCTACCAGGACGTGGCGCGCACGCCGGGCGTCGAACTCGCGATCCCCTACGCGGTGGGGGACAACTACGCCGGCTACCGCATCGTCGGCACGACGAACGACCTGTTCGAGCGCTTCACCTTCCGCGCCGACCAGCGCCTGAGCCTGCCGGCCGGTCACGCCTGGTTCGACCCGCTGCGCGCCGAGGCCGTCGTCGGCGCGACGGTCGCGCGCCGCACCGGCCGGAGGCGCGGCTCGGTCTTCCAACCCGCGCACGGCGTCTCGCGCGACAGCACCGTCGTGCACGACGTCGACTACGTCGTCACGGGCGTGCTCGAGCCGACCGGCACGCCGCTCGACCGCGTGATCTTCATCCCGATCGAGGGCCTGTTCCGCATGGAGGGCCACGTGCTGCGCGGCACGGGCGAGGAGTTCACGGCCGTGCCCGGCGAACTCGTGCCCGACGAGCACAAGGAGGTCAGCGCGGTGCTCCTGAAGCTCTCGAGCCAGCAGCGCGGCCTGTTCCTCGCGCGCGAGATCAACGAACAGGGCGACATCGCCACGCTGGCCTTCCCGGTCGCGCGCGTGATGGCCGAGATCTTCGAGAAGCTCGGCTACGTCGTGCTCGTGCTGCAGGCCGTCGCCCAACTCGTGGTGGTCATCGGCGGCCTCTCGATCCTGGCGGCGCTGTGGAACACGATGAACGAGCGCCGCCGCGAGTTCGCGATCCTGCGCGCCCTCGGCGCGCGCCGCGCGACGCTCTTCGCGGCCATCGTGCTCGAGTCGACGGCCATCGCGACGCTCGGCTGCCTCCTCGGCTACCTCGTCTACGGCGCCGTCGGCCTGGCCGTGGCGGGCATCCTCGTCGACCGCATCGGCGTGCACCTCGAGGTCTTCGCCTGGAGCCCGGTCTTCGCCGCGGTCCTGCCCGGCGCGGTGCTCCTGGGCGCTCTGGCCGGCCTCGTGCCCGCCGTGCGCGCCTACGCAACCGAGGTCGCGCAGAACCTGCGGCCGGCCAGTTGAGCCCCGCCGTGCGCGGGTCCACGTACAGTCTCCCCGGGCGCGGCGCGCGCCCGCTCCTCGCCATGCGCATCCACGTCCTCGCCACCTGGGCCATCGCGGCCCTCCTGCCCTTCGGCCCGTCGTGTGGTCACGACCACGACCATCCGCACGGCGACGATCACGGTCACAGCCACGACGAGCATCACGCCCACCTGCCGAAGATGGGCGGCTTCCTCGTGGCGCTGCAGGAGGAGTTCGCGAACGTCGAGATCCTGCACGACCCGGCCGCGGGCACGCTCGACCTGTGGGCGCTCGACGCCCACGCCGAGGGCTACGTGAAGCTCGCGCAGCCGACCGTGCTCGTCAGCCTCGACACGACGGGTGGCGCGCTCGACGTCGAACTCGCCGCGGTCGCGAGCGCCCTGAGCGGCGAGACCGTCGGCGACACGTCGCACTTCGCCGCGCGCGACGAGCGCCTCGTCGGCCTCGCGTTCACGGCCGGCCGCCTCGGACCGATCACGAGCCGCGGCGTGGAGTTCCCCGCGACGCCGTTCACCGTGCCCGCCGCCGACGCGTCCGCGGACGCGAGCCACGAATGAGCACGAGCCGCACCACCATCACGATCACGACGTCGAACGGCGACGGAGCGCCCGTGCGTTCGGTCCTGCTCGTCACGACGGCGCTCGCGATCGTCCTGATCCTCGGCGCGAGCTACGCCTCGATCCACTCGGCCTCGCGCGACCTGCGCGAGCGGCTCGCAGCGCTGCCCGACGCGCCCGTGCAGGGTGCGTCGCTGCTCGCCGTGCCGACGGACGAAGTGGCCGCCGGCGACGGCACGGCTGCCGCGGGCGCGGGCGCCGACCCGAGCCTGCTCATGCACGGCCGCGTCGAGGGCATGCAGGCCGGTTCCGGCATGACGCCGCTGCCCGAGGGCACGGTCGCGATCGACTACGCCACGCTCGCACTGCCCGACTACCGCGCGCGCACGAACACGACCGGCGTCGTCGCGCCGCTCGAAGAGGTCTACCCGCCCGAGGTGCTCGCGCTGCAGGGCAAGCAGATCGCGATGCTCGGCTTCCAGGTGCCGGTGCAGTTCGACACCGAGAACCGCAACCTCTCGGCCTTCGTGCTCTCGCCGTTCCCGCCGGGCTGTCACTTCGGCCCGTCGATGCCGCGGCCCGACGAGTGGATCGACGTCGACGCGAAGGAGATGGGGGGCACCGAGTACCTGGCCTACCGCGTCGTGCGCGTGGTCGGCACGCTCGAGATGGGCGAGGTGTACGACGAGTACGGCTTCCTCATGAGCCTCTACCGCATCCGCGCGAGCGCGGTCGAGAAGCTGAAGTGAGCGCGCGCCGCGCGGCGTCGACGTGGCTCGGGCTGGTCGCGCTGTTGTGCGCCTGTGAACGCTCGCCCAACCAGGCGCCCGGGACCGCGGCGACCAGTCCCTCGACGCCCAGTCCCGCGGCGAGCGGTGGGGCCCCGGCCGAGACGCTCCCGCCCGTGGTCGCGCCCGCGGGTGTGGAACTCGATCTCGCGCTGCTGGCGAGCGACCCACGCTTCGAGGACTCCGCGCCCGCCGCGCGCGCGGGGCACCTCTTCGACCACGGCGACGTCGCGCGCGCCCGGCCGGAGCCCGGCGCGCTCGTGTTGACATTCGCCGACCTCGCGGCGCCGCGCCACGAGGCCCCCAGCCCGGGCTCGACGCGCCCGCGCCCGCCGCTGGGCGACGTGCTCTCCGCCGCCGTCCTCGCGGCCCACGGGCAGCGCGTGGCCTTCAGCGGTTTCGCGACCGTCGAGCGCGAGGAGGGCGGCGCCGCCACGGCCGTCCTGCTCACGCGGCTCCCGCCCGCCTGCTGCCTCGGGCGCGTGCCGGCGCCCGCCGAGCGCCTGCACGTCGAGGTGCCGGCGGCCCTCGCGCTCGCGGTCGATCCCTGGCGCCCGGTGGTCGTGACCGGGCGCTTCGCGGCCGAGGAGCGGCGCGACGCCTACGGCCTGTTCGAGGGGCTCTACTTCCTGGCCGCGGACGGCGCCCGGGTCGAGTGAAGCCCGTGTGGGGCGCCGCCGCGGGCCCGCATCCGGTCGAACGCGGCCGGCGAGCGCGGCCCGACTTGACGGGAGGCCGGCGGTCGGACGATTCTTGACCCGTGCAGATCTCCGCCCTCGGCCTGTGCCTGTCGGTCGTCGCGCCCCTCGTCCTCGTCGCTCCCGCCGGCGAGGCGGCCGCGGGTCTCGACGCGGTCGAACTCGACGTGCGCGACCTGACCACGATCGAGTGGGAGGTGGGCGACCTGCTGCCCGAGTCGATCACGAAGCTCGACGGCAAGCGCGTCGTCATCCGCGGCTACATGCACATGAGCGTGACCGACACCACCACGCGCTTCCCGCTCGTGGCCGACTCGTGCCAGTGCGCCGACCGGTTGCTGCCGCACCACTACATCGACGTGGAGCTGAAGCGCGGCGACACGGGTCCGATCCCGGGCGAGTTCGAGGTGCTCGGCAAGCTCTCGATCGGCGAGGTCGAGGACGAGGACGGCTTCGTCGTCAGCCTCTACCGCCTGAGCGGCGAGATCTACTGACCATGCGCCCCGAGCAGCGCCGCCGCGGGCCCCTCTCCTGGTCGTCGGGCGCGCTGTGCGCCGTCCTCGTGCTGGCGGCCTGTGGCCGCGAGCCGCAGGCGACCGTCCCGACCGCGAACGCCGAGGCGACGCCGTCGACGGATGCCGCGGCCGCGACGCCCGCCGCGCCCGAGGATCCGCTCGCGCAGGCGCGGCGTTTCGTCGAGATCGCGCGCACCGGCGCGCTGGCGAAACGGCCGCAGGCGGCCCAGCGCCTCGGCACGCTCGGCGAGCCGGCCGTGCTCGCGCTGCACGAGGTGATCGGCACGACCACGCGCGACCTCGCGCGCGTCGGGCCCGAACTGCTCGCGCCGATGGGCGCCCTCGGCGACGAGGCGCTGCGCGCGCGCCTGTGGGCGGCCGTCGTCGACCGCGACTTCCCGTACCGCCCGGCGGCGACGCAGTCGCTCGCGGAGACCGCGCGCGCCAGCGAGTGGCCGGCCTTCGAGGAGCTGCTCGCGGACCCGCTCTCGGCCGTGCGCTCGTCGACGCTCGCGGCCTTCGGTGTGCTCGACGCGCGCGAGCGCGAGGCGCTCGTCGTCGCGCGGCTCGAGGACACGAGCGACCTCGTGCGCCGCACCGCGGCCGACCTGCTCGCGCGTTGGGAGCGTCCGTACGCCCTGCGCTGGCTGGTCGAGGACCTGGCGCGAAGCGACCGCTTCTTCGAACTCGAGAGCGGCGAGAACGCGCGCTACGAGGCCGCGCGCCTGCTGCGCCGGCACTTCGACCGCGAGCTGTTCGGCTACGACCCGGCAGAGGACCCGAGTGCGCCCGGGAACGCCGCGGCTCTCGCGCGCCTGGCCGAGGAGATCGACCGACGCGCCGGCGCCGACGGTCCGCGGCCGAGCGCGCGCGTGCAGCGTTCGAGCGTGTCCGTGACGGGCGTGCTCGGCCTCGAGGTGCGTTCGTGCCGGCGCGGCGAGTTCCACGTCGCGATCGGCGACGACGACGTGCTGCGCATCGGCCTCGGGCATCCTGTGGAGGTGCCACTCGAGCCGGGCGCGGCGCAGCGCCTCGCGGCGCTCCTCGCCGAGCGCTTCCCCGTCGCGACCGAGCCCCAGCTCGTGGGCGAGCTCGGCTGCGACCTCGAGTGCTACCGCCTGCGCACCGGCGACGGCGGCGCGCTGATCGTGCGCGTCATGAAGGGCCCCGACGAGGTGCCCGACCTGCGGCCGGCGCACCTCGACGCCGTGGCCGCCGCGCTCCTCGCGGAACTGCCCGGCACGCTGGCCGCGGACGTGGCCGTGCCCGCGGCCGAGGGCGCCTTCGACGCGCTGCTCGACGCCGCCCTCGCCTCGGTGGGCGGCGCGCTCGAGCCCGAGCCGGCGGCCTCCGACGCCGTCCGCTGACGAGAGGCCTCGGGCACCCCGGACGCCACCGGGCGTCGCGGGAGGAGGGCCGAGGGTCAGGGACGGCGATCGCGGCGTTCGGGCGCACGTCGCGGCCGTGCCGGCGGATCGGGCCCCGGGGACGAGCACTGCGACGGGCGCCGCGGGTCCCTGCGCGCCCGCGGCCCCCTTGTTGGTGCGGGCTCGGTGCGCTCGCGCCCGGGAACGGTTCGCGACGGAAGCTGTGCCTCGACGGCGGGCCCCGCTCCGGCGCAGCCGATGAGGGCTTCCACGGTCGGCGCCTCCTCTGCCCAGGAGTCGCCGTCGCCGGGCCGCCTTCCTCGCAGCGACCGTGCCGAACCCATCGTCCCCGAAAGAGCCGCGCCAGGCGCGGCACGGTGTCCGTGTGCTCGCCGCTTCGTTGTGGGGCGCGGGCTGCGTCGCCGCGATCGCGGCCGCGTTCTGGTTCCAGGACCTGCGCTACGCGCTGCCGACGCCGCCGCCGGCTGGCCACCGCGACGTGCCGATCGGCGCCGAGGTCGGTCTCGCCGCGCCGGTCGCGCGCCTGCACGTCCTCGTCGTCGAGGACCAGGACGTGAACCTGCGCGTCGTCACGCGCATGCTCGGGAAGCTCGGCCACACCTGCAACGTGGCGCGCGACGGGGCGCAGGCCCTGGCGCTGCTGGCCGCGGGGACGTACGCGGTCGTGCTCATGGACTGCCACATGCCCGTGCTCTCCGGCGACGAGGCGACGGTGCGTTGGCGCGAGCGCGCGCACGCCGATCGTGGCACTGACCGCGAACGCGCTCGTCTCCGATCGCGAGCGCTCCCTCGCGGCGGGGATGGACGGCTGGCTCACGAAGCCGCTGACGCTGGCGGCCCTCGAGGCGGCGCTCCAGCGCCACGCCGCGCCCGAGCGGCGCGCGGCCTGATCGCGGCGCGCGGGCCCTTCTCGCACGGCGGCCCGTTCGCGACGATGGGGGAGCCGCGGGAGCGGCGCGCCATGGAACCCATCTTCGTCCCTCACACGAACCCGTTCGTCCCCACACGTCCGCCGGCCGAGGCCGCGCGCGAGCTGCACGGCGTCCTCGCGCGCCGCCGCAGCGTGCGCCATTTCTCCGACCGGCCCGTGCCACGCGAGGCGATCGAGTGGATCGTGCGCTGCGCCACGAGCGCGCCCAGCGGCGCGAACAAGCAGCCCTGGCGCTTCGTGGCCGTCGGCGATCCCGACCTCAAGCGCCGCATCCGCCTCGCGGCCGAGGAGGAGGAGCGCGCCTTCTACGCCGAGCGCGCGAGCGAGCGCTGGCTCGACGACCTGCGCCCGCTCGGCACCGACGAGCACAAGGAGTTCCTCGAGGTCGCGCCCTGGCTCGTCGTCGTCTTCCGGCTCGTCAAGGGCGACGACGGCGGGCAGGTCTACTACTCCGACGAGAGCGTCGGCATCGCGACGGGATTCCTGCTCGCGGCGGCGCACCTCGCGGGGCTCGCGACGCTCACACACACGCCGTCGCCGATGAAGTTCCTGGGCGACGTGCTCGGGCGGCCGGCGCACGAGCGCGCCTACATGCTCGTGCCCATGGGCTACCCGGCCGCCGACTGCCGCGTGCCGGCCCACGCCATCCCGCGCCGGCCGCTCGACGAGGTGCTGATCTTCCCGGAGGCGTGAGGGTCGGCGCGCCGCGCCGGGCCCCGCCTGTGTCCCGGGAGGGGCGTCCGAGCGGCGGGAAGGCGCGCGCGGGGGGTCAACCCGGGCGGCGGGGGTGGTCGAAGGGCCCGACGCAGGCCTCCTCCCCGGGGCCGCGCCATCGTCTCCCACGCGACCCCGAACCATGAAGCGCCCCTTCGTCGCCCTCGCCCTCCTCGCCCTGGCCAACGCCACGAGCTGCTCGCTGCCCGGCGGGCCGCCGCTGCAAGAACTCGCCGCCGAGGTCAACGCCACGCTCGCGAGCCGCTCGCTCGTGGTGGCGCCGGGCGACGTGCTGCGCGTGCGCTTCCGCCTCGAGTCGCAGTACGACCAGGAGGTCACGGTCGGGCCGGACGGCTCGGCGGACTTCCTCGACGTCGGCTCGATCGTCGTCAGTGGTCTCGAGTCGCCGGCGGTCGTCGAACAGCTCCAGAAGGCCTACACCGCGCTCGCGCCGAACGCGGAGATCAGCCTGCAGGTGACCGAGGCCGTGCGCACCGTCACCGTCATGGGCGAGGTCGCCGCGCCGGGCGAGATCGTCGTCGGCCCCGACCAGCGCCTCACGCTCGTCGAGGCCATCGGCCAGGCCGGCGGCTTCCGCAAGCAGAGCGCGTGGCTCAGCAACACGATGCTCGTGCGCTGGGACGCCGCGTCGCAGAAGCAGCTCTGGTGGCGCCTCGACGCGCGTCCGAAGCACTGGCAGTCGGAGGACCCGATCTACCTGCAGGCCTTCGACGTGATCTACATCCCGAACACGAACATCGACCACGCCGACATCATCGTCGAGAACTTCGTCCGTCGCCTGCTGCCGATCCCGGTGCCGGTGGTCCTCTGAGCCCTGCGAGCCCGGCCGCCATGCGTGAACTCGACACCGAAGGCACGAGCGCGACGCTCGCCCGCGACCCCGCGCGCGAGCGCCGCCTCGTGGCGCGCCTCGCGCTGCGCGCGCTGTGGCACTCGCGCTACCTCGTGGCGGGGCTGTGTCTGCTCGGTCTCGTCTTCGGCCTGTTCCAGGGCCTGTCGAAGCCGAACACGTACATCAGCCAGGCGAAGCTCCTCCTGCGCCTCGGCGAGCGCGAGCAGATCACCGGCGAGAGCCTCCTCGGCGCGAGCGTCTCGCGCGAGTCGAGCCCGACGATCGAGGACGAGATCCACATGCTCTACGACGAGGAGGTCTTCCTCCGCGTCGTCAAGCACATCGGCCCGCACCGCCTGCTGGAGGTCGAGGACCCGCGCAACGCCGACGGTCCGTCGACGCCGCTGTGGGTGCGCGCGGCGCACTCCATCCAGGCCGTGCTGATGTCGGCCGGGTCGCGCACCGGCGACCTGTCGCGCTACAAGCAGGAGCAGCTCGCCGTGCTCGCCACGGACGCGCTGATGAAGGACACGCAGATCGTCGCCGAGGACAACTCGAACGTCATCACGGTGCGCACGGTCTCGACCTCGCCGGGCAAGGTGCAGTACATCGCCGGTCTGTTGCTCGAGGCCTTCATCGACCGGCACCGCGACCAGTTCTCGCTCGACCGCTACCTGCCGGCCTACCGCAAGAAGCACGACGACGCGAAGGCCGCCTACGACGCCG
>Ga0172367_10006296_pt1 | contig 14011 bp, 14 predicted proteins | sample Lak10m_FD_114542 | JGI IMG/M metagenome (GOLD analysis project Ga0172367, IMG submission 114542) | Freshwater microbial communities from Kabuno Bay, South-Kivu, Congo - kab_022012_10m | ecosystem: Environmental > Aquatic > Freshwater > Lake | place: Democratic Republic of the Congo: South-Kivu... | reverse complement strand
CCTTAGCCGTAACAATTCAGCAGAGTTTTTAACGCGAAGGCGCAAAGGGCCAGAGGCGCAGAGGAATTGATTCTATTTCCATGGAGTGTACGCCTCACTATTTGGTGCGTGGAGCCATCCTACATCGGTTGGAGATTCCCTTGCCCCGCCTTGCGTCTTTGCTCCTCTCCGTCTCCGCGTTGAATTCCTACCGCATAGTTACGGCTTAGGGCACCGAGGCAACGTTTTTCGGCTTTCGCGCTTTCATTCGCATTGGCGCTAGGCATTCTGGGCTGGCCTTCGGGCTTGAGCGCATGGGTTGTTCCACGATTAAATCAGCCTCGCATCGCGTCACCAACGACGTGATTTTCGACCTTCTATCCACCCGTCTTAACGCACGGTCGCGTGTTTTGGATTTTGGAGCAGGTGCGGGGCACATGAGCCAGCGGGTTGGCGAGCGACTCAGAGAGTTGGGCGGTGATCCAGCGCGGCAACTGGTTCCGTGTGAAATTGTGCCGGAAGCGTTCCGGTATGCTGAGGTGCCGTGTGTCCGGATTGGGGTGGACTCGGTGATTCCCTCGGCTGATAGGACGTTGGATTTGATCTATTCCATCGAGGTCTTGGAGCATACCTTTCGCCCCTATGATTTCATGTCCGAGGCTTGGCGTGCCTTGAGGCCTGGGGGCTGGTTGGTTTTTTCGGTGCCAAACTCGCTGCACATGAAGTCGCGATGGATGTTTTTGTTGACCGGATTTCCGGAGCTTTTCGGTCCACCTTCGACCTCTGAAAAGAACGCCGGCAGGATCTGTGGCCACATCATGCCTCTAAACTACTCGTACTTTGTTTACGGCTTGCGACGTTTGGGATTTGAGGGGGTGACGTTCTATCCGGATCGGCTCAAGCGTAGCTCTTGGGCGATGTCGGCACTCCTGTATCCGCTGCTGAAATGTTCGAGCCTTTGGTTTGACCGACAGTTGCGATCGTATGACGAAGAAGTTTGGCGAGAGAATCGGGCGGTAGTCTGGAGGATGAACTCGATGGAGGTGCTGTCTTCGCGATCTTGCATTGTCGTGGCCCAAAAGCCGGAGATCGGGTGACCTCGAGTTCGCTTTCGCTCTGGCAATCGATGGATGGTCTGATAAAAGCTCGGCATGCTACAACGCACGGCGCGCGTGGAACGGAAGACAGGGGAGACTCGGATCTCCATTGTGCTGAACGTGGACGGCAAGGGGAAGAGTCGTATCCGTACGGGGATTCCATTCTTCGACCACATGCTCACGCTCTTTGCGAAGCACGCGGTCGTGGACCTGAACTTGAGGTGTCGTGGGGATTTGGAAGTGGATGCGCATCACACGGTTGAAGACTGTGGTATTGCGTTGGGATCGGCGTTTGTGCGGGCGTTGGGGGACAAGAAAGGGATCCGACGCTATGGCGCTGGATTTGATCCTAGGAACCCCTTCACGGGGGAAGCGTTTGTTCCGATGGACGAGAGCTTAGCGCGATGCGTTCTCGATTTTTGTGGTCGGCCCACGTTGGTTTGGCGGGGAATGGATAAGCTTTCGATGCGCAAGATCAGTGCGGAGGAACGGGGGCAGGACATGTCGTCGGCATTCCGATTCGGATTGGCGCGTGAGTTTTTTCAAGGTTTTGCGAATGAATCTCGGTGTGCGTTACACCTGGAGTTGCTTTACGGGGAAGAACCTCATCACGTGGTGGAGGTTGTTTTTAAAGCCTTTGCGAAGGCGGTGGACTTTGCTTGCCAGCGGGATCCGAGAATTGCCGGTGAGATTCCAAGCACAAAGGGGCTGCTTTAGCGCGTTAACAATTGTGACAATCCCTCTGAATAGGCCCCGGTTGAGGACCGTCGAAATCCATGACGCGCGGCGCTGACTATTCCTCGCAGGACGACGTGGCCTTGGTCTCCGCCTCGAAGCGTGGGGAAATGTCCGCGTTCGAGGAGTTGGTGGGGCGGCATCGCGATAAGATTTATGCGCGTGCGCTGAGCATGGTTCGCAACGAGGATGAGGCGGTAGATCTATCGCAGGAAGCTTGGGTAAAGGCTTGGCAGAGGCTGGTCCAGTTCCAAGGGGACTCCAGTTTTCTGACCTGGATGACGCGGATCACAATAAATCTGTGTCTTGATCATCTTCGGCGGCAGCAACGTGCTCGAACGGAGTCGTTGGACCAGATGGATGAGGAGAGCGGTGGGGTGGAGCGGCAGATGCCACTGGTGGAGGCGAAGCCTGAGGAGCAGATGGATCGATTGACGCTACGTCGACGCATCGATTCGGCGCTTGGGCAGCTGAGCCACGAGCACCGCACGGTTTTGATTTTGCATGAGTTTGAAGGATTGGAGTATAAAGAAGTGGCTAAGCGCATGGGGTGTTCGATTGGTACGATCATGTCTCGCCTCTTTTACGCGAGGCGGAAGATGGCCATTTTATTGTCCGAGCTGAAAAAGGAAGGTTACGTATGAGTGCGGATGCGAGATCAAAGACCCTTCGATTGCAGGCTTATGTGGATGGCGAGCTTGACGCGCACGAGCGCGACCAAGTCCAAGCGCTGTTGGCGCGCGACCCGGAGGCAGCAGCATTGGTGCAAGCCATCGCGGGGCTGCGGTTGATACTACGGGACGGTGAAGCGGGTGTGCCGATGCCGATTTCTCGTGAGTTCAACTGGAGTCAGATTCAGCGTCAGATCGCGTTACAGGGCGGGGCTGAAGCGCGGGTCAAGGATTCAGAGGCCCGGGGGGTGCGCCCGACGATTGGGGAGTGGCTGCGATGGGCGGTGCCGTGTCTCGGGGCTGGGGCGCTTGCGATCTTCCTGCTCTCGACCCAATTTTCGGGGAGCACAGCACGGTCCACGGCTGTGTTAGGTTTAAATCACGAGGTCGAGACGGAGGCGGATGACACGGTGGCCTTTACCTTTCGGGCGGAGAGTGCGGGGATGTCCATTGTATGGGTCGATGGCCATCATGATTTCTAGTTTACTCAGGGAATGAAATGCACCAGATTAAGAATCCCATGATGAAGTTACGCGGATGGATGCTTTGCTTTTGTTGGTTGGTTTGGGGTACGGCTGTGCTTCCGTGGGATACGGCTTCGGCTGCTGCGGGCGACCTAAAGTTTGAAGCGAGGCTGATTTGGGGTACGGACGACGCCAAACCGAAAGGACGTGAGATCCGGGATCTGGATTCCAAGATTTTGGAGAAACTGAAAGGCGTCTTTAAATGGAAGAACTACTTTGAGATCGACCACAAGGACATCGTGGTTGGGAAGGCCTCTGCGAGCAAGGTTAAGATGAGCTCGAAATGCGAGCTTGAAGTGACTTGGTTAGCCGAGAACCGGGTTGAGGTGACGCTGATTGGGGAGGGGAAGCCGGTCTTGAAGAAAAAGCAGCCCGTCACTCCCGGTGAACTGATGGTGATTGCTGGCGATTCCCAGGATGCGACCGCGTGGTTTGTGATTCTGACCCCGTCGAAGAACGACTGAATGGTTCCCTTGGAGGAGGTTTGCGGGCAGCGATCAGCGCCCCCGACTATCCTGGTGCCTATGGGTGATGGTTGGCTTGGCAGTGGAGGAGGTTTACGCTTTGGGTTTGTGGGGTGCTTATCCGACCGACGTCTGACTGGGTTCGATTGGGTTTAATTCAGTTGCGTGTGCTTGTGGAGTTCGCGTAGTTTTTGTGTCGCGTATTCATGAAAGTTTACATCGACGGCAAGTACTACGACGAAAAGAACGCCAAGATCTCGGTTTTTGATCACGGGCTTCTGTATGGTGACGGCGTGTTTGAAGGCATTCGAGCCTATAACGGCCGGGTCTTTCGTTTGGAGGAGCACGTTGATCGACTTTTCTATTCAGCCAAGGCGATTCTTCTCACGATCCCGTTGACCAAGCAGCAAGTGGCGGACGCGGTGGTGGCGACGTGCCGTCGGAACAAGCTTCACGAAGGCTATATTCGGTTGGTGGTGACGCGGGGTGTAGGCACGTTGGGATTGAATCCGAACCGGTGCAAGCAGCCATCGGTGATCGTGATTGCCGACAAGATCCAACTCTATCCGAAGGAGATGTATGAGAAGGGGATGGATATTGTCACGGTGCCTACGACTCGGAATCTACCGAACGCGTTGAATCCTGCGATTAAGTCGCTGAACTATCTGAACAACATTTTGGCCAAGATCGAGGCCAACAACAGCGGTTGTGAGGAAGCGGTGATGTTGAACTCCCAAGGATATGTGGCGGAGTGCACGGGCGATAATCTGTTCATTGTTAAAGGCAAGCAGGTGATGACGCCGCCGCTTTCGGCGGGAGCGCTTTACGGAATCACTCGGGGTGTGGTTTTGGACATTGCGCGGGAAGCCGGTTTTAGTACCCCTGAGCCCGATCTGACTCGTTACGACCTCTTCAATGCGGACGAATGCTTTTTGACTGGGACGGGGGCTGAGTTGATTCCGGTGGTGAAGATTGACGGCCGAGTTATCGGCGAGGGGAAGCCTGGGCCGGCGACGTTAGGCTTCGTGGAGCGTTACCGCGCGATCACAAATGCCAGTGGAACCCCGATCTGACGATTCTGATTGGAGAGTTGAGTGTTGGGCTGGTGAGGCCGAAGCGTTCGTGGAAGTCGCGATGAGGCCTGGGGTGGAGTGAGTGAATCGCGGGTTGGAACGTCCGCTGAGGAAGCGAGCTTGCTACTACCCGCCTTGACTTACTCCAATGGTAAGCCGATATACGGACACGGATTGGTTGGAAGGGTATGCTTTGCAATGTTTGTAAGGAAAATGAAGCCACGGTTCACCTGACCCAGATGGTTGATGGGAAGATCAAGAAGGTGGATCTGTGTGAAGGTTGTTCTAAATCCACTGGGGTGGATGACCCTACGGGATTTTCTCTTGCCGACCTGCTGTTGGGCTTGGGAGCGGCTCAAGAGCCTGAGGCGACGGTTCCTGCGGGGGATTTGGCATGTCCGCAATGTGGGCACACCCAGGCGGACTTCAAGAAGGCGGGACGTTTAGGATGCGCACGCTGCTACGAGGTTTTTCGTGAGGGTTTGGAGGGTTTGCTGCGAACGATGCACAAGGGCACCCGGCATGTTGGGAAGGTTCCGGTTTCCCTTCGAGAAAACCGGGACTACAAGGAGAAGCTTAAGACGTTACAGAGCAAGCTTGACGCAGCCGTGGCATGTGAAGACTTCGAGAACGCAGCCCTGCTTCGTGATGAAATCAAACAGACTAAGGATCGCATGAAGGATCTTGCCTCTACGCCTTAAGACCTCTATGAGCGGATCGATCCACGAATTTCTGATTCCTGCTGGTGAGGCGGCCAAGCGCACTGGCCCGCATGACAAGATTGTGCTCTCGAGTCGAGTGCGGCTTGCCCGAAATCTGAAGCAGTTTCCGTTTCCAGGTGTCGGAAAAAAGGCGGATCGGATCAAGATCCTGGAGTCGACTCGACCTGCCGTTGAGGCCTTGGCTCAGATGTCGAATCGATTCTCCGACACGTTGGATAACCTATCGACTTTAGACAAACAGATCTTGGTTGAGCGGCATCTGATTAGCCGGGAGCATGCTGCGAAGGGGGTTGGGAGCGGGGTGGTCATTAACCATTCGGAGTCCTTATCGGTGATGATCAACGAGGAGGATCACCTTCGGATGCAGGCGTTGGAGCCTGGTCTTCAGTTACGAGAGGCTTGGCAGACTTTGGATCGAGTGGACACCGCCTTGGAGGGAGTCTTGGATTTTGCGTTTTCTCCGGACCTCGGTTATCTCACAGCATGTCCTACGAACTTGGGAACTGGGATTCGGGTCAGTGCGATGCTTCATCTGCCTGCTCTTGTATTATCCGAGCAGATCAACCAGATCATCCAGGCAGTGAACAAGCTAGGATTGGCGGTGCGTGGGCTGTATGGGGAAGGCACGGAGGCATTGGGGAACGTGTTTCAGGTTTCAAACCAGATGACGCTAGGGGAGTCCGAGGCTGACATTGTGGAGCGGATCAACAAGGTTTTGGCGCAGCTTATCGATGCGGAGGAGAACGCTCGTGGATCATTGCTCGAGAAGAAGTCCAAGATGCTCTTCAATCACATTGGTCGGGCGTATGGGATTTTGGCGAATGCTCACAGCATCTCCTCGAAAGAGACCATGAACTTGCTGTCACTCATGCGATTGGGTGTGGATCTTTCGTTGTTTCCTGGGGTGCAGCGTGCGTTGGTGGATGAGTTGTTTGTGGTCACCCAGCCTGCGCATCTTCAGTTGAGAATGTCCGAGAAACTTTCGGCTGAGGAACGCGATTTGGCTCGGGCGGACATGTTGCGAGAACGGCTGCGGCACGTAGAGCGGCCCCAGGATCAGACGCCAAGGCCGGGGAGCAAATCCGGTGATAAGGCTAACAACCCGTAAATCTTTACAAACACCTATGAGCGAAGAAGCGATGAACAATTTCACCCCGCGAGCCCAACAGGTTTTGGCGTTGGCGCGGAAGGAAGCCGATCGGTTCAACCACAACTTTGTGGGAACGGAGCACTTGCTCTTGGGTTTGATTAAGTTGGGGCAGGGTGTGGCGGTGAATGTGCTCCAGAAACTCGGGCTTGATTTGGAGACGGTTCGCTTAGAGGTCGAGAAACAGGTTGGCACGGGGCCCGACCAGAAGATGATCGGGAACATCCCCTATACCCCCCGAGTTAAAAAGGTTCTTTCACTTGCGGCGCGCGAGGCCAAAGCATTGAACCACACGTACGTGGGCACCGAACACATTTTGCTGGGTTTGCTGAGGGAAGGAGATGGGGTGGCCGCCCGGGTTCTGAAGAACTTGGATGTCGATATCGAGCAGACGCGGCAGGAGATCTTGAAGGAGCTTGACCCTAACTTTAGCGCTTCGGAAGAGTCTGCCTCTCCTGCGGGCGGGGGTGGTCCAGAGGGTGCGGAGAAGGCGAGTGAGAAGAAAGGGGAGCTGAAAACCCCCGCGCTGAAGGCCTTCGGGCGGGATCTCACCGAGATCGCTCGCAAAGGTGAGATGGATCCGGTGATTGGCCGGAAAAACGAGATCGAGCGCGTGATCCAAATCCTTTGCCGCCGGACGAAGAACAATCCGGTTTTGCTCGGGGAGGCGGGTGTCGGCAAGACGGCGATCGTGGAGGGGCTTGCTCAGGAAATTGCCAAGGGGAACGTGCCGGAGTTGCTGCGCGAGAAACGCGTGATCACGCTGGACTTGGCTTTAATGGTGGCCGGCACCAAGTATCGCGGTCAGTTCGAGGAGCGGATCAAAGCCGTGATGGATGAAATTCGACGCGCGAAGAACGTGATTCTGTTCATTGATGAGTTGCACACGATCGTCGGTGCGGGTTCGGCTGAGGGCACGATGGATGCGTCGAACATCATCAAGCCGGCCTTGAGCCGTGGCGAGATGCAATGCATCGGAGCCACGACCCTGAATGAGTATCGAAAATACATCGAGAAAGACGCTGCCTTGGAGCGTCGTTTCCAAAGTGTGCGGGTTGAAGCGCCTTCGGTGGACGAGGCGATACTGATTCTGAAGGGACTCCGTTCGAAGTACGAGGAACACCACAAGGCCGAGTTTACGGACGATTCGGTTGAGGCAGCGGTGAAGCTCTCGGATCGATATCTGACGGGCCGATTTCTACCGGACAAGGCTATTGATGTGTTGGATGAGGCCGGTTCGCGGGCGCGTATCGGTGCGATGACTCGACCTCCTGAGGTGAAGGATTTGGAAGCCGACATCGAGCAGATTAAGGGGCGCAAGGAACGAGCGATCAAGGAGCAGGACTTCGAAGGTGCGGCGGCCATGCGAGACAAGGAGAAGCAGGCCAAGGAGAAGTTGGAGACGGTCCTGAACGAGTGGAAGCAGGCTCGGGAGGAGAAGCGGGTTCGAGTGACGGAAGATGACATGATGGAGGTGGTCTCCAAGTGGACTGGCATTCCGTTGCACCGGATGGAAAAGGGCGAAGCTCAGAAATTGCTGGAGATGGAGTCGCAGCTCGCGAAGGTGGTGGTGGGGCAAGCTGTAGCTGTGACCGCCATGTGCAAGGCCCTGAGGCGGTCTCGGGCAGATTTGAAGGATCCGAAGCGGCCGATTGGGACGTTTGCCCTGCTCGGACCCACGGGTGTTGGCAAGACGTTGTTGGCAAAGACCCTGGCTGAGCACATGTTCGGCGATTCCAAGTCCCTCATTCAGTTGGACATGAGTGAGTATATGGAGAAGTTCACAGTGTCTCGGCTGGTAGGCTCACCTCCGGGTTACGTGGGTTATGAGGAGGGCGGACAGTTGACTGAGTTGGTGCGCCGAAAGCCGTACTCCGTGGTTTTGTTCGACGAGATCGAGAAGGCTCATCCTGACGTGATGAACATGCTCCTCCAGATTTTGGAGGAAGGCAAACTGACGGACAATGTGGGTCGAGTGGTAGATTTTAGAAATACCATTATTTTGCTCACCTCCAACGTTGGAGCGGACACGATTCGGAAGCAGTCTTCGATTGGGTTTGGATCGCTGAGTGATGAAACCGACTACGACAAGATGCGGGACAAGATTTTGGATGAGGCCAAGAAGGCGTTTCGACCTGAGTTTTTGAATCGACTGGATGACGTGATCGTGTTCCGTTCGTTGAGCAAGCCGGATTTGATCAGTATTCTGGATTTGGAGATTCAGAAGGTGACGGCCCGTCTGCAACACCGGAAGATCCGTTTGGAGCTGGATGAGAAAGCCAAGGACTTTTTGGTTCAGAAGGGTTACGACCCCACATACGGGGCACGGCCGATGAGGAGGTCGGTGGAGCGTTATCTCGAGGATCCTTTGGCGGAGGAGTTACTGCGAGGGAATCTCCACGAGAACGACCCTGTGCAAGTGACACTCGGCGAGGACAAACTTGTGTTTAGCCAACCGGCGGCGGCGGCGGGTGCTCTTTCGAGTTAGAAGCGCACAGACCCCGAGGACGCCCGTGGAGACCGAGCGATGAGCCTGTTCTGCTACCCACTAACACCGTAGAACGGGTTAACACATCCCTATGGCGACCTCCCTTTGGCTGGCTCGCGGCTTTCTCCTTGCGTTGTGCACGGCTGCGGGCTTTGCGGTGAGCCAGGTGCGACCGGAGCTCTTGGACGCAGGGATTTGGTGGATGGTGATTGGTTTCGGGTTTGGAGGTGTTTTGATTGCCATCGACGAGATGCTGAAGGGCTTCTCGCTTCGGCTCTTTTCGGCGATGTCATGCGGGCTGTTGATGGGCAGCTTGGTGGCGTTGCTGGTGGATCAGTCTCAGTTGTTTATTTATGTGGATGAACAACCGACGCGATGGCTCATTCGACTCGGCCTTTATATCGGGTTTAGCTACCTGGGAATGGTTTTGTCGCTACGCAGTAACAAGGAAGATTTTTCGTTGATCATCCCCTATGTTCGATTTGCTTCGCAGGCCCATTCCGATGAACTGTTGTTGTTGGATACGAGCGTGATCATCGATGGCCGGATCGCTGATCTGGTTGAGACTCGATTTTTGGACGGAACGATTGTGGTTCCTCGATTCGTCTTGAAGGAACTTCAGCACATCGCGGATTCCAGCGACCCGGTTCGAAGAGCCAGGGGGCGGCGCGGTTTGGAGGTCCTGGCTCGGATTCAGCGCAATCCGGGTAACGAAGTGAAGGTTCATGAAGGTGACATCCCGGAAGAGGCGGAGGTCGATTCGAAGCTGGTGCGCTTGGCGAAGCTGCTGGGGGCGAAGCTTTTTACCAACGACTACAATTTGGGTAAGATCGCCGAACTCCAATCTGTTCGTCATGTAAATCTGAATGATTTAGCGGCCGCCATGAAGAAGGTGGTGCTCCCAGGCGAGTCCTATGGACTTAGAATCATCCGGGAAGGCAAGGATAAGGGGCAAGGGGTTGGCTATTTGCCAGACGGGACGATGGTGGTGGTCAACCAGGGGCACGGTTCGATCGGGCAGCAGGTAGAGGTTCAGGTGATCAGTTTAGTCCAGACTGGGGCTGGGGTGATCGTGTTTGCCGATCTGAAAGAGCCAGCGAAGCTAGCGTCTCGTGACAGTGCTGCGGCCTAGAATCAGGCTTTCGGACCCGACAGGATTTCGGTTCTGGCAGAGTCCGTGTTAGAAATGACAAAACTAGGTTTGTTCCCATCAGGGATTTCGTTAACCTTAAGGAATTCACCGCATGAAGACGATCTACTCGACATTCAATCCTGCGGACGCCCAGTTGGTGTGGTCTCAGCTGGATGCTGCTGGCTTCGGTGCTGAGGTGAGCAATGAAACCTCCGCCCTATCCTTGGAAGGGTACGCGCTGGCGGTTGGCGGAATTGATGTGCGAGTGCCTGATGATCGGGTGGAGGAGGCACTTGCGTTTTTGAAGGCGGAGCCTGGAATTGAAGGAGCTTGAGAAGATGGGTGTTCGAACCAAGTCCAAAAGTGTAAAGGCAGGAACTTCCACACTCAACCCGGGGAGCATCGCGGCTCTTCGTCGAGCGATCCCCTCGGACGAGTTGTCGTTCGATCTAGAGATTCGGAAATCGCATTCTGGCGATAAATGGTTTGCGAGTCATACCCCTGAGGCGGTTGTGCTGGCACGTTCGACCGATACCGTGGTTCAGCTTATGAGGTGGGCGACCAAGTATCGGGTGCCGGTTACGGCGCGGGGGGCTGGGCATGGTTATGTCGGGGGATGCGTACCATCTTCGGGTGGGGTGGTGGTGTCTTTGGCGAGGATGAATCGGATCAAGGAGGTTCATGCGCGTGATTTTGTAGCGGTGATTGAGCCGGGAGTGCTCACGAAACAACTCCAAGACGCGGTGGTGGAGCAGGGCTTGTTTTATCCTCCGGACCCGGCGAGTCGAGCGGACTGCACCTTGGGCGGGAACATTGCGACGAACGCGGGTGGACCGAGTTGCTTGAAGTATGGAGTGACGCGCGACTATGTTCTTGGCCTTGAGGTGGTGCTTGCGGACGGGGCGGTGGCGCGGCTTGGTGCGCGGACTCACAAGAACAAGACGGGTTTCGATCTGACACGACTGATGGTGGGATCGGAGGGGTTGCTCGGCATTGTTACCGAGGCGACGTTGAAGCTTCTTCCGAGGCCGCCATTTCGTGCCTGCCTGAGTGCGGGCTTTAAGGATCCATCCGTTGCGGCGCAGGGGATTGATGCGATTTTCGGGGCGGGCTTTCTGCCCTGCGCTTTGGAAGTGGCTGATTCTTTGACGCTGAGCGCGGCCCGGAAGCGGACTGGGAGTCGACTATTGGACGGATGCGAGGCGCATCTGCTTGTGGAACTCGACGGCCAAGAGGCATCGGTGCGAGAGGAGATTGTGGCGGTGGCAGGCTTAATTCGGAAGCTCGGGCCTGTGTTTAGCAAGCGCGCGATGGGTGCGGAACAGTGCGAGAGGCTTTGGCGTTTGAGGCGAGAATTCTCCTATGCTTTGAGAGACACAGGGCTGACCAAACTCAATGAGGACATCGTGGTTCCGCGGGGACGATTGGTGGAGTTATTTCAGTTCGCAAACCAGCTTCAGGCGCGACACGGTTTTCCTGTGGCCTGCTTCGGGCATGCTGGAGATGGAAACATCCATGTGAACGTGATGGTTGATATGACTCAACCCAACGCCAGGGAGCGGAGTGAAGAGGCGCTCGATGATCTGTTTCGCCAGGTGTTGGATTGGGGCGGTGCGATCACGGGTGAGCACGGAGTTGGGTTGGCAAAGAAGCGTTGGTGGCCCGAAGCGGCCAGTCCTGCTGTGCGAGCAGCTCATGACGCGGTCAAGGCAGCCTTGGATCCGTTAGGGATTCTTAACCCGGGCAAATTTACCCGCTGACCTTATCGAGACTCTCGTGGTCTTTGATGGGAGTCGTCGTCGTCAGGGCCGGTTGTCCTCGGGGGGGGGTACATCGAAATCCTGCGACTCCGTGTCGGAGGCCGCCTCTGTTGTAGCGTCTTCGGCGCGGGAGGGAGCAGTTGAATGCGCGTCTTGGGCTGGGTTTTCGAGCATGACTACAAATTCGCCCTTTGCGGGGTGCTTTTTGAAATGCGCGAGCAGATCGGTCGGGGTGCCTGAGAGAAACTCTTCAAACTTCTTGGTTAATTCGCGGCCTAGAACCACTCGGGTGGTGGGTTGTGAAAGCAGCAGTTCGTTGAGCAATTTTTCGATTCTATAGGGGCTTTCGTAGAGGACCAAAGTTCCCCGCTGAGTTGTGAGCTTCGAGAGCAGGCGTTGGCGCTGTCCGCTCTTGTGAGGGAGAAAACCGGCGAAATGGAATTCGGATGTATCGAGACCGCTTGCGGTGAGTGCGGCGATGAGGGCGCACGCTCCGGGGACAGGTTCGACGCGGAAGCCAGCGGCTCGGGTGGCTCTCACGACTCGCTCTCCGGGATCGCTGATCCCGGGGGAACCCGCATCGCTCACGAGGGCGACACTCGCACCCCGTGCGAGTTCGTCGAGAATACGAGAGGTCCGTTTTGCTTCATTAAATCCATGGCAACTGATGACGGGTTTGGTGATTTCGAAATGTCTGAGCAGTTGAACGGTTCTTCGAGTGTCCTCGGCTGCGATCAGTTGGCACTGCTTAAGCACCCGCAGAGCACGGAGCGTGATGTCTTCTAGATTTCCGATCGGGGTGGCGACCAAGTAGAGGGTGGATGGGCTAAGCGGTGCGGGTTCGGGCATAGGGGGCGAGTGTCCCGAGAATTGCGGGTTCGAGGAAGCGAGAAATATAGTTCACTACGCGCTGGGGGTGGACGAGAGCCATTGCTTCTTTGCTGTTCAAGGGCGGTCGGCTTCGTCAAGATCGTCATCAATCGAGGAATGACATGGAACGAGCGAGACATTTTGCGAGCGACAACTACTCCGGGGTTTGTCCTGAGGCGTGGGACTCCCTGATAGCGGCTAATCAAGGGCATGTGGCCAGCTATGGTGACGATGCATGGACGGGGAGGGCAGCGGATCTGATTCGGGAGGTGTTTGAGACCGACTGTGAGGTGTTTTTCGTGTTCAACGGCACCGCAGCGAACTCTCTTTCTCTCGCCTCGCTGTGCCAATCCTACCACAGCATTCTGTGTCATCCTATCGCCCATGTTGAGACGGACGAGTGTGGTGCTCCTGAGTTTTTTTCGAATGGCACCAAGGTATTGTTGCTTTCGGGGGCGGACGGCCGGATTGATCCGGCCAGCATTGAACCCATGGTGAAGAGGCGTCTGGATATCCATTATCCCAAGCCGCAGGTGGTGAGCGTGACGCAGGCGACCGAGGTGGGAACGGTTTATACCCCGGACCAACTTTGGTCCATCGGGGAGGTGGCGCGGAGGTTAGGGTTGCGCATGCACATGGATGGGGCTCGTTTTGCTAACGCTGTGGCGTCTTTAGGGGTGCGCCCCCGGGAGATTACTTGGGAGGCTGGGGTGGATGTGCTTTGTCTTGGAGGGACGAAGAACGGGGCGTTGGTTGGGGATGCGGTGGTGTTCTTCAAGAAGGAATTGGCGCGTGAATTCGACTACCGTTGCAAGCAGGCAGGCCAGCTGGCTTCGAAGATGCGGTTTCTTGCTGCTCCCTGGGTGGGCATGCTGAAGGACGGAAGTTGGCTGAGGCGGGCTGGGCATGCCAACTCGATGGCAGCTCGGCTCTACCAGAACGTGAGTGAGATACCGGGCGTGAAATTGCTCTTTCCTCGACAGGCCAACTCCGTGTTTCTTGAACTCCCTAAGGCTGCCATCGCCGCATTGCACGGCCGTGGTTGGCGGTTTTACACGTTCATTGGGGAAGGGGGGTGCCGTTTCATGTGTACCTGGGACACGACTCCCGAGGATGTGGAGTCGTTGTGCGCTGACATCCGGGAGGTTCTAACCTCGGCCTAGGATCTATCGGTCGATCGCGGCTCCTCGATCGTCCTAGCGCGGCTAGGAAAGCCTTCGCGAGGCGGTGCGTTAGCGCTCACGAGAAAGGACCCGCTTGTGCTCACGGGAAGAGAGCCATCTGAGAAAGGGGTGGAGGGATTTCTTTTCCAAGGAGGGAGGAGCGGGTTCCGAGTAGTGAAGCTCTGG
>Ga0172367_10006295_pt1 | contig 14012 bp, 17 predicted proteins | sample Lak10m_FD_114542 | JGI IMG/M metagenome (GOLD analysis project Ga0172367, IMG submission 114542) | Freshwater microbial communities from Kabuno Bay, South-Kivu, Congo - kab_022012_10m | ecosystem: Environmental > Aquatic > Freshwater > Lake | place: Democratic Republic of the Congo: South-Kivu... | reverse complement strand
TATTCTTTGTTTACTCTGTGGTTAAAGACTTTTTTATAATAGAGGAAACTAAATATTAAATCTGATTACAGAATATTCGAAAAAATAATTTGCTTTCATTTTACCCACCTGCACAATATTAACCATAAAATCATTTGATTTTGTTTAGTTTTCTCAGTTTCTGCTAAAATATCGGCTGGCATATCGGTTGCAAAAAGATAACCATTATGGCAGAAGAAAAAACAAATACCCCGGAAATAATTAAAGCGGCTAAGAAGCCGTCAGTATTCAATCCAAAAGTTTTAATGATTGGGTTGCCCATCTTTATTGTGCAATTAGTGGCAGTTTATTTTATAACTGCTAACGTTTTGCTTTCAGGTCACAGCAAATCATCAGATTCTGAAGAACCAAAAACTGAAGAAGTTACAGAAGAAGGATCTGGAGAATCATCTGAAGGACATGGAGGAGAAGGGGAAAAGAAAGAAGGCAAAGAAGGAGAAAACTCTGGTAGTGCCTTAATCTTTGCTCTTGATGATATGATTGTTAATCCTGCAAACACAAATGGAAAAATGCTGCTGCTTGCAAGTTTAGGTTTAGCAGTTGAAAGTGAAGAATCAAAAAAATCTTTAGAAGAAAAACAAGTAATTGTTAAAGATGCAGTAATTAGTGTTTTATCAAGCAAAAATGTTGGACAGTTAAGCAGCTCAGCTTATCGCGATACACTAAAAACTGAAATCTTAAAAAATCTTTCTACACAATTGCCTGGTTCTAAAGTAAACAATATTTATTTCAGCAAGTTTATAATCCAGTAAAAGTTTTTATGTCAGAAGTTTTATCACAATCCGAAATAGATGCGCTGTTAAAAAGCGGCGGTGAAGTTGTTCCGCAAGTACAGGTTGAGGATGAAGTAATTCCTTATGATTTTAGATTGCCTAACAGAATTTCTAAAACTCAATTACGTACAATAAGAAACATCCACGAAAATTTTGCAGAAAGTTTAAGTTCATTTCTTGTAACAAAACTTCAAACAGTTGTAAACATAAAAGTAAACAGCATAGATCAGATTTATTATTCTGAGTATATGCTTTCGGTGCCCAATCCAGCCTGTCTTTATACATTTCAGATTAAACATACAGATATAAAAGGTATTCTGGAACTTAATGCTGATTTAGCTTTAACACTTGTTGATAGATTGCTTGGCGGAAATGGTTCTAGTAAAAAGCAAAGCAACAACATAACTTTAATCGAACAAAAAGTTTTACAGGTTATTGTAGAAAAAGTTATGCTTGATCTAAAAAAAACCTGGCAGATAATTGATAATATGGATTTTGTTATTGATCGTTTTGAACCTGATATAGATTTTGTTCAGCTAACATCACCAAATGAATCTGTGTTATTAATATCATTTGAGTTTTCATTCGGTGAAGAATCCTATTTAATGAACTTATGTTTTGCAACTTTTGCTTTCGATTCAATATTAGCAAAAATGTCTTCACAAAAATTATCTTCATCAAGACCAACAAAAAATACTGGTAAACCAACAAAAGAACTTTTAAGCAAACATCTTAATAATACTTTTGTTCCAATTAATGTTGAGCTTGGTAAATCATCAATATCAATTAAAGATTTAGCCGATCTTAAAAAAGGTGATGTAATAGTTTTGGATAATAAGATACACGATGAACACGTTGTAAGAGTTTATAATAAAGTTTTGTTTTATGGTCATCCAGGCATTTCAAATAATCATAAAGCAATTAAAATCACAAAAAGTTTGTTAAACAATAATTCACTTTAAGGAAAGTTAGTGATGGAAGAAGTAAATAAAATGGGCGGAGATATAGAAAACGCTAATCAAAATATACACGGCAAAAATGTAAGCGAAGCTGAACTTCCTGAATTTGAAGAATCAAGATTCAGCGGTAACGACTCGATGGAAAAGTTAAACTTTCTTAAAGATTTGCAGTTAAGCATTTACATAGAGCTTGGCAGAACGCAAATGCAGATTAAAGAAATTCTTGAGCTTGAGCGCGGTTATGTTATCGAGCTTGATAAGTTAGCAAGTGAGCCGGTTGATATTTTTGTTAATAACAAAAAAATTGCTGAAGGCGAAGTTGTTGTTATTGATAAACACTTTGGAATAAGAATAGTAAACCTTGTTGATGTTAACAGCCGCTTAAAGGGACTTTAAGAATGTCTTTCTTTGAAATTATAAAACTAATCTTTCCGCTCTTAATAATAAGTTTAATGCTTTATGGCTTACTTCTGTTTGTAAAGAAGTATTCATTTAAACGCGGCGGCAAATCCTTGCAAAACATAAAAGTGTTAAGCAATCAAATGATTATGCCAAAAAAATTTTTATCTGTTGTAAGAGTTAAAGATAAACTGTTAATACTTGGCGTAAGCGAAAACAATATTAACCTTCTAAAAGAAATTGATGCTGAAGAATCAGATCTAATAGCTGAAGCAAATTCTAATCTAAATTTAAACCAGGGATTTGCTGATCTGTTCAAAAAATATCTTAACAAATGAAAAACAAAAATATTTTTATAATAATTTTTCTTTTTGTTGTATTTGCAGCATCATCATTTGCACAGCAAACAACACAAACACAAAGCTTATCTTTTCCATTACCAAAGCTTGATGTTCAAGTAGGCAGTTCAAACAACGGGCAGGATGTTTCAGTTACTTTACAAATTTTGTTGTTAATGACTATTCTTGCGTTAGCGCCATCTATTATGATTATGACAACTGCGTATTTAAGAATAATCATTGTATTTCATTTTCTTAAAAGTGCACTCGGCACCCAGCAAATGCCGCCAGGACAGCTATTAGCCGGTGTTGCACTTTTTATTACTTTTTTTGTGATGGCGCCAACCTGGAATAAAGTGAATGAAGATGCGCTTAAACCTTTGATGGATGAAAAGATTACAACTGAAGAAGCTTACAATAAAGGTATTGAACCAATCAGAGAATTTATGTTTAAGCATGTAAGAGATGAAGATCTTGGCTTGTTTATTTCGCTTGCTAATATGACTCGCCCAAATAACCGAACCGAACTGCCAACTTACATTGTAATTCCTGCTTTTGTATTAAGCGAATTGCGTACTGGATTTATAATTGGTTTCTTTTTGTTTATTCCTTTTTTAATGGTGGATATGATCATATCAAGTATTCTTATGTCTATGGGTATGATGATGCTTCCGCCGATGCTTGTATCACTTCCATTTAAAATACTTCTGTTCATTCTTGTTGATGGATGGAATTTAATTGTTGGTTCTGTAGTAAGGAGTTTTGGATGACCGAAGAATTACTTGTTGAGATTTTAAAAGATGCTTTTACAAATGCATTTATAATTTTATTACCAATATTAGCTGTTGCAATGGTTGTTGGAATTTTAATTTCAATATTTCAAGCTGCAACATCAATCCAGGAAATGACGTTAACATTTGTACCAAAAATATTTTTAACAGTTTTAACAATCATACTTTTACTTCCGTGGATAATTGATAGACTTACAACGTTTACAGAAAAATACTTTACGATGTTTATAACGCTGGTAAGGTAAAAATGTTTGGCATAATTGATTTTATAATTGTATTTCTCATCTTTGTTCGTGTATCAACCGCATTGATTGCAAGCCCTGTATTCGGCAGTAAAACAATCCCTGCACTTCCAAAAATATTTCTCTCGCTTGTAATTGCTTATATAGTTTATCTTACAATTGATAGAAGTGTATTAACAAATGTTCCAACAGGCTGGATGTTAGTTATTCTTTCAATCAAAGAAGCAATTACCGGTTTGATGATGGGATTTATGATGCAGTTTGTTTTCTGGGGAGTTTCTTATGCCGGAACTTTGATTGGTTTTGATATGGGACTTACAATGGCAGAAGTTTTTAATCCAAGCTCTGAAGAAAGTGGAAATGTTGTTGGAGAGTTTCTTTACTACGGTGCACTGATGGTTTTCTTTTTAATTAATGGACATCATTATATAATAAGTTCCGTCAAACATTCATTCTCAGTAATTCCTTTAGGAAAATTTACAATTAACAAACCTGTTTTTGATTTGATAGTTGTTTATGCAGCATCAGTATTTGTAATAGCAGTTAAGATTGCATCACCAATTATGGTTTCATTTTTTTTAATTCATATAGGCGAAGGAATAATTTCTCGTATCATTCCTCAGATGCAGGTTTTCTTTGTAACGCAGCCTATAAAAATTGGTGTCGGATTATTTCTGCTCGCTTCAGTAACTCCGCTTTATATTTATATAATAAAAAATCTTATGCAGGATTATGAGAATAAATTGTACAACTTAATTGCTGCAATGGGAGCGCAATAATGGCTGAAGCAGACGGCAAAGAAAAAACCGAACAACCGACCGGTAAGAAGTTAGATGATGCAAGAACTCGTGGGCAGGTTGCACGCAGCCGTGAAGTTAATTCGCTTGCTGTTTTTAGCACCGGATTTATAATGTTGTATTTGTTTCAGAGTTTTATTGGCTCACAATTTAAATCATTTACGGTTTCGATATTTGATTCACTTGATACATTTCCAAACAGATTAAGTATGATCAGCAGTTTTGCAATGGATTGGTATTTGTTTTTTGCAGCAACTCTTGCACCTGTTATGATAGGTTTAATTGTAATTATTTTCGCATCAAACATTGCACAGGTTGGCATTCAATTAAGTCCTAAAGCATTAGAATTTAAATTTGATAAGCTTAATGTATTTAAAGGTGTAAAAAATCTTGTATCATCTAAATCTTTAGCAGAGCTTCTAAAATCAATGGTTAAACTAACCTTAACAGGCGGGTTTATTTACTATGTGCTTAGCGATTTAATTTCATCTGCAACTGAACTTGAATCTTACAGTGTAAATGAGATTTTAGTTTTTATGCTCGATTCTGCTTTTGCATTGATCTGGAAAATTGGGTTGGTTTACCTTGCAATCGCTGGTGCTGATTTTGCTTGGGAAAAATATAAGTTCAAAAAAGATATGATGATGACAAAGGAAGAAGTTAAAGAAGAATGGAAGCAGACTGAAGGTGATCCTCAAGTTAAATCGCGTATAAAAAAATTAATGTACGAAGCTTCTAAACGAAGAATGATGAAAGAACTTCCTAAAGCTGATGTTGTAATCACAAACCCAACTCACTTTGCAGTTGCACTAAAATATGATATGCAAAAAGATCCAGCTCCAACAGTAATTGCTAAGGGTGCTGATGAACTTGCACAAAAAATTAAAGAAGTTGCTAAGCAGCATAATATTCCAATCCAGGAAAATAGAGAATTAGCCAGAGCATTATACAAGATGTGCGATGTTGGAGATAAAATTCCCGGATCGTTATTTAAAGCTGTGGCAGAAGTGCTGGCTTATGTTTACAATCTTAAAAAATCTAAAAAGAAATCTATTGTTTAGTTAAGATGAAATTATTTGGAAAAAATACTGATATAGTTTTAGCATTTGGTTTGATCCTTATGCTTGGTTTAATGTTAATCCCATTGCCAGCAGGATTTCTTGATTTCTTTTTAGCACTCAGCATTACAATTTCTGTTTTGATATTTGTTGTTTCTTTATTTATTCAATCACCGCTGGAGATTTCTGTTTTTCCAGGGCTGCTTTTAATCTCAACACTTTTCAGATTATCATTAAACATAAGCTCAACACGATTGATACTTATTGATGGTTATGCCGGTAAAGTAATTGATACATTTGGGCAGTTTGTTGTAAGCGGAAATTATGTTGTTGGATTTATCGTGTTCATAATTCTTTTAATTGTTCAGTTTATGGTTATCGTAAAAGGATCAGGAAGAATTTCTGAAGTTGCAGCAAGGTTTACTTTGGATGCAATGCCCGGTAAACAAATGGCGATTGATGCAGATTTGAATACAGGATTGATAACAGAAGCTGATGCAAGAAAACGCAGAGATAATATTGCACGCGAAGCAGAATTTTACGGCGCAATGGATGGTGCAGGCAAGTTCGTAAAAGGAGATGCAATTGCAGGCTTGATAATAAATGTTATAAATATTGTTGGCGGATTTATTATTGGTATTGGTCAGCGAGATTTATCTTTAATTGAAGCATTGCAGCAGTACACAATTTTAACAATTGGCGATGGTCTTGTTTCTCAAATTCCTGCATTGTTGATTTCGACTGCGGCTGGTATGGTTGTAACAAGAAGTGCTGCAGGAACTCCGCTTGATACACAAATTAAATCACAGTTGCTTGCAAACCCAAGAGTTTTAGGAATTGTTGCTGCAACTGTTGTTATTTTTTCATTCCTGCCAGGAATGCCAACAATACCTTTTATTGCTATTGGTGCAGTGCTTGGTGTAACATCTTTTGTTAAAAATAAAAATAAGGCTGATGAAGCAACAGTTTTGGAAGAAGAAATTAAATCTGATGAAAAAGCTGAAGAAGTTGTTGAACAGTATTTGCAGGTTGACCCGATTGAGATTGAAATTGGTTACGGCTTAATAAGTTTAGTTGATGAATCGCAGGGTGGAAATTTATTTAATAAAATTTCTACTACAAGAAAATTTATTGCACTTGAGTTTGGGGTTTTAATTCCGCCTGTTAGAGTTAGAGATAATTTGCAGCTTTCTCCAAACGAGTATATAATTAAGATAAAAGGAAACATAGCTTCATCTTTTGAAATTCATCCGGATAGATTTTTGGCAATGAATCCTGGCGGAGTTGAAGATAAAGTTGATGGAATACCAACACGCGATCCTGCATTTGGTTTGCAAAGTTATTGGGTTACAAGAGAAGAAAAAGATAGAGCTGAACTTTTGGGTTTTACTGTTGTTGATGCAATTTCGGTTTTATCTACACACTTGCAGGAAACTTTAAAAACTAACTTTGATAAAATTTTAAGCAGACAAGCAGTTAAACAACTACTTGAAAATCTAAAAAAAGATTATCCAGCAGTAATTGAAGATATTTCTACCGATACACTGCCGCTTGGTACAATACAAAAAGTTTTGCAGAATTTATTAAGAGAATTAATTCCGATAAAAGATCTTGTGCAGATAATTGAAGCTTTGATTGATTACTCAAAAGTAACAAAAAATATTGATGTACTTACCGAATATGTTCGACATTCATTGAATAACACAATTGCAAATCTGTACAAAGATCAAAATGGAATTATTCACGCATCAGCAATTAGTGAAAAGCTTGAAGCCTTTATAACTGCATCATTCCAAAACCAAAAAGATGCGGTGCAAACATTAGGATTAAATCCTGTAATGTTAGCAGAACTAAAAAATAAAATGCAGATTATTGTTGATAAGTTTGATGCACTTGGTTACAAACCTGTCTTTATAACTTCTGCAACTATAAGACCATATTTTTATAGATTAATTAACTCATCATTTACAAGTGTAACTGTACTTTCTTACACAGAATTACCATCACAAGTAGAAATTGAATTTATTGATAACCTGGAGCTGACAAATGCATATTAAAAAATTCAGAGCTTCATCACTTAAAGAAGCAACACAAATTATGAAAAACGAACTTGGCGCCGAAGCATTGATTTTAGGCACCCGGGTTGTGCCTGATGAAAATGATAAAAGACTAAAACTTTATGAAATTACTGCCGGATACGACAAGTTTGAAGTTGCACAGGAAACAAAAGAAAAAGTTGCTAAGCAGAATATCGAAAAGGAAATTTCTTTTTCTGATGAAATAAAAAAAATGACCGAAAGAGTTTATCAGCAAAAGGTTAATCAAAAACAAAAAGTTAGCGAAGCTTACGGAGTAAATATTAAGGCAGCGGATGAAGTAAAATCAAAACAAAAAACTGCCCCGGTTGTTGATGATAAAATGAAAGAAATAATTAAAACACTTACAGAAAAAGAAATTCAAAAATCTGTTGTGCTATCCATAATGGAGCAGCTTAAGAAGTATAAAAACTTTTTATCAAAAGATAATCTAGAAAATTACGTGCAAACTTGTTTAAGCTCGCTAATCTTAACAAAGAGCCTGGATCTTAATGTTAAAAAACAAAACAAAGTTATTGCTTTAGTTGGACCAACAGGAGTTGGAAAAACTACAACAATTGCAAAGCTTGCATTAATTGCAAAAATAATTAACAAGCTTGATGTTGGATTAATTTCGATTGATACTTACAGGCTTGGCGCGGTTGATCAGCTAAAAAGTTTTGCAGATGTAAGCCATACAGATTTTCTTGTTGCATACGAACCAGGTGAAATGCCGGCACTAATGAAAAAGTTTGCTAAGAAAGATATTGTTTTTATTGATACAGTTGGAAGAAATCATAAAAACGATGCACAATTAAAATCCAATTTGGATTTCTTATCATCAATAAAAGTTGATGAAACATTTTTAGTTTTATCAGCAACAAGTTCTACAAGGAATCTATTAGACATTGCAAAGAAGTTTAAGATTTTTGATTACAGTTCTTACATTTTCAGCAAGATTGATGAAGCTGTTGTGCACGGAAATATTGTTAATCTTTCTATGAAAACTGGAAGCCCGATTGCATTTTTAACTAACGGGCAAACAATTCCAGATGATATAATTTCAGCAGATAAAGATTATATATCAAACTTAATTTTAACAGGCAGAATAAGCGCGTGACTGGTCAATTAGACAGGATTAGAGAACTTGAGAAGTTATATAATACACAACAAAATAATTCATCAGAAAAAATTGTTGCGGTAACTTCTGGCAAGGGCGGAACTGGCAAAACATTTTTTGCTGCAAACTTTGCTTATCAATTTGCACTAACTTCTAAAATTTTGTTAGTTGATCTTGATTTTAACTTATCAAATCTTCACTTGCTTTTTAATGCTAATCCAAAAAAAACTTTAAACAGTTATTTTGATTCTAAATCACTTTTTAGTGAAGTAATAACAAAATACAATTCAAATCTCGATCTTATTTTTGGTGATTCTGGTTTAATAAATCAAAACAAACCAACAATTGCACAGATTGAAAAATTATTTGCTGATCTGGAAAAAATATCAGTTAGATATGATTTAATAATTTTGGATATTGGTGCTGGTGTAAGTGATGAAAATCTTTCTATAATTTCTAAAGCAAAATCTAAATTAATTATTACTAATCCAGAACCAACAGCATTGATGGACGCTTATGTTCTAATCAAATTATTAAAAAGCAGCAATACTGATAATGGAATTAATGTTATTGTAAATCGCTGCATTGATGAGCGCGAAGGTTATCAGGCATTTGATAATCTTAAATCTGCAGTTGATCATTTCTTAAAAACCAAAATAAATTTTATTGCAGAAATTCCTGAATCAACTGAAGTTAGAAAATCTATTATTGATCAGAAACCTCTTGCAGAAAAAACAAAATCAAGCCCGGTTATCAGTGCAATAAATCGCTCAATTTTAGAGTTTAGCAAAAATCATCAAGTGTTGAATATTAACCAACCCTCATTCCAACCCTCATTCTAAAGCCTTAAAAACGGCTTCTAAATACAATAAATCCATAATTATTTAAACGACTTTGTTGGTACAAGGTTTGCCTAAACCACGCAGAGGTTACATTATGAATAAAATACTATTACAATTTGGTTTACTGATTTTTTGCTTCTCGCTGATTTTTTTCAGCCAGAGAGGAATGCCATTGCAGGATGTAGTGATAAAATCATTCATTGTTTTTGTATCACTTACAATTGTTATAAGTGTAGTGGCTCTGTTCATTATAAAAATGATAAATAAAAACGAAACATTAACACCAGCTGATTCAAAAAAAAGTGAGTAAGAATAATGAAGAACAACACAGAACTCTGGTCACAATTTAAAAAAAGTCAATCACCAATCATTAAGAAGCAAATAATTCTTAATTACGTAAACCTTGTACATTACGTAATTCATCACTCTAAGTTTGCTATTAATAGTATTCTTGATGAGAGAGATTATTTTCAATACGGAATTGAAGGATTGAATGAAGCAATTGATAGATTTGATCCTGATTACGGAACCAAGTTTGAAACTTATGCAATACAACGCATACGCGGAAAAATAATTGATGAACTAAGAAAACTGCAAAGTAAGTTTAAAGACAACACCAGCGAATCCTCACTTGAATCTTTCTATACAAATGTTTCGTTAAGCAAATCACCGGATGATGAAGATGGTTACACACTTGGTGAAGTTATTTCTAATGATGAAGAACCAGTTTCTGTAACAGTTGAAAAAACAGAGATGAAAGAATTTTTAATGAGCGCGATAAAAGAATTAAACGAAAGAGACAGATTATTACTCAGTTTATACTACTTCGAAAATCTTAACTACAAAGAAATTGCAGAGCTAATGAAAATTACAGTTTCAAGAGTTTCGCAGATTCATTCAAGAATAGTAAAAGATCTTAAATCAAAGCTATTAGTTTTAAATGATTAATTATTCAGAAAATACAGAAGTAATTCGCGAAAGAAATAAAAGATTACTTTCGGGAATAAGAAATCTTCCTTCAGTACCGTTTATTATGGTAGAAGTTTCTAAGATGCTTGATAACCCGCGCACTGGTGCAGCTGATCTTGGTAAATTGATTAGCAAAGATCAGGCTATGGTTGCAAAAATTTTAAGTGTTGCAAACTCACCATTGTATGGTTTACCTCGCCGAGTTTCTACAATCGAATTCGCTATTGTCATTTTAGGCTTCGATCATATTAAAAACATTGTTATTGCACTTTCAATGATGGAAGCTTTTAAAAGCAAAGAAGATAAAAACTGGAATCGAAGGGGTTTCTGGTTACACTCACTTATCACTGCAAGTGCAGCTAAAAGAATTGCTGATGATCTTGGTTACAGAAAATCAGGCGAAGCTTTTACTTGCGGACTTTTACACGATTTAGGAATTTCAGTTATTCAAAGATACTTCAACGAAGGATTTAAAGAAGTGTGCAGCCTTGTTGAAGTACAGCAAATGAGATACATAAATGCTGAACAAAAAGTTTTAGGAATTTCTCACCAGGAAATAGGACAGTTCTTAATAGAAAAATGGAATCTTCCATCTTCACTGGGAGATGCAATTCTATATCATCACAATCCATCCGAAGCTGAAAGCGAAAAAGAGATGGCTGCAATAATTCACTTAGCAGATTATATGACGCAGCGTTTTCAAATGGGTGAACTTAATTGGGATGATAGCTATGAATTAGATTTAGGCATTATTGATACACTAAATCTTGGTGATGAAAGTTATTTAGAAAGTTTTATTCAAAGTTATGAACAATTATTCCGTGTTCAGATAGATTCAATTAAATTCTAACGAGGAGATCATGTTAGCAGACACACAAGACATTTTGCAAAAAAGAGAACGAACAGAAAAAGTTCTTACAAGCGTTGTAAACTTGCCGGTAATTCCAAAAGTAATGTTTGAAACAATAAAACTTCTGGATAACAAGTACACAACCGCAGGCGAGTTAAACAAAGTTATTTCTAAAGATCAGGCTTTGTTAACTAAAATATTAACTATTGCAAACTCACCTTTGTATGGATTACAAAGAAAAGTTACAACAATTGAGTATGCAATTTTAGTTCTTGGTTACAGAGAACTAAAAAATATTATTTCTGCATTATCAGTAGCTGAAGCATTTAGAAATAAAACAGATAAATATCTTAACTCAAAAGAGTTTATGCTTCACTCATATTTAACAGGTACAGCTTGTAAAAAAATCTCAAGCGATATTGGCTTTAACAATTCCGGCGAAGCATTTATTGCAGGTTTCTTACACGATATCGGAATTTCAATTATGCACAGATATCTTCATTCAAGTTTTATAAACATAACTGAGTTAGTTGAAGCAAAGGGAATGAACTTTCACGAAGCAGAAATGGATGTACTTGGAATGACACACGAGCAAGTTGGATTTTTCTTGCTTGATAGATGGAATTTTCCAAGAGAAATTTCTGATCCAATTTTATCACACCATAATCCTGATGAATCAAATTCGTGCCCGGTTTTAGGCGCTGTAGTTAATATGGCAGATTACATTACAAACAAATTAAAATTAACAAATGCACCATGGGACAATGATGTAACTCTTGCACCATATACACAGGCTAAGTTTAATCTTGAGCGTGAGCTTGATGTTGAAAGATTTATTGACGGCTATAAAGATATTTTCTGGAATCAAATAGAATTTGTTAGGTTTTTGAATTGAGATTACTAAAAGAAAATAAGCGGGATTATCAGCCATTTTTAAGCTCTGTTGAGCAGCTTGAAAAATATGGCGATGGTAAATACAAGATAAAAGTAAAAACAAATCTTCCGCTTTCACGTGCACAGGTTAGTGTTTTATCAGGTGGAAATGTAAAGATTGATCTCCTCACATTTTCTGAAAAACTTAATACACAAAACCAGCCTGATGCAATAATTGAGATATTTAAATCTGAAGTTAATCGTCTATCATTCTTTTCAGAAACGGAATTATTTACACTCGATGATAAAACAAGCGAGTGTAATCCTATTAATAAAAACTGCAATCCAAAATTATTTTATTATGTAAAAAATTTTTTAAAGAATGGAATACTTGATTGGGTTGCAGAATCTAAAAATCCAAAATTTTTACCCTGGGATGTTGATGCTGCAGCAACAAGTTCCGGTTTAAGCTGTCTTGTTGTTCCAATTTTTAATAACAACAGATTTGCCGGAGTTTTAGCAGCCTTAACAAATCTAAAATACTTAAGTGAAGATTCTTTTGAATACAGAACTTTAGTAACAATTCTAAATCTTACTTTTTCAAAATTAGAACATGTAAGGTTAAGAGATGAATTAAACAAAACTTATTCTGAATATCAAATACTTCAATCAAAACTTTTTAACGATTTTAAATTTGCTGCAATTGGTGAACTTACAAGCAAAAGCATAGAGGAGATAGGTTCGCCTTTGCAGGTAATTATGAGTTATTCGGATCTTCTGCAAAAAGAAAATCCTGATCTTGATAGCGAAGCAGCAGAATTTATTAGAAGCCAGGTTCATACGATAAAAGAAATTCTTGATCGTCTTGGCAACTTTATAAACCACAGTGATAGCAAACCAAAATTATATTCGTGTTCTGTTAACACAGCTATTAATGATTTTTATAAAGTTATCGAGCACAGCTTGCGTGCAGATTCTTACGAGTGTGTACTTGATCTTGAAGAAAACATTCCATCAATCCTGAGCAATTATAACAGCTTAAAACAAATTCTTATCAACGCTTTTAGTTTGATAAATCCTTTGCGCGGAACTGGCGGCGGTATGATAATACAAAGCCGTTACAGTAAAGAAACTATAATTGTTAAAATGCTTTTTACAGATACAATTGAATCAGCATCAAAAGAAGAAAAAGAATTTGGTTTAAACATCTTAAAGCATTTGATGGATAAACACGAAGGTGAAATGAGAATTAATGATGAGTCAAATGCGGGCACAAATTTAATTTTCTCTTTTCCATTAAAACGTAAAATAAGAGAGTAAAATGTTTACAACTTTATTTTTTATAAAAGCTGCGATAATCATATCAGCATTATTTGTAATTGCATTATTTGTTTTTAGAAAATTAAGATCAAAGAAAAAAGCTGCGCTGCAATTAAAACATAATATTTCCTTGCTTCGCGAAGAAAAACTTTTAATGCATACCGATAAAAAATTAGAAAAGAAAAGACAGAAGCTATTAAAGAAAAGTAAAGTTTTATCAGAAGCTGATGCTTCAAAGATTATTAACAAATCGAAAAAACTTGGTGTGCAAACCGGTGAAATGCTGCTTGCATCAAAAATACAAATGAGCTGTGAATAAGGATAAGGAATAAGAAAATGATTAAAGGTATTTATCAATCAGCAAGAAGTCTTTTAGCAGCAAATAAGAATATGGAAAAGATTTCAGGAAATCTTGCAAATATTAATACTGTTGGATTTAAACGTGAAGGAATGTTTTCTGAAATTCTAAAATCTGTTGGGCAATCTGAAGTGAGAAGTTCTGTTGATACTTCGCAAGGTGATATTTACGAAACATCAAATCCGCTTGATCTTGCTATTCTTGGCGAT
>Ga0172367_10006290_pt1 | contig 14019 bp, 12 predicted proteins | sample Lak10m_FD_114542 | JGI IMG/M metagenome (GOLD analysis project Ga0172367, IMG submission 114542) | Freshwater microbial communities from Kabuno Bay, South-Kivu, Congo - kab_022012_10m | ecosystem: Environmental > Aquatic > Freshwater > Lake | place: Democratic Republic of the Congo: South-Kivu... | reverse complement strand
TGGTCGTCGGCATCGCCAACGACCGCAGCTACGCCACGTACATCACGCAGAGCCTCATGAGGGCCGGCGCGCAGTGCATGTTCACGCACCTGCCGGGCGAGAAGATGGAGCGCCGCTGCCGCAACGCCCTCGACGAGCTGGGCGCGAAGGACCCCTGGCTCATGCCCATGGACGCGGGCAGCGACGCCGACCTCGATGCGGTGTTCGCGAAGCTGAAGGCCGACGTCGGCACCATCGACTTCGTGGTGCACTCGATCGCGTTCGCGGACAAGAGCTGGCTGGAGAAGGGCAAGTACTGCGCCACGCCGCGTGCCGTTTTCACGCAGGCGATGGACATCAGCGCGTTCACCTACCAGGCCATGGCCGTGCGCGCCGCCCCGCTCATGCCGAACGGCGGATCGATGATCGCGCTCAGCTACTACGGTGCCGAGAAGGCCGTGCCCGGCTACAACGTGATGGGCGTTGCCAAGGCCGCGCTCGAGGCCACCAACCGCTACATCGCCATGGAGCTCGGCGAGAGGCAGATCCGCGCCAACGTCATCAGCGGCGGCCCGCTCAAGACCCTCAGCGCGATGGCCGTGGGCGGCTTCGGCGACATCCTCGGCTGGGTCGAGCAGAAGGCGCCGCTGCGCCGCAACATCACCGGCGAGGAGGTGGGCGACACCGCCCTCTTCCTGCTGAGCGACCTCTCCAAGGGCGTCACCGGCCAGTGCGTCTACGTGGACGCGGGGTACTCGATCATCGGGCTGTAAATTCGTCCCGTTCCTCCCGGACCATTTTCCCGCCGCTAAAATGGTCCGGGAGGAACGGGAGCATTTTCCGCACGCGTAGCTCAACGGATAGAGCATCGGTCTTCGGAACCGAGGGTTGAAGGTTCGAATCCTTCCGCGTGCGCTTGGCCGCCCACCGGTGCGCGGCGGCGGTCCACGCCGCCATGCCCGGTCAGGGCTGCGCGCCCGGGCCGTAGGCCGCGCCCATGCGCTCCATCGACATCGGGCTTCCGTTGACCCACGGGTCGAAGTCCGGCGGGGCCGACGGCATCGAGGGTCGCTGCACCGTCGGCTGCGGCGGCGGCGCGACAGCGTCCATCGCGGGCACCTGCGCGTCGTCTGGGATCCAGTCGTTGTCCACGTCGAGCGCCAGGCCCGAGCGGATCTCGCAGATGTCGATCAGCCCGTTCGCGTTCATGTCCTGCGCGAAGCCGCCGGCGATCTCGTAGCCGTCGGGCAGGCCGTTGGAGTTGCAGTCGGGGTCGCACGCATCCGGCACGCCGTTGCCGTCGCGGTCGGCCACCCAGCCGAGCTCCAGCTCCTCCGTGTCGGACACGCCGTTCTGGTTGCAGTCGCCGAAGCACGATGCGTCGAACACGTTGCCGTCGCCGAACGCGAAGTCGCCGCCGAGCGCCACGGCCTCGATGCCGCAGAGGTGGCTCGACGCGATGCGCACGCCTGCGCCGCGGCTGTAGAGGCTGCGCGCCTCGTCGCTGAGGTTGCCGGTGAACGAGCACTTCGAGATGTCCGCCACGCCGCCGGCGAGGTACACCGCGCCGCCCGCGTTGATGGCGCGGTTTCGCGCGAACTCGCTGCCGTGCAGCTCCACCACTGCGTCGCTCCCGAACACCGCCCCGCCCCACGCACCGCTGTGGGTCGAGTTTTCCTCGAGCGTGCATGCGAGCAGCTCGACGCGCCCGCCCTTGCTTGCCACCGCGCCGCCGAACGCGGTCGAGACGTTGTGCCGGAAGGTGCAGCCCACGAACTGGACGCGCCCGCCCTCGTTGCGGAAGCCGCCGCCTGATCCGGGCGAACGGTTCCCCTCGAACGTGCAGGCATCGAACTCGCCCGAACCGCCGCGCACCAGCGCGCCGCAGCCCTGGTTGCCGGCGATGCGCAGGTCACGCGCATCGAAGCGGACGCCCTCGAGCACGAGCCCCGCGCCCTCCGCGCCGCGGCCGCCCACCACCGACATGCCGCGCACCACCACGGTGCTCTCGCCGCTGCCCCGGAACGAGAGCACCGGACGCACGCCGAAGCCGCGGAGCACGGTTGCGTCGGACCCCTGGCCCTCGATGACGATCGACTTGCCGTCGCACGAAACCGGGCCCACGAACGTTCCCTGAGACACGCGGATCACCGCGCCATCGGGGGCGAAGTCGACCGCCGCCTGCAGCGACCGGGCCTCCTCCGGCACCTCGATCACCCCATCCTCGAGGCAATCGAACGCAACCTCGGGGCGGGTGAACTCTGCCTTCGCGCCGCGCGTAAAGAAGCCGCCGCGCAGGGACACGAACGCCGCGACGGCGATGGCCGCCGTGCCGATGCCCGCGCCGGTGAAGGTGCCGAGCCCGATCCTGCCGCTGGAACTTCGCTGGTTGGGTCGGTTCATCCGTGGCTCCCTGCACGCCGTGGCAGCGCGCAGCCTGAAGGTCGGATTCGCCATGGGGGGTGCAAGAGCGAACGTCCGCGGAATGGCGCGGAAACCCGCAATTGAGCCCCGGGGAGCGCCGTTGCGCCCGAGAATGCGCGCCGGCGCGCCCCCATTACCGCCCCCATACACTCGGCCCGTGGACGCCGTCCGGCTGGCTGCCCGGCTGCTTCTTGGGTCGCTCCTGGCGACCGGCATCGCCGCCCTCGCCGCGTGCGGCTCCGGGGCCGAGCAGCGCTACGACGCCCTTCCCGGCCCCGTCCGCACCGTGGACCTCGCGATGGCCGCCGCCGAGGAGCAGCGCCCCCTCTCCGAGGACGAGTGGGCCTCGCTCGAGGCGATGCACGACCGCTACCTCACGGAGTTCGACCGCCTCCGGGAGGAGACGCTCGTCCCGCTGTCGCGCGAGGTGCGCGCCGTGCCCGCGGACCAGCTGGCGCAGGACGCGAACGCCATGTCGCGGCTCGCGCGCCGGCATGCAGCCGCCATGTCGCGAATCCAGGCGCTCGACGATCGGCTGGTGGCGGACATCGTGACCGAGTTCGCGGACAGGGCAGCGTTCGCGGAGCGCGTGGGGACGAGGCGCTCCGTCGCGCGCAACGCGCTGGTCATTCGCGGCGCTCGCGACGACTCCGGGCGCGCGCCCGACATCCTCGACCTCGACCAGCTCGTGCGCCGCATGGAACTCACCGCCGAGGGACGCGCGGCCGCGGAACCGGCACTCGCCGCGTACCGCAACGATCTGTCGCGGGCGGTGCGGCGGGTGGCCGAGGAATCGGTGGAGTTCCCCGCCGCGGCGCTCGCCGCCCGGGCCGCCGCCGGCCTGACGGAGCAGCAGATGCGGGAACTCGAGCAGCGCTCGGGCAACTCGCCGGAAGGACGCGCCGCCGTGGACGCCGCCAAGCAGGAACTTGCCGCGGTGCTCCGCAGGGCCGGCGCGCCGCGGGCGCGCGCCTACCTCGCGCTCGACGACGTGAACCGCCGCGGGCTGGATGCACTGTGCGGGGCGCTCCCGCCGCAGGCCGCGGAGGTGCTGCGCGCGATGGACGAGCGCGCGCGGTCATCCTCGGACCCGTGGATGGAGCACCGGCGACTGTGGACCGCGGCGGTGCTCGCGCACCCGGACGTGCGTGAAGGCCGCGCGCCGCGCAGCGCCGAGGCCGCCGCGCTCCTGCGCACGGCGATCGCGGAGGTTTCGAAGGAACGCCACCGCGAGTTCCGCCTGCGGATGGAGGACGCGGCGGTCGAGTCACCGCCGGCCACGCCGCGGCCCGACATTCGCGAGGTCGTCAAGCGCGGATATGGACGGATCGACCCGGCGGCGAAGGCGCTCGCGGCCGCGGCCGAGGCCGAGCTGGGACAGTCGTTCGCCTCCATCCTTGCGAACGCACCCTCGACATCGCCACAAGCCCTGGTCACCCAGCTCGCGCCGTTGCTCGGGCCGCGCACCGCGGAGCGCGTGGTCGGCGCCACCGCATCCTCGGCGCTCCGGTCCGAGGCGCAGCCCGACGAGCCATGGCAGCAGGACCTCTCCATCGCCGAGCAGCTCCTGCTCGCCCCCGGCATGGACCACGACGCGTACCGGCGCGCGGCGCGGGGCCTCGGCGCGCGCGATGACGACCCGCTCGTGGAGCAGATCTGGGAGCGCCACCGCGCGCGCATGTCGGCGCTGGAGGCGCAGCAGCGCGAGCAGATGCGACTCCTCGAGGAGCGCGGCATCAAGCTCGCGCAGGACAAGGGCGACCCGGCCGAGCTCGAGCGCACCATCGCGCAGTACCTCTCCGCGCTGATCGCCGCCGACGGTCAGCGGCTCGAGGCGGACGACGTCACGTTCCAGGAGGTCGCCATCGCCATCGACCTCCCGCAGGGCGACCCTCGGTTCGTGCTTGCGCGGACGGTTTCGGCGGCGAGGCGCGCATCGCTTCCGTGGAGGCGGTTCCGCCAGCAATGGCTCGTGGGGCCGCTGTGGGAATCGGACGCCGACCCGGTTTCCGCGGCGCTCGGTGTCGACGACGAGGTCCGGCGCACGGCGGCCCTGGTGGCGGTGGCCGGGCACGCCGAACGGCTCCGCGCCACCGCCGACGACGCGCGCCAGGCCGGCTTGGAGGCGCTCCGCGACCTGCTGCTCGCCGGCCTGCGCGCGCAGCGCGAGGGACGCAAGGGTGCCGGTCCGGAGGAACTCAAGGACGATGCCGAGGTCCGCCGCGCGGTCCAGCGCGTGCGCTCGGCCGCGCTGGAGCGCCGGGCCGCGCAACGGTCCGCCATCGATGCGGTCGCGACGGTGGACCCGGAACTCGGTCGCCGCTTCATGCAGGACTGGCTCCGGGCCACGTGCCCGGAGTTCCTCGCCGACGGCGCCTCGTGGCGCGCGGCATCCGACCTTGCGGCCGCCGGCGCACCGGAGGGCGCGGGCGACGCTGCGGCCGCCGTCATCCGGGGCGCCATCGAGCGCTGGCAGCTCGTGAACGACGACATGGTCCGCGCCGCGCACGAGTGGCTCGACGGCAACCGCGCGCAGCCGCCTGCGGCCACGCCGTCGGAGCTCCGGTCGAGCGCGCAGCTGGATCCTCGGCTTGCCGCGCTGCGGACGCTGCGCGACGAGAACGCATGGCGGCTCATGCGGCTGCGGGCCACCGTCTCCGGCGATTCGCCGGACGCGCTCATGCCCGGCGACTCAACGGGCTCCGCGCTTCCCCGACCCACCCGGTGGACGGCGGACTGATGCCCCGTCCGCGCGCCGGCCGTGCGCACCAGCGCCCTGCACCACGTCATCCACCTTCTTGAAGATCATGAGGTAGTTGAAGCCGCGCAGGAAGAAGTTCTCCTCCACGGCGGTCTTGCGCCAGTTGCCCTTCTCGAGCTTCTGGTTCTGCCGGACAACGCACACCATGTCGACCGGCACCAGCAGCCTGCGCATGATGGCGAACAGGTCGAAGCCGATCGGCATGAAGCTGCCCGCGCCGCTGCCCGAGGGAGCGCCCTTCTTCTTGCGCCAGCTGTCGCTCACGTAGAGCGCCATGTAGCGGCGGTTCTTGAGGACGCGGTGCGCCTCGGCGATGACCTGGCCCATCGCGTCGTAGTACGCGCGGCCGCCGTCGTCGCCGCCCGCGTCGAGCCTGCCGATGCAGTCTGGCGAGTCGGAGTAGTCGATGTGCGTCGAGTACGGCGGGTCCATGAACACGAAGTCGACGCTCTGGTCCTCGAGCGGCAGCCTGCGCGCGTCGGCCTGCTGGATATCGGGCCGGCGCGGCACCAGGTCGAACCCCTTCACCGGCCGGCCGAGGCTGCGGCACACGTCGATGGTGGTGCCGCTCCCGCAGAATGGGTCGATCACGCGATCGGTCTCGCGCGTGTAGCGCATCAGGAGCTGCCAGATCACCCACGAGGGCGTCGCGCCGGCGTAGTCCTTATCGCCCTGCATCGAGTGCCGGCGGCCGTGCTCGTCCACCCAGTCGTAGTGCTGGCTCGGGTACTCCCAGAGCGTGGTCGGGAAGACGCGGAGCGGCGGGCGTTCCGGGCGTGGCATCGGGGCGAGTCTAGGTGCTGGCCGGCAGGCCTATGCTATGCTGTCGTCCGATGCACCGACTCCTGCATGCCATCCTCGTGCTTTGCGCGGCGGCGCTCATCGCGCCGGGCAGCGGTGGGCTGCGATCGCTGCACCTGAGCCACGACGCGGCCCACGCGCCTGGCTTGCACGCGTCCGACGCTGGATGCGGCCACGGGCACGAGGGCCATGGACACGAGGGCCCTGGACACGAGGGCCACGGGCACGAGAGCCACGGGCACCTCCACGGCGCGGGCGATCACGACTGCCATGGCGAGGGGCACGCTGGTGAGGCGCCGCACGATCCCACCGGCGCGGACGATGCCCGCGCCCCGCACGGTGAACTGGCCTGTGCCACCTGCGAGCTGCTGCTCTCGCTTGCCGGAACGGCCCCCGCCGAGATCGAGGTCCCGGCCTTCCACGAACTCGTCGCCGTGTGCGGCGACGACGCTCCCGCGCGACTGCCAGCGCCCCTGCCGCTTCGCGCGCTGGCTGCGCGTCCGCCGCCAGCTTGCTGACATGAACCGATCGTGACGCTGCGGGCCCAGGCTCGCGGCGGGGTGGATCCGTCCGCCCCTTTCGCACGCATCTCGCGGCCACGCCCTGCGTGGGCCGCCAGTCAGCATCCATCATGAAGACAACCTGCACCCGCGGTGGCCTGCGCCCCGCATTCACGCTCATCGAGCTCCTCGTGACGCTCGGCATCGTGGCCCTCCTCGTGGGGCTCCTGCTGCCCGCGCTCGGACGCACCCGGCGCACCGCCCTGGCCACGGCCGACCTGGCCAACCTGCGCGGCCTGGCCATGGCGCACGCGTCGTACATGACATCCAACGACGAGCGATTCGTGGATGTCGGGCTTCCGCACGGCACCATCGCCAGCCCCGAGTCCTCCTTCGTCGCGCGGTTGCGCCCGTACGTCGGGCAGTCGCCCGTTGCCTACCGGAGCCCGCTCGACCAGAGCCCCCACTGGTCGCCGGAGGCCGGCGGCGAGGGCATGCCGGTGATCGACGGGCCCGTCCCGAGCTGGCGCCGGACCAGCTACGGCATGAACAACTACCTGTCCCGCAACTACTCGCCCGCCGCTGCGCTGCTCGGCCCCGGCGAAGGCGTGGACCGGATGCAGCAGGTGTCGCGCCCCGAGCGCACCGTGTGCTTCCTGCTCATGGCCGAGACCGGCAGCTACGCATCGGCAGACCACCCGCACGTCGAGGAGTGGGCCGGCGTCGCCGCGCCATGGTCGGTTGCCGCGTCGCAGGTGCAGGTCAACGCCGTGGATCGCGCTGCGCCTCAGCAGGGCAGCCAGTCCAACTGGTCGTTCCTCGACGGACGCGTGGCGACCGCGGCATTCGAGGATGTGTACCGATCGATGCAGGACAACCGCTTTGACCCGGACATTGTCCCGGGAGGTGACCAGTGAGCACGCTCCGATCAACATGCGTGGCGCTTGCGCTCGCAACGGCACCTGCCGCGTCCGCGCAGCACGTCGGCGACATCGGCCTGCGCATCGCGTCGGGCACCATCGAGACCACCGAGATCACGGGCGGCGGCTACGGGGCGCCGCGGCGCGTGTTCACGGGGACCTTCGGCGACACCGGCGTGGCATGGTTCACAGCGAACCCCGGATATGACGCCGCGCCGGGGACATTTGCCGCGGGCACGCGAGCGGGCGTGCGCTTCGCGGATGCGGTGCTTGCGTGGGACGGAAGCGCGTTCGTGCCGACATCGCCATCCGGTGCGCTTGCAGGCGAGCGGCTGCGGCTCTCGTTCCTCACGGCAAGCGCGACCAGCGCCGCGGGCCCGGCCGCAGGCATCGACCTTGCCGTGCAGGCAGACGGCGGATGGCACCGCCACTTCAACATGACGCTTCTTCCGGCTCCGGGCGCCGCCGCCCCCGACGTCGGCGTGTACCTCGTGGCGCTGGAGGCGTACTCGACCGCCGCGGGTGTCTCGGCAAGTGCCCGCTACTGGCTGGTGCTCAACGGCGGCGACACGCCCGAGCGATGGGCCGATGCCGTGGCTGCCGCAGAGGCCATGGCCAACCCGCCCACCTGCCCTGCCGACCTCGACGGCGACGGAACGGTGGGCGGCGCCGACCTCGGGCTGCTGCTGGGGGCATGGGGCACGGCCGGCCCAGGCGACCTCGACGGCAGCGGCACCGTCACCGGGTCCGACCTCGGGCTGCTCCTCGGCGGCTGGGGGGCCTGCCCATGAACGCTCGTCTACCGGCCGCTGAAGCATCACTCGTCGCGGCAGCACGCCCGCAACGGCGCACCTCGTCCCTCGCCGCGCCTTCTCGAACCCTCGTCCGTTTCCCTACTTTCCTTTCTCAATCTCACGGAGCCTCCATGACCCGCCCTACCGCACCTGCATCGATCCTCACCATCGCCATGCTCTCCATCGCCGCGCCCGCGGCGGCTGACAAGAAGGCGCCGCACCTCGACCTTTGGGTGACCGCCATCAACGGCGTCACCGTCACCGGCGGCTGGGACCACGCCACGGGCGACCTGGTCAACGCATCGCAGCGCGTGTTCGAGGCCGAGCTCGGCCTCGATCCGGCGTTTCCCTTCTCGGGCGACGAGCCGGGCATCGGCTCGGACCTCGTCGGCACTGCCGTCACCATGAACCTGCTGCAGGGGCTCGGCGCGTGGAACGGCAGCGGATTCACGGCAAGCTCCTTCGGGCTGCTCGCGAGCTACGCAGGTCAGGACGCGCTCTCGACCACGGGCGGCTCGTTCTCGTTCCTGGTGACCGCGGGGCTCGACCTGCACCCCGAGTACACGCTGTTCGCGGAGTCGGGGGATCCCGCCAACGGCATCTACCTTGCGGCATTCACCGTGGCCGCGGGTGGCAACACCGCGAGCGACACGTTCTGGGTGGTGTTCAACCTCGGGATGGCAGAGGCCGAGCACGAAGCCGCAGTGGAGTGGGCGGAGGCGAACCTGGTGCCGGCCCCGGGCGTGCTCGCGGCGGCGGCGATCGCAGGCCTCACCTCGGCGCGTTCCAGAACACGGCGTCGATGACGGCCGGTTGTTCCTTCAGCGTCCCCAGCTCCTTGAGCTGGCCCGCCAGGGTCACCCACCGACCGCGCTCCATCCAGCCGACCTCGTCTCCCGTCCGCGGGGCGACGAGGTCGTGCTGCTTCCTCGCCGCAAGGTCCATCGCCTCGAGGCTCATCGCGGGGTTGAGCTTGTGGATGGACGGGTTGTACTTGGCCGGCTCCTTGAGATAGCTCGCCCAGCCCTTGCGCAGCGCGCGCACGAACGCGGCGCACGCGGCGCGGTCCTTCGCGAGGAACGCCTCGCTCGTCGCGATGCTCACGGTGTAGGGGTCGTAGCCGCCCTCCGCCAGCGAAAAGACGCGCACCGGCACCTTGCGCAGCTCAAGCTGCACGGGTTCCGCGGTGATGAAGCACTGCTGCGCCTGCACGGTGCCGCGCTCGAACGCCGCGAGCCCGGTGCCCGTGGGCACGAGTTTCACCTTGCCGCCCGGGAAGCGCTTGTTCAGGTAGCGGACGAACGGAAGTCCCGCCTCCATGGCCACGGTGGCATCGCTCTTCCAGAGCGACTCGAGGCTGCGGTGCGGGCTGGCCTCCGGCACCATCACGCCCATCGGGCTGGTATGGAACACCGTGAACAGCGCCACGAGCGACCCACCGCGCTCGCGAAGCGTCAGCACCTGGTCGCCGCTCACCACGCCGAACTCCACCTGCCCGCTCGCGGTCATCTGCGGGACCGGCGTCCCGGCCGCGCCCGAGATCACCTCGACGTCGAGGCCCTCGGCAGCGAACAGGCCGTCCTGCCTCGCTGCGTAGATGCCGCCGAACTCCGGTTCCGGCACCCAGTTGAGCTGCAGGCGCACCTTGCGAAGAGCAGGCTTCGCGTCCTGCGCGCCGGCCGGGATCGCAAGCGCAAGCGCACCGCAGAGGGTGGCAGCCAGGACGCATGCCGCACGCCGGTGGATCGAGGTGACCATGCGCGGAGCCTAGCGGGAACGCTCGCAGCATCGAACGGCGCTCCGAGCGCGGCCCGAATCAGCCAGCGGAGGCGTGCCAGCGGCGCAGGAGCGACCAGCCGAGCAGGCTGACCAGCCCGAACAGCGCGAATCCGGCCGCTGCCGCAAGTGCCACCGACGCGAACACCAGGTCCGTGCGGTTCTCGCGCATCGCCGAAAGGATGATGATGCCGATGGGGGAAGCGTCGCCGGCAAACGCCCCCACGATCTCGCCCACGATGGCCCCGACCACCGAGAGCCCCGCGGCGATGCGCAGGCCCGTGACGATGGACGGCATCGCCCACGGCAGCTCGAGCTTCCACCAGCGCTGCAGCCGCGATGCGCGGCACACGCCGAAGAGCTCGGCAAGCCCTGGGTCGGTCGACCGCATGCCGTCGAGCGTCGCCGCGAGCACCGGGAACACCGAGACGATGGCTGCGCTGGCGATCGACGTGCGCGGGCCGTAGCCGCACCAGATGACGAGGATCGGCGCGATGGCCACGAGCGGCACCATCTGCAGCAGCGTGGCCAGCGGGTAGAGACCGCGCATGAGGAACCGGCTTGCGGCAAGCACGCTGCCCGCGAGCACCCCGGCCGCCGCGGCGATCGCGAAGCCGGCGGCCGCGCTGCCCGCGGTGCGGAGCGCGGCAGGGACAAGCTCGGCGCGCTGCTCCAGGAAGGCGCGTGCCACGGCAAGCGGCGCCGGCACGAGGTACTCGCTCGGCTGCATGAGCCGCACGGCGATGTCCCAGGCTGCGATGAGCGCGATGACCACGATGGCCGGCGGGAGCGCGGCACGGAGGAGGCGCGCGATCATGCCGCCCCCTTCTCGCGCACCATCGACTGCGCGAGCATCTGCAGCAACGATGCGGTGGCGGCGGCAAACTCCGGCGTGGCGCGCAGGGCGGGCGTGCGCGATGCGAAGCCCGGCTCGATGCAGCCCACCACCCGACCGGGCGCAGGTGCCATCACCACGACCTGGCGGCCGAGGTACGCCGCCTCGACGATCGAGTGCGTCACCACCACCACCGTCATGCCGAGCTCGCCCCAGAGCGAGAGAAGCAGGTCATCGAGCGACTGGCGCGTGATCTCGTCGAGCGCGCCGAACGGCTCGTCGAGGAGCAGGAGCTCCGGCTCGGTCACGAGGGCCCGCGCGATGCTCGCGCGCATGCGCATGCCGCCCGAGAGCTGTCCCGGGAGCTTTCGCCCCGCGCCCGCAAGCTGCACGCGATCCAGGATGCGCTCGGCCCGCGCGCGCCGCTCGCCGCGCGGCACGCCCGCGAGCTCGAGCGGAAGCGCCACGTTCGAGAGGACGCTGCGCCACGGCAGCAGGCGCGGCTCCTGGAACGCGAACGCCGCGCGCGGGCGCGCGCCGCCCGCGAAGCTGACGGCACCGCAGGTGGGTGCGTCCAGGCCGCCCATCATCCGCAGCAGCGTGGTCTTGCCGCATCCGGAGGGGCCGACGAGCGCCGTGATGGCGCCGGCGGGCACCGTGAGCGATGCGCCCGCGAGCGCACGCGTCCCGTCCGCGAACGTGCGCCCCACGTCCGTTACCTCGATGAGCGGCGGTGCGGGGGCGGCCACCGGGCGTCAGGCCGCCCTCACGCGCACGCGCGCCCCGGGAACCGCGTCCTGGATCGCCCGCGCGAGCGCGTCGGAGTCGAACTCGCCGCCGGTGCGCGCGTGCACCTCGAGGGTGCGTTCCACCAGGTCCGGCGACTCGCGCAGCATGGCGAATCCGCGTTCCTGCAGGATGGACGTCACCGCCGCCTGCACCTGCGCGAGGTCGGTGTTCTTGCGCACCTTCACGCGCACCTGCACGAAGGCGATGCTGCTCATCCACCATGTGATCAGGAAGACAACCGCAAGCGAGAGCGCGACGAGCGAGTACTCGCTCATGCCGCACGCGAGCCCGAGCACCGTCGCCACGATGGCCACGCCCGTCTGGCCGGCATCGTCGAAGAGCGTGCGGAACCGGACGAGCCCGCCGATGCCGAAGAGCACCAGCGCGATCTCCGCGCCGAGGAGGAACTGCTCGCTCGCCTGCACCAGCTCCGCCGCGATGCAGCCGATGAGCGCACAGACCACGGTGGCACGCCGCTGCTCCGCGCGGGACACGGGGTCAAAGCGCGCGCCGCGGCGCGGCGTGGACGTGAGCGCCAGCGCCACCAGCACGGAGCAGCCAAGGCCCAGCACCAGGTCGGTCACGTAGGGCGCGTGCCGGAACAGGCCGAGCGAATTGGTGATGATGCGCCAGTCATCCGGGCTGGGCGGGATCTTCCCGTGCTGGGAGTGGCTGCCGCCCGCGAGCGCGTCGAGTTCCTTCTCGGCATCATGCTTGCCGCTGCCCATGGCGGAAGCGGATATCTCGCGGCGGCGCGGCCCGAGCTCAAGGCCCGCATCGGCGGCCGTGTCCACCACCGCGTCGCGCACGGCGGCGGCGCGCGAACCCTCGTGCGGCGAGGTGCACGCCGACGCCCAGAGCAGCGACGCCACCGCGAGCGCCAGGGCCGCGATGCCTCCCGTCGCCCGGATGGTGCGAGTTGCGCGCGCGTGGATCGTCCTGTCCTGCATGCGTACCTCCATGTACGAGCGTGCATCGTCCCCGTTTCCCGGTAGCCTTGCAACCGAAAATGCGTCGGGAAACTCCGATCGGCGTCGCTGCGGCCGCCGTCGCCCTGCTGGCGATGCTGGCCATCCCGTTCGTGTTTCCCGTCATGCAGCAGGCTCGGGACCTGAGCCAGGCCGCCGAGGCGCAGGGGATGGCGCAGGCGGAACGGGCAGGCGAGCGATCGGATGGCGTGGACGTGGCCCCGGGCGATCGGGCGCACGCGCACGCGCTGCCGATCAGCGCACCGCACTGGTACGTCACCGTGCATGGCGACGAGGGCGCGCTGGCGCAGGTGTTTGCGCTCGACGGAAGCGGAAAGGTGCTCGGCCCGGTGCTCGGCCCCCTCCCCGCGTCCGAGCCGCCGCTCGCCGAGCTTCGGGGCATGGCGGTGCTCGGCAACGGCGACCTTGCGGTGGTGAACGCCAAGCACGATGCCACGCGGGTCCTCGCGTTCGGGCGCCCGGACGCCGCAACGGGCGTGCGGCCCTTTCGCGCCACGTGGATCGCGGGCGGGCCGTCCAACCCGGCCATGGTCCATGCCTACCAGGTGGCGGTTGGGCCAAGCGGTGCGCTGTATGCGTCGAACCAGGACACGAACACCATCACCCGGTACCACGGCCTGGGAACCAAGGACGCGGGGAAGCCCATGCCGGTGGCGTCGGGCCTTGCGGCGTTCGGCACGCTCGCCCCGGGCACCGTGGTGCCGAACGACCAGCAGTCGCCCGAGGGGCTTGGCCTGGTGCGCGGGTTCGCATTCGGGCCGGACGGGCTGCTCTATGTCTGCGATCGCGGCCGCTCGCGCGTGGCCGCGCACGACCCGGACACGGGCCGGCTGGTGCGCGTGGCGATGGACGCGCGTGAGGGACTCGAGCACCCGATCCAGGTGATGTTCACGCCGGACGGCGCGCGCATGCTGGTCACGGACAACAAGGCCAACTGCGTGTGGAGCCAGCAGCTCGCCACGGGCGAGACGCGCCAACTCGTCGCGCCGGGCGACGGCGGCCTCAACGCGCCGAGCTCGATCGCCCTGCGGGACCACGTCCTCTACGTCGGCAGCCGGCTCGGCAAGCAGGTCCTGAAGTTCGACTCCAAGTCCGGGCGATCGCTCGGGGTGTTTGCCGAGCTCCCGTCGAACCCCGAGTTCCTCGTGCCGGTCGAGCAGCAGTAAATCCGCTCCTGGTTAGTTTGGCACCAATTGTTTTCTCCAGAGAAATCGGCGGAGGGGCGTTGGGGGTGGGCGAGAGGTGGTTGACGGGGCGGGGGCGGTTGACGAGGCGTGGGCGGTTGACGGGGCGTGGGCGATTGACGGGGCGTGGGCGATTGACGGATTGCGGTGGTTCCGGCGGTGGCCGCGCCCCTTCGTTGCGCCGGGACCCCCGTCTCGCGCACGGCCTTGCTCCACCAGGTTCCGCTGCGGCCTCGATATGCATGCGTTCGTCCGGGATGCACCCGG
>Ga0172367_10006289_pt1 | contig 14020 bp, 16 predicted proteins | sample Lak10m_FD_114542 | JGI IMG/M metagenome (GOLD analysis project Ga0172367, IMG submission 114542) | Freshwater microbial communities from Kabuno Bay, South-Kivu, Congo - kab_022012_10m | ecosystem: Environmental > Aquatic > Freshwater > Lake | place: Democratic Republic of the Congo: South-Kivu... | reverse complement strand
GCGCCGCATTCGCGTGATGGTGGCGGGCCAGTTCGTGGCCGACAGCACCGAAGCCGTGTACCTGTTCGAGAAGGGCCACCTGCCGGTGTACTACTTCCCGCGCAAGGACGTGCGCTTCGATCTGCTCGAGCCCACCACGACCAGCACGCACTGTCCTCGCAAGGGCGACGCCGTGTACTGGGACGTGGTGGTCGGCGACGAACGCCGAACAGATGCGGTGTGGGCGTACCCGACGCCGCTCGACAGCGTGCCCGAGTTGGCCGACCTGGTGGCGTTCTGGTGGGACCGTGTCGACGGCTGGTTCGAGGAGGACGAGGAGGTGTTCAAGCACGCCCGCGACCCGTACAAGCGCATCGACGTGCTGCAGTCGTCGCGCCACGTGGAGGTGTTCATCGGCGGCGTGAAGGTGGCCGACACGGTGCGACCGCGCCTGCTGTTCGAGACCGGTCTGCCCACCCGCTACTACATTCCGCGGCTCGACGTGCGGGTCGATCTGCTTCGGCCGTCGCTCACCACGAGCGTGTGTCCGTACAAGGGCACGGCGCACTACCACTCGGTGGAGCTGCCCGACCGGCTCGCCACCGACATCGTCTGGTACTACCCCGCGCCGATCCCGGAGATCCCGAAGATCGAGCAGCTGCTGTGCTTCTACAACGAGAAGGTCGACATCGTGGTCGACGGAGTGCCGCAGGAACGGCCGCAGTCACCCTGGAGCTGACGGTCGGGCGCGCGCGGGTGCGCCCGACCGTTCACCCCACTCGGATCACCGGAAGTTGGCGGTGATCACCATGTTCTTGGTGACCGTGAACGTGATGCTCAGGTCGGTACTGGTGACGTCGCCCGTCCAGCCGCGCCACGTGGAACCGGCGGCCGGAGTGGCCGTGAGGGTGATCACCTGACCGGCGACGAACGTGTTGCCGGCGCGGCTGGCAGTGACGGTGCCCTTGCCGTTGGTCTTCACCACCATCTTGAACGACTGCGCGGGGACCGGAGCCGGGTTCGGCGCGGGAGCGGGCGCGATCGTGGTGGTGGGTGCCACCGTGGTCACGACCGGTGCAGCAACTGCCCCGATGCGCACGTTGTCGATGGCAAGGTGGTCCCAGTCACCGCCACCCTGCGCGAACGCGATCGCAACGCCGTCGACCGGGCCGGTGTACGTGGGCACGAATGTGGCGGATGCGCCGGTGAACCGTTGACGGCCGTCGTTGTCGAGCAGACCGTTGTAGACGGTGACACCGTCGCGGTACAGCACGAAGTAGAAGCTGCCGGTGGCGTCGAGGCCACGACGGCTGAAGGCGTCGAGACCCTGGAACAGGAAGTCGGAGCCATCGCTGCTGACGAACGCCGTGGCCTGGCCGCCGAGGGCGAGGTACGTGTTCGTGCCGGCCGCGTCGGACATGTAGTACCAGTCGCTGGTGCTCCAGCGGAAGCCGCCGTAGCCGTCGGCCATGTGCGTGCCGATGGTGCTGGTGCCGAGGTCGCCGAACGTGAGCGTGCCCGAAGGAGCAACGGCGCCCCCGACCGTGGTGAGTCCGATGGAGACGGCGGCGAGGGAGCCGACGGCGAGCGCGGCGAGGCGGGAGAGTTTCATGCGCGGGAGACTGCTTTCTGTGTCAGAACGGTCCTACGACCGTGCTGACTGACACGTTGCGATCGCAAAAGTTGTTTGGCTTGTGTTCGAATTGACCAACTCTTGCGACATCACCCCAGCTCAGCGCCGGTCACTGAGGGTCAACGGAGCGGCACGCTCGCCAACAGCCGGGCGTTCAGCCGCACCGTGCCCGCGCCGAGCCCGCTCCCGGCTGCGTGATGGTGGATCCATTGGGTGGTGTCGGGCGACGACAGCACCGCCATCACGCGTTCGGGATCGTCGGTCACACACGTGATGACCGGCACGCTCGGCAGCCATTCACCGCGCGCGTCGTGCACGGCCTCCACCACCTTGGTCTGGTTCGCGATCAGGATCTTCGGCACCAGACGCTGCGCCGCCCACCGCTGCAGTGCCGGCGTGAGGCGGTCGATTGCGACGCGAGGCGCGGCGAACTGCTGCTTCGCGAACCGCACGCGCCGCGTGCCCCAGTGGCACACGCCCGGATCGATGAGGCCGCTCGTCACCAGCGGCGGTCCGTCGACGTCGTCGCCCACTGCGCCGATCAGCCCGTAGTACTGGTCGCGGAAGTCGGCGGTGAACGTGGCGATGTCGCCGAGCACGGGCCCGTCGTGCTGCGCCACCGAACCTCCGGTCAGCAACCCGGCCCACGTGCGCGGCATCGGCATCGGCGGGCGCGGCTCGAAGCGCGTGCCGAACGAGCGGTGCACCTCGCCGGGCTCGCCACCCACCTCCCACACGCCGGCCCACACGCGCACCGCCGCGTCGAACACGAGCTCGTCGGTCCACCACATCCAGCGCAGCGCGGCGGCGCCGTCGACCACATCACGAATGGGCGCGGCGTCGCGCGTCGACAGCAGCGACTGCGGCAGCACCAGACCCACACGACCGCCCGGGCGGGCGAGCCGCACCGCGAGGGCGAGGAACTCGGCCGCCGCATCGGCGTAGGGGCCGCCGCCGAACTGCGAGCGCCCGCCGCGCGTGGTGAGCGACGACAGTTGGTTGAGGTACGGCGGGTTGCCGATCACCACGTCGAACCGGCGGTCGCCCCAGTCGCGTCGCAGCGCGTCGTCGTGCTCGAAGGGCGTCGCGGGGTCGATGTCGATGCCGGTCTGCTCGGGAAGGCCCGTCGCCCGGAGGAAGCGGCCGTCGCCGCAGGCCGGGTCGAGCACGCTCACCGCGCCGGGGAACACCGCCTCGCGCACCACGGCGTCGACGAGCTCGGGTGGCGTATACCACGCCCCCAACTGCTTGCGCCGTTGCGGCTCACGTTGGGGTTCGCTCACGTCATCAGCGTAGGGTTTGCCCTCGTGACCGCACCGGACCCGCTCGCCACGAACGAGCGTTACCTCCACTTCGCCCGGCCCGAGTGGGCGGCCCTGCGAGCCAGCACACCGCTCACCCTCGAGCAGGCCGATCTCGACGAGCTGCGCGGCATCAACGAGCGCATCGACCTCGACGAGGTGGCAGCGGTGTACCTCCCGCTCACCCGTCTGCTCAACCTCTACGTCGCGGCGACGCAGAACCTGCACAAGGCATCGGCGGCGTTCCTCGGCACGCTCGCGCCGAAGGTGCCGTACGTGATCGGCGTGGCCGGCAGCGTGGCCGTCGGCAAGAGCACGTTCGCCCGCATCCTGCAGGCGTTGCTGGCCCGCTGGCCCGACCACCCGAAGGTCGACCTCGTCACCACCGACGGGTTCCTCCACCCCAACCACGTGTTGGAGGAGCGCGGCATCATGAACCGCAAGGGCTTCCCCGAGAGCTACGACACGCGTCGCCTGCTGCAGTTCCTGCGCGAGGTGAAGAGCGGCGCCGCCGAGGTGAGCGCCCCGGTGTACAGCCACGTCGTCTACGACATCGTCGACGGCGAGGACGTCACGGTGCGCCAGCCCGACATCCTCATCCTCGAGGGTCTCAACGTGTTGCAGGTGGGCAGCACCGGCGACGCGACGAACCCCGAGTTCGTGAGCGACTACTTCGACTTCTCGATCTACATCGACGCCGACGAGCTCGACATCGAGGCGTTCTACGTGCAGCGCTTCCTCACCCTGTGCGACACGGTGTTCCAGAACCCCGACAGCTTCTTCCAGCACTACGCGCACCTCACGCGCGACGAGGCCATCGAGACCGCGCGGTTCATCTGGCGCGAGATCAACGGCAAGAACCTGCGCGAGAACATCGCCCCCACGAAGGGGCGCGCCGGCCTCCTGCTGCGCAAGGGCCCCGACCATCGCGTCACCGACGTGTCGCTGCGGAGGCTGTGATGCGGCGAGGTGGCGCGCTGCTGTTCGCCGCGGTCGCGATGTTGTCGCTCGCTGCGTGCAGCGACGACGAGCAGGTGGTGCAGCCGTACGACAAGGTCCCGGTGCCCGCGGTGCCCGATCGCACGCGGCCCATCCCCGCGGCCGATGCTCCGTTGGCCGACGGCGAGTACTGGGCCACCGCGCCGGGCGTCGACGGCGACGCGGTGCAGTTCGTGCTCACCCAAGCGTTCTTCGGGCCTGCGTGCGAGGAGGCACTCGGCGCCGATGCGTGCGACGGCGAGATGGGTGTGCTCGACCCGCCGAGCCGCGACATCACCGTCACGCCGGTCGGCGTCAGCCCGCTCACCGTGGTGAACGAGCAGCGCGAGAACTTCGCGGTGCCCGCCGACGAGTTCGTGCGGTTGGTCGCGGGCGACGATCCGTCAGCCGCCGCGCCCGAGAGGTTCGCCTACCAGCCGTACCCGTTCCTCGTCACCGTGCGGGGCGGCAACGTGGTCGGCATCCAGCAGATCTGGATGCCCTGACCCACGGACGGTCAGAGGCCGAGCCAGGCGGGGAGGTCGGTGAGGGACGCGAGCTCGGCGAAGTGCTCGTCGTGGTCGACGTGCTCGAGCTCCCACAGCAGCGGGTAGGGCACGTGCACCGCGGTGCCGCCGATGGCCATCACGGGGAGGATGTCGCTGCGCACGCTGTTGCCCACCATGCAGAACCGGGCAGGGTCGATGCCACGGTCGTCGAGCACGCGCTGGTACGCGCCCGGGTCCTTCTCGAGCAGGATCTGCACGTGTTCGAAGTGGTGCGCGAGACCGCTCGTCTCCACCTTGAACGTCTGGTGGATGAGGTCGCCCTTGGTGATGAGCACCATGCGGTAGTGGCGGCCGACCTCGGCGAGCACCTCGGGTACGTGCGGCAGCAGGCGGACGGGCTCGGTGAGCGTGGCCCGGATCATCTCGACGAGCTGGCCGATCACAGCCGTCGGCACGCGACCCTCGCTGATGGTGATCGCGGCCTCCACCGCCGACAGGCCGAACGCCTTCACGCCGTAGCCGAAGGTGTGCAGGTTCTTGCGCTCGACGGCGGTGAGCGCGGCCTTCACGTCGATGCCCTCGGCGACGTACGGCGACAGGAGCTCGACGAATTTCATCTCGCCCGCGTGGAACGAGTCCTCGCTGTGCCACAGGGTGTCGTCGGCGTCGAAGCCGATCACGTCGAAGTCGCGTGCGGTCACAGGCGGTTGATCCTCTCCAGGTCGTCGCGCTCGTCCTGGTCGATGCCCGCGCGGGCCAGGATCTCGAGCACGATGTCGGTCTTGCCGTCGATGTACACCTCGATGTCGTCGGTCTGCTCGGCGAGCGCGAACTTCACGGCGCCGTAGCGGTCGCGCAAGTCGGGGTCGGCGCGCAGCATGTCGCGCAGGCCGAGATGGTTGCGCAGGCTGAGCGAGCCGTCGACGGTGACGTACAGGTTGTGGGCCACGCTGTCGGCAGGGCGACCGAACGCCCACCGCTGCGGCACGCCCATCTCGCCGAGCGGCGTGTAGCCGATGCACTCGAGCGCCGCGGACGCGCCGGCCACGCCGTCGGCGCGCACGACGATGTCGAGGTCGATCACGGGCTTCGCCGCGAGGCCCGGCACGGAGGTGCTGCCGACGTGCTCGATCGCGAGCACCTCGACGCTGTCAGCGGTGAGCGCCGGCAGCACCCGATGGCAGATCGCCTCGAACTGCGCGGGCCACTGCGGGTCGTACGGGACGACGACGAGCGCGCCGGTCATCGGTGCAGTGCGTTGAGGTAGTTGTAGACGGTGATGCGGCTGACGCCCATCGCGTCGGCCACGTCCTCCACAGCGCGGCGCAGCGTGAAGGCCCCGCGTTCGTCGAGCAGGCGGATGGCCTTCTGCTTGTCCTCGCGCGACAAGGTGGGCAGCGGCGCGCCGAGCTCGCGCTCCACCGATTCGATGAGACGGTCGAGCGCGCCGTGCAGCGGCGCCGGGCGCACGGCGGCCACCACGGTGCCCTCCCACTTCAGCGGCAGGTCGCCGGGCTCGCGTTCGTCGGCCGCCACCAGCGACGCGCCGAGCGCCTCCACGATGGGCTTCACCGCCAGCACCAGCGGATGGCGCGGCAATTTGCCGCTCACGCACGGTCTCCGAGTTGCTCGACGTGAAGGCTGACATGGGTGGCACCGTTCGCGAACGCCGCAGCGATCACTGCGCCCGAAACGTCGCCCGCCTGCGCGGCCGGCACGGTGCACGACGAACCGAACGGCCCGAACTCCACGGTCGCGCCCAGTGCCTCGGCGGCCTCCACCGCGGCGCGCACGTGCGGCCCGGGGTTGCCTTCGGTGAAGGGCTCGATGGTGAACTCCAGCAGCAGCACGGCAGCGATGGTAGCGAGATGGCGACGGTCGCCGGTCAGGCGCCCTCGGGCATCCAGAACGTGAACATCCGTTCGGCATCGATGCGGGCGTACTGGGCACCGCCCTCGAGCATCGCAGTCCACTCCTCGCCGTAGCGCGGCACGTAGATGCTCAACAGGTGCTCGCGGAACGCCGCGTGCTCGTCGGACAGCACGTCGATGAGCGTGGCCTTCCCGTGCACCGTGATCTGCAGGTGCTCGCCGGGGAGGTGCGACGCGCTGACGTGCGGGTTGTGGCGGATGTGGCGGAACCGCAGGCTGTCGGGGTCGGAGCCGCGGTAGAAGTGGCCGCGGTGGAAGATGCCGTCGACGGGGCGGCGATGGGGCGGCCATCGGAGCTGACCGTGGCGAGCACGAGCAGGCTCATCCCCTGCAGCGCCGCGCAGACGCCCTCGGCCGACAGACGGTGGTCCTTGGTGAGCACCTGCTTGAGATGCCGACCGCCGGCCGCGGCACTGCGCTCGATGAGGTCCTGCAGCGCGGCCAGGTCGTCGTCGGTCTCGTTCACGAGGTCAAGCCTCGCGCACCTCGCCGGCGGCGACGGCCAGACCTTCCGCGGTCGCCGCATTGCGAAGCCGTTTGTCCCAGCATGCGAACACCACGTCGCCGCCGAGCACGAGGGCACTCGCGAGCTGGACCGCGTCGGCGCCGCGAAGCCCTCGACGAACCGCGAGGTCGGCGGCGAGCTCGCCGACCTCTCGGCCGAGTTGCACGTGCATCATCGCCTGCTGCCGTACGGTCCACGCGTCCTGCGCCCGACGAAGGCCGGCGACCGACAGCCGACGGGCCCGGCGTGCTGCGCCGAGCGCGGCTGCCACCTCGGCCGACGAGAGCCAGCTGGTGACGCACGTGCCGGCGGCGTCCCACACCGTTCGGGCGCGATCGCTGTCGGGCTCGTGCAGCACCGTCTTCACGAGCGCGCTGGAGTCGAAGTAGACGACCTCCACCTCAGCGCCACTCGTCGCGGATGTCGTTCACCGACCACGGCTGCGGGCCGAGCGCGTTGGGCAGTCGCTCACCGGCGATCGCGCGCTTCGGCGCAGTCGGCATCGTGACGAGGCCGGCCTCCTCCAGCTCTCGCAGGCGGCGCGGCCAACCGGCTGGGACGAGACGCGCGATCGGCTCGCCCCGGTCGGTGATGGTGAGCTCCTCGCCGCCCTTCACCTGATCGAGGAAGGAGGCGAGGTTGGCGCGAAGTTCGGTCACGGACACGTCCATGTCCGAACTGTACAGATGCTGCATTGCCTGCTGTACAGACTTCCTCAGCGGCCCATCACCCGCTGGAGGTCGTTGCTGCGGGCGATGCAGTCGCGGCCGGCGGCGTCGAACGCATGGTTGAGCTTGTTCAGCGCGTTGCGGAACGACGTGTTCCAGGCCTCCTCGAACTGGTCGCGTGCCGGGCCCACCCAGGTGGTGCCGCCGAGCGCCGAGCTGACGGTGCTGAGCACACTCTCGATGCTGTGGATCTGCTGCTGCAGCGAGCGACCCAGGGAGGCGAGCTGCTCGGGGTTGGCGCCGTACATGGTCATGGGAAGTCCCTTCGAGACGCGCCGCCCGGTGCGGCGCTCACCCACACTGGGTACGGCGGGCTCGGCCGATCGGCAGAATCGGTCAGGGCAGCTGGAGCAACGGCAGCAGCAGTGCCACGTTGTCGGGCACGAACCGCTCGGTGGCCATCAACGCGTCCAGTGCCGCGCGGTCGACCCAGCGGACCTCGGCGATCTCGCCGTCGGTGAACGCGAACGGGCCGTCGTGCACGCAGCGGTAGCCGCGGCCGATGAGGGCGACGGCGTCGTCGGCGAAACGTCCTTCGCCGAGGCACTCCATCTCGACGACGTGCACACCCAGTTCCTCGGCCAACTCGCGTCGTGCTGCGTCCTCGTACGTCTCGCCCGCGGCCACCACGCCTCCGGCGGCCAGGTCCCACATCCCGGGCCACACGTCCTTGGTGTCGGCGCGGCGGTGCACGAGCAGCCGGCCGTCGCTGCCGAGCACGGCGATCGACACGGCGCGGTGCTGCAGCCGGCGGGCTCGCATCTCGGCGCGGGTGACGGTGGCGATCACCCGATCGTCGTCGTCGACCACGTCGACCATCTCCACCGTCTCGCCGCTCGCGTCGCCTGGTGACCCGGCCATGGGTTCCTGCCTAGCATGCCGTCATGGAGATCAGCACCCTGCACGAGGAAGCCCGCGACCTGCTCGACGAGACGGTCGCCCTGCGGCGCACCCTGCACCAGTGGCCCGAGCTCGGCAACGACCTGCCCGTCACCCGCGAGAACGTGCTGGCGGCGCTCGACGGCCTGCCGCTCGGTATCACGCTCCACGAGACCACCAGCGGCATCGCCGCGCTGCTCGACGGTGGCAAGCCCGGCCCCACGGTGCTGCTGCGCGGCGACATGGATGCGCTGCCGATGCCCGAGGACACGGGCCTCGACTTCCAGTCGAAGGTCGACGGCGCGATGCACGCGTGCGGCCACGACACGCACACGGCAATGCTGGTGGGCGCGGCGAAGTTGCTGAGCGCCCGCCGCGCCGATCTGCCGGGGCGCGTGCTGTTCATGTTCCAGCCCGGCGAAGAGGGGTTCGGTGGCGCCGAGTTCATGCTCGACGAGGGCCTGCTCGAGCTGCCCCCGCTGGCCGACGGCAGCGAGTCGCCCGTCACCGGTGCGTATGCCCTGCACATCACCTCGAACCTGCCGAGCGGCTGGATCGCGGCGAAGGGCGGCAGCATCATGGCCTCGGCCGACACGATGCACATCACCATCACCGGTCGCGGTGGTCACGCCAGCCAGCCGCACGCCGCGCTCGACCCCATCCCCGTCGCGTGCGAGATCGTGCAGGCGCTGCAGACCATGGTCACCCGCACCATCGACGTGTTCGACCCGTCGGTGGTCACCGTCGGCCGCATCACGGCCGGCACCACCAACAACGTCATCCCCGAGACGGCGTTCATCGAGGGCACCATCCGTGCGGTCAGCGAGCGCACGCGCACGAAGGTGCGCGACGGCATCCGCCGCGTGGCCGAGGGTGTGGCTGCGGCGCACGACGCTCAGGTGGCGGTCGAGTTCCGCGACGGCTATCCGGTCACGGTGAACAACCCGGGCTCGGCCGAGTTCTCGCTGGGCGTCGCCCGCGAGCTGCTCGGCAACAACGCCGTGGTCGAGATGCCGAACCCGGTGATGGGCGCCGAGGACTTCAGCTACGTGCTCAACCGTGTGCCCGGGGCGATGATGTTCCTCGGCGGCACCCCGATGGACCGCGACCTGTCGAAGGCCGCGCCCAACCACTCGAACCGCGTCTACTTCGACGAGGCCGCGATGGTGCAGGGCATGTCGGTGTACTCGGCGATGGCCATCCGCCACCTCACCGGCACCCCCACCTGACCCGGCGTTCTCCGTTGGGTGTTTCCGTGCACCCCCGGGGGTGCATGGAAACACCCATCCGGGCTACCGGAGGCGGAGGGTGACGAGCTCGAAGGGCTGCAGCACGATGGCGACGATGCCGTCAGCGGTGTCGATCGGGTCGTGCGGTTCCTCGAGCAGGTTGCAGCGCTGCGCATCGGTGATGCGGAACGGCAGCTTCACGGTGGTGGCGGCGCGGTCGCCGCACGCTTCGTAGAGGCGCACGATCAGGTCGCCACTGCCGTCGTCGGCGCGCTTCACAGCGCTCACCTCCACACCGTCGCCGGTGACGTCGACCAGCGGCGCCGGCAGCTCCTCGCGTGCGCCCACCGGCACGACGCGCAGCGGCAGGTTCAACGCCTCGGCCTCACGCAACACCTGGTGCAGACCCGGTCCGTGCGGCATCACGCTCACCGTGACGCGGTGACGGCCGTGGTCCTGCTCGGGGTCGGGGTACTTCGCGGCACGCAGCAGTGAGACGCGCACGCCGCCGTCCTGCACCCCGTGCCCGTAGCGGCCGTCGTTCAGCACGGCCACACCCCACGACGGCTCGCTGAGGTCGACGTAGCGGTGCGCGCACACCTCGAACTTCGCCGCGTCCCACGAGTTGCTCGCGTGGGTGGGTCGCATCACGTGACCGAACTGGATGTCGCACGCCGCCTCACGCGCATGCACGGCGAGCGGCACCATCAGCGACAGCAGCTGCTCGTCCTCGTGCCAGTCGATGTCGAACGCGATGTCGATGCGCGGGCTGTCGGCGCGCATCGTGATGTGCTGCGTCATCGACGATCGACCGAAGCGGCGCACCACTTCGAGCGTGGCCACCAGCGGGCCGGCGTCGAGCACGCGCACCGACTCCACGCCGCCGACGGGTGCGCCGAGGCCGCGGGTCCAGGCCTCGACGTCCCACGCGTCGTACTCCACCGGTTGATCCGGCGCGACTTCGATGGTGACGTGCTCGCCCTCGGGCAGCAGTTCGCGCCCGGCGCGCACGTCGATGATCGACGTGATGGAACCGTCGAGGTCCCACGTGAGCGCGACGTGGCGGTTGGTGAACGAGTGCTCGGTGACGGCAACGGCGTCGTCGATGGGTTGGGCCCACAGGTTGCCGAGGCCGAGGCCGGGCGCGTCGGCCATGCAGGCCTGGCGACCGTCGTGCAGTTCCTGGGTGATGCTGCGGCCGGGCGGCGGGATGTCGACCACGATCACCTCGTGGCGGGCGTGGGTGGTGGCGTTGGCGACGGCCGGCCGCTCGGCGGCGAGGTGCGCGAGCGCGTCGGCGATGATGGCCTCGAGCCTGGGAATGATGCGCGCGTACTCGCGGGCCGTGTCCTCGTACACCCAGGTGATGCTCGAGCCCGGAATGATGTCGTGGAACTGCTGCAGCAGCACGTCCTTCCACAGCGTGTCGAGCTCGGCGGTCACCTCGGGCGGCACGGGCACACCGACAGCAGAGGCCGACGCCCACCACAACTCGGCTTCGCGCAGCAACGCCTCGCAGCGACGGTTGCCGACCTTCGTCGCAGCCTGGCTGGTGAGCGTGCCGCGGTGCATCTCGAAGTACAGCTCGCCGCTCCATCGCGGCACTCGCCCGCCGTTGGCGATCTCGGCCTCGACGTGGTCGAAGAACTCGTCGGTGGTGCCGAGCGTGAGGCGCGGCGCGCCATCGAGGTCGGCCAGACGGGCGGCGCGCTCGATCATCTCGCGCGTCGGACCACCGCCACCATTGCCGTGGCCGTAGGGCATCAGCGACCAGTCGCTCCAGCCGTGGTCCTTGAAGTTGCGTTCGCTGAACACCATCTCCTCGCCCGACACGGTGGCGTTGTAGGTGTCGACCGGCGGGAAGTGGGTGAGCACCTCCGAGCCATCGAGGCCCTGCCACACGAACGTGCTGTGCGGGAAGCGGTTCTGCTTGTTCCAACTGAGCTTCTGGGTGATGAACCGGTCGCAACCGCCGGCGCGGAAGATCTGCGGCAGCGAAGCCGGGTAGCCGAACACATCGGGGATCCACACCTCCTTGCAGCGCATGCCGAAGCGACTCTCGAAGTACCGCTGGCCGTGCACCATCTGGCGCACGATGCTCTCGCCGCTCGGCAGGTTCATGTCGGCCTCCACCCACATGCCGCCGACGGGCACGAACTGCCCGCGCTGCACCCGTTCGGTGATGCGCTCGAACAGGCTGGGGTACTGGGTCTCCATCCAGTGGTACTGCACGGCCTGCGAGCAGACGAACCGGTACTCGGGGTAGCGGTCCATCATCTGCGTCGCGGAGGCGAAGGTGCGCGCGCACTTGCGGACGGTCTCGCGGATCGGCCACAGCCAGGCGCTGTCGATGTGTGCGTGGCCCACACCGACGACGTGGTGTGCGCCGTCACGCGCGTGCACCTGCAAGGCAGACTGCAGCAGTGCGCGGGCGCGCGACGCAGTGCCCGCGACGTCGCGCGAGTCGATCGCGTCGAACGCCGCTTCGAGCTCGCGCAGGAGGCGTTGCCGCCGCTTGTCGGTGGCCGCCAGCGCCGTCATCAGGCCGAGCAGCACCTCGATGTCGAGCAGGAGGTGGAACACCTCGTCGTCGCGCACGGCGAGGAACGCGTGGCGCAGCCGGTACAGCGGCGCGTCGCCGGCGGTGCGGAGCGAGCCGAGGTTGCCGCCGCGTCCACCCACCATCGGGAACGCCGGGTTCGACGCGGCCTCCACCACCACCTCGAGCGGACCGGCGGGTGCGTCGGGCAGCGGCAGACCGGTGCGGCGCGGGTGGATGCCCTGCACGGGATGACCGTTGCCGTCGGCACCGGGCACCCACACGAGGCCTTCGCTCTGGAACCCGGCCGAGTCGGGGTGGAAGCCGAGGTCGATCACCGCCTCGAGCTGCGCGCCGGCCCAGTCGGCCGGCACGTCGGCGGTGAAGCGGAACCAGGTGGTGCCCCACGGGCGGCTCCACGACGAGCCGACGGTGAACGGTCGGCCCTCGGCGGCCAGCCCCGCCATCGCGTCGCGGTACGGCACCGGCTCGCCCGGCACGTCCCACGCGGTCACCTGCATCGGCACCGTCGCCGAGTACATCGCGGGCAGGAGACGTTCCGACAACTCGCGCCGGATGCGCCGTTCGACCAACACCGAATCGTCGTGCATGGCCAGAGGCTACGGTGCGCGCATGCAGCCGTCCGAACGTCCCTCCGACCCCGCACTGTGGGAGCGGTTGCGCGAGCTCTGCGACGCGCTGCCCCTGGTGACCTCGAAGATGAGCCACGGCGAGTTGGCGTGGAGCGTGGGCACGAAGTCGAAGGCGCGCCAGTTCGCCACCACCTGGGACCACCATCACGACGACCGCAACGCAGTGCTGTTCGCCGCGCCGCCGGGTGCGCAGGAGGCGCTGGTGGCCGCCGAGCCCGAGCGCTACTTCCGCCCGCCGTACGTGGGGGCCAAGGGCTGGGTGGGCATGTACCTCGACACCGGTCCGGTCGACTGGGACCTCGTCGCCCTCCACCTCACCGACGCCCACGCGCTCCTAGCGCCCTGAGGGGCGCGGGCGGCTGCGATCGGGCCGACCCGCGGCGCACGCTCTAACGTCGCCGCATGGACGCTGCGCCCGACACCCGACCGCTGAGCGGCATCCGCGTGCTCGACCTCACCCGGGTGCTCGCCGGCCCGCACGCGGCGCGCATGCTGTGCGACCTCGGCGCCGACGTCATCAAGGTCGAGCCGCCAGAGGGCGACATCACGCGCACCACCTGGCCGCGCGTGAACAGCATCTCCAGCTACTTCGCCCAGCAGAACGTGGGCAAGCGGTGCGTGTCGATCGACATGGACCACGAGGAGGGTCGCGACCTCGTCCGCCGCCTGGCCGACCAGTGCGACGTGGTGCTCGAGAACTTCCGCCCCGGTGTGATGGACCGCCTCGGTCTCGGCTACGACGTGCTCAGCGCACGCAACCCGCGCCTCGTCTTCGCCAGTGCCAGTGGCTACGGGCAGACCGGGCCATGGGTGCACCGCCGCGCGTACGCGCCGGTGGTGGGTGCGGAGAGCGGGTTCACCATGGCGCAGGGCGACGCCCGCGGTGGCCACTACGCGAACGACGCTCACAGCCACGCCGACGTGTACACCGCGCTCGAGCTCGGCGCCGCGGTACTCGCCGCGCTCTACCAACGCGAGCGCACCGGGCGCGGCGACCGCATCGACGTGGCGATGGCGCAGACCATGCTCTACGTGAACGAGCACGCGCACGACCACCTGTGGGACGACCCCGTGCCCGAGGGCGTCATCCGCAGCTTCCGGCCGATGGACTACCCGGTGCTCACCGCGGCGAACGGCGAGAGCGTGGTCATCAGCG
>Ga0172367_10006287_pt1 | contig 14023 bp, 13 predicted proteins | sample Lak10m_FD_114542 | JGI IMG/M metagenome (GOLD analysis project Ga0172367, IMG submission 114542) | Freshwater microbial communities from Kabuno Bay, South-Kivu, Congo - kab_022012_10m | ecosystem: Environmental > Aquatic > Freshwater > Lake | place: Democratic Republic of the Congo: South-Kivu... | reverse complement strand
GTTTACTGAATGAAGCAAGTTATAAACTGGCCTATTGCCTGGCAGAACAAATTTCACCCAGATGGACTGCTGTTAGCCGATCTTATTACTATTCTAAAAATCTGACGATGTTAAAAGCAGAAGAATATGCACAGAAAAATGAATGGATGCGGGCCGCTGAAATCTGGAATACCAAAACTGCGGTGAATAATCGAAAACTGGCCGCCAAAGCCTGTTTCAATATGGCATTAGCCTGTGAATTGGAAGGAAAATCGAAATTAGCATTGGATTGGGTAAATAAATCACGAACAACTGCACGAAAATCGAATACGGGACATCAGAACCTTTGCAATCAATACCTTGATATCCTGAAACAAAAGCTAAAAGATAACGATATTCTAAAAGTGCAAATGGGTTATTAATAGTTCATTTTAATTCTTCCTTTTTAATTCAAAATTTGACTTCTTACCTGAAATACTTAAATTGAAAAGTACAATACAAATCCATGATTTTTAAGAATTTATTAATTTAAAATCGCATGGCTTCAGGCAGATATTACTAACTTTGCGACCCTGAAAAATCACAAAAACATTTACAATAAATGATTACAGTTTCAAATTTGGCCATCCAGTTTGGGAAAAAGCCTTTATTTTCAGACGTTAACCTGAAATTTACTCCCGGCAATTGTTATGGCGTTATTGGTGCAAACGGTGCCGGAAAATCAACTTTTTTACGTATTATTTCCGGAGAACTGGACGCTACCAGAGGATCGGTTTTAATGGGTCCCGGTGAACGCCTGTCGGTTCTCAATCAAAATCACCATGCTTTTGATGAATACACAGTTCTCGACACTGTTTTGATGGGACATGCGGAGTTGATTCGCATTATGAAGGAAAAAGATGCCCTGTATGCCAAGCCTGACTTTTCGGAAGAAGACGGACATTTGGCCGCTAAGCTGGAAGACGATTTTGCGCAGATGAATGGATGGAATGCGGAAAGCGATGCAGCCGGTTTGCTGAGCGGTTTGGGAATCAAGGAGGAAATGCATTACACCATGATGCGCGATCTGAACGGTAAGGAAAAAGTGCGCGTTCTGCTTGCTCAGGCTCTGTTTGGAAATCCGGACAATTTGCTGCTCGACGAACCTACCAACGACCTCGACCTTGAAACAGTTCTCTGGTTGGAAAATTACCTTTCGAATTGCCAGAATACGGTGATTGTAGTTTCGCACGACCGTCACTTCCTCGATAATGTTTGTACCGACGTGGTTGACATCGACTACGGTAAAATCCGTGCTTTCTCCGGAAACTATACGTTCTGGTACGAATCAAGTCAGCTGGCATTGCGCCAAGCAGCCAATGCCAACAAGAAAGCTGAGGAAAAGCGCAAGGAGTTGCAGGAATTCATTCAGAGGTTCAGCGCCAACGTGGCTAAATCGAAACAAACGACCAGTCGCAAGAAGATGCTCGAAAAACTTAAAATTGAAGAAATTGAGCCATCGACCCGCCGTTATCCCGGAATCATTTTCCAGCAGGAACGCGCTACTGGTGATCGTGTGCTTTCGGTTGAAAATCTCTCGTACGAAATTGATGGCGAAGTGCTGTTTAAAGATATTTCATTTACTGTTGAACGTGGCGACAAAGTAGTATTTCTGGCTAAGGAAAATCGCGCTATATCGGCCTTCTTCAATATTATAAACGGGTTGATTGAACCAACTTCAGGAACATTTACATGGGGAGTAACCATTTCAACGGCCTATCTGCCATTCGATGTAACCGAATTTTTCACCAAAGACGAAACTCTTTACGAGTGGCTGGGCAACTATTCGCACGACACCAGCGAAAACTTTTTGCGCCAATACCTTGGCAAAATGTTGTTCTCGGGCGATGACCTTCAGAAAAGTGCCAAAGTGCTTTCAGGAGGCGAAAAAATGCGCTGTATGATTGCACGAATGATGCTGGCTCATCCGAACACCATCATTCTCGATCACCCGACCAACCATTTGGATATGGAATCGATTCAGGCTTTCAACAACAATATGAAAGCCTTCCCGGGCCAAATCCTGATGACCGGACACGACCACGAATTTATCGAATCGGTATGTTCGCGAGTGATTGACTTGACACCCAAAGGCGCTATTGATAAATACATGGACTTTGAAGATTACCTCACCGACGAGAAAATCAAAGCTTTGCGCGAAGAAAGATACAATTGAGCCCCCTAAATCCGAAGAAAGAAAGGCGAATGACATAAAAATCATTCGCCTTTTTTTATAATCGGGTTACGTGTTTAACTTGCTTACAACTGCTTGAAGAAATCGTTGCCTTTGTCGTCAACAATAATAAATGCCGGGAAATTCTCAACACGGATTTTGCGCACTGCTTCCATGCCCAGTTCTTCCATATCAATCACTTCGCTCGATTTGATGCTTTCCTTCGCCAAAATAGCTGCTGGTCCACCAATGGAACCGAGGTAGAAACCACCCCATTTTTTGCAGGCATCAGTTACGGCCTGACTGCGGTTTCCTTTGGCCACCATGATTTTCGAACCGCCCAAGCTCATAAAGAAGTCAACATACGGGTCCATGCGGCCGGCCGTGGTAGGGCCAAAACTTCCTGAAGCCATTCCTTTCGGTGTTTTGGCTGGTCCGGCGTAATAAACCGGGTAACGTTTCAGATATTCGGGCATTGGGTGACCGGCGTCGAGCAGTTCTTTCAAACGAAGGTGAGCCATATCGCGGGCTACAATCAGCGTTCCTGAAAGATTCAGTCGGGTTTTGATCGGATACTGCGACAGGGTTTTCAATACTTCTTCCATCGGCTGATCCAGATCAATATCCACAGCAGGAGTCATTCCTGGAGCTTGTGCAGGTAAGAAGCGAATCGGATTTTTTTCAAGTTCTTCGAGGAAAATGCCGTCTTCAGTAATTTTTGCCTTGATGTTGCGGTCGGCCGAACAGCTTACGCCCAGTCCAACAGGACAGGAAGCAGCGTGGCGTGGCAAACGGATGACGCGAACATCGTGCACAAAATACTTTCCGCCGAATTGCGCGCCCAATCCGCATTCCTGTGCAATTTTCTCGATTTTGGCTTCCCATTCCAGATCGCGGAAAGCTTGTCCGCCTTCGTTTCCTTCGGTTGGCAAATGATCGAGATATCCAGCCGAAGCTTTTTTTACGGTGGCTAGAGTTGCTTCAGCCGAAGTTCCGCCGATAACCAGCGCCAAATGGTAAGGAGGACAAGCTGAAGTACCCAAATCCATGATTTTTTCCTTCACGAATTTGGTCAGATTTTCCTCGGTCAGCAACGATTTGGTTTGCTGATACAGGTAAGTTTTGTTGCCCGAGCCACCACCTTTGGTGATGAACAAAAATTCGTAGGCATTGCCTTTCTCGGCATATAAATCGATTTGCGCCGGAAGATTGGTGCCAGTATTTTTTTCGTCGAACATAGTGAGCGGAACCACTTGAGAATAACGGAGATTGCGATCCTGATAAGTATCAAAAATTCCTTTCGAAAGAATTTCAGCATCATTGACGCCGGTGTAAACATCTTCGCCCTTTTTCCCGAGTACAATCGCTGTTCCGGTGTCCTGGCAAGTAGGCAGTTCGCCTTCAGCCGAAACCACCTGGTTGAGTAGCATGGTGTAAGCCACAAAACGGTCATTGTCGGTTGCTTCCGGATCTTTCAGAATGTTGGCCAGTTTTTCGAGGTGCGAGGCACGCAGGTAAAATGAGACATCGGTAAACGCTTCGCGGGCCAGCAGTTCCAAACCTTCGGGAGCCACTTTCAGGATTTTACGTCCGTCGAACTCTACGGTAGAAACAAAATCTTTAGTCAACAGGCGATACGATGTGGTATCTTTTTTAATTGGAAATGGTTTTTGGTAGTTGAATTGAGCCATTTTATCGTACTGTAAATGAGTTAATAATAAATTCCGGATAAATTAAAATCGTTGTTTTAAAACGCAAACAAATATAGTGATTCAAGAAGGATATACGGGAAAAATGGCAGGTAATTGCGGGAATGAAAAGACAGAGTTAACAAATAATTCAGGAGAAAACTGGAAAAAATCTTCCTATTTCTTCCCTTCAAGTTGAGATTTTATTGATTCAAATATCTCCGTTGCATATAAAAGAAATGACTCTGCTTGTTTTCGGGTTGGCAGACCTTCAGGAAGAAGCCCAAACTCACCGGGATATCTGGATTCGAGATATAAACTGTCTAGTGCAATAATTATATCTTCATTAACCTCAATCTTAACATTTGCACCAACTAAATAAACTAATTTACTGATTGAATGAATTTTAGGTACACGGATTTCAAATTCTTCCAAAGCTGCCTTAATGGATTTTTCGATAGCCTGTTGAGCATGAAAAGCAACATGTCCGGTCAAACGATCATTTTGAATAATCAGACTGATATTCTCGATATCCAAATAGGCAGCTTCGAGCCATTTTTGAGTTATTTCTCTCATGAAATCTAAATTAAAACAATACCTTTTTGCATTATTTCACGTGCGAATGAGCTTCCCATTTTTACAAACCTTTCATGAACCGGCAAAGTATGCACAATAATATCCGAAGCATAATCCTTTCTGAACTGACTTAAAGCCAAATAAACCCGCTTTTTTATCAGCATATTTTCTTCGAAAGTTTCAGGAATATAATTTTCTTTGGTAACAATGTAAAGATCAATATCGCTGTCAGTTCCCGGATTTCCATAAGCGTAGCTTCCGAATAAAATAACTTTTGCCGGATCAACAGGTTTCAGATAATTGATCAACTCATTTTTCAGTGACTCAGAAAGCATAACGGTATAATTTGCCCTGAAAGATAGCTATTTTAGCCAAAATTATCAGCTTACAGAAATGTTATATATTTGCCTGACTATTAAAATAATGACAACAAACAGCTCAATCATCCTAAAATCATCAGTTTAATGAATACCGCAAGCATCAAAAAAGGTCTGCAAAGCCATTTTGGAGGAATACTATTACTTTTCCTGATTTTTATTTCTATTTCTTTTATCAGCCGTACCGTCCTTTTTACTATGTCGTTTGCCGATGTAAGCCTGAGTCCGCTTCATTTTCTATGGTCGTACCTGGGTGGTTTATTCATGGATACGGTTGCCTTTTCTTATTTCATGATTCCTTTTGTACTTTTTCTGACTTTTGTTCCAATTTACCTGATACCGCAAAAAGTAAGGAAAATTTTGAGCTGGATCGTCTATTTTATAACCTTTTACATCCTCATTTTCAATGCTGTTTCGGAGTATTTATTTTGGGACGAATTTGGCGTTCGCTACAATTTTATAGCTGTCGATTACCTGGTTTACACTACCGAAGTGCTTGGCAACATCAAGGAATCGTACCCTTTGCCAGCATTGATCAGCGGAATTTTGATTTCAGATATTGCCCTGCTCGTACTGGTTATCAAAAAAGGTTGGTTAAAAGAAACCGAAAGCAGCAGGTTGGCATTTAATAAACGCCTGAAAACTGGTTTGACTTTGCTAGCTATTCCGGTAGTGTCGTTCATCCTCATCAAAAACACTACGGTTGAAATTACCAAAAACCGCTACAACAACGAGTTGGCCAAAAACGGAATTCATTCGCTTTTTGCAGCTTTTCTGAACAGCGAACTCGATTACGATATCTTCTATTCTATGAAAGATAATCAGGAAAACTTCAAGCAGCTCCGCACCATTTTGCAAAGCGAAAACAGTCGGTATCTGACCAACGAACCGTTCGACATCCAAAGAGAAATCATCAATTCAGGAGAGGCAAAAAAATACAATGTTGTTTTTGTAACGGTTGAAAGTTTAAGCGCCGAATTCATGAGTTTCAAGCGAAATAAAAAGGAAAACCCGACTGACTTTTACGGCAATGTGACCAATTACAAGGGCAATATAACCCCGGCACTCGACGCAATTGCCGACAGTGCACTACTTTTCACCAACTTGTACGCCATTGGAACCCGAACCATTTATGGATTGGAAGCCGTTACGCTGGGCGCTCCTCCCAAACCCGGACAAAGTGTAATTAAACGGCCCAACAACGAGAACATGTTTGCGCTGGGGCAAATTTTTAAAGATCAGGGCTACAATCTGAAATACATTTATGGCGGTTACGGTTATTTCGATAACATGAATCATTTTTTCTCGAACAACGGTTACCAGATTGTTGACCGCAACGACTTTGAAGAAGAAGAAATCACTTTTGCCAACACCTGGGGCGTTTGCGATCAGGATCTTTTCAACAAAGCTCTGAAAGAGTGCGACGAGTCGTTTGCAAGTGGAAGACCTTTCTACAACCATATTATGACCACATCCAATCACCGCCCGTTTACCTATCCCGATGGGGTGATTGACATTCCGTCGCATACCAGTCGGGCCGGCGGGGTGAAATACTGCGATTTTGCAATTGGGGAGTTTATTCAAAAAGCAAAGGAAAAGCCCTGGTTCAACAATACCATTTTTGTGATTGTGGCCGATCATTGCGCCGGAAGTGCAGGGCAGGCCGAATTACCATTTATGGAATACCAGATTCCGCTGATTATTTATAATCCGGGATTGGTTCGGCCTCAGCAAATTGATAAGCTGTGCAGCCAGATTGATGTAGGTCCTACCCTGCTCGGTGTGATGAACTGGACGTATAAAACGAAGTTTTTCGGGAAAGACATTCTGAAAATGAAGCCGGAAGATGGACGTGCATTCATTTCGAATTACCAGAAACTGGGCTACATCAAAAACGACAGGCTAACGATTTTAAGTCCTCAGCAAAAAGTGACGCATTACCAAATTAACCCGCAAACTGGCGAAATGGTTGCAGTTCCTATCGATCAGGATATTCAAAACGAAACCATCATTTATTACCAGTCGGCGAACTACGTTTACAAAAACAAACTCAACAAATGGGATTGAAAATCCTCTCCAAATACAGATTTCTTGAAGTAAAAGGTGTGTTTTTGCTGATCGGCATCGCTTTCTCGCTGACACTAAATGGCAGTGAAAAGAAAGATACGCTGATCAACCAAGCCTGGCGTGACACTTTTAAAATTGAAAAGGCACAATTAGTGGATATTAACACTGACTATTCGCTACTGTTTTACCGGCCAAAGCCATTTCATTTTGCAAAAAATGTTCCTTCCGATTTGTATTTGCTAGGCAAAACAGCATTCTCCAAAAAGAATCTGCCCAAACTGGGGGCAATTTTGGGTGGAACTGCGCTGCTCATTGCCGTTGACCAGCCGGTTATTGACGCTGCCAGACAGTTCGGCCGCTACATTAATCTCGATCCTGCACGAAAATCAAAAACGGTAATAGAAGTCGATTTTGGCAGTTTTAGTGTCGATGTGCTTGAGTTACCGCAGAATGTCAACTCGGCCATGTATTTTCTGGGCGAAGGATGGCCAAGTATTTTGCTGGCGGGAGGTTTTTACTCCTACGGATTGGCATCGAACGATTACCGCGCTTTACAAACCACCTCGCAGTTGGCCGAAATGTTTTTCACGCTGGCCATCACCACTCAATTTCTGAAACGAATTACCGGCCGCGAAAGTCCGTTCAGGGCAACAGTCCCCGGTGGCGACTGGCATCCTTTTCCGGCTCCTGCGCATTACCAGCAAAACGTTTCGAAACACGACGCTTTTCCTTCAGGACATTTGGCTACTGCGATGGCAACGGTCACTATTCTCGCCGGAAATTATCCGGAGAAAAAATACATTAAACCGGTTGGATACACGCTGATGGGGTTGCTCGCCTATTCGATGCTCAACAACGAAGTGCATTGGATCAGCGATTATCCGCTGGCCATTGCCATTGGATACACCTGCGGAAAAATTGCTCTTTCGAGAGGGAGTCAGGTTATTCCAAAACTGAGTAACATGAGCGGTGCCTCGTCAACACTCACGCCAGCATTTTTCCGTGAAGGCGGAATCGGGTTAAGCTACCGGGCAACTTTCTAGTTATTACATAAACGAAAAGCCTTCGAAAATTAAAATTCCGAAGGCTTTTCTGCTTATAGTATTTAAACTCTTAATGACTGTTTAAATTTAATTTATACATCATGAATTAAAGTTCAACCCTTTCAGGGCTGAAGGATTTCGTTGTTCATTTTCCGTGGGTTAACACCCACGGTTATTAAAATTACACCCTTTCAGGGTTGTTAAGAACCAAAAGTCCGAAGGACTTGAATTTGAATAACCTCCGGTTTCACCGGAGGCAAATAAGCCAGCATATTTGAGAACCCCGAAGTGGGTTCAATATAAATTTAAACAGTTTCTTAATGTTTGGCCTTTTGTTTTTCAGGAAATAACATCGAAAAAACCACGCTCAGCGTGAGAGTTATGGCTATAAAATACAGCGAATACGACGATTTAAAACCTATTTCTTCGAGCCAGCTATGGGCAAGTAATTTTACCCCAACAAAGATGAGCAACACACTTACACCAACATTCAGGAACCTGAATTTATCGACCATATTGGCCAGCAGGAAGAACAGAGAGCGCAATCCGATAATGGCAAAAATGTTGGAAAAGAACACGACATACGGATCGAGCGACACCGAGAATACCGCCGGAATGGAATCGAGGGCAAAAATCACATCGGTAAATTCAACCATCACCAAAACCAGCATCAAGGGTGTAAAAAATACCTTTCCGTGGTAATTCAGCGCAAAACGATCGCCATGATATTCCTTGGTGATATTCAAATACCGCGACAAAAATTTAACGATCGGCGAATCGTGCGGGTCTTTTTCATCTCCCTCTTTCTTGAATAAAATTTTAAGGCCTTGAAATACAAGGAAAGCTCCAAAAATGTAGAGCACCCATTCGAAACGGTGAATCAGTGCAGCACCGGCAAAAATGAAGATAAAACGCAGGATGATTGCACCTAAAACGCCCCAAAATAGAACAGTTTTGTAGTTCTTCTGCGGAACAGCAAATCCCTGCAAAATCATCAGGATAACAAAAACATTATCGATGGAAAGTGTTTGTTCTATGAAATAACCGGCCAGGTAGCTCATCGACATGTGATCGCGGTACTCACCCAGCATTCCTTCAAAATCCGACATTTTAAATTTCAGTTCGGGCGCATATTGTCGAACTACTTCCGCCAAATGCTCCGGGGTTTCAATTCCGTGCAGCAAATGCCCGTAAAACCGAAGAAAAACATAAAAACCAAGTGAAAGAGCCACCCAGACTGAAGTCCAGCTTAAAGCCTCCTTGGTTGACACAACGTGCGAATTACGGCCTACAACCAGCAAATCGATCATTAAAACAAAAATGATCAACACTAAAAATCCGCCCATTAAAATTACTTCTGTTGACATATCAATTAATTAACTTTTGTTACTCCTCCTGAAACTACAAATTTCATTACTTCTGACGGACTTAAATCGACCGCATGAACTGAACCGGCCGGAACCAAATACAATTCGCCTGAAAAGTTATACGAATGTGGAAAATAAACGGCTACCATATCATTCATTCCAAACTCTTCGAGGTTTCTTTCCGTAACAAACCCCAGTTTCCATAAATTGTTTTCCTGATTCATACAGACCTTCACCGGAACATTGAATTTTTTCTCTCTCCCAACAAAGGCAGTAAACAAATCATTCAGAGAAGTATAGATTACATTGAGTAAAGGAGCTCTCTTCAGGAGCCGACGGGTAAAACTTATAAAAGGTCGTGCAATGATAGTTTGTCCGATCAAACCGAGCAGCGTTAGCGAAATAAACAAAACGACCACACCAATTCCCGGAACATCAATTTGGTAATGTTCCTTCAGGGGATCACGAATGAGCCGATCGACGTAATTAAACATCAGGAAAACAGTGTAAAAGGTTACCGCCAAAGGCCCAAGCAACAATAAACCCTGAAGAAAGTATTTAATTAGCCGCTTCATAATTTTTTGGCGAAAGATACAACATTTAGCGGCATCGTTGAAAATTGAACTTTTAATCGGCTTTAAATAATTGTTATGAGTTTAATAAACAATACAGGCGTTTCGGTTGTATCTATTTGAAAAACGTAGTACGTATGAAACTTTTCGGAATACTGATTTTAGTGTCTGTTTCAATGATAGCTTTTGGACAGAAACAAAACCAACTTAAAAAGAACGAACCAATGAAATTGAATGAATTAACCGAATTTGAGAAATATGTGATTGAAGGGAAAGGAACCGAGCGACCTTTCACCGGTGTTTATTACAAACATGATGAAAAAGGCACTTACATCTGCAAAAAATGCGATGCTCCGCTTTATAAATCAGACGACAAGTTTGATGCCCATTGCGGCTGGCCAAGTTTCGACGACGAAATAAAAGGGGCTGTAAAACGAACGGTTGATGCCGATGGCAGAAGAACTGAAATTACCTGCGCCAAATGTGGCGCCCATTTGGGACATGTTTTCGTAGGCGAAGGATTTACCGGTAAAAACACGCGCCATTGTGTCAATTCAGTTTCGCTGAATTTTTTACCCGAGCCGAAAAAATAACGACAAATTTATTTGGAGAATAAACTGCCATTCGTAAAAAACGACATGCGGACCAGCTCATGATGAACTGTCCGCATGTTGTTTAAATTTTGCATCAGTATTTATTTTTTAGGCTGCACCAGTTCAATTCCGTCCAGATAATAAACCGGAACATAACCTTCTTTACTTTCGGCCAGTTTTTGGCTCATTTGTTCGAGTTTTTGTGCCTGACTGGTACTGTCGTGTTTTCCTCCATCAACTGTGTGCATCGAAGGGCCATCGTGCCCAAGGGCGTGTCCTTTATTGGCCGATTCACCTTCACCAGCAGCTTTTTCCATTTCAGCCAAATCTTCTTCATCCAGCTGAACTTCCTGCAAAATGCCACGAACCTGAATTTCGCTTCCCATTTGTTCCTGCGAAAATGAACCAATTTTTCCGGCTTCAATCCGGATACTAATATCTTCAGTGCTTCCCATAACAAAACAACGGGCGCCACTTTCCTTGCAAACATGGGTGACTGTGCCTTTCACAAGCACTTCTTTTCCCACAAGATCTTTCCCCTTTTCCTGCAATTGGTCAACCGTTAAAACGGCCAATTCTTCCGTCTTTTTCTGATTTGCCTGATTTGAACAGGCAGCCATTATCGCCAAACTTAAAAGTAACAACAACGATTTTTTCATGATATCTGGTTTTTAAAGTTCAAATCAGTACAGGTAAAACAAAATCACAAACAACGGGATAACCACGCCCAACGCGGTAAGCCATAATCCACGGCCTTTTATTCCGTATTTTCCTTTCAGTAAAAACAATCCTGAAATGGCTACAAACAGCAGGAAAACAGCCATTATATCCGAAATCCATACCCAAATTCGGTTAGCCTGAGCCAGATGGATTTTGTTGATCTGAAAAAAGAACGGGCGTTTTTTTAGTATTTCGAGACTGGCCAATCCTTTCTGCGGGTTATAAACAACAGTGCCTTCCTCCACAAATATTTTGATCAGGCTATCTTTCGTGGTAAAATGTTTTTTATAAACCGGCTGACAATCAAATTTCTGAATTAAGGTTTGGATTTCTTCTTTCGAAAAAACAGCCTTTTGAGCAGGAGAAACAGATAAATCTTCTGCAACCAAAGTATAATGTGGATTCCAGTCGGTCCGGTGGTTTAAAGCGATTCCTGAAACAGTATATATAAAAGTGATGCCCACAACCAGGTACCCAAAATCGCGGTGAAGAGAGCGTAAAGTTTTTCGGATGTTCATTTATGAGTGATCGTTTCGAATTGTTTGAAGTTCAAATTTAAACCATCCACCTCAAGAAACAAGCAGTATAAATCAGAATAAGGAAATTTTTTAGTTTAACAAGTGATCTCCGGCAATGCGGTAAACATCCTCAAAAGTTTTGGCTTCCATTAATTGGGCCCGAACTTTGGCTGCTCCGGAAAAATCATTGGTGTAAATCTTATAAAATCGCTTCAGAATATTCAGATTTTTATGATTTCCCCATGCTTGTTCAAACAGCTGAGTATGGCGAATCAGTTGTTCCAGCTTTTCAGTTTTTGAAGGCTCCAAACGATTAGGGTCGAAGAACCAGGGATTGTGAAAAATTCCACGGCCAACCATTACTCCATCCAATCCATATTGAAGGCACAAATCTTTGCCCTGCTGCACATTCATGACATCTCCATTTCCAATGAATACCGTTTCAGGACTAATACCATTGCGAATTTCGGCTCCTCTGCCAATTTCCTGCCAATCAGCCAAACCTTCCGACTGTTGCTTTTGCGTCCGGCCATGCAAAATAAGAGCATCCGGCCGTGTCTCCAGCAATTGAGTGATCCAGCGCTCCGTTTCGTGAACTTTGATCCCGGTTCGTGTTTTTACTGAAACCGGCAAATGCGTAGCTTCTTTGGTGGCAAGGATAATCTCTTTGGCTAAATCTGGCTGCTGAATCAGCGCCGAACACGAACCGTGTTTCACTACATTTTTAACGGGGCACCCCATGTTAATATCCACTCCGTCAAACTCAAATTCATCGGTTATTTCGCGTGCAATTTTGTAAAAAAGTTCGGGTTTATTTCCCCAAATCTGGGCAACCAGCTTGATATTCTTTTCTTTCAGCAATTTCCGTTCTGAATCACTCACAATCAACCGCTCTCCTACCCTTTGCTTTCCTACAGGGTGGTTCATTCCGTCAACCGAAGTAAATTCAGTATAGAGTATATGCAGGTAATTGGGGTCAGATAGGCCTGCCACCACTTCGCGAAACGAAGTATCTGTAACATCCTCCATGGGAGCCAGCGCAAATAGTGGTTTTGGAAGTTCTTTCCAGAAATTGGCGTTCATTAAACTGTTTCTTTTTAGCCTGAATGGATTTCAGAAACGGCAAAATTAAGCTTTTTGGCCAAAAGGAAACTTTTGCGGTAAACGCGACCGTTCCCAAATTTGCGGGAATGCTGATGGCGAAAAACCAGACTCTCTGCTTTTGATGTGTTTTTTATCGTTTTACAATCTTCAGAGCAACAATCCTCGTATTGAGTTGCACACTCACGGCATTGAATAAACAACAGATGACAGGCATCATTGGCGCAATTAACATGTGTATCGAAGGGTTGGCCACATTGGTGGCAATGCGAAATAACCTCACCATTGACGGACTCACCCAATCGTTCGTCGAAAACAAAATTCTTTCCAATAAAATTCGACTCTATATTGAGCGTTTTTATCTGCCGGGCATACTCCAAAATTCCACCGTGCAATTGATTAACGTCGGTAAAACCATGATGTTTCAGATAGGCACTGGCTTTTTCACAACGTATTCCACCTGTACAATAAAGCAACACTTTACGGTCTTTTTGCTGAGCGAGCATTTCAGTTACCATCGAAATCTCTTCCCGAAAGGTATCGGCTTCCGGACAAATAGCCCCCCGAAAATGACCAATTTCCGATTCGTAGTGGTTACGCATATCCACCACAATGTGCTCACCTGAATTCACTAATTCATGAAATTCAAGCGCATTGAGATGTTTCCCGACATTGGTAACATCAAACGAATTATCGTCCAAACCATCGGCAACTAATTTCGGCCTTACTTTGATTGTGAGTTTATAAAATGACTTACCATTGTCTTCAATGGCATATTTGATCGGGATTTGGTTGAATATCGGATATTTTTTCAGTGTTTCCAGAAATTGTTGAAAATACTGCTCCGGAACACTCATTTGGGCATTAATTCCTTCGCGGGCAACATAGATTCGTCCAAAACAATTGAGTGCAGCCCATTCAAGGTAAATCTGGTCGCGAAATTCCTGTGGATTTTCCAGAATGAAATAACGGTAAAACGAGATTGTTTTGCGTTGAAAAGTTTCTCTCAGCAATTGAGACTTTAAAATTTTTGAATCAAAAATATTGTGGAGCCGCATTTGTCTTTTTTGCGGCAAAGATAAAAAACAAACTGCTTATCCCTTTTAGTCAAGTAAAGATTTATCTTTAATGCATGAACGAAGTTGAGAAATATCCAAAAGATTTTCAGGAGTTTATCACGCAATTCAAATGTGAGGATGATTGTTGGAAT
>Ga0172367_10006285_pt1 | contig 14026 bp, 11 predicted proteins | sample Lak10m_FD_114542 | JGI IMG/M metagenome (GOLD analysis project Ga0172367, IMG submission 114542) | Freshwater microbial communities from Kabuno Bay, South-Kivu, Congo - kab_022012_10m | ecosystem: Environmental > Aquatic > Freshwater > Lake | place: Democratic Republic of the Congo: South-Kivu... | reverse complement strand
CTCGGGGCGCTGGTCTGGAAGCGCTGGATCTGCGCCCAGTTGAAGGCGCTCACACGCTGGTACTCGTAGACCTCGCCGGTCTGGAAGACCGTGCCGTTGTCCTGACCGCGGTTGCCGACGAGGATGCGGTCGCCCTCGAGCGCGACCGAGTAGCCGAAGTCGTCGCCGGCGCCCGGGTCGCTGGCGACCAGCTTCGACATCTGGCGCCACATGCCGCTGGCCTGGCGCTCGAAGACGTAGGCCGAACCGGCTCCCGCCGCGCCGTCGTCGTCGAGGTGCGAGCCGACCACCGCGCGGTCGCCTTCGATGTCGACCGCGATGCCGAACTCGTCGAGCGCGGCGCCGTCCTGCGGCTTGAGCTTGGCGAGCTCGAGCCACGTGCCGTTCGCTTGGCGCTCGAACACGTACGCGGCACCGGCCGCGTTGCCGTTGTCGTCGTCACCCCAGGCGCCGACGATCAGGCGGTTGCCCTTCAGCTTGACGGAGCGACCGAGCTGGTCGTTGTTCTGGGCGTCCGAGGCCGTGATCTTGGCGACCTCGAGCCAGAAGCCGCCCGCCTGGCGTTCGAACACGAACACCGCGCCGGCGTTCGGCGCCGCGTCGTCGTCGAGCCACTGCGTCACGACGGCGCGATCGCCTTCGAGGCTGACGGCGCCACCGAAGAGGTCGGCCAGGTCCGGCAGCGTCGGCGTGAGCTTCGCGACCTCGAGCCAGGTGCCGTCCGGTTGGCGCTCCCAGATGTAGGCGCTGCCCTGGTCCTGCGTGAACTCGTCGTGCGCGATGGCGCCGATCAGCGCGCGGTTGTTGTCGACCGAGACCGAGAAGCCGAACAGCGCGTCCTGTTGCGTGTCGGACGGGATCATTTTCCAGTCCTCGTTCGCGCTCTGCGCGAACGCCGACGTGGAGAGTGCCGCGAGCGCGAAGGTCGCGCGGGCGAAGGTGATGGATCGCATGAGTCGAGGGTCCGTTGGCGAGTGGAGGAAGTGGGCGCGCGCAGCCCGCGCGACGCGCCCGGTCGACCCGTGCGGGGGACCACGACGGACGAGCGCGCGGTGGACCGCGCGCTGGCGTCCGAGCGTGCACTCGGGTGTGACACAAGCGTAACGGCCCACGCCGATCCGTGGTGCTCGTGTCGCACAGGTGCAGGACGCGCATCGCACCCGCAGCACACGACTTCCGACGCGCCGCGGGTTTCCGGAAGGGAGCGTGTGACCGGGCGCTCTCGCGTGGGTAGAGACGCGCTTCGCGCGTCACGCGCCGCCGAGGCGCGCGGTCAGGGCGTGGGGCTCCGGCGCGTCGAGCACCTCGATGCGGTCGATGCGCCCGGCCTCGTCGGAGCGCAGCGCCGCCAGCGCCTCGGCCGTCGTGGAGCCGATCGCGAAGGCGAGGTGGGTGCGCGGTCGCGCGCGGTTCGCGGCGTAGGCGTGCACGGCGCTCGGGCTCGCGAAGAAGACCGCGTCGCACTCCGGCGGCACGAGCTCGAGGCGCGGGTGGTTCGCGTAGGCGATCGGTGCAGCCACGGTGTGCCCGAGTCCGCGCAGTGCCACGGCCACGTCGATCGCGAGGTCCGAGCGCGGCCACAGGACGCGCTGCGCTGCGCCGAGCAGCGGGGTCCAGAGCGTGAAGAGGTGTTTCGTGTCGCGGCACGGCCCGACCGCGAACTCGAGCGGCAGGCCGCCCACGAGCGAGCGCAGCGCCGACTCCGTGGCCTCGCCGACGACCGCGAGGCGCGCGGCGCCCAGGCGCACGAGGTGCGGCGCGAGGCTCGGCAGCGCGTTGGCGCTCGTGACACACAGCCAGTCGAAGGTCATCGATCCGGCCGGCCACGCAAACGGCTGCGGTTCGATCTCGACCAGCGGTTCGGCGATCGGCTCCCAGCCGCCCGCGCGCGCCGCGGCGCACCAGGCTGCGAGGCGCTTCACGGGGCCGGTGATCCAGATGCGCGCGAGCGTGCTCACGGCTGCATCAGCTCCCGCGCGCCGCGCCCGACCAACTCGCGGCCGAGTGCGGTGCCCAGGCCCTCGGCCTCGTCGCGCGGACCGACGAGGTCCGCCTCGAGCGCTCGCGCGCCGTCGGCGCTGAGGACGCGCGCGCGCAGCGCGAGGCTGTTCTCGACGACGCGCGCGCGCACGCCGACCGGGGCGCTGCAGCCGCCGCGCAGTTCGCGCAGGACGGCGCGCTCGGCCAGCGCCTCGTGCCAGGACTCGAGATCGCGCGCGGCCTGGACGCGCTCGTGCACGGGCCAGTCGCCGCTGCGCACGGTCAGCGCCACGATGCCCTGGCCGGCCGACGGCAGGAAGCGCTGCGTGTCGAGCACGTCGCTGACGTGCTCGAGCAACCCGAGGCGCGCGAGCCCCGCGTGGGCCATGACGAGCGCGTCGGCCTCGCCGCGCGCCAGCTTGTCGAGGCGCGTGCGCACGTTGCCGCGGATCTCGACCGGCACGAGGTCGGGGCGCGCCGCGGCGAGCATCGCGCGCCGCCGCGCGCTGCTCGTGCCGACGCGCGCGCCCGCGGGCAGTTCGTCGAAGCGCGGCCCGCTCGCGCGTCCGCCGACCGTGACGAGCACGTCCTCGACCGGCCCGCGCGCCAGCGTGCACGACAGCATCGTCCCGCCGCCGAGCTCGGTCGTCATGTCCTTGCACGAGTGCACGGCCACTTCGGCGCGGCCCTCGATCACGACGCGGTCGACCTCGACCGTGAAGATGCCCACGCGACCGAAGCGCGTCAGCGGCGACGCGAGGTCGACGTCGCCCGACGACGTGACGAGCTCGAAGGCGCAGGTCACGTCGCTCCAGGCGGCGGTCAGGGCGCGCTGGGCCGCCTCGGCCTGCCAGAGGGCGAGGGGACTCGAACGCGTGGCGAGGCGCAGGTGCATGGGGCGTCAGCGGCGTTCGAGGTAGCTCTGGTAGGCGCGGTCGAGCGCTTCGTCGAGCGTCCCGCCGCGCAGGCCGTCCTTCACGGCCGCGAAGGCGGCGTCGAGTTGTTCGCGGTGGAGGCGCTCGAGCGCGGCGCGCGTCGAGGCGTCGACGTTTGGTCCGAGGCCGGCCAGGACGCGCGCGTGCACGGCGTCGAAGCGCTCGCCCAGTCCGGCCAGCAGCGGCGCGGCGCGCGCCACGCGCCGACGCGCGAGGTACTTCGCGACCTCCGCGAGCAGCATCTCGCTCGTCTCGCGCGTGGCGGTCTCGCGCCCGCGGCGGTTGTGCTCGACGACGCGCGCGAGGTCGTCGAGGTCGTAGACGAGTAGGCCCGCAACCGAACTCGCGTCCGGGTCGATCGCGCGCGGCACCGACAGGTCGAGCGCCACGAGCGGCGCGTCGCGGCGCCCGAGGCGCGCGCGTTCGAACTGCTCGCGGTGCAGCACGCGCCCGCCGTCGACGCACACCGCGACCAGGTCGCACTGCTCGAGCTCGCGGCCGAGGGCGTCGAGGGGCACGGCGCGCCCGCCCAGCTCGCGCACGACCTTCTCGGCGTTGGCGAGCGTGCGGTTCGCGAACACGAGGCTCTGCACGCCGTGGTGCACGAGGTGTTTCGCGACCAGGATGCCGGTCTCGCCCGTGCCGACGATCAGCGCGCGCGCCGCCGCGAGCGGCCCGAACGCCCGGGCCGCGATGTCGACGGCCACGCGCGCGACCGACAGCGTGCCCTCGCCGAGGCTGGTCTGCGAGCGCACGCGCTTGCCCAGCGCCAGTGTCTGGTCGAGCAGGGGCCGCAGACGCTCGCCGAGGGCGCCGGCGGCCTCGCTCGCGTTCATCGCCTCGCGCAGTTGCGCCAGGATCTGGCTCTCGCCGAGCACGAGGCTGTCGAGGCCGCAGCCGACGCGCATCAGGTGCACGAGCGCGTGCAGGTCGCGGTACTCGTAGACGTGCTGCGGACCGCTGCGCGCGAACAGACCCGCGCGCAGGGCGTCGAGCGCGCCCGAGACGTCCGAACCGACCAGCAGCACCTCGGTGCGATTGCAGGTCGAGAGCAGCAGCGCCTCCTCGATGCCGCCGAGCGAGACCAGCTCGCGCGTGCGCGCGACGAGCTGGTCGCCGGGCACGGCGTGGCGCTCGCGCAGCTCGACCGGCGCACTCCAGTGCGACAGGCCCACCAGTGCGAACTGCCGTTCGAGGTCGGGATGGGAGGTGCTCATGGCGGCGCTTCGGCGTTCAGTGGAACTTGCCGGGCGCGAGGGCCGCGAACAGGGACAGGACGAAGACACCCAGGCCGACGGCGGCCGCGAGCGAGGCGCGCCGCGGGTTCATGCCGGGCAGGCGCCGCGAGAGCGCCACGACCAGGAAGTGCGCACACAGCGCGAGCACCGTCAGCACGAGCGGGTGCGTGTAGCTGAAGCCCTCGACGTCGCGCGCGTGCGCCCACGCGATGCCACCGTTCGTGGCGCCGAAGAGCAGCACGCAGGCCACCAGCGAGGCGCGCCGCGTCAGGGCCGCCAGCTCGGAGAGACTCGGCAGGCTGTGGAACAGCGGCCCGAAGCGGCGCCCGCGCATCTGGCGGTAGAGCAGCAGGTAGAGCCCGCCGTAGGTTCCCGACAGGGCGAGCGAGGCCGACGCCAGCAGGATGAGGCCGACGTGCAGCGCGTAGAAGAGCGCGTCGTCGTCGTGGCGCACCGCGGCGAGCGGCGCGAAGCACGAGGCCACGAGCTGGAGCACGAGCACCAGCCCGACCACGAACAGGCCGACGCCCGCGCGCCCCTGGCGCGAGCCGCCGTTGCCCTCGCCGACCACCGCGTACAGGAGCCCCGTCGCGAGACCGATGGCCGAGACCACGTGCAGGCGGTCGAGGTGGGGCATGCCGCCGGCCTCGTACGCGAGGGCCGCGAACAGACCGGCGTGCAGCAGGAGTGCCGCGTACAGGTAGACGCGGCGCCAGCGCGTGTGGCGGTTCTCGCTCGGCGCCAGGAAGTCGTGCGCGTGCGCGACGAGGACCACGACGTACGCGGTCGGCAGGACGACGGAGAGGAGCTGGATCACGGAAGTCGCGAGCCGCGCGGTGCGAGGAGGCCCGCCAGCCGTTCGGCCGCGCTCCCCGCGTGTTCCAGGACATCGTCGACCGACACGCCATGAGTGTAGCTGCCGACCAGGGCCACCCGCGGCAGGGCCTGCGCGAGCGCGTGCTCGAGGCCGGCGACGCGCTCCGCGTGCCCCGGCGCGTAGACGGGGATGCCCCCGAGGCCCGCGCGCCAGTCGACCACGTGGCTGCGAGCGACGTCGAGTGCGTCGGGGCCGAGGCCGAGTGCGCCGGCCAGTTCGCGCTGGGCGCGCGCGGTGCTGGCCGCCGCGTCCTCCGTCGCCACGTTGCCGGCGAGGCGCAGGAAACATGCCGCGAGCGCGCCGCCCTGTGGCGCGCGCCCCGCGAAGACGTTCGCCGGAGCGAGCACGCCGAGCAGCGACGTGCCGCACTCGCGCTCCTCCTCGGGCGGCACGAGGAAGCCGAAGCCGGCGAGCCACGGCTCGGGCCGGCGCGCGAGGCACAGGTGCACGACGCGCACGCCGTTGGCGCGCGTCGCGGCCATGTGGGCGCGCGCGCTCTCGAACTCGTCGTCGGGCAGCGCGAGCGTGGCGAGCAGCGCCATCGTCGCGTGCACGGGCGTCGCGAGCACCAGGCCGCGCGCAGTGAGCACGCGCCCGTTCGCGAGCGCCACGGCGCAGCGCTCGCCCTCCTGGCGCAGCGCGACCACACGCGCGCCGGTCTCGACGCGTTCGCCGAGGAAGCGCGTCATGGCGGCCGGCAGTTCGCCGAGTCCGTCGACGAACGACAGCAGCGTGTCGCGCGGCTCCTGCGCCCGGCCGCGCGCGCGGCGCGCGGCACCGAGCGCGCCCAGGATCGAACCGTGTTCGACGAGACCGTTCCACAGGCGCGGGAAGGCGCTGCGCGCGCCCAGCTCGGCCGCGTCGCCCGCGTACACGCCGCGCACGAAGGCGCCGGCGACGCGCTCGGCGGTCTCGCTCCCGAAGCGCTCGCTGACGAGTTCGTGGAAGGTCGGCTCGCCCTGCGGCGGGGCGGCGAACGGGCGCTTGCGCTCGCCCAGCACGTGCAGCTTCGTGCGCCACGAGACGAGCCGCGTCGTCACGAGGCCGAGCGGTGAGCGCGGCAGCGCGACGAGGCGCCCGCGCCACAGGATGTGGCGCTCGCGCGCGGCCGCCTGGCTGCGCACCACGCGCGGTCCGAGGCCGAGCCGTTCGACCGCGGCCGCGAACGCGCGCGCGCCGATCGGGACCGAGTGCGGGCCGGACTCGACCAGCCAGCGGCCGCCGGGCGCTTCGAGCCACTGCGAGCCGACGACGCCGCCGGTGCGCGGCCCCGCTTCGAGCAGGCGCACCGCGAGTCCCGCGCGCACGAGCCGCTCGGCCGCCGCGAGTCCCGCCAGCCCACCGCCGACGACGATCGCGTCGAGCCCTCCGTCTCCCGTGCCCATTCCCTCCATCGTGCGCCGCCGCGCGCCCGGTTCCAGCGTTCGAGCCCCTCTCCTTCCGCCGCGGGCGCGCGCCGTCCCCGTCCCGACCCTGCACCGGCCGCGCGGGTCACAGCCCGGAGGCGGTGCGCCCCGGCGCGCCGCGAGCCGATGACGAATCGGCAGGGGTCCGGCTCGACCGCGGCCGACGCCCGCTTCCACGTCCACGCCCGAGTTCCCTGTGCAGCCCCCGCCGCTACCGTCCCCTGACGCCGCACCTCGCGCGGCGCCGGCCGCCGCGCTCCGACACGAGGCTCCCGGTGCCGGCGGTCCTGGCGCCCTCCCTGCGATCGCGACCGTGCGCACGCGCAACTTCCGGCGCGGCCTGTGGCGCGGCGTGCTGCTCGCCACGTGGATCACGATGCTGCTCGTGGGCGTGCTGACGACGCTCGGCGTGCCGGTGCTGCTCGCGCCGCCGATGCTGCTCGGCGCGATGGTGGTGGTGATCTCGTTCCTCGCGGGCGACGACGTCATCCGCCTCACCGCGGCCGGCTTCGAGCGCGAGTGGACGCCGCTCGCGCGCCGCTTCGCGCGAGTGCGCACCCAGACCTGGAGCATCCCGTTCGAGGCCGTGCGTTCGTACAAGCAGGACCGCGAGCTGTCGCGCTCGCTGCAGAGCTACGCCTACCTCGAGATCGACCTCGACCGCGACCCGGGGCGCCTGATCGCGACCGACCGGCACGACAAGCCCGGCTTCGCCGCCTTCGAGGCCGCCTTCCTCGCGCGCATCGGCGCCGCGCCGCGAACGGTGCCGACTCCTGCCGCCGCGCCCACACACGCGGCCCCGGTACCGACCGACGCACGCGTCGCAGCGCCGGTCGCAGCGCCGGCCAACGCACAGGCCAACGCACAGGCGAGCCCACCGGCCGCGCGCTCCGGACCCGCCTCCAGCGCGACCCCCGTCGCCGTTGCGACGACCGCGACCCCGAACGACGCGGCCTTCGCCGCCTCGACCGTGGCCGCACCGGACGCGCCGTCGGCTGCGACGGTCCGGCGGCGCCGCTCCTTCTACGCCACGCCGGCCGCGATCGTGGTCGCGATCCTGCTCGCGGCCCTCGCCCTGGTGCTCGTCGCGTTCGCGCTCACGGGCCACCTGAGCTTCGGCGCGCTCGTGCGCCTCGTGCTCTTCATCGTGCCCGGCACCGCCTACGTCGTCTGGCGCGTCGCCAAGGCGCGCGCGCCGCAGCCCTGACGGCAGCACACGCCGCGTCGGACGGTCAGCGGCGCGGCAGGCGCAGCACGAGGTCCCTCGCTTCGAAGCTCGGCAGCGTGCCGACGAAGTGCACGGCGAGGTCGTCGTCGCTCGTGTAGATCTCGAAGTGGCCGCCGAAGGGCGCCGTTGCGTCGAGTGTGTCCGCGTCGACGTCCGGCGCGGCGACGACGCGCAGGGCGTGGCGCAGGGCGGCGAGGCGCACCTGGCGCAGCAGCTCGTCCCGCTGTGCCTGGCGCGCATAGGTGACGACGGGGGCGAGCATGTCGCCGGGCGGCAGCTCGTTCGACAGCCGGTCGAGGAGCGTGAAGCCGCCCAGCGCATCGCCCAGCACGTCGCCGAGCGCGGCGGCCATCAGGCGCTGCGCCGCGTCCTCGAACTCGGCGAGGTCGCGCTCGGAACGCGGCAGCGCGGCGTCGACCGGCTCGCCGTCGGCGCGCGCGCGCAGGCCGCGCGCCAGGCTCGCGAAGACGCTCGCGAACTCGCCGTTCAGTGCGCCGAGCAGCGGACTGCGACGCGCGAGTTCGGACTCGAGATAGGCCGCGAGCGCCGCGCGCCCGGCCTCGTCGAGTTGCCAGAGCAGGCCCGGCACGCTCTCGAACGGCGTCGTGTCGCCGCGACCGAGTGTGTGCAGCGCCATGGCGTGGTCGTGCACGTCGCCGCCGCTCGCGAGGGCGCGCGCGAGTTCGTTGCGCGCCGCGAGGCGCTCGAGGGCCGCCGCGGCGAAGCCCTCGGCGATGGCCGCGCCGGCGTCCGCGTCGAAGTCAGCGCCGAGCCGCGCGAGGTTCGGCGGACTGCCGATCGCCGCCGGCAGGCAGGCGTCGTCCGGGTTCGCGCGCGCCCAGCGCACGAGCGCCGCCGCGAGGTCCTCGTCGGCGCCGGCCGCCGTGCTCGCGCGCCCCAGTTCGCGCGCGAGCTCCTGCAGCGGCGCGCCCGTCTCGCCGGTCGCAGGCGCGAACTCCTGGAACTGCGCAGCGCGCCGTTCGAGCCGCGCCGCCGCGGCCGCGTCGCGCTCGCGCGCGGCGCCGGCGTCCCGGACCACGAACGCTCCGAGGGCGACGGCCGTCCCCAGTCCGAGTGCGAGCACCAGCGCGAGCGTGCGGTTCATGGTTCCTCGGGCGCGCTCGGCGCCGTCAGGCGCGCGGCACGCCCTGCGGCTCCGCGGCCAGGAAGGCCAGGATCTCGGGCAGCCACGCGCGCGCGTCGGCCTCGCCCAGTTCGATCAGCCGACCGACGTAGTCGTGCTGGAACATGATCATCGACAGGAAGTCGTTCGAGCGCGTCTCGAGGGTGCCCGTGCCGCGCGTCATGAAGCGCAGCGCCTTCGGCAGGCGCGCCTCGTAGTCGTTCGCGAGGCGCCCGAGGTCCTGCGACGGGCGGAAGACCTGCAGCTCGATCGGGCGCAGTGGGCCGCGCTGTTCCTCGGGCAGGCGCGCGACGAGGCCGTTCAGCGTCGCGAGGTTGAGCGCGTCGCCGTCGAACTGGTCGAGGAAGACCGCGTTCATGAGCGAACTGCCGATCTGCGACGGCGGCGGGTACGGCGCGTCGGGCCCCGCGGTCGCGAAGACGGGGTTCGAGGTGCGCGTCGAGATGGCGAGGATGCGTTCGGCGCCGAGGTGCACCGCCGGCGAGAGCGGCGCCGTGAGGCGGATGCCGCCGTCGCCGTACCAGCCGTCGTCGAGGCGGATGGCCGGGAAGAACAGCGGCAGGGCCGACGAGGCCATGACGTGTTCGACGTTCAGCTCGACCTGGCGGCTGCGGCGGTTCGGGCGCTCCCAGTCGACGACCGAGCGCCCCTGGCAGAACGTGACGGTGCCGCCCGACGTGTAGGACGAGGCGGTCAGGGCCAGGGCGTCGAGTTCACCCGCCGCGATCTTCTCGCCGATGCCCGGCAGGCGACCGTCCTGCGTGTCGAGGGCGCCCATCAGGAAGCGGCGCAGCGGGCCCGTGTCGATCAGCGAGCGCGCGCCGCGGCCGCGGTAGCGACCGCCGGTGGCCAGGCGCAGGCCCCACTCGACGGCGAGGCGCGTCATGCTCGTCGCGCTCGCGTCCATGACGTCCTCGGCGCGCAGGCCGCGCCAGAGCGCCGCGAGGTCGCCACACAGGTGCCCGAAGGTGCCGCGCCGCGCACCGAGGAAGGCGGCGTTGATCGCGCCCGCCGAGACGCCCGTGACGATCTGGGGCCGGAAGTCGGGGACGGCCTCGGCGATCGCGCTCAGGAAGCCGACCTGGTAGGCCGCGCGCGCTCCGCCACCGCTCATCACGATCGCGAGGTCGCCGCGCGGAGCGGCGCGGTGGGCGTCGGCGGGGCGAGTGGTGGCCTGCATCGGGTCGCATGGTAGCCCGAGCCTCCGCGGGTGAGCCCGCGAGTCCCAGCCCGGTGTGTGGCCGCGGCGCGTGCTCGCGCCCCCGCGAACCGGCGAGCTACCCTCGCCCCCGACCGGCAGGGGGGAGCGCGCGGCGCGTGGGGCGCGGCGCGTCGGGCACGCGCCGGCGATCCACATGCGTTTCCTCGGCTACACCCTGACGGCGCTGCTGCTCGGGGGCGGCGGTTGGCTCGGCTTCCGATCGGTCAAGCACGAGATCGCGGCCTCGACCTACCGCCAGCGCCTCGCCGACGTGGCCGCGCAGTACGAGTCCCTGCGCGCGGACTTCAACGCCGCCGTGCGGCGCACGACGGTGACCGAGCTGCTCGTCGAGGGCGGCGCGCTCTCGATCGCGATCCGCGCCGCCGACGGGACGCGCACCGTGGTCGCGACCGACCTCGACCCGCGCGACGAGATCTACGTCGACTACGTCGTGCTCGACGGGCGGCTCCTGATCCGGCGTGTGTTCGACGCCTGGACGGCGCCGAAGGACGCGGTCGTGCTCGACCCGGAGCTGGTCGACATCGACTGGGACGACCCGCGCGCCGACCACGGCAAGGCCATCTACCGCGCGCTCGGACCCGGGCGTTGGGTCGTGAGCGTGACCGGCGCCGGCGCCCTGGGCCTCGTGCGCCTGGGCGACGTCGGCGCGACCGACCCGAGCGACCTCGTGCGCGCGCCGGAGCTGGCCGACTTCTCGGAGGTCGTGTCGAGCACCGACAGCGAACTCGAGGGCGTCGGCGTGGGCGACGCCTGGCGCTGGATGCTCGAGTGAGCGCGCCCGGCGCCGGCGCCGTTCACGCCCCGCCGGTGCGCGCGATCAGGAGGTAGGCGAGGTAGGCGCCGAAGCCCAGCAGCAGGCAGGCGCCCTCGGCGCGCGAGATCATGTTGCCCGTCTTCATCATCGGGACGAGCACCACCATCGAGAGCAGCATCACCGGCACGTCCACGCGCAGCATCTCCGGCGAGACGGTCTGCGGCGCGACCATGGCCGCCACGCCCGTGATCCCGAGCGCGTTGAAGATGTTCGAGCCGATGACGTTGCCGACCGCGATGTCCGGGTTGCCGCGGCGCGCGGCGACGATCGACGTCACGAGCTCCGGCAGCGACGTGCCGGCCGAGACGATGGTGAGGCCGATCACGTCCTGGGGCACGCCGAACGACGACGCGATCTCGATGGCCGAGCCGACGAAGCCCTTGGCGCCGAGGACCAGGAGTCCGAGGCCCACGACCACGAGCAGCACGTGCACGTAGGTCGCGTCGTACCACACGTGCACCTTCTTCGGCGGCTCCTCGAGCGAGAGCGTCGAGCGCACCTCGTGTTCGGCCAGGTCCTGTTGGCTCGCGGTCGCGGCCCGATCGGCGCGGTAGGCCGTGACGAGGTAGACCACGAGGCCGAGGAACATGAGCGCGCCGAGCCAACGCGGGATGACGCCGTCCAACCCGAACGGCACGAGCAGGAGCGCCGAGCCGAAGAACGCGATGCCCAGGTCGCGGCGCACGGCGGAGAGCCCGACGCGGATCGGCTTCACGACCGCCGTGAGCGCCAGGATCACCGCCACGTTGAAGATGTTCGATCCCACCACGTTGCCGATGGCCACGTCGCTCGATCCCTCGAGCGTCGCGAAGACGCTGGCGGACAGTTCCGGCGACGACGTGCCGAATCCGACGATCGTGAGGCCCACGAAGAGGGCCGACACGCCGGCGCGCAGGGCGACGATCGAGGCGCTGCGCACGAGGACCTCGGCGCCCAGGGTGACGATGCCCAGGGAGACGAGCAGGATCAGGACGTTCATGGCGGGAGGGGGCGGGCGGGGCCGGAGGAGCGTGCCGGCTGGAGGGGGAGTGCGGACGGACGTCAGGCGCGCGAGCCGCGCACGACGTCGAGCGCGACCGACACGTTCTCGACCGGGGTGCGCGGAATCAAGCCGCTGCCGACGTTGAAGACGTGGCCCGGGTGGCCGGCGAACTCGGCCAGCACGCGGCGCGTCTCGCGCTCGACCGCGGCGCGGTCGGCGAGCAGCACGAGCGGGTCGAGGTTGCCCTGCAGCGCGACGTGGGCGCCCACGCGCCGGCGCGCCGCGCGCGGTTCGACGCGCCAGTCGATCGAGAGGGCCTGCGCGCCGGTGGTCAGCAGCTCGTCGACGAGGTGCCCGCCGCCGTTGACGTAGACGATCACAGGTGCGCCCGTGGCCATCGCGCCCTGCACGAGGCGCACGAGGTGCGGCAGCACGGCGCGCCGGTAGGTGAAGGCGTCGAGGGCGCCGCCCCACGAGTCGAAGATCTGGAGCGCGTCGGCGCCGCTCGCGACCTGCATGGCGAGGTAGCCGATCGAGACGTCGACGATGCGCGCGAGCAGCGCCTCGAACACCACCGGTTCCGCGTACAGGAGGCGCTTCGTCTCGGCGAAGTCGCGCGTGCTGCGGCCCTCGATCGCGTAGCTCGCGACCGTGAAGGGCGCGCCGCAGAAGCCGACGATGGCGCGCTCGGTGCCGAGCTCGGCGCGCACGAGGCGCAGGCACGACGCGAGGCTCGCGGTCGCGACGTGGGCGTCGAAGGGCTGCAGGCGCTCGACGTCGGCGCGCGTGCGCACCGGCGGCGTCACGACCGGGCCCGTGCCCTCGACGAAGTCGACCGAGAGGCCCATCGCTGCCAGCGGCACGAGGATGTCGCTGAAGACCACCGCCGCGTCCATGCCGAAGCGGCGGATCGGCTGCAGCGTGATCTCGGCCGCGCGCGCCGGATCGGCCAGTGTGTCCATGAAGCTCTGGCCCGAGCGCAGCGCGCGGTACTCGGGCAGGTAGCGCCCGGCCTGGCGCATGAACCACGCCGGCGCGCGGTCGGTCGGGCGGCACGCGAGGGCGTCGAGGAAGCGTTGGCGGCAGGTGGTCATGGTCGCTGTGTGCTCTGGCTCAGACGAGCACGAGCATCGCGGACAGTTGGAACAGGTTGAAGGCGCTGTGCGCGACCATGCACGCGACCAGGCTGCCGGTGCGCTCGTAGAGCCAGCACAACACGGCGCCGACCCACAGGATCGCGAGGGCGCCGGCCAGGTCGTAGGGGTGTGCGATCGCGAAGACGGCCGAACTGGCCGCGGCCGCCGGCACGAACGACAGGCGCGCGCGCAGGGCGGCGAAGAGCACGCCGCGGAAGGCCAGCTCCTCGAAGATCGGCGCGAAGACGCCCGCTTCGAGAGCCAGGAGGCGCCACTGCTCGAAGCCGCCGCCCAGGACGAGGTCGACGTACGGGTTGCTCCAGTGCGAGGCCTCGTCCGCGAGCAGCGTCGCGGGCACGAGCATCCCGACGCCGATCAGCGGCAGCACGGCGAGGCCGGCCGCGAAGGCGCGCGGCGCCTCGAGCAGCGAGCCCGAGAGGCCGAGGCGCTCCGCCGCCGCGCCCACGTCGCCGCCGCGCCGCCAGCCCGCCGCCCACAGGGCCGCGAGGGCGATGGGCGTGCTCGACACCAGCACCTGCACGCCGGTCACGCCGCCCGCGCCGACCGCGACGAGCAGCGACCCGACGACCGCGAAACCGAGCTGGCCACCGACGAAGGCGAGCCAGCCCGCGCCGAGGTCGAGGCGCGCGCCGAGCGGCGCGCGCGGCACGAGCAGGCGCTGCGTGAACAGCAGGAGCGCCAGGCCGACGAGCATCGGCAGCGCCGCCAGCGCGGCGAGCGCGAAGACCGGCGCGGCGCGACCGAGGGCCTCGCTGACGGGCCACTCGTCGGCGGGCGGCAGGTCGCCCGTGCGCTCGAGCAGGACCAACTCCGGCAGGCCACGCAGGGAGGCCGGCACGTCGGCGGCCCCGAGCTGTGCCTCCGGCTCGCGCGAGCGTTCGATCAGGCGCCAGGTCGCCTCGGCGAGCGCGGGGTCGAGGGCCAGCAGCGCCGCGGCGTCCACCCGGCGCGGCGCGTCCGCGGCGTCGCTCGACGGCGCGGCTCCGGACGCGCGTGCGTCGGTTCGCGCTCCGTCGTCGGCCGGCCCACTCGCCGGTCCAGCG
>Ga0172367_10006282_pt1 | contig 14029 bp, 14 predicted proteins | sample Lak10m_FD_114542 | JGI IMG/M metagenome (GOLD analysis project Ga0172367, IMG submission 114542) | Freshwater microbial communities from Kabuno Bay, South-Kivu, Congo - kab_022012_10m | ecosystem: Environmental > Aquatic > Freshwater > Lake | place: Democratic Republic of the Congo: South-Kivu... | reverse complement strand
GAAAAATAATAGAATCATAAAATTTTCGTAATCATAATCTTACTCTTAATCTTTAGTGAAGAACTGATTATGAGCTCGCCTCGCTGAAGCTTCGGCGAAGCGGGTATGAGTAAGAATAAAGAAAGAGTATGAGTAAAAATAATATATATATCGAAACTTACGGCTGCCAAATGAATTTTGCCGATAGCGAATTGGTAATGGGCATTTTGAAAAATCAAGGATATGAACTGTCAAAAGAAATTGATGATGCAAATGTAATTCTTCTTAACACATGCAGTATTCGCGATAATGCAGAACAGAAAATTTATGCCCGGCTTGAACATCTGCGCGGCAACAAAAGAAGAAAACCCGGAACCGTAGTGGGTATTTTAGGCTGCATGGCAGAACGACTTCGAAAAAATCTGATTGAAGAAAAAAAAATTGTTGATCTTGTTGTTGGCCCTGATGAATACAGACGTTTGCCGGAATTTATAGATTCAGCTTTTGGCGGAGAAAAAGGAATAGGAGTTAAACTTTCCCGCACAGAAACTTACGATGATATAATTCCACATCGTGAAGACGGATTGAATGCATGGATTTCCGTTATGCGCGGCTGCGATAAGTTTTGCACATTCTGCGTTGTTCCGTTCACCCGGGGACTAGAGCGTAGCAGATCTTTAGAATCGATTATTTCAGAAATAAAACAACTTTCAGAAAGAGGATTTCGCGAAATAACTCTGCTGGGGCAAAATGTAAATTCTTATACTGATAACTCTAACGATTTTGCCGATTTACTGGCAGCGTCTGCAAAAGTAGATGATTCAATCCGTATTCGATTTACAACTTCACATCCGCAAGATTTATCGGACAAACTTCTTTACACAATTGCCGGACATCAAAATATTTGCAACTATATTCATTTGCCTGTTCAATCCGGCTCTAATAGAATTCTTGATCTTATGAACAGAACTTATACAATTGAACATTATCTTCACTTAATTGAAAAAGCTCGTACAATAATCCCGGGTGTAAGTTTTTCAACTGATATTATTGCCGGTTTTCCGGGAGAAACAATTGAAGATCATTTGATGACGCTTGATGTAATACAACAAGTCCGCTACGATGGAGCGTTTATGTTTAAGTATTCTCCACGTGAGGGTACAAAAGCTTACGATATGATTGATGATGTTGCAGAAGAAGTAAAAGCCAAACGTCTTAATGATATTATTGATCTTCAGCATAAAATTTCTTTCGAAATAAATCAGACTGAAATTGGAACGGAAAAAATTATCCTTGTTGAAGGCAGCAGTAAAAAATCTGATGATTTTCTAGCGGGTAGAACTGATACAAATAAAATAACAGTGTTCCCGAAAAATGATGAAATTGCCGTTGGTGATTACGTTAAAGTGCGAATAAATCGTGCAACATCTGCAACTTTGTTTGCAGACGTAGTTGAAAAGGCAACTTCCGCTAATTGCTATCATGATCAGAATCTTGATCGTACTCTTAATCTTTAAGTGAAAAACTGATTATGAGCTCGCCTCGCTGAAGCTTCGGCGAAGCGGGTATGAGTAAGATTAAGAGAATAATAATATTTTCATAATCGTAATCATAATCTTACTCTTAATCTTTTAGTGGAGAGCATGATCAAGAAATAAGATAAATGACTTCAAATTTTTTTAACGGCATTTATGAAAAAGGTATTAACCATATTGCTCATTGCGACTTCACCTTTATTTTCACAGGAAGTTGATATCGTACCGGCACTTCAGCAAATTGAAAATGGAAATATTAAATCCGCAGAAACAATCATGCGTGAATTAAAAACAAAAAATGCCAACGATCCTTCGGTTATTTTTCTTGATGCAGTTCTAACAAAAGACGGTGAAGAAGCTCTTGAAAAATATTCTACTATATTAGAAAAATATCCCGACAGCAAATATGCAGATGCAGTTATTTACCGCATTTTTTCTTATTACTATTCCCTCGGATATTATAGAAAGGCAGAAACATATTTAGACAGACTAAAAAAAGATTTTCCGGAGTCCCCTTATATTAAAACAGCCGATAGAAAAATTCCCGATATCGAGGAACAACCACCTCAACCAATTGTAACCGCTTCAAAACCTGTTCAACCAGAGAAAACAGAAATCAAAACGTATAACTTCACAATTCAAGCCGGTGCATTCTTAAATGTTGATAACGCAAAAAAATTGTGCGACCGATTAAATAAAGAAAATTATTTTACTGAGATTACTACAAAGGAAATAGGTGGAAGTATTCTAAATGTAGTTAATGTTGGCCGATTTACAACAGAAGAAGAATCAAAATCTGTGCTTAGTCTCCTTGAAAAAAGATTTAACCTCAAAGGAAGAACCGTTCCTATTAACAAGTAGATCATTATTAACCAATCGAGACAAGACAAAATCATTTAAGTTGTTCTAAAAACACTTATTTTAAAAAGCGCAATTATTCTTACTATATAATAGATAATGAAAGTAGAAGAGTTTCAGAAAAAATTCGGTATCATTGGTAGATCGCAGGAGATTCGCGATCTTGTTGATATTACTATGCAGGTTGCCCAATCTGACATCTCAATTCTAATAACCGGCGAAAGTGGTGTCGGAAAAGAAATTTTTGCCCGTGCAGTTCATGGCTACAGTAACCGCTCCGGTAAAGAATTAGTTAGTGTAAATTGCGGGGCAATTCCTGAAGGAATTTTGGAAAGCGAATTGTTCGGTCACAAAAAGGGTTCATTTACAGGAGCCACCGATGACCGTAAGGGATATTTTGAAATAGCTGATGAAGGCACACTTTTTCTTGATGAGATTGCAGAAATGCCTTTAACAACCCAAGTAAAATTATTACGCGTTCTTGAAACAAAAGAATTTATGCGCATTGGAAGTGAAACAGTTACAAAAGTTGATGTTAGAATAATAACTGCAACAAATAAAGATCTTCAGCATGAAGTTGATATAAAGAAATTCCGTAATGATCTTTACTTTAGATTAAAAGCTGTTACATTAAATATCCCTCCACTAAGAAGCAGGCGTGGAGATATTTTGGAATTAGTCGGTCATTTTCTAAAAAATTATTCCTATAATAATAAAAGAACCGAGCTTAGAATGACTAAGGAAGCTGAGCAACTTCTTATCAACTATAACTGGCCCGGTAACATCCGCGAACTTAAAAATGTTATTGAAACGGCAATTGCTCTTAATAGAAACGGTATTTTAGATATAGAAAATTTTACTCCTTTACTGAATGAAACGCGATCCGAAGATGATTTCAGAAATTTACCCGTTTATGTTAATCGTTCCGCAGAATCGCTTGATAGGGAAATGGTTTACCGGGCTTTAATTGAAATTAAAAAAGATTTGATGGATTTAAAACAGATAGCAGCAAAAAATCAAAATGAAGAGACTAGTGCGCCAATCAGTATTAATCCGAACGAAATAGTTGCGCTCGATGCAATAGAGAAACAAGCGATAATAAATGCTGTAAATTTCACAAAACACAATAAAAGAAAAGCGGCAAAACTGCTTGGTATAAGCGAACGTACTTTGTATAGAAAACTTAAAGATTATGGCCTCGATTAAATTTTTGCGTTACATTTTTTTATTTTCAGTAGGAACTTTTCTGTTCGGAATAACTGCATGTAGTTATTCTTTTTCGGGTGCTTCTGTTCCTTCACATTTAAAAACAATTTCCATCCCGATTTTTTCCGACAAAAGCGGATCCGGAGAGTTCGACTTAAATCAAAAATTAACAAAGCAACTGATTCAAAAATTTAATGATGATAATACCTTACTTGTAAGTGATCGGTTGAATTCAAATGCTTTGTTAGAAGGAACTGTTACGGGTCTTAGTGATGCACCTGCTGTTGTCTCCGGCGGAGAAAAAGTTACATCAAGAAGAATTACAATCAGCGTTCGTGTTGTTTATAAAGATTTAGTTAAAAAGCAGCAAATCTTCGATAGAAATTTTTCTAATTACAGCGATTACATAGTAGGCGGCGATATTACATCGGTACGCAGGCAAGCAATAGATGCTGCTATTAATAAAATCTCTGAAGATATTTTGCTCGGAGTAGTTTCAAATTGGTAATTAATTACAGGTTGGTAAATGATATTTGATGAAATAATTCTTTTCGCTTACATCTTCTCTCTATGTATAATATTGATTTTTGGAAGTCATGGATTCGTAATGATTTTCTATCATCATAAATACAGAAAGAACATTCCTCAACCAAAAGAAACTCACGATGAAGACTTAGTTACAATTCAATTACCGATGTACAACGAAATGTATGTGGCAGAAAGATTAATAAACGCCATTTGTGAAATAGACTATCCAAAGGAAAAATTAGAAATACAAGTTCTGGATGATTCCACCGATGAGACTGTTGATCTTGTTGCAAAAGCAGTTAAAGAAAAACAAGCTGAAGGTTTTGATATTCAGCATGTACGCAGAGCTAATCGTCTTGGTTTCAAAGCCGGTGCACTTAAAGAAGGCTTGAAATCAGCCAAAGGAAAATATGTTGCCATCTTCGATGCGGATTTTATTCCTAAGATTGATTTTTTACGGAAGACTTTAAAATATTTTACAAATGATAAAATCGGATTAGTGCAGACTAGATGGGAACATCTTAACGAAAACTATTCGATTCTAACTAAGATACAGGCGCTGGCTCTCGACGGACATTTTGTAATTGAACAGACCGTCCGCAACAAAGCGGGATTTTTTATTCAGTTCAACGGAACGGGCGGTGTCTGGCTTAAAGAGTGTATTGAAGATGCAGGCAATTGGCATGCAGATACTTTAACTGAAGATTTAGATCTCAGTTACCGTGCTCAATTAAAAGGCTGGAAATTTATTTATCTCCGGGATTTTACAACTCCCGCAGAACTCCCTGTAGAGATGAATGCACTTAAGGCTCAACAATTCCGCTGGACCAAAGGCGCAATTGAAACAGGAATGAAGTTACTCCCGATGGTTTGGAAAGGGAAAATTCCTCTTCGTGTAAAACTGCAGGCAACATTTAATCTAACCAACAATTTAGTTTTTCCATTTACTCTACTTGCCGGAATTCTAAATGTTCCTCTAATTTTTATTAAGAATGCGGGACCATATTGGAACTTCTTCAACTTCATGGCAATTTTTGTAACCGCATTCATAAGCACATTTTTGTTTTATCTCTTCTCACAAAAGGATGTTCACACTGATTGGCGAAAAAAGATTGCTCTCTTTCCTCTCTTCATGGCCGGAAGTATGGGTTTCGCTCTTAACAATACACGCGCTGTGATAGAAGGTCTGATGAGTAGAAAAAGTGAATTTGTCCGTACTCCAAAATTCAATGTTGAAAAGAAAACCAATCAATCAACAATAAAAAACAAATATTTAGCTAAAACAAAAATTCAAGCGTCAACATATGTCGAGCTAATGCTTGCAGGTTATTGTTTAATTGGTGTTGGCGCTGCAATATATTTTATGGAAATTGCCGCATTGCCATTTCAGCTGATGTTTTTTATCGGATTCGCTACTGTTTCAATAATGTCGTTAAAACAAAGTCTCGCCAAGAAGGAGCAGTTAGTATAGTGAACGGAACCGGAAGAGATCTAACAACAGATAAAATAAAGTTGATCTTCGAATTCAATAACAGTTCATCTCTTTTTGCACGTGTTGCAGCTTCCGAAATAGAGAACGGAAATATTTTGGATGCAATCAAAATCCTAGAAGCCGGTTTGGAACAGCATTCATATTATCCTACTCCCTATTTACTTCTTGCAGTTGCAAATGCATATGCCGGAAAAGAAGAAGAAGCGAGAAACAATGCTGTAATGGGGAGTGAGCTTCTTGGTTCATCGGATACACTTGAATTCTATCTGAAAAAAATTACCGATATTATTACCGAAAGAAATTCATTGAGTGGTGCAAAACGTCCGGCATTTCTTACTGAAAAGAAAGAAGATAAAGTTGAAAAGATTGAAGACGAATTTGGAAATCTTGAAGACAAACTTGATATACTTGCAGAAAGATTAAGCAAAGCTAAAATTATCCCGAAAGGAATGGGCGAATCAATGCCTGAACTTTCTCAGCCTGAAGTAAAAATAAAACGGATTGTTTCCGATACAATGGCAGAAATTTTTCTTTCTCAAAAAAATTATCAGGAAGCGATTGTCATTTACGAAGAACTTCTGGAGCAGAAACCTGATAAAGCCGATTTTTATCTTCAAAAAATTACCGATTTAAAGTCTCTTCTTGAATAATTTACAACTTTTTTATTCCGCTAAAATGAAGCCGCAAAAAAAACTTCCAAGAAAATTTTACATGCGTGATGTCCATATCGTTGCAAAAGAACTGCTTGGTAAATTTTTAGTTAGAAGAGTTGGGCGTAAATATTTAAAAGGAAAAATTGTTGAAGTTGAAGCTTACGATGGTTCGGTAGATAAAGCAGCACATACATATGGAGGAAAGACAAAGCGGAATGAAATTATGTTTAACGAAGGCGGTTTTCTTTATGTTTATTTCACATACGGAATGCATTTCTGTTCTAACGTTGTTACCGGAAAAATAAATGAAGGCAAAGCTGTTTTACTCCGGGCCGTTGAACCTTTGAGCATGCTGGATATAATGGCGCTTAACCGTTTCGGCAAAAAGAATATTTCTACTCTGGAATTGAAAAATCTAACAAACGGACCAGCAAAGATTTGTGAGGCTTTCGGTATAATGCGTAGTGATAACGGAACAGATCTTTTAGGAAATGAAATATTTATACTCAATTCACAGAAACTAAGTGAGAATAAAATTGCTGCTTCTGTAAGAATCGGTATTAAAAAATCTGTAGATTTGCCGTGGAGGTATTATATCAAGAATAATTCTTTCTTATCGCGTAAATGAATCGGCCAAAAAATATTTTAATTGTCAGAACAGACCGCATAGGCGATGTTGTTTTATCACTTCCGTTGGCAGCCATCATTAAAAAACACTTTCCGGAATGTAAAGTAACCTTTCTATTACGCGAATACACAGTACCGCTCGCGCTTAATAATCCGGACATAGATGAAGTAATTACGCTCAGAGAAGTCAACGGAAATCCTTCCGTCATAGAAAACGTTCGGCTCTTAAAAAATAAATTTGATACTTGTGTCGTTGCCTACCCTACTTATCCCATTGCTCTAATTCTTTTTCTTTCAAATATTAAAACACGTGTTGGAACCGGTTACCGTTGGTATTCTTTTCTTTTTAATAAAAAAAATTTCGAGCATAGAAAGTTCGGCAAGTATCACGAACTTGAATATAATGTTCATTTACTCCGGCAGTTAGGGATTGATGAAAAAGTAACAGAAAAAAATGTTTCATATAAAATTACTCCATCTGTTCAAAGTGAAGACATTATTAAAGAAGATTTACGGAGTTTAGGAATAAATTTTATCAAGCCGATTATAATAGTGCACCCCGGAAGCGGCGGTAGCGCTGTAGATCTTCCAATTTCAAAAATGAAAGAGATTGTAAATATCCTTACTAAAGAAGATATTGAAATAGTAATCACTGGTTCAGATGAAGAAATGGAACTTTGTCAATCGTTGGTTGTAAATAAATCAATATTAAATCTAGCGGGAAAATATAACCTGAGTGAACTAATGGCTTTGATAAACCAAAGTGATATTATGATAGCAAATTCAACGGGACCAATACATATTGCTGCTGCGCTCGGAAAAAACGTTATCGGGTTCTATCCGAAATTTACCGCAGCATCTGCGAAACGATGGGGACCATTTACAAATAAAAAAAATATTTTTACACCAACTATTGATTGCACTGATTGCACAAAAGAACAATGTGAAAAATTAAATTGCATGGATAGTATAAATACGAAAGATGTAGTTTCGTCTGTTAAAAATATTCTCAATAAACTATCCATGGAGATATAATGAGCCGCGAGAGAAAGATTAAGATAAAGAGAGAGAAAAAAAATCTGTCAGTAAAAGTCATTCTCTTACTCTTTCTCTTTATCTTACTCACAACTGCTCAAGCTCAAACAAAATCTGCCCGCCCCGCTTTAGACGGATCGAAGCAGGAATTCCGAAAACTTGAGAACAAAGCTTTTAAAGTCGGCGAAAAATTAACCTATGAAGTGAATTATGGTTTTGTTACCGCGGGCATCGCGGAATATTCTATTCCTAAGATTGTTAAACTTGCAGGCCGTGATGTTTATAATGTTGTGTTTAATGTAAGTTCTGTTTCGGCATTCGATCCTTTCTATAAAGTGCGCGATCATTATGAAACTTATATTGATGTTGAAGGAATTTTTCCGTGGCGCTTCGAACAGCACATTCGTGAAGGTGGTTATTCACGCGACTTCTCCGCATTCTTCGACCAACGAAAAGGGAAAGCAAAAACTTCCGAAGGTTCTTACGATATTCCTATTTACGTTCATGATATTGTTTCTGCTTTTTATCTTGGAAGAACATTTGATTACTCTACGATGAAAGTCGGTGATAAAGTTCATTTAGAAAATTTTTATAAAGACAAAACTTATCCGCTCGATATTCTTTACAGAGGTAAAGAAACCATTTCCGTTAAAGCCGGAAAGTTTGACTGCATAATTTTAGAACCGCTTGTTCAAGAAGGCGGACTTTTTAAGAACGAAGGAAGTATTGTTATTTGGTTAACTAATGATGATCTAAAAATTCCGGTTAAAGTTAAAACAAAAGTTCTCATCGGTTCTATTGATGCAGAATTAAGCAGTTACTCCGGACTTGCCGGAGAATCGAAAGCGAAGAGAAAGTAAGACCTTAAAAATTAAACGCAAGCGGGGAGATATTTTTAGCAAGTATCTCCCCTTTTTTATAATTTGGAATCATCATGAACGAAGAATATCCAAATCAGCAATTACCGGAAGTAGAAAAGCACGAAGAGATAAAACCATTTTCGACAATGTCTCCTATCTCTGCAGCTTTTATTGCTTTGATTGGAATATTTCTGCTTTACCAATTCGGCGGGGCTATACTTACACTTATAATCTTCGGGTTAAATTTTGAGAAAGCTGACGTTAATGCAATGCGTCTGCTTACAATGGGCGGACAAATTCTTTTAATGCTTCTTCCTACTTTAATTCTTGCAAGATATGTTTACCGCGATAATATTTCTATAATTCTAAGAATGCGTGTCCCGTCATTCAAAGAGATTGGCGCATTTGCACTTGGATTAATTCTTCTAACTCCTCTGCTTCAGAACTTTCTTTATATACAAAATTTCTTGCTGCAAAAACTTGCGGCGTTCAGCCCGTTCGTAAAAAACATAATGAACTCACTTGATCAATTAGACGCATTAGTTGAAAAAACATACGGCAGCTTGCTTACTTCCCACTCTGTCTTTGAATCTTCTTTTATAATTTTTGTCGTTGCAGTCATTCCTGCTCTTTGCGAAGAAACTCTTTTCCGCGGATTTGTTCAAAAAAGTTTTGAACAAAGGTTAAAACCGTTCTGGAGTATATTTATCACAGCAATATTTTTTGGTCTTTATCACTTCAATCCTTATGGTTTGATTGCTTTAATTGCTCTTGGAATTTATTTCGGCTTTGCTGCTTATACAAGCAATTCTATTTATGTACCGATGACTCTTCACTTTCACAATAATTTTCTCGCTATCATAGCTTATATGATTTTAGGCAAAGAAGAATTAATAAATACAACCGCGACAAAAAATGATAATGTTTTTCCCCAGCTTGTCAGCTTAATAATTTTTTCCATCCTCTTCTTCTTATATATTACTTATGTAAAGATTAATTATCATAAATTGTTGCCCAAGCATTCGGAGGAATTATGATTTGTCCAAAATGTGAATGCGAATACGTTGACGGAATTAAAGTTTGTGCTGATTGCGGCATTGATCTTATCCCAGTTGGCGAGTTTGAAGGGAAATTAATCCATCCTAAAGATTGGGTTATTGTTTACACCGGTAATGATCTAATTGAAGCCGAAATGCTGAAAGCGAATTTAAACGGTGCTGAAATAGAATCTATAATTCTTTCGCAAAAAGACCGGAGCTATATATATTTAGGAGAAGTTTCCCCAATAAAATTGCTTGTTAAAAGAAAAGATTCCGATGAAGCTTTACAAATCATAAATGATATTTTCGAAAGCAAAGCCGATGACGAGGAATAGATGGCAAAAAAATTAGGTAATTTAACTACACGCGTTATTGTCGGTCTTATTGGAATTCCGCTTCTAATAGTTGTAAGTCTTGTTGGAAAAATTCCGTTTTTAATTCTCGTGCTTGCCATTGGTTTGGTTTCATATTTTGAATTTACCCGGATGATGCATAACAAACACAACCACACAAATAAACTGATCGGTTATTTTTCCGTTGCGGTAATAATTGTTAACGAGTACAAACCCATTATTGATTACCATATATTATTATTATTGATCATCGCTTTACTTTTACTTTTCGAATTATTCAGAAACAAAGATTCTGCTGTTGCAAATATTGGTTCAACACTATTGGGAATTTTTTATATCGGAATTCTATCAGCTGCAATAATTGACTTACGAGAGTTTTATAGTGACTCCGCTTTCACATATCCACAAGGCGGATATTTAATCATCTCAATTCTTGTATCAATCTGGATTTGTGATTCGGCTGCATATTTTATTGGATCTGCATTTGGTAAACATAAATTGTTTCCACGCGTTAGCCCGAATAAAAGCTGGGAAGGTGCTGTTGCCGGTTTTATTTTTGCTGTTGCCGGAATGATTGCCGCTCATGAATTTATTTTGGATTTCATAGAATTAAAAGATGTGATTGTTATTGGATTAATAGTTGGGCTATTTGGTCAGATTGGTGATTTAATAGAAAGTTTATTCAAGCGCGATTCTCACGTAAAAGATTCATCATCAATTATTCCCGGGCACGGCGGAATCCTCGATCGGTTTGATTCATTACTATTCACAGCACCTATTGTTTATCTTTACCTCACATTAATTCGCTAAAAAGGATTATTCCTTCTTGCTCATGCCCGCTTCGCCGAAGCTTCGGCGAGGCGAGCTCTTGATCTTACTCTTTCAATAAAGATTAAGATTATGAGCAAGAGTAAGAGAAAGATTTTTTATGAACAAAAATAAAATTTCCATTATCACACTCGGCTGTTCAAAAAACACGGTTGACTCCGAACGATTGATGAGCCAACTGAGACTAAACAAATTCGATTTAACCGATGATCCTAATCAAGCCGATTCAGTTATAATAAATACATGCGGATTTATAGATGCGGCTAAAGAAGAATCCGTCAACACTATTCTGTCTGCAATTGAGCTGAAGAAAAAAGGAAAATTAAAAAAAGTCGTTGTTGCAGGATGCCTTTCCGAACGCTATATGAAAGATCTGAGAAAAGAAATTCCTGAAGTTGATTCGTTCTTCGGTACCGAGGCATACGAAGGAATTATGCAAGAGTTCGGAGGCGATTTAAAATATGAACTTCTCGGCGAAAGAATAATTACAACTCCAAAACATTTTGCTTATCTGAAAATTTCTGAGGGTTGCGATAATCCATGTTCATTCTGCGCAATACCATTAATGCGCGGACTTCATAAAACAAAACCGATGGATCAACCTCTTGCTGAAGCTGAGTCACTTGCCGATCAAGGTGTGAAAGAATTAATACTCATCGGTCAGGATACAACTGATTACGGAATTGATCTATATGGAAAAAGAAATCTTGCAGAGCTGATGAATAAACTTTCACATATCGATGGTATTGAGTGGATTCGTTTACTTTATGTTTATCCGTCTCACTTTCCGGATGATCTAATGAATGAGATGGCAAACAATCCGAAGATATGCAAATACATTGATATACCGCTTCAGCATATTTCCGATACAGTTCTAAAATCCATGAGGCGAGGAATAACGCAGCGCAGAACTAAAGAACTTCTCAATACTCTTAAAGAAAGAATTCCCGCTCTTTCACTGCGGACAACTTTCATAGTCGGCTATCCTAACGAAACTGAAATAGAATTCGGGGAACTTTGCAATTTTATCCGTGATATAAAGTTTGACCGTTTAGGTGTGTTCCCTTATTCGATCGAAGAAAATACTCCAAGTTTTATTCTTGGCGATCCGGTTCCTCAAGAAATCAAAGAAGAACGGAAAGCAATGTTGATGGAGATTCAAAAAGAAATTTCCGAAGATAAAAACCGATCATTAGTTGGAACGAAAATGAAAGTACTAATTGACTCACTGGATAATGATTATTATGTGGGACGCTCTGAGCGCGACGCACCTGAAGTTGACGGCGAAATCTTAATTGAGGCAAAAAACAATACACTAAAGATCGGCGAATTTTATAACATTGAAATTTACGATTGCAATGAGTATGATTTATTTGGTAATTTACCTGCAGCAGGCGGGTTTATTCGAGAATAAAGGAGTTAAGTAGGTGAAAAATATATTAATACTTCTCTTGTTTTTAGTTTCAATTATTTCTGCTCAAGTAGAATATTCTTCTAACTTGGGAAATGCAAAATCAATGAGTTTTTCTATAGATGTCGGCGGATTTAAAAGTTCTGTTCGAAATAAAACACGAATGGATTTCTTTGTTCAAGTTCCTTACACAAGCATTCAATTCGTTAAAAAGGATAACGGCTTTTATGCCAACTACAATATAACCTTGTCATTTACGGATGAAAGCAAAACCAATATTATATTCGAACGGAATTGGAAAGAAAAAGTAAAAACTTCCGATTTCGATCAAACATTATCCGGAGAAAATTATAATCTTAGTTATAAAACTTACGATCTTAATCCGGGAAAATATTTTGTCAAATGTATTGTAGAAGATTCCGATTCGAGAACCGCATCAACAAAAGAAATTCCTCTTGTAGTTAAACAAATATCAGATTCACTTGGCGTAAGTGATTTGATGCTGGTTTCAGAATTTGTAAAGGATTCAACGGGTGAAAAAATTATCCCAAATGTTACAGCATCCGTAACTAATAGAAGTAATTTAGTCCCTCTCTATTTTGAAATTTACTCCGATAAAACACGTGATATCAATATTGAATACTCGTTGGATGATCTTAAAAAGAATACTTCGTTAAAACAAATGGAACATATAACCGTAAATCCCGGAACGAATTTGATAAAACATACCGTTAACAATGTAAGTTTTTCTGTCGGTGAATATCTTCTTAATGCAGTAATAAAAGACAAAGATTGGAAAACTATTACTTCCGTTGAGAAGAAAATCTATTCCAAAATTCACGGAGTTCCATTAGCTATTACGGATCTTGATAAAGCGGTTGAACAAATGGTCTATATTGCTTCTCCAGAAGAATTGGATTATCTAAAGGAAGGAAAAAGTTACGATGAAAAGCTGGAACGTTTTTTAAATTTTTGGGATAAGAAAAAACCTAATTCTAAAACAATTGATAACCCAATTCTGTATGAATATTTCCGGCGTGTTGATTATTCAAATAAACATTTTAAGGGACTGGGTGAAGGATGGCGCTCCGATATGGGTATGATCTTTATTACGTTTGGTCCGCCAAGCAGTGTCGAAAGACATCCGCTGGATTCAAATACTAAGCCTTATGAGATTTGGGATTATTATGAATTGAACAGAAGTTTTGTTTTTTCCGATCAAACAGGATTTGGCGATTACCGGTTATTAGATCCCGACTACAGCAGATGGCCCGGGTATAGACCGTGATTATTAACGCAGAGTGCAGAGAGTAGAATATTTATTCTGCATTCTGCGCTCTACACTCTACACTAAAAAATGATTCTCACTGTAACATTAAATCCTTTATTGGAACGAAGATTATTTTTTGATTCCATTGAACTTGGAAAATCAAATCGCTCCCAAAAAGAATTTTTCACTTCCGGCGGGAAAGGAATTAACGTAAGCAGACAATTAAATTTCCTTGGTGAAAAAAATTCCGCATTAACTTTTCTCGGCGGGAACAATGGAAAGATTTTACGACACTGTCTCACAGAAGATAAAATTGATTTTACCGTTGTCTCTGCAAAATCCGAGACCCGTTCT
>Ga0172367_10006279_pt1 | contig 14033 bp, 12 predicted proteins | sample Lak10m_FD_114542 | JGI IMG/M metagenome (GOLD analysis project Ga0172367, IMG submission 114542) | Freshwater microbial communities from Kabuno Bay, South-Kivu, Congo - kab_022012_10m | ecosystem: Environmental > Aquatic > Freshwater > Lake | place: Democratic Republic of the Congo: South-Kivu... | reverse complement strand
GGTAAAGATTAACTCTTCCAATGCTTGTCTGCGATCCCTAGGAGCAGGCAAAGTCATTGGTTTAGACCCACCAGTTTTAATTATTATTTGAGCTGGACTGATACCCCAATCAATTTGTCCTTCCCAAAGGGGATGGGGGGGAGAATCAGGAAGGGTTTCTCCAATGTCATACAAGCAGCTTTTTTGACTGCTGGATCCCCCATTGAAGACTAAAATTTTCATGAGTTTAGTTTCCTTCCCGTGCCTGAAGTTCTGGTCTCAGATGACTTCGGTCTCCAATACGGTGTAAACAGGGTCCCCGTTCTCCCATTTCTACCACACTCAGGGCTGCAACTGGAACGTTTAAGCGATCGCGAAAACGACCGATGTCAATCCCCAATAAAGTGCAAACCATAATGCGAATGGTAGCTTTGTGGGACACGATTAATACATTTCCATGGGAGTGGGTTTGCTCAATTTCCTCTAAAACCTCAGAGCTACGTCTGGCAATATCAATTCCCTTTTCACCCCCAGTTGGGCTGTTCCACCCTGGGTCAGCCAACCATTTTACATAGTCGGTATGGAAATCTCGCCTCACTTCCGTAGGTGTTTTACCCTCCCATTGACCATAAAAAATTTCCTGGAGCCCCGGTCGTTGATGAATAGTAATGCCTAAAGCTTGACAGAGGGGGTGGGCAGTGGCCATTGCTCGTTGTAATGGGCTAGAATAAACAGCCACCCAATTAAAACTTCGGTAGGATTGGGCAAAGTCTTCAGCCATTTGTAAACCTGACCCAGTCAGTTCAATATCAAGGCGACCACAGTAGGTTCCAAATTGACTGGCAACGGTCTCGCCGTGCCTCAAAAAAAATAAGGTGAGGGCCATGGGCTATACCGCAATAAACGTGAACTTATACTATTATAAAACCATGGTAAGGGTTTGACATTATGTCCGGGTCAGTACAATTCCCCTTCTACATCCGTTTTTGATCCTTATTCTATTACCAATACTCTACTCATGACTCTGACGACTTTCCCAACCGATCTTCTCTCCTCCGAAGAACTTCATGCAATCCATGGCTATTGGCGGGCTTGCAACTACTTAGCCGTAGGAATGATTTATCTGCGAGCGAACCCCCTCTTGCGAGAGCCTTTGAAAGAAATTCATATTAAACGACGACTCTTGGGTCACTGGGGAGCATCACCTGCCTTAAGTTTTTCCTACGTCCACTTAAATCGTCTCATCAACAAATATGATTTGAATGCCATCTTTATGGCTGGTCCTGGTCATGGTGCCCCTGGTGTGATTGGTCCAGTTTATTTGGAAGGAACCTACTCTGAGGTATACCCGGATAAAAGTGAAGATATGGAAGGAATGGAAAAGCTATTCCGCTGGTTCTCCTTTCCCGGTGGTATTGGTAGTCATTGCACTCCTGAACTACCTGGTTCAATCCACGAGGGGGGAGAATTGGGTTATAGCCTTGCCCATGCCTTTGGGGCTGCCTATGACAATCCAGATTTATTGGTTACGTGTGTTGTGGGGGATGGAGAAGCGGAGACTGGTCCCTTAGCCACAGCTTGGCATTCTAATAAGTTTCTTAACCCCATTCGGGATGGAGCAGTATTGCCAATCTTAAGTCTGAATGGTTATAAAATCTCTAATCCTTCCATCTTGGCACGGATTTCATCTGAAGAGTTGGAGTCTTTATTACGGGGCTATGGTTATCACCCTTATTGGGTAGCGGGAGATGACCCGGAACTCATGCATCAAACCATGGCATCTACCCTAGAAAGGTGTATCCAAGAGATTCGTCATTATCAGGAAGAGGCACGCTCCACCGGGGTTGTCAGTCGTCCCCGTTGGCCAATGATTATTTTAAAGACTCCCAAAGGCTGGACTGGTCCTAAATCGGTAGATGGTCACAAAACGGAAGGGTTTTGGCGGTCCCACCAGGTACCCATGGGAGGGATGCAGGGGAATCCTCAGCACATGCAGGTACTAGAGGATTGGTTGAAAAGTTATCGCCCGGATGAATTATTTGATATCAACGGGACTCTACTACCTGAATTCAAAACCATCGCTCCACGGGGCGATCGCCGCATGAGCGGGAATCCCATCGCTAATGGGGGCATTGTCCGCAAAGAGTTACGGATGCCTGACTTCCGTGACTTTGCAGTCTCAGTTTCCAACCCTGGAACCGTGGAAGTAGAAAACACCCATATTCTTGGGGGCTTTTTACGAGAAGTAATGGGTAAAAACATGACAAACTTCCGTATGTTCGGTCCCGATGAAACTGCATCAAATCGCCTCCAGTCCGTTTATGAAGTGACCCAGAAAACTTGGCTGGGGGATTACTTACCAGAAGATGAAGATGGCAGCAACTTAGCAGTTGACGGGCGGGTGATGGAGATGTTAAGTGAACATACTTTACAGGGTTGGCTAGAAGGATATTTGCTATCTGGTCGCCATGGTTTCTTCCATACCTATGAAGCCTTTGCCCATGTGGTGGATTCCATGTTTAATCAACATGCTAAGTGGTTAGATATTTGCAAAAGGGATGTTCCATGGCGTGCCCCGGTTTCCTCCCTAAACATCCTATTATCTTCCCTAGTCTGGCGACAGGATCACAATGGCTTTAGCCATCAGGATCCAGGTTATATTGACCTAGTAGTGAACAAAAGTCCGGATGTGGTTCGGGTTTATTTCCCTCCAGATGCCAATTGCCTCCTTTCAGTAGCTGATCATTGTTTACGCAGTCGCGACTATGTCAACGTGATTGTGGCTGACAAACAGTTGCATTTGCAATATCTAACCATGGACGAAGCCATTGCTCACTGTACCAAGGGACTGGGGATTTGGAAATGGGCTAGTAATGATGATTGTGGGACGGAGCCCGATGAACCGGATGTGGTAATGGCTTGCTGTGGTGATATTCCCACAATGGAGTCCCTTGCCGCAACAGCACTATTGAGGGAAGAGTTTCCTACCCTGAAGGTACGGTTCATTAATGTAGTGGATCTGCTGACCTTAAATGATCAGCAAGAACACCCCCATGGATTATCCCATCGAGATTTTGATACCCTTTTTACGCCAGACAAACCCGTCATTTTTAATTTTCATGGCTACCCCTGGTTAATCCATAAATTAGTCTATCGCCGAAGTAATCAGGATCGCATTCATGTACGGGGGTATAAAGAAAAAGGAAATATCAATACTCCCCTGGACCTGGCAATAAAAAACCAAATTGATCGATTTAATCTGGTGATTGATGTGATTGACCGGGTTCCCCAACTGGGCTCCCGTGCTGCCTATGTAAAGGAACGGATGAAAAATCGCATCATTGAATGTACCCATTATGCCTATACAGAAGGGATGGATGAACCAGGTATCCGCAGTTGGAAGTGGCCCTATTGATGGATCCCTGTTGCGTTTGACCCGATGTTGGGACTATCCATTTAGAATGCACTGGAAGTAATGTAGTATTATAGGAACCCTAGATGATTCTACTTCCACCCCTACTTGCTTGACCCATCCCAGTGTTGCACCCTGATGCATTAAAAACCTTATTGGAGGCGATCGCCAGCGGGCAAATCACTCCCCCTGAGGCCATGGAAAAACTTAAATATTTGGATGTGGAAATCGTTGGAGATTTTGCCGCAATCGATCATCATCGATTACTCCGCACGGGTTTTCCTGAAGTAATTTGGGGGCAAGACAAGACTCCAGATCAAATTATCCAGATTATGGCAATCATGCGTGAGCGCAGCCCTGTGGTAATGGCTACCCGCATTTCCCCATCAGTCTTTACTCAACTCCATAGGAAGGTGCGGGATCTACGTTATTATCCTGACGCTCGAATCTGTGCCCTATCTAGTTCTACTGAGCCCCTGAATCAACCTTTCCATCCTGGAGTCATTGGTTTATTATCAGCTGGGACTGCAGATTTAGCGGTGGCAGAAGAATCGGCGGTTACTGCTCAATTGTGTGGGTTTCAAGTTATCCGATTTTGGGATGTGGGGGTTGCTGGAATTCATCGACTGCTGAGTCATCGTAAAACCATTGCCCAAGCAGATGTGTTGATTGTTGTAGCTGGGATGGAAGGTGCTCTTCCCAGTGTGGTCGCCGGACTTGTGGATAGTCCTGTGATTGCGGTGCCCACTAGTATTGGTTACGGAGCCAGTTTTGGAGGATTGGCTCCCCTCCTGGCCATGTTGAACTCCTGTGCCGCTGGGGTTGGTGTGGTGAACATTGATAATGGTTTTGGCGCTGCAATTTTAGCTGGGCAAATTTTGAGAACTGCCACTAAAATGAATCAACGCCCCATTGTCACCCAGACAAACAATCAAGGAAATAGGGGGTAATGTGAGGCTTCGTGGGGCTATTTTGTATGGATTGATGGTGATGGGTGTATTCCTACCCTGGTATGGATACCTAGAACCCGTTGGATATGGGACTACCCGTTTCCCTTCTGATCCATTGATGTCATCAGGGCAGCCAGGGATTGATCCTATGAAACAACGCCAGTCAGCTGAGTATCGGCTGCAAGGGCTGACAGCCTTACAACAACGACAATGGTCCCTGGCGATCGCCCGACTTCGTCAATCTGTCAGCCTAGCACCTGACAATTTACAGGGTCGCATTATGCTGGGTTGGGCTTTGCATCTAGACAGTCAGTCTACTGCCGCTAAATCTGAATTAATGACAGTAATTAACCATGACCCTACTCAAGTAAAAGCATTCAATGCGATTGGCATTGCCAACTTGGTATCGGGTGACTTATCCCATGCAATATTATTTCATCTCTGGGGAGCGTGGTTAAAACCAGATAATGAAATTGCCTATTACAATCTCAGTCTTGCCTTTCAACGGTTAGGTTTATATGCCCCCGCATTGGCAGTTGGGATGCGTGCCACCCAACTGGAACCAGAAAATCCTCACCCCTGGATTGCCCTATCCCTATCTGAATGGAGTACAAGGCAAATTTCACAAGCTCAAATAACTTACCGTCGGGCACTTGCCATTGATGGAAGGTTCGCAGATCGTCAATTTTTAAGTTATCTCAACGAAGCAGGATTTAGTCCCGAACAAATTAAACTCACTGCTCACATTCTTGCCAGCCTCTCGCCCTAACATTTATTTTCCTTATGTCCCCTTACAACTCCCTGTACCCTTGGTTAATTGGCACTGGAATCAATGGTACTTTATTAATGATCGCCTTGCGAGTTCCCAAAAAACTACTAACACCCGCTGGATATATCCACGGGTGCATTCTAGGAATTGTGACTTGGGGATGTATGGGTTGGCAAGGTTATGGAATCGTACTAGTGTATTTCTTCATTGGTTCTGTTGTCACCCGTATTGGGATGTCTGAAAAAGAAGCAGCTGGCATTGCCGAAAAACGTGCTGGATTAAGGGGTCCTGAAAATGTTTGGGGTTCGGCATTGATTGCTACCCTTTGTGCCATAGGAATTTTTGTAATTCCCTGGTTATCACTGGGTGATAACCAACCTCCCTGGAAAATCATGTTAACCTTAGGTTTTGTAGCCAGTTATAGCACCAAATTAGCTGATACATGTGCGAGCGAAGTGGGAAAAGCTTACGGTCAACGTACTTTTTTAATTACAACTTTTCAACCCGTCCCCAAAGGTACGGAAGGAGCAGTTAGCTTGGAAGGGACCATGGCTGGAGTAATGGGGGCAATTGTTCTGTCTACTATTGCTTGGTTGTTCCAACTCATAGATGTATCAGAGATTCCTCTGTGTATTATTGCTGCCTTCATCGCCACCACCATTGAAAGTGTAGTGGGTGCTACACTACAAACCCGCTATATATGGTTGAGCAATGAATTGGTCAATGTCCTTAATACATTGATTGGTGCGTGGACTGCCATTTGTCTAGGACTATTGAAAGGAACTTAGAATTAACCCTCCTCCCCCTAGATCAGTTCCGCAAGGATTTTCTAGCTTCCAGAGGATATGGAAACCAAAACTTCCCATCTTCTGGTTGAATCTGGAACATTAAAACTTTTTGATTTTAGATGTCACTGTCTGGTTCAATGGAGATTAACAGACGAGTTTCAACCAGTATAATAGTAGCTAATGCCTCCCTAATGGGATGGGGCTATAAACCCAATTTTTTGGTACTTTATACTATGACTTCCACAACTACCTCCCCATCTATTCCCCATTCAATCCCACAAAATTCCTTACCTATTGCTCAATTGACTACTCCACCAGGATTAGTATCATGGGAATTCATCCAAGAAACCCTCGCCCTAACCCGCCGCTTGTTCATACAACTCCAACGTCGTCCCAGTACCTTGATTGCGGGTATTATTCAGCCATTAATGTGGTTAATACTTTTTGGAGCATTGTTTCAGAATGTACCACCCGGTTTATTTGGGGGTAGCCAAACCTATGGGCAGTTTTTAGGAGCTGGGGTGATTATTTTTACCGCCTTTGGAGGAGCACTAAATGCTGGACTTCCCGTTATGTTTGACCGAGAGTTTGGTTTTTTAAATCGTCTGTTGGTGGCTCCCCTAGCCTCTCGATTTTCTATTGTCCTAGCTTCAGCCTTATTTATTACCAGCCTCAGTTTATTGCAAACAGCGGCAATTATTGCATTAGGCACAGTTACAGGCGCAGGATTACCCAACATAGGCGGTTTAGGATTGATTGGACTAGTTGTTTTGTTGTTAGTGGTTGGAGTAACAGCGTTAAGTTTGGGACTAACCTTTAGTTTGCCGGGACACATTGAACTGATTGCAGTTATTTTTGTGACTAACCTACCATTATTATTTGCCAGTACAGCCCTGGCTCCCCTAGCATTTATGCCCAATTGGTTACGGATAGTAGCCAGCTTAAACCCCCTTAGTTATGCAATAGAACCGGTTCGTTATGTTTATTTGCATTCCCAATGGCAATTTACAAGTGTGGTGATGGAAACAGATTGGGGTAGTGTTACGATGAGTCATTGCATTTTGATTTTAACGGCTTTTAGTACTATTGCTTTGGTTGGTATTCAACCTCTCCTCCGTCGTACCCTCAGCTAATGGTTAGTCAATTTGTCCACTCCCTACTGCTCCCCTCCCGTTTCCTACTTCCGTCCCTGATGATCGGAATAGGACTGGCAAAGTCTACCCTAGCGTTAGAGTTTCACTCTGGGGTGGGGAATGAGCCGTCTCCCCATTTACTCTTTAGTCATTTGATTGCCCAATCTCCCCAGGTTATTTCTCGTCCTACTTTGCAATTAGGGAGTCGTGGTGAATTTGTAACCGAGTTGCAAATCTTGCTGAAGCTACTGGGTTTTTATGGCGGACCCGTTGATGGCATCTATGGACAGGTTACCGCAACTGCAGTTACTGATTTCCAGCACTCAGGTGAATTAAAGCCCACCGGAATTGTTAGTAATACAACCTGGCAACTCTTGTTTCCCCGTCCATCTGATTTTGAAAATCAACCTCAGAATAGGGTTTCTGCTCCTGATTCCCAACCCTCAGACAGAGATACTATCCCAATTTCATCAAGCCCAGTGGCATTTGTTGATTCTAATGGTGATAGGTTGCCCATACTTCGAGAAGGGATGCGTGGTTCCCTAGTGGAACGGTTACAACTGAATTTACAACGGTTGGGGTTTTATCCAGGTAAAGTTGATGGTATTTTTGGAGCCCAGACTTTAGAGTCGGTGAAAGCAGTTCAAGCCCAGTTTAAATTGGAGGTGGATGGGATTGTAGGGGCAAAGACTTGGTTGGTTATTTTACAATAGATATTAACACGGTCGTCCCCATCAACGGTGTTGCCATTGGGAACAATCGAAACTGGGTCAAATTCCTCCTCGGGAGGTCATCAAATCCCCTTTCCCCCTCCCTGTTACTAAACCTCACATCGGTCACTGGGAATGGAATAGCTTTATGGGTGTTAATCAACAACAACAGACTTTAAGTGATGTACTTCCCTCTTGAATTGGCTCCAGATAAGAGGAAATCACATACCAATGAATAAATATTCTGACTGGAATACTGCTCTTTCCGCTAAGCTGTTACGCACCAGATGTACGATGCACAATTGTACTTGGTTTTTTGCAAATACCGTCTCAATAGCTTCTGGAAATCCAGTCAGTCCATCCACACAGACAATAAAAATATCCTTGACACCTCGATTGTTTTTCCCCATGTCCGTATTACTTACCTATACAGAAACGATTAAAAATATGTTCTAAAACTGACTCAGTAATCTCTTCCCCTGTAATTTCTCCGAAGGCCTGGATTGCTGTTCTCAGGTCAATTGTCCAAAAATCAACAGGTAATCGTTGGAGGATAGTTTCCTGAACCTGTTCTAAAGCCATTTTAGCTCGTTGTAACACAGCAGCCTGTCGCTGGTTAATGGCTAGTTCCCAATTGGCTGCCTGTATAGTACCGGTGTGGACAGTGGCTAAGATGGCTTCTTCGAGTTGATGGATGCCTCGGTTTTGAGCCGCGGCAGTGAGTACTTGTGGGGTTGTTTTCAAGGTCTCTGGCAGCCAAATAGAGGATGGTTCAGACACTAAGTCTATTTTATTAATGATTAATATTAATGACCGATGAACCTGTTCTTTCGTAATATGTTCAAAAATAGACTCATCGGCGGCTGTCCACCCCGACTGTGCATCAATGATCAACAAGATTAGGTCAGCCGACTGTGTCACCGCCTGGGTTCGCATCACTCCAATTTTTTCAATTGGATCCTCTGTTTCTCGAATACCGGCCGTATCTAGAACCTGCACCGGAATCCCTCCCACTACTAACTGGGACTCAACCACATCCCGGGTTGTTCCTGGCAAGTCAGTAACAATGGCGCGATCGGTTTGACTCCAGGCATTAAGCAAACTAGATTTACCGACATTGGGTCGTCCAATGATGGCCACTTTGAGTCCGGCTCGTATTAATTGACCCTGATGTGCAGTCGCTAAAATGGTTGTTACCGTAGACAAAGCCTTGGCTAAACTGGTATGAATTTCCCATAAGTTTAGGGGTGGTAAATCATCTTCAAAGTCAATCCTGGCTTCCACTTCTGCCAAAATGTACAAACAATCCATCCGTAACTGCCGAATCGGATCAGCTAATTTACCTTTTAATCCAGCCATGGCTAATTGGGCTGCCCTGGTGGATCGAGCGGCTACTAAGTCATAGACACTTTCAGCCTGGGTTAGATCCAACCGACCATGCAAAAAAGCCCGTAGGGTAAATTCTCCAGGTTGAGCCAATCGGGCACCGTGACCTAGACATAACTGCAATACCCGTTGTACAGCCATCATCCCCCCATGACAATGGAACTCTACCACATCTTCTCTGGTGTAAGACCGAGGGGCTAACATCAAGAGTAACAATGCCTCATCGATTCTTTCAGCCGATACAGGATCACAGATATGACCATATAAAATTCGATGACTTTCCCAGACCTGTTGTCCGGCAGTTTGAAACAGTTGATGGGCAATTGCCACCGCTGTCGTTCCCGACAGTTTGACAATGCCCACACTGCCATGTTCAGGCACAATGGCAGTGGCGATCGCAACAATTGTAGTCATGGGGATGGATGATAAAAATTGATGGAAAAGGTAAATTGAAAATAAGTTTCTGAGTCAGATTCGTAGATAACTTGGTACATTAAGCTTAACGTTTATTCTTCAGCTCCATGACCAGGGGAAAACGATCTCATACTCCGGAATTAGAAGCGCGGTTGTTACGGGAGGGCATTATGGAATCTAGCCATCGTGTTCAAGCTGCTGTTTGTGACCCGCGTGGACGAGTTTTATTTATGGCTGGAAGTGCTGAAACAGCTTGTTTTATCCGCTCTGCCTTAAAGCCATTCCAAGCCATTGCAGTAGCTGCTACTGGCACATTAGAACACTATGACCTGAACGATCGGGATCTAGCAGTCATCTGCAGTTCTCACCAGGGGACGGTGGAACAATCACGACAGGTTTTTAATATTCTATGGCGATGTGATATTGACCCATCCATGTTGCAATGTCCCATCCCCACTGGTGGTCAGAGTACCCTTCAACATAATTGTTCGGGTAAACATGCTGGGATGTTGGCTATATGTCAGCAAAGGGGTTGGTTACACGGTACCTACCTCCAACGCCACCACCCCGTACAAAAGTTGATCCTAGAAAAAGTAGCAGAGCTATTAAGAATGCCGGCAGCAGAATTTATTGGTGCCCGTGACGATTGTGGTGCTCCCACCTATGTGATGCAATTAGGGCAGATGGCAACCCTCTATGCCCAGCTTTCGGATGGGAGTAGTTTGGATATGGAGCGGATTGTTCGAGCCATGACCCATTATCCAGTGATGGTTGCAGGGGAGGGTCAATTTGATACGGTATTGATGGAACAAACTAATGGGGATTTAGTTTGTAAATCAGGGGCGGAAGGAGTGTTATGTATCGGACGGGTCAGGGAGGGACTGGGGTTGGCAATTAAGGTGGCGGATGGGGCGAAGCGGGCTAAACATGCGGTGGGAATCCATCTTCTAAAACAATTGGGATGGATTAGTCCAACTGTTGCCGAGAATCTAACTGAAGCCTTTATGACCATCACTGAAGTCAAGCGGGTTGAAGTATTGGGAGAACTTTCTTTGATTTGATGCTAAGGAATAACCCCACCATAAATTCTATGGCTGACCCGATTTCCCTTGGCGGGTTAATTCCAATAATGCCATCTCTTGCGCCAGGGGACGATTGATCTTATCCTGAGTATTTCTGGGCAGTTGTGTACATTTAAGCCAAAACTTAGGTCGTTTGTAGGAACTCAAGAAGGGGGCAATCCCATCTCGTAATTCCCCAGTACTGATATCTTCCCTGACAACAACCAATGCAGTGACCACTTCGCCCCATTCCCAATCAGGAACCCCTACCACGCACACATCAATGAGTCGATTCATGACGGTTGGACAGGCACGAATCACAGCTTCAATTTCCTCCGGATAAACATTTTCTCCCCCGCTGATGATTTTATGACTATTCCGTCCCACAATCGTTAAGTAACCGTGGTGATCCAAAAAGCCCAGATCGTCTGTCACCCAGTCAACCCCAAATGGTTGGTCAGGATAATACCCCCATCCCAATGACCGAGATTGGATCACAACCTGTCCTACTTCAAAAGCTGACAACTCCTTCCCCCCCTCATCAAGGATTTTTACCTTGGCATGGGGTAATGGTCTACCGCATCCAGTGCGCCCCTGACTAAACTCCTCAGGTTTAAGGGCGGTAACTTGGGACGCGGTTTCTGTCATTCCGTAGGTCAGTGCCACCCTGATTCCCTTGCGACGGGATTCTTGTAGTAATTGATCCCAAACCGGTGCCCCCCCCAACAAAACCATCTGACCCTGACTTAACCATTCACTTAAATCAGGGGATTGATAACATCGTTGTAATTGGGTAGGCACTAAAGATATGAAGAAATCGGTTGCATCGGGTAGGAATTTTAGGCTATCAGGGGTTAATGACTTGAAGGGCATGATGATTAATTGTCCGCCGCTCACATAAGATCGTAGAAATTGCATTAATCCGCTGACATGGTAAAGAGGGAGGAGACAACACGAATGAATTATGTCAATTTGAAAGTGTTTTTGAAACCCTTGAATAGAAGCCATTAGGGTTTTCCAGGTGTGCTGAACAAAGCGCATTTGTCCGGAGGTTCCCCCAGTGGGGATCAAGATTAGTGATGAAGGGAGTTGAGAAGTTGATGGAAAGGGGGGTAGGTTGAACAACGAATCTGCAAAACAGAGATGGGGGTGAACCTGTTGGTAGACTTGTTGCCACTCCCAGTCACCCCAATGGGGGTTTGCAAGGATGACAGGACAATGATGGTGAACTGCAACTAAGAATCCTGCGATGTAACGGAGCGGATCAGTTTCAGCAAGAAGAATCGTTGGAAAGGGTTGTCCCCAGGTCAGGGAAGCCAACTGTTGTTCAAATTCTTCAATGAATTCATTCAGTCGTTGACGGGGATCCGTCTCAGGATGAACATTGCTGGGAGTATGCCAGGCAGCTAGTGGGAAATATGGAATGGACATGATTGGGTAGCAGAGGGGTGATCATGAATTACAATTGTCGCTGGGCAATGACAAACCGTTCAATTCCCTCCCAGTCTTTGGTAATGTGAATATGACCATAGTCTCCTTGATGATGTAAGAGTTGTGCGATAGTGAGGGCTTGCCCTGCCATGCATTCAACTACCCATAGCCCACCGGGGCACAGATAGTGAGTCCCTTGTTTAACCAGAATCCGAATACAATCAAGTCCATCGGAACCACCATCTAGTGCTAACCATGGTTCATGGTAAGCCACTTCCGGTTGTAGTCCAGATAGTTGGTGGGTTGGAATGTAGGGTGGGTTGGATACCATTCCCTGTAAGTTCCCTTGTAAATGATCTAAAGGCTCAAACCACTCTCCATGGTAAAACTGAATCCGATGTTCAAGTCCATTCTGCTGAGCGTTGACTTTGGCCATTGCCAGAGCAATTTCACTACAATCTACGGCATGAAGGGTAATATTTGGGAAAATTGTACCTAAACCAATGGCGATCGCTCCACTACCCGTTCCTAAATCCGCCCAGTTGCCAGTTGGCGACCCTTGGTCATGGTTGCCCTTCCTAATTTCCTCCTGTACCCAGTCAACCAACACTTCCGTCTCAGGGCGGGGAATGAGGACACCAGGGGTCACCTGCAATGTAAACTGACGCCATCCTGCCCAACCAACTAAATACTGGAGTGGTACTCTTTCCTGTACCCTTTGCTGCCAAAGCCTAGTCAGTTGAGGCAAATCACAGGACAGTTGAATCGGATAGTTGTCTTGACGTAACCCTAAACGAAGGGATAACCGGTCAATACCCCCAGCATACTGAAGGAATGTATCCAATTCAGCAATGGTAAAATCCCCTGACTGTTCCTGATTTAATAATTCTTCAGCCCAGAATCGCCATCGATAGAAGTCAACAGCAGGGATAGAATTTATATTCACCATGGTTCACGCATTTACGGTATTCATTCAATTTACAACCAAGGCTGTTGGCAATAGTTTAGGGTGGATACCCACTTTCATAAAATTTAATATGACCAATTTTCAATTTGGAGTGTTATCTACCTATGTCATTGTGTTATAGTAAAAGTTCACTGAGGGCCTGTAGCTCAGTGGACTAGAGCACGTGGCTACGGACCACGGTGTCGGGGGTTCGAATCCCTCCTGGCCCGTTTGTAGAGGCTTAGTGGATGCACAGCCTGTGAGACAAGAACTCTCATTTGTGAATGTGAGAAGCCCCCGTCAGACTGCTCTTAGCGGTTGACGGTGGGAGTTGTCCCTAGACAGATGAACGAATTGATCTTTACTCTATGATTTGAATTCATTGATACGGAGGATGCATTTGGCAAAAACAAAACAATCTCTCCACCCCCAACCACCTTCAAAGGGTCATGGTTCAACTCCACCCTCATCCACCGATGAACTCCCCCATCGGGCAGTGGAAATTTTACGTCGTCTCACCCAACAATATCCAAATGCTACTTGCAGTCTGACCTATGATTCACCCGTCCAACTTTTAGTAGCAACTATTCTTTCCGCCCAATGCACCGATGAACGGGTGAATCAAGTGACTCCTTCCTTATTTGAACGGTATCCTGATGCTGCCGCCTTTGCTGAATCCGATTTAGAACAACTCACCCAACTTGTTCGTTCAACTGGTTTTTATCGAAATAAAGCAAAAAATATACGGGCTGCATGTCAATTGATTATGACTCAATACGAAGGGCGGGTTCCTGCCAGGATGGAGGATTTGCTTCAGTTGCCGGGGGTAGCTCGGAAAACTGCTAATGTGGTACTTGCCCATGCCTTTGGAATCAATGCCGGGGTGACGGTGGACACCCATGTGAAACGATTGAGTAACCGGTTAGGGCTAACGAAACAAACCGATCCAGGGAAGATAGAGCAGGATTTGATGACAGTATTACCCCAGCCTGAATGGGAAAATTGGTCTATCCGTTTGATTTACCATGGTCGGGCAACCTGTGGAGCCCGAAAG
>Ga0172367_10006277_pt1 | contig 14037 bp, 11 predicted proteins | sample Lak10m_FD_114542 | JGI IMG/M metagenome (GOLD analysis project Ga0172367, IMG submission 114542) | Freshwater microbial communities from Kabuno Bay, South-Kivu, Congo - kab_022012_10m | ecosystem: Environmental > Aquatic > Freshwater > Lake | place: Democratic Republic of the Congo: South-Kivu... | reverse complement strand
CCGAGCCCGCCAAACGCGCGCAAGAAGGCGTGCTCGAGTTGCTGCTCGCCAACCATCCGCTCGACTGCCCGGTGTGCGACAAGGGAGGTGAGTGCCCGCTGCAAGATCAGGCGTTCTCGCACGGCCCGGGCGAGAGTCGCTACGTCGAAGAAAAGCGTCATTACGAGAAGCCGATTCCGATCAGCGAACTCGTTTATCTCGACCGTGAGCGCTGCATCTTGTGCGACCGTTGCACACGGTTCGCGAGCGAGGTCGCCGGCGATCCGTTGATTTCGTTCACCTCGCGCGGCAACAACACCCAGGTGATGACCTTCCCCGACGAACCGTTCAGCTCGTACTTCTCGGGCAACACCGTGCAGATCTGCCCGGTCGGGGCGCTGACCGCATCGGCGTATCGCTTCAAGGCCCGCCCGTGGGACTTGGAGCAACTCGAGAGCACGTGCACCACGTGCAGCGTCGGTTGCCGCACCGTGGTGCAGAGCAGCCGCGACGAAATCGTGCGCTTCCAAGGTGTCGACATCGAGTCGGTCAACTGGGGCTGGCTGTGTGATCGCGGGCGATTCAATTTCGAGGCCACCAACTCCAAGAATCGCGTGGGGACGCCACTCGTCAAGCGCGACGGTGCCTTCGTCGAAACCACGTGGGCCTCCGCTCTCGACGCCGCAGGCCGCACCCTGCGTGTCGTCATCAATGACAAGGGCCCGCAAGCAGTCGGAATCATTGGTGGTGCGCGCGGCACCAACGAAGACGCCTTCGCGTGGGCCAAGCTCGCCGACGCGCTCGGTATCACCTTGCGCGACGCGCAACTGGGCGACGGACTTCCCGCCGAGGCGTTCGCGCTTCCGCAAGCCACCATCGCGGATGCGTGCACGTCGCCGACCGTCATCTTGCTCGCGCCCGACCTCAAGGAAGAAATGCCGGTGCTGTACCTGCGCCTACGCGACGCAGCAGAAGAGCGCCGCACGCGCATCGTCGAGTTCTCGCCGCGCGCGACCGGTTTGTCTGACTACGCCTGGAAGTCGGTGCGACACGACCCGGGCGACCAACCGCGCGTCGTGCGCGAGTTCTTGTCGTCGCCCGAGAACGCCGCGCAACTCGCGCGCGGTGCGGTGACCGTCGTGCTCGGCCGCGGAAACCTGGCCGAAGCCCCCGAGTTCGCCCTGCTCGCCGCCGGCGCCGTCATGTCGGCCGTACCTGCGGCACGCGTGCTGCCCGTCGTGCGTCGCGGCAACGTGCGCGGTGCCGTGACGGCCGGACTCGTGCCGCGCACCGCGAGCGGCGACACCAACGAGATTCTCTCCGCCGCTGCCGCCGGAAAAATCGAATGTCTTGTCTTGCTCGGCGCCGACCCGTTGGTCGACGTGCCCGATGCAGACCTCGCACGCCGTGCGTTCGCCAGCGTGAAGCACGTGATCGCCGTCGACACTTTCGTTACCGAGTCGTCGCGCCACGCCGAGACTTTCTTGCCGGCCGCCGCCTCCGGCGAAAAAGTCGGCACTACGACCAACTGCGAGGGCCGCGTGAGCGACGTGGCGCAGAAGATCACTCCGGCAGGCACCGCTCGACCCGACTGGATGATTGCCGCCGAACTGGCGCTCGAACTCGGCCACGACCTCGGTTTTTCCACCTACGCAGAACTGCACGACATGATGACCGCCAACGTGGCGGCGTTCGCGCCCGCTGCTGATGCGAGCGCGGTACGGCACGAAGGTGTGGTCGTCGCGCATCCGTCGCCCGTGCGCATCACTGCCACGCCCGAGCCGGCGGCACTGCGGCTCAACCACCACTTCCGGCTGCATGTCGCGCGAGTGTTGTACGACCGAGCGACCGGCACCGTCGAGAGCCCGTCGCTCGCACCGCTTGCGCGCGATTCTGCTGCACACCTCAACTCCGCCGACGCGCAGCGCCTCGGTGTGGGCGAAGGGGCCGACGTGCGTATCGCCACCAGCGGCACCGACAAGAGCGCCGCAGTGGTGTTGCCGGTCGTCATCGACGACGCGGTCGCGCGCGGCGTCGTGTTCGTGCCGTTCCACCAACACGGCAGCGACATCCGCCAGTTGATCCGCCACGACCTGCCGGTGGTCGACACCGTGGTGGAGGTGGTCGCATGACTGGCGTAACGGTGTTGGCGACCGCACTCGGTGGCGCCCTGCGACCGGCGCTCGACCCGGCGCTCGACGGCGACGTGCTGTGGGCACCGTTGCTCATCATCGTTCTGAAGGTGCTGGTCGTCTTCGTCGTTGGTCTCGTCGCGACGATGCTGATGGTCTGGTTTGAGCGCAAGGTGATTGCCGGCATGCAGAACCGCATCGGTCCGAACAAGGCCGGTCCGTACGGTCTCTTGCAGACGCTCGCCGATGGCATCAAGTTGTTCTTCAAAGAAGACCTGCTACCGCGTCGTTCCGACCGTTTTGTCTTTGCGCTCGCGCCGTTCCTTTCGTTCGTGCCGGCGTTCCTCTCGTTCGCGATCATCCCGCTCGGCGGCGACTTCCGCGACGGCAACGACGGCATCGTTACCTGGTTCGGCGTCGAGACGCGCGTGCAACTTGCCGACCCGCACATCGGCGTGTTGTTTGCCCTCGCCATCTCGTCAATCGCGGTCTACGGCATCATGCTCGCCGGATGGTCGAGTGGCTCGAAGTACCCGCTGCTCGGTTCGGTGCGCGCGTCGGCACAAATGGTGAGCTACGAGGCGGCGCTGGGTTTGTCGCTCGCGTGCGTGCTGCTCGTCGCGGGCACGTTGTCGACGAGCGGGATCGTGGCTGCACAGTCGACGCTCACCGACTGGCACGTCGTCGCCACAGGGGTGGTGCCGTTCATCATCTTCTTGATTGCCGCGACGGCCGAACTCAACCGCCCGCCATTCGACCTCGTCGAAGCGGAGCAAGAACTCGTCGGCGGATTCAACACCGAGTACTCGTCCATCCGCTTCGCATTGTTCTACCTCGCCGAGTTCATGAACACCGTCACGATGTCGGCGCTGATCGTCACCTTGTTCTTCGGCGGGCCGCAACCGATCTCATTCCGTGGCTTCACGCTCGACATTCCGCTCGTGCCAAACGCGCTCGAAGGCACCATCTGGCTGCTCGCCAAGGTGCTCGTCTTCCTCTACATATACGTGTGGTTCCGCGCGACGCTGCCGCGCCTGCGCTACGACCAACTGATGGATCTCGGTTGGAAGGTGCTGATTCCCGCGTCGCTCGCGTGGTTCTTGCTGCTGGCCGCCCAGCGGCTGGCCCGCGACGAGGGGTGGAACGTGTTCGTCACGACGACGATTACCGTCGTGGTGCTCGGCGCCTGCTACGCGGCGATGCAGGCGGCGTTGCACGTCAGCGGCAAGACTCGTGAGTCGCAAGGAGCACAGTTCTAGATGGGTTACCTCGGAGGATTCCTCGTCACGATGCGCCAACACGGGCGCAAGAACCGCGTCACCACGCAGTACTCGGGCGGCCGGCTCTTCAAGCGTAAGAAGCGCCGCGCCGAGACGATGGACGAAAAAATCGAGAAGCCCGAGCGCCTGCACGGACGCCACGTGCTCAACCGCTACGAAGACGGTATGGAGAAGTGCATCGGTTGCGAGTTGTGCGCCGCGGTGTGCCCAGCCAAGTGCATCCATGTGCGTGGCGCCGACAACGACCCCGACAACCCAACTTCACCTGGCGAGCGTTTCGGGTGGATCTACGAGATCAACTATCTGCGCTGCATCCACTGCGACTTGTGCGTTGAAGCGTGCCCCACAGAAGCAATCACCGAAACGAAGTTGTTCGAGTTCTCCTTCACCAATCGTAAGGATGCCATCTACACCAAGAACGAGTTGCTCGTTGGTGACGACGGCAAACCGCAGCACCTGCCGTGGGAGGACTGGCGCCCCGGCGAAGACCAGAACACCTCGGCCTGGATGCGCGCGACCGCGCCGTCGGGTGACGCGTCGTTCGTTGGCGTCGTCGCATGGGCGGGGGAGCTGGGTCGCGGGGTGCGCGACGCGGAAGCATCGCAATAATGCAACTCGTCGTCTTCGTGGTCGCCAGTGCGATGATGCTGGTCGGGGCCGTCGGAGTCGTCACGCGGCGCAATCCGGTGCACGCTGCGCTCTCACTCGTGCTCACACTCTTTGGCGTCGCGGTGCATTTCGTGTCGCTCGAGGCGTACTTCCTCGCCGCCGTGCAGGTCATCGTGTATGCGGGCGCAATCGTGGTGCTCTTCCTCTTCGTCATCATGCTGCTCGGGGTCGACAAGGCAGAAGACCTGCGCACCGAGCCGCTGGTTGCACAGCGCTGGCTTGCCGGAGTCGCGGCACTGGGGTTGCTCGGTCTGCTGGTCGTCGCCGCCGCACGCGGTGCCGACGTGTTGCGCACGCGTTCCGAAGGCCTCGACACCGCACTTGATGGCGCCAGCGGTGATGCGAACATCCAGCAACTCGCCCGCTCGGTGTTCGGCGACTACGTCGTGGCGTTCGAGCTCACCTCGGTGCTGCTCGTGGTCGCCGTCGTCGGCACGGTAATGCTCGCTCGCAAGCGCGCGGCGGCTGAGGCGTGATGCCGGCACCGACCACGCTTTCGTATCTCGTCGTGGCGGCGCTGCTGTTTGCGAACGGTGCATTCGGCGTGATGGCGCGCCGCAACCCGCTCATCATGTTCATGTGCATCGAGTTGATGCTGAACGCGGTGAACCTGTCTTTCGTGGCCCTCGCGCGCGAGCTCACCGATATTGACGGGCAGTCGATCGTCTTCTTCGTGCTGGTCGTTGCCGCCGCAGAAGTCGTGGTCGGTCTCGGCATCATCGTGTCGATCATGCGCAACCGCTCGAGCCTCACCGCCGACGACCTCGCGGAGCTGAAGGGCTGACGACATGACCGACCTCGTTTGGCTGGTGCCTGCGCTGCCGCTCGTCGGCGCGCTGCTGCTCGTCGTGTTCGGTGCGCGGATCGGCGAGCCTCGCGCCGGCTGGCTCGCCACGCTCGCGACGGCGTCGTCGTTCATCTTCACTGTGCTCATGTATTTCGACCTCCTCGGTATGCCGAGCGAAGAGCGCTCGCACGTGGTGCGGCTGTTCTCGTGGATTCCGGTCGGCTCGCTGCAGATTGACTTCGCCCTCTTGGCCGATCCGCTCAGCGTCACGATGGCGCTCTTCGTCACTGGCATCGGTTCGCTCATCCATCTGTACGCCATCGGCTACATGCACGGCGACCCGAAGTTCTCCAAGTTCTTCTTGTATCTCAACTTGTTCGTCTTCTCGATGCTGGCGCTGGTGCTGGGGGAGAACTTGCTCGTCACGTTCCTCGGTTGGGAAGGCGTTGGTGCGTGCTCGTACTTCCTCATCGCGTTCTGGCACACCCGCGAGAGTGCGGCGGTGGCCGGAAAGAAGGCGTTCGTCACCAACCGCATCGGTGACTGGGGCGTCATGACGGCGATGTTCGTTGCTTTCTCCGCGGTCGGTTCGGTGTCGTACAAGGCGATCAACGAGGCGGCCCATGAAGGCTCGATATCGCAGACGGCGATCTCGGCAATCGCGATCCTGCTCTTCATCGGAGCCTGCGGAAAGAGCGCGCAACTGCCGTTGTACTTCTGGTTGCCCGACGCGATGGAGGGCCCGACGCCGGTGTCGGCGCTCATTCACGCTGCAACGATGGTGACGGCCGGAGTGTTCTTGATGACGCGCGTCGGTCCGGTGCTCGCTGCGTCGTACGGTTGGGTGACTGACACCATCGCCGTCGTCGGTGCTGCAACGGCGCTGTTTGCCGCCACCATCGCCGTTGCGCAGCACGACATCAAGCGTGTGCTCGCATACTCCACCGTCTCGCAACTCGGCTTCATGTTCTTGGCAATCGGCTCGGGTGCGTACGTCGCAGCGATCTTCCACATGGTGACGCACGCGTTCTTCAAGGCGCTGCTGTTCCTCGGCTCTGGCTCGGTGATTCACGGGATGCACCACGAACAAGACATGCGCAGGATGGGAGCATTGCGCGCGGCGATGCCGGTGACCGCATTCACCTTCATCATCGGATGGCTCGCGATCGCCGGCGTGCCGCCGTTCGCCGGCTTCTGGTCGAAAGACGAGATTCTTCTCTACGTGTACGCCGACAATCGTCTGCTCTATGCCGTCGGTATGGTCACCGCACTTCTCACCGCGTACTACATGACGCGACAAGTCATCCTCGTTTTCTTCGGCAAAGCACGCTGGCACGACGCCTCGAGCGAGCACGGCGCGCACGGCGACTTCACCCCGCACGAGAGCCCGCGCGTCATGCTCGTGCCGCTCGTCGTGCTCGCCGCGTTGTCGGTCGTCGGCGGCTTCATGCAGTTGCCGTTCTCGAAAGACCTGCACTTCCTCGAACATTGGCTCGCGCCGGTCGTCGAAGAGTCGGAGCGCAGCATCAAGGGAACCTGGGCATACGACAACAAGTACGTGTTGCTCGGCGTCGCCGTGATTGTCGCTGTCGCGGGCATCGCCCTGTCGATCGCGGTGTACGCCAAGCGCCGCTTGCCTGCAGTCGAACCGAAGGTTTTGGAGAGCGCGTGGTTCTACGACGCGAGTGTCGCCAAGGTGGTCGGCGGTCCGGGTGCGGCGGCGTTCCGCGGAGTCGCAACGTTTGATGCGGGCATCGTCGATGGTGCAGTGAACGGTGCGGGTGCGTTGGCGCGCGGCCTGGGCGGAATCGTGCGGCGAGCGCAGACCGGATTCGTGCGCGCCTATGCGGCGTTGATCGCCTTCGGCGCCATCGCGCTGCTCGCCTGGTTCGTGTGGAGGGGGTGGCTCGCGTGATGCTCGCTGCGTCGGAGTCAGCAGTTGCGTTCCCGATACTGACCGCGCTCGTCGTCGTGCCGATTCTGGGTGCGGTCGCCGTGCTTGCTTTCGGTCGCACGCGACCCGAGTGGACCAAACTGTCGGCACTCGTCGCCAGCATCGCCACCGGCGCGCTCAGCCTGTGGGTGTTGCAGGCGTTCGACACGAGCGACGCCGGCTTCCAATTCGCCTCGCGCCACGAGTGGATCCCCGACTGGGGAATCTCGTGGCATCTGGGCGTCGACGGCATCTCGCTCTTTCTCGTGGTGCTCACCGGCGTGCTCTTCCCGCTCGTGATCGCTGGCGTCGACCCGCACCATGACGAGCGTCCGTATCTCGCCTGGCTGCTCGTGCTCGAGGCCGGCGTGATGGGCTCGTTCGTGAGCCTCGATCTCTTCCTCTTCTTCGTCTTCTTCGAGATCGTGCTCGTGCCGATGTACTTCCTCATCGGCGGATGGGGTTACGACCAACGTGTGTATGCCGCCACGAAGTTCTTCCTTTTCACGATGGCGGGTTCGGCGTTCATGCTCGTCGGCATCGTTGCCACCGCACTCTTGTCGCGTGATTCGGTGGGGGGTGTGACATTTGATGTCGTCGCACTGGCGGAGACGGGCGCGCTGAGCGTGACGCAAGGACGTTGGTTGTTCGTCGCATTCGCAATCGCCTTCGCGGTGAAGGTGCCGCTGTTCCCGGTGCACACGTGGTTGCCCGACGCGCACACGCAGGCGCCGACCGCCGGCTCGGTCATCCTCGCTGGCGTGCTCTTGAAGATGGGCACCTACGGCCTGCTGCGCTTCGGCGTCTATCTTTTCCCTGAAGCCAGCGTGTGGGTACGACCGGCGCTCTACACGCTCGCGGTGATCGGCATCATCTACGGCGCGATCGCAGCGACGATGCAAAAGGATCTCAAGCGACTCGTCGCGTACTCGAGCGTCGCGCACCTCGGGTTCATCGTGCTCGGCACGTTCGCCCTCACCGACCAGGCGGTCACCGGCGGTGTCATGCAGATGGTCAACCACGGCGTATCAACAGGCGCCTTGTTCCTTCTCGTCGGGATGATCTACGAGCGCCGCCACACGCGACAGATCGCCGAACTGCGCGGACTGCAGCAGGTCGCGCCGGTGTTCGCCGGTTTCTTCATGGTGGTGATGCTCTCGTCGATCGGCTTGCCGGGTCTCAACGGCTTCGTCGGCGAGTTCCTCATTCTCATCGGTTCGTTCGACACCGCGCGTTGGTGGGTGGTGGTCGGCACGACCGGTGTGATTCTCGCGGCGCTGTACCTGTTGTGGGCGTACCAGCGCGTCTTCCACGGCGAAGTCGACGACGCCAACCGCAACTTTGCCGAGCTTCGACCGCGCGAAGGCTTGTTGCTCGCGGCGTTTGTCGCCATCATCGTATTCACCGGTGTGTACCCCAAGCCGATGCTCTCGCGCATTGAGCCGAGCGTGAACGCCCTGATCGCACACGTCGAGTCGCGCACCGATTACGTGCGCCCGGCACAGGGCGAGCCGAAGAGCGCGCACGACGAGTCAGATGACTCGCACGAAGAGGCGGGGGACTAGACAGTGGATTCGACCGCAGACTTCGTCGCACCAACCATCGAGTGGTACGCACTCGCGCCGTACATCGTGCTGCTCGGCGGTGCGCTCGTGTTGCTTCTCGTCGGCGCGCTGACACCGCGCTGGCCGCGCGGTTGGTACGCGATGCTCACGGCGTCGATCGCCGGTGCGGCAGGAGTGATCGCGGCTCTGCAGTTCGCAACGCTTGCCGACGAAGCGCCGCGCACGCTTGTGAAAGGCGCGCTCGCGCACGACCGATTCGGGTTGCTCGCCATCATTGCGCTCTGCGTCGCGGTCGTGTTCACGAGCATGACCACCTCCGACGCAGCCGACGGTGCCGGATCGAACGCAACTGACGGCGGCGTGGCGCCGAGCAGCGACGCACTCGAGCCGTACTCGCTCATGCTCACCGCGGCGATCGGCGCGGCCGTGATGGTCACGGCCAACGACCTCGTCGTGTCGTTCCTCGGCATCGAGATTCTGAGCATCTCGCTTTATGTACTCGCAGCGAGCGACCGTCGTCGCAGCACCAGTCAAGAAGCGGGACTCAAATATTTCGTACTCGGCGGGTTCTCGTCGGCGTTCCTGCTCTACGGCATCGCTCTCGTGTACGGCACCACGGGTCAAACGGGACTGAACGGCATCGCCACGGTGTTGTCGAGCGAGATCACCGTGCCGCGCAACGACGCGATGTTGCTCGCAGGCGTCGCACTACTCCTCGTCGGTTTTGCCTTCAAGGTGTCGCTCGTGCCGTTCCACTCGTGGACTCCCGATGTGTACCAGGGCGCCCCGACGCACGTGACCGGCTTCATGGCCTCGCTCGGCAAGATCGCGGCCGTCGTCGCCATCGTGCGGCTCTTCGTGGTCGCCTTTCCTTCGCGCGCCGACGACTGGCGACCGGCGGTGTTCGTGCTCGCCGTGCTGACGCTCGTGGTCGGTTCGGTGCTGGCCATCGTGCAGACCGACGTGAAGCGCATGCTCGCGTATTCGTCGGTGAGTCACGCCGGCTTCATGCTCGTCGGCTTGGAGGCTGCCAGCCACATCGGTTCGTCGTCGGCATCTGACGGCACATCGTCGACGCTCATTTATGTGGTGTTGTATTCGGTACTCGCCCTTGGTTCGTTTGCGGCGGTGTCCGTCGTGTCGCGCGCTGCAACTGCAGGTGGTTCGACCAATGCCACTTCACTCGATGCCTTCAAGGGTGTGGCCAAAACCAACCCCATCTTTGCGCTCGGCTTCACCGTGCTGCTGCTCGCGCAGGCCGGCGTGCCGCTGACGAGCGGGTTCGTCGCCAAGTTCGGCGTCATCCGCGCAGCGGTGTCGACCGAGAGCTATGTGCTGGCCGTGATCGCAATGGTGTCGGCAGTGATCGCGGCGTACCTTTACTTGCGAATCATGGTGAGCATGTGGCTCGCCGAGTCGTCGAGTGCTCGACGCACCGTATCGATTGCCGGTCGCGTCACGCTCGCCGCAGCCGTCGCTATCACGCTGGTGCTCGGTGTGCTGCCGACGTATCTGCTGCGGCTGTCTGAGTCGCTCGCCTCACTCGCGCGCTGACGCCGCTTGGCGGCACGCAGCGACGAACGCATCAAAGAGCCGCTGCTGATCAGGCGTCTCCGCTGCATCGTCTTCGGGGTGCCACTGCACGCCGACCACCCAGGTGCATGCATCGTGCTCGACCACTTCGACCACACCGTCTGGTGCATGGCCGGTGACTCGCAGCCCTGGTGCGATCTTGTCGAGCGCCTGATGATGGAATGAGTGCGAACGAATCGGCGAAGTGGTGCCCATTGCTCTCGATACTCGCGAACCATGGTCGAGAGCGATTTGGTGGTAGGTGTTCCAATGGCTCTCACGGTCGGGGAGCACGTCGCCGAGATCCTGATGAAGCGTGCCGCCGAGCGCGACGTTCAGTACTTGCGTACCACGGCAGATGCCCAGCAGCGGCTTGTCTTGACGCACCGCTTCGCGTACCACCGCGATCTCGAAATCGTCGTGTGCCTCGACGATTCCATAGACCGTGTCGCTGCGCTTGGCGGCGCCGTAACGCGCCGGGTCGATGTCACCTCCGCCCTGCACGAGCACACCGTCAACCGACGCAACGAGCGATGCAACGTGTGCAAGATAGTCCGCGAGCGGTGCCACCGTGGTCACGACGCCTCCGGCGCGCGCGACTGCTTCTGCGTACTTCAACCCGTTGGAATAACTATCGCCGCGCACTCCGGCCGCGCCCGTCGTCAATTTGCCGGGCAGCAAGATTCTCGGTGACATTTCGTTGAATAGTGGTTTTACTGGCAAGTGACGAGAGGTTCAAAGGTCACGTTCACAGCAGCTTTCCGTTGAACTAGTCCCTTTATGCGACCTCCGGTTGGAGTAATCCGCATGATGAGGTCGGGCTTTCGATTATCGCAATAGTCGTGAGAAAAATAATCCAATGAGACTCTCGTACCCACGACAGTTTCAACCATGGCCTGCAATTCATACGACCTGACGTCTCGACCACGAGCGTTGTAGTCAAGTGCGGTGTCCTCAACTACGACGGCGGTAGCTGCCCTTAGGTCGTCGCCGTTCTCGGCTAGATACGACAAGACGGCTTTCTGCTTTAGCGAATCAAGGTAGTACCCCGAATATGTCGCAACGTTGATACATACAGAAACTCCGAGCACCAGATAAACGAAAACACGGCGATGCCGCGTCATCATCTGTGAAACCCCTAGAACGAGGATTGCAGTACCAAACGGTTGTAGGAGCTGATGTCGCGAGTTCCAATCCGACTGATCAGGCAGAAGCGGAAGAATCCAATCAGAGATGTTCGAAAAATGTCCGACCGCGAGATATGGAAAAGTTCCGAAAGCGAGCACTGCGAGCCCAACAGCGAGTAACACAACTGGTCGTTCTTCCACCCGACCTTTTCGCCTCCGAATTGCAACCGCGACTAATGGCAGCGTCAAGACACTTACGACCAGGACCGCTCTCATCAGAAAAGCAGAGCGAATGGTGTTGTAGCCATCTGTGAACTGAAGTTCGGGAAAGAGCAATGGAATACCGTAGCGATGTACAAAAGGAAAAACTAGAAACGATGCCACGACTATGACTCGATCAAGTGTTACGGAATATTGCCGCATAATTAGTTGCATCAAAAGAACCGCGATCAGAACCACGACAAAGAATTGAAGCGATGGGACGAACATGCTCCAGGCGATTGCTACCAGCGATCCAAGTCGAGTCACTCGTCGCGGACTGAGCGCCATCCATGCGCCTATTACGAAGAGCAATAGCGAAATCACATATTGAAAATTGATGAGGGCGATTCGTGCGCCGAACATCGGGAGAAACAGGACGCCAAGAGTGATGATGGTCTCTTCGTCCTTATGCAACCACTGAGTTCGACGCAGAAACTGTTGTGTAAACAGCGCTATCATCGGAAAACATGCGAAGGCTAGGAGTCGCATGAGCCAAGGTCCTGGAAGAATTAACAGACCCTCGATTTCTCCGCGGAATGGAGTAACGCATCGCGTGCACTCCGCGAAAACATCTATCGTTCCTTGACGCCCTTCCGCATAGGTAATCCAGTCGTCCCAGTAGAGCGCATTCAAACTGGCAAGTATGAAACCGTGACTCAACAGATACAACAGCAGTATGGGTCGCCATCGCAACCCCCCTTCTCTCGACATTGGCGTCAACAGGCTGAGAATTCGCCGGAGTGATGAGACGACAGAACTTCGCATTAGTACCTTGTTAGCACAGATAGTTCTCCTAGCGGCCGGTGACTTCGGAGAGTTCGTAACCCTCGGCTTTCGCTCCCGCAATCAGACTGTCAGCGTGCTCGCGGCCGCGCACTTCGAGCACCACTTGCACGCCCGTCTCGCGCACGTGCAAGTCGACTCCCTCGCGCACATGTTCAACTTCGATCAGATTCGCGCCGTGATTGGCGAACAGAGTGAGCAGCCGCGCCAGACCCCCAGGGCGATCGCTGATGCGGGCGAACACGATGAGCCGTCGCCCGCGGTTCGTTTCGTGGCGGCGCACCAGCCCGGTCAAGAGTCCGAGGTCGGCGTTGCCCCCCGACAGCACCACGCATGTCGCGCCGCGTTCGGCGGGTTTCACGCGCCCGGTGATGAGCGCCGACACGCCCACAGCACCGCCGCCCTCGACGAAGAACTTCGCGCGCTCGAGCAACAGCATCATCGCATCGGCCACGCTGTCTTCATCAACGTCGACGACTTCGTCCACCCACTTGTCGATGAGCGGTGCAGTCACATCACCCGGCACCTTCACCGCGATTCCGTCGGCGAGCGTGGGCACCGGACCCTGCGGCGCGGTGCCGTACACATACGGTGCGCACGACGAGATCTGCACGCCGATTACCTTGATTGATGGATCGAGCTGTTTCACTGCGAGTGCGACGCCCGCGAGTAGCCCGCCGCCGCCGAGCGGCACGATCACTTGCGCGAGGTCGGGGATGTCTTCGATGAGTTCGATGCCCAGCGTCGCCTGCCCGGTGACCACGTCAGGGTCGTCGTACGGGTGGCAGAACACCATGCCGGTTTCTTGTGCGCGCTCTTTGGCACGCGCGACCGCGATGTCGAGCGATTCCCCGCCTTCTTGCACTGAGGCGCCGTAGCCGCGGCAAGCAGCCATCTTGGCGAGCGACGCGCCGGTTGGTACGAAGATCTCGCACGGCACACCATAATGACGTGCGCCGAAAGCGAGTGCTTGCGCATGGTTGCCTGCGCTGCCTGCCACCACACCCTTGCGTGCGCGCTCGCCGAGAACGGCGAGTTTGTTCATGACACCGCGAATCTTGAACGCCCCTGTGCGCTGCAGGTTCTCGGCCTTCAGCACGATCGAGCCGCCGCAGCGATCGCTCAGGTGTGCCGACGGTGCCACCGGCGTGCGGGTGACCACGTTGCGATCGCGTTCTCCGACGTGACGTATCTGCTCGAGCGAAATCTCGACGGCGCCGGCGCGACCCATGCAACAACTACGGTATCGCTGTGCGTGCGCTCATCGTCGGCAACCGCGGCGACGCCGACCCAGGGCTCGTCGGTGCGCGGTTGGGTGAGCTGGGATTCTCCTTCGAGAGCAACGAACGCGAGTATCCGCGCGAATGGAAGTCGCTGGCCGGAGTCGATGTGATCGTGTTGCTCGGTTCGGAGTGGTCGGTGTATTGGGAGAGCAACGCGAAGGAAGTCGCGGCAGAAGTCGATCTCGTTCGCACTGCGATGCAGCGCGGTGTGCCGATCTTCGCCATCTGCTACGGGTCGCAACTCGTGTCACACGCCTTCGGCGGCAGCGTCACACGTGCCACGACTCCCGAGATTGGCTGGCATGCCGTATCGAGCACCGCCCACCCCGAGTTGCTCGCGCGCGAGTGGTTGCAGTGGCACTACGACGTCTTCACCGTGCCGACGGGCTTGCGTGCGGTCGCGATAAACGACGTCGGACCGCAAGCAATGGTCGGCAAACGTCTCTTTGCCACGCAGTTCCACCCCGAGGCGACGCTGCCGATTGTCACGCGCTGGAGCGCTGGTGCGGGCACCGTAGAACTTGCCAAACTCGGTATCGACGCCAAGCACCTTTGTGAAATATCAGCCGAACGAACGGCAAACGGCACGCCAGCCACGGCACGCCTCGTTGACTGGTTTCTCGCAGAAGTAGCCGCGTAGTAGTTTTTTCCTGATGTCTGCGGATG
>Ga0172367_10006276_pt1 | contig 14037 bp, 9 predicted proteins | sample Lak10m_FD_114542 | JGI IMG/M metagenome (GOLD analysis project Ga0172367, IMG submission 114542) | Freshwater microbial communities from Kabuno Bay, South-Kivu, Congo - kab_022012_10m | ecosystem: Environmental > Aquatic > Freshwater > Lake | place: Democratic Republic of the Congo: South-Kivu... | reverse complement strand
CAAAGCGGAATCATTGCCATCGATAAATTTGTGTTTGGCGAAACCGCTTCGATGAACGATACTTTTCACGTGCAAAACCTGGGGCACACGGCCGCCGACACCCATTTGCGCAATTTGTGTGCTGGTTGTCATCTGGGCGCCGAGAAAACCAAAACCGGAAACGCCGACTGGCTCGAACGGGGTGGTGGCTGCAATGCCTGTCATTTGCTGTACAACGACGAAGCCACTGCCAGCACGAAACGGATGCAGGCGAAAACTTCAGCCGGAACTGCGGAGGTTCATCCGGCCATCGACATACAGGTTTCGAACGACCGCTGTTTGAGTTGTCACAGCCGCTCTGGGCGGATTTCGTTGAGCTACGAAGGCTGGCACGAAACGGAAAAGTCGGCGGTTCAGGCTGGTGCAAAGACCAAAATTTTGCCCGACAACCGCGTGGTTGAGTTTGTAAAAGCCGATGTGCACCATGAAAAAGGCATGAGCTGCATCGATTGCCACGGCTCGTACGATGTGATGGGCGACGGCCAATCGCACAGCCACAAGGAGCAGGCGGTGAGCATTCAGTGCAAAGATTGTCACCCAACCGGAAAAGTGAATTCGGAAGTCGTCAATTCGCTGCCCGATAAAGAGTCGCAGATGATTGCCTGGCTGCGAAAAACCGACCCAAAAACGCGGGTGGTGCTGACAGAGAAAAACCGTCGCCCGCTAATGAATACCCGGGTGGATTCGTTGAACCAAATTACGCTGATCGATAAACTTTCAGGCAAAACGCACGAATCGAAACCGGCGGCATCGGCCTGCACGCGAGGGAAAGGGCACGATCGCCTGAGTTGCGAAGCCTGCCACACGGCCTGGGTGCCGCAGTGCATTGGCTGCCACAATACCTACGAAAAGGAAACGCAGGGATTTGACATGCTGACCGGAAAACGCACGAAAGGCTCTTGGGTGGAATTTGCCGGAAAAATGATGGCCGAAGCGCCGGTTTTGGGCGTGAACACTGAAACAAACCAGGTGGTGACCGCCATGCCCGGCATGGTGATGAGCATCGACAACGAGTCGTTCGAAAAAGGGAAAGGGAAAAGCTTCCACCGGCTGTATGCCCCAACCTCGGGACACACCACCCAAAAGGAAGCGCGCAGTTGCCAATCGTGCCACAACAATTCGCTGGCAATGGGTTTTGGGCGCGGCGAGCTGATTTTTAAACCGATTGGAAACGCTGGAAACTGGACATTTGAGCCGCATTTTGCCCTGAACGAAAATGACGGTTTGCCCGAAGATGCCTGGACCGGTTTCCTGCAGGAAGCAAAACCTCCTTACGCCACCCGCGACTGGCTGCGGCCGTTTAGTGTTGCCGAACAAAAGCGCATCCTGCAAGTTGGCACCTGCCTGACTTGCCACGACGAAAAATCGAAAGTAATGGAAAACGCGTTGGATGATTGGGAGAAAACGCTGGCGGGAAGGAGTAAAAAGTGCGTTTTATCTTATTCGGATTAAAAATCCAATACTAAAAAACGCTGATTATAAATCAGCACTAGCGGCTGTCATTTTAAATATCCCAATGAGCATGGTGGCACCTCTCCGTCAGTTAACTACTGGAGGAGTCGTATACTCGATTGGGCATTAGGCATTTTTTAATTGTATGTTGTTTGAAATGTTCTCAATTTGTTTTTAAATGCGTCTTTCCAAGTTGAATAATCTCTAATGTCTTGTTCAATTTCTGTTTTTGTTGGTAGTTGTGGAATTGTTGGAGTTCCTCCATCGTGTTCGGTTACAGAATACTTTCCAAATAAATTTAAAAGAAAATCAACATCTATTTGTTCAGTAATTATGTAACTTGACAAATTCCCTTTTTTCAAATGAATATTCTTAGAAAATCGTTCGTAAGTTTTGTTTGATAAAACTTCTTCAACAGAACGCTCTAACAACATTCTGAATCTTTTCCGTGCCGAATCAAGTTTAGTTTCTCTACCGTGTGCATCAGTCAACGCTAGGGCATCATGTTCTTTCAAGATTCTTCTGATTGAATCAACTCTTTCTTGAACGTTTTTAGCTAAATAAGGAATTTCGTCTGTTACTATACCGCTTATTCCGTTGTATTTATCAATTCCAATTATTGAGCAATCCACTGTTGTTATTTCTTTATGTGCGTCAATAAGCATACGCAAGAATGATAAGTCATGAGTAAATACAACTATTTGTCTGCTTTGCGATAGTTGAACAATTTTAGTTGCAATTAAGTCTCTATAATCCATATCTAAAGACGTAACTGGATCATCAAATATTATTGTATTCAGACGATTGTCAATAGTACATTCAGCTAAAAAATTAGACAACGCAATAATTTTTTGTTCGCCTTCACTTAAAATAGATTTTATTGAATCATTGATGCCATCCAAATTACATCTTTGAAATGTACTGCCCTCATTTGTTCTCGTTTTTGAAATCAGAACTTTACTGGCCAATTCACGATTAAAAAATTTTAAATGCAAAACAAATTCTTGGTGAAGTAAGCTTACAGCTTGGTTTTCCATAATGTCACCAATTTTACGAGAAATAGATGCAACAGCACTTCCTGTTACTTGGGATTGGCACCGATTTATCCAAGACTTAAACTTATACTCGTCAAAGTATTGAAGAATTGATGTCTTGACATTAAATAGATATTCTTTGGCAATTAGTTCATTAAGTTCTGAAAATAAGGTGTTTCTACTTTGAAGAAGTTGGGTATTCTGTGAAACCTTTAAATCAATGTCTGGGATTATTCTTGTTATGCTTGGTGTAAGTGTTTGCAAATTGATGTCCAATCCACTACCGTTTTGTAAAAAGGAGATGATTGAATTTTTAAATTCATTAACTGAATTAGAAAATTGAATGTAGTTATTTCGAAAGTTTGGTATCAATTGTTCTAATTCTGTAAAATTTTCAATTGGTAGAACGACTAACGCATTGTATAAATTTTGTTTTTGTTGAATTGTCGAGCTAATTGAATTCAGCTGTGTAGAAACATCATTTAATACAAATTGACTGAATCTCGTCAATCTTTGTTGTGCCGTTTCGTCAAGCTCTTGTTGGCATAATACACATTTCTCCAACGAAGCTAGAGATGGGAAATTTTGACCATCAGTAAGGTTTAAACTATGGCAAAATTTTTCGCAGATTCCCACAACGTTCTCCAAGGATTTGTTCCAAATCCTTCTAAAGTGTTTATGTTCTTTAAATCTCTGGTTGCAATTTGATATGCTTGGTTTATACTTTCAAAAGAGTTTCTGTTTGTTCTTATTTCATTGACTTTTTCTTCAGTGAACAATGCCTCAATTCGTGTAATTTGTTGAATATAGTTATCTATTCGTGTTTTTTGATTGTTTAAGTTTATAATGTTTTGCTGGGGGTTTTGGGCTGTCGTTAAGTTTGTGAGTTCTTGTTTCCTGTTTATGTTTTCTTGCTTAAATTGGATATATGAATCAACATCAGCTCTTTGTAAACTTTCTATTGTACCATACCATTGGGCGATATTTGTTTGAAGTAAGTTTTGTGGCAATTCTGGTTTTCGTGTGTTGTAGGGTGCGATAGTCAAATTAAACGCTTGGGAGATGCTTCCAAAAGTTGAAATCAGTTTTTCCAAAACGTCAATTCCGACTGGTTTATATTCTGTAGGGTTTTCATTGTTAAGGTAAATGTCTCCGCAGGAATTATCAAAGAGAAAAATTGAATTAAGAACAGGATTGCTTGGACTGTTTTCTGTCCAAATAAAACTCACATTTGAACCATTGTTTTCTACAACGAATTCCACTTGTTGCTGATTTGTGGATGGATTGAAAACATTTTTCTTTAATGTAACACTTGGATTTCTACTCCAACAAAGTTTTCTCAAAATTCTTGAGTAGCTTGATTTCCCTGAACCATTATTGCCATAGACAACTGTTAACCCTGAATTTGAAAATTGTAAACTTCCTTGATCGTGCAGAGCACTAATGTTTATTGGGTTACAAAGACTGATTAATTTGGGATAATTTCCACTAGTCGCTGTCGCTGTTGGAATATGAGTATTGTCAAGAGGAACTGCATTTAAAGTAACTGATGTATCACCACATTCTTTTTTTACTAATTGAACAAGTTGGTCTATGTCGTTTTGTGTAAGTGTTGTTGATGTGATTATTCTTCGTAAAGCATCTTGAACAAAAAGCTGCCTGCCTTGTGACCAATTTAAAATATCTTGATATATTGACATTGTTAAAAGTCTTTGTTTTATTTGTTATTTGTCATGTTCTAAGCCTGCGGCCAAAACATTTGTATACCCGCAATACAGATATATCTGCTTTAGTTGAAAGTGTTAATTGCTTGCTTATTTATATTTTGGTTGCTTCGGTTTTTGCATGGCAGTTATTTACCTTCACTTTCAGGTTTATTCTGGTTTTACTTTCAAAGATAAACTATTAACCCTAAACAATCATAATTAATCTCCTCAAACTTCCACCAAATAAAAATGCCGGGTTGCCCCGGCATTTTGCACATACTTACTAATAAAACACATCGACTATTGAACAAGCTGATTGTCGGGGTTTGAAGCCCAATCAGCATAAGATCCTGCGTAATACAGCACATTCTGGAAGCCTGCAATTTCTTTCATGGCCACATACAAAACAGATGCTTTTACGCCCGAGTTGCAGTAAACAATCACCGTTTTTTCGGGAGTAGCGCCAAATTTGGCAGCAGCAGCAACAATTTCATCTTTCGATTTGTACGCACCTGTTGGAGTCAGCACTTCTTTGAAGTTCATCCAAACGGCTCCGGGAATGTGGCCTTTGCTTTTCTTAGCAGCATCGGCGCCAGCAAACTCATCTTTTTCGCGAGCGTCGAGCAAAACAGCACCTTCAGCGCGGCTTTTCACATCGTCGGCAGAACACGCTTTAAATGTACTTTCGGCAACGGCAAAGGTGGTTGCTTTTCCGTTGGCCGGAGTGGCCGTCAACGGGATACGGGCTGCCGCAAACTGTTCCATGTTGAAATGCAGGATGGAAACATCGGCAGCTCCCAGCGATTTCAAAATCCACCACACGCGGCTGTTGTATTTGTTCGAGCCTTCGTCAACCAGCACAATTTTATGGGTATTCGAAACGCCTTTTTTGCCCAGATAGGCGGCCAGTTCTTCGGCTGGTTTTACCTGTCCTTCAACAGCACCGGGTTTGTATAATTCTTTCAGCGGAATGCTGATGGCGCCCTGAATGTGCTGTTTGGCGTACACATCCGGAGTATTCACATCAACTACCACCATATTTTTGTTGGCTTTCAATTCGGCAGCAAAATCTTTGGCCGAAATAAGCGGGCCCTGTGCGTACGACTGTCCAATCACCAAAATCAGGGCAAAAGCAAAAAATTTCTTCAACATGAGTATATCAATTATTTAAGTTTAAACTGCAACTGAAGCACGAGCATGTCGTTTTTAATCTCGTTGTATTTCGTAATATCGGTCGATGAACTGGCTTCGATGTTATACACGTAATTCACCTGGATGCGGGTCCAGTCGTTCACGTAGTAATTAAATCCGTATAACCAGGAGTCCTGACGGAAAGCCGACGAATCGAAGTCATCTTTATCCATGTCGGGATCATAACTTTCGAATTTCACCACCGGCTCGATCTTCCAGGGAGTTTGAATCATCAGCTGGCTGTAGTAACCCGAACTCTGGAAAGAACCCTTCACCACTTCGGGAGTACCACCACAACCACCGCCAATTATTTTCGATCCTTCATCTTTGGCGCGAATGTATTCGGTTTGCGACAGAATGCCAAATTTCCCGATCGGGAACGACAACTGCATGTCGGCTCCCCAACGGCTGCGAACATCGGCCTTGGTTACGGTCGGATCAGGATTTTTTTCCTTACCGGTCATAAAACTTCCGCCCAACTGAAGGAAATTAGCCGGGGCAAAAGTAACACGGCCAATAACATCTTTCGCCCGGTTCGTATCTTCGGTATTGCGCCCTGTTCCGTTTACAACAGCGAAAGCATAAGTGAACAAATTCGGTTTTTCGAGTCCAAAAATCTGGAGAGAGTCGGTACTTCCGCTGAACATGATTCCCTGCTCGCGGATGAACGGCACTTGTTTGGTCGTCATATTCGAACGTTCGTAGGTGTACAGCGACTGGCAGGGAGTTGAAACTTCCAATCCGAACGGAATTTTAAATTGTCCGGCAGTCACTTTAAAATAATTGTTGGCGGCTTTCCAGGTCAGAAAAGCGTCGAGAATATACGGACCTTTTTGAGTCGGGCTCATTTCACTCATCACATAATACGTGAAATTATAAGGAATCGAACCGGTTACACCAATTCGGGCTCTCCGGAAGGAAAAACTATTGGTGCTCTGGTCGTTATCTTTCATGTACGTGATGTTTTCACCCTGAACGTAGCCAATTACCTGCGGGCCCGATGCCGACGACGATGGCTCGATGCAACCCTGGGCATACGAACCAAGGTGTCCAAAAGCAAGCGCAATTAGCCCTGTAAAAAAGAATTTCTTCATATAAACATTTATTTGATTGACGGATTTTTTGAAACTCGCTCCGGAAATTCTCCGGAATAGCAATTAACTGACCGGAATTCCATGTTTGGATCTCCCGGTCAGTCAGTTTAAAAATTAATTGATTATTGGTTGGTTACAGTCCACGCTTTTGGACCTTTGTAAATGGTTTTTCCGGCAGTTTTTAATGTTGAATAAATCATGCGGTTGGCACCAAAACCGATACCTTTTGTTTTATATCCCAGAACATTCATCCAGAATGAAGCAACACTTGAAGTTTGTCCTGTCCAGCAATAAATCAGGGTTTCTTTTGATGGATCAAAACCTTTGTTTAAATCGCTTGCCAACGAAATAACAGGAATATTAAATGCACCGGCAAAATGTCCGAGAGTTGTATAATCAGCAGCTGACCAGTAATTAACTATGGTATAGTTTGCCGGTGTAGTCAATACAGCCGAGCCATCAGCAGTTGAAAAACCTGCATTTAAAACAGCCTGAACACGTTCTTTCAAAATTGCAGCTCCGTCGGTCGAAGTCGAAGTCCAGGTTGGTTCAGCAAACGAGCCAGTTGCCGGAGCAGCAGTGGTTACCCAATTGGCATGACCAACAGCCAAATCGCCATTGGCCGGAGTAACGAAACCAGAGTTGCTTACCCATGGACCCTGATAGGTCGCATTCCAGCCAGCCATACCCCATTTCAACACCTGTGCATTCTTCCAACCCAACAAGCGCAATGCCATAACGGCTTGTCCCGCTGTTTGACCAGTGTAGCAAACAACCAATATTTTAGCATCTTTGGCCAGCGCTAAAGTTTCGGTAGTAGTAATCACATCTTTCAGCACCACATTCTTAGCATTCTTAATATGGTTGGTAGCAAAATCTGCAGCTGAACGAATGTCGTAAATAGTATATCCGGGAATAGAACTTGTGGCGTCATCAACAATTCCGGGAGGAGTAGCTGAAGCACCAAAGGGGTCAACAACCCACCCCGATAGTAAAGCAGGCAAATCGAGGTTATTTGAAATCATGTAAGCCATTAATGTTGTATAGGCATTGTCGGGTGTTGGTGGTGGATCTTCCTTACAGGAATGAAGCAACGACACCATAATTAGCATGGCCAAAAGGGCGAAAAATTGAATAGCTTTTTTCATAACAGGTTGAATTAGTACTTTTTAAATTATTTTTTAGTGAATACGTTCATGAAAGATTAATTTCAAATTCAAAAATTTCTATCTTGCTGAACGATGTAGGCAAAGCTATTTCGGCAGCTTGGATTTACATTAATGATTGACTTGATTTATATGAGGATAAAACCTAATTTCGGTCAGGAAAAAAATGATCTGATCCAGTTATTTTTATGACGGATTAAACTTTAAAAATTGCACATGAACCAAAAAAATGAGACGAGAGTAGCACGGCATTGCTCCATTTATGATTTTGAACAAAGTTGGTATGAACTTTTAACCGAAGATGAGAAAATTCTGATCGACGAACATTCCGTCAGACTTGAATTTAAAAAGGGAGAAACCGTATGTAAACAAGGTGCTTTTGCTTCACATATCTACTTTCTGGAAGAAGGATTGGTAAAGGTTTATCTGGAAGAAAGAAATAAAAATCTGATATTGAATCTGTCAACAAACAATAATTTACTGGGATTGGCTTCTGTTTTTGAAGGAAACAACAAACTTCCCTACTCCATTACAACTTATATCAATTCAAAAATTGTAATGATTGATATACAAATATTTAAGCAGTTAATCAAACAAAATCCCGAATTTGCTTTTCGTATTGTAAATATATTGAATGAAAAAACTGCCCAGATTTACGGGCGATTCTTCTCGTTGACTCAAAAACAATTGCATGGCCGACTGGCTGACATTTTGCTTTGCTTGGCCACACGTATTTTTAAATCAAAAACATTTGAATTACCCCTATCAAGAGCCGACATGGGCGATCTGACTGGTATGTCAACCGAAAGTGTAATCCGAATGATGAAAGAATTTAAAGACGACGGTTTGATTGATACGCAGTGCAAAAGCATCGTGCTGCTCGACATCCCCCGACTGGAGCGTATCAGCGAATTTGGATAATCGCTTCCGTTATCAGGCTTATGTCAAAAAGTCGTTCAGGTTTTGTACTTTTCTGAAAATTTTTCCGTATAAAAATCCGGAAACGGCCAAATTGGCTGTCTTCCGTACCATTTCCCGACTGGCAAAAAACTTGATCAGGAAAGCCAACAGACAGAAAATACAGAACTATGAATTTCAATAATTTCACTATTAAATCGCAGGAAGCCATCCAGCAAGCTTTTGTGGTGGCTCAGGGCAAACAGCAACAGGCCATCGAAACAGGGCATTTGCTGAAAGGACTTTTTCACGAAGCCGAAAATGTTGTAGGTTTTTTACTCAAAAAGATGGGAACCAATCCGGTTGTCATTCAGCAGGCACTCGACCGGATTGTTGATTCCTACCCGAAAGTTACCGGTGGCGAGGCGTATTTGTCTTCGGATGCCAGCAAGGCCCTGCAAAAGTCGATTGCCATCATGCAGGAAATGAACGACCAGTTTGTTTCGGTCGAACACATGCTGATCGGAATCCTCGAAACAGGCGATACGGTGAGCCGAATGCTGAAAGACGCCGGAGTGAGCCGCAAAGACCTCGAAATTGCCGTTAAAGAATTGAGAAAAGGGGCAAAAGCCGATAGCCAAAGCGCCGAAGACAAATTCGATTCGCTGAATCGTTTTGCCGTCAACCTCAACCAGCGGGCCCGCGACGGAAAGCTCGACCCGGTGATCGGACGTGATGATGAAATTCGCCGGATTTTGCAGATTTTATCGCGCCGGACAAAAAATAACCCTATCCTGATCGGTGAACCGGGAACCGGGAAAACAGCGATCGCCGAAGGACTGGCCCACCGGATTGTACGTGGCGACGTTCCTGAAAACCTGAAATCGAAGCAACTTTTTTCGCTCGACATGGGCGCTCTCATTGCCGGAGCCAAATACAAAGGCGAATTTGAAGAACGATTGAAAGCCGTTGTGAACGAGGTAATCGGAGCCAACGGCGAAATCATCCTGTTCATCGACGAAATTCATACCCTGGTGGGCGCCGGAAAAAGCGAAGGTGCGATGGATGCCGCCAATATTCTGAAACCGGCGTTGGCACGTGGTGAATTGCGCGCCATCGGTGCCACCACATTGAACGAATACCAGAAATACTTCGAAAAAGACAAGGCGCTGGAACGCCGTTTCCAGATTGTGAATGTGGACGAACCCGATACACTCAGCGCTATTTCGATTCTCCGAGGATTGAAAGAACGCTATGAAAATCACCATAAAGTGCGGATTAAAGATGAAGCGATTATTGCTTCTGTCGAACTTTCGCAACGGTACATTACCGAGCGTTTTTTGCCCGACAAGGCGATCGATTTGATGGACGAAGCGGCAGCACGGCTTCGTCTCGAAATGGACTCAGTTCCACAGGAACTGGATGAAATCGATCGCAAAATTATGCAGCTCGAAATTGAACGCGAAGCCATCAAGCGCGAAAAAGATGAGCGTAAACTTTCAGGATTAAACGAAGAAATTGCCAATCTGAAACAGGAACAAACCAAATTCAGGGCACAATGGCAACTCGAAAAATCGCTAATCGACGGCATTCAGCAAAAGAAGCGCGAAATTGAATCGCTGAAACTGGAAGCCGAGCAGGCCGAACGTGCCGGAGATTTTGGCCGCGTGGCTGAAATCAGGTACGGAAAAATTCGCGAAGCCGAGGCCGAGATTGAAAATCTGAAAACAGAGTTAAGCAACAACAAAGATCAGCACCTGATTAAAGAAGAAGTTGATGCTGAAGACATTTCGGAAATTGTATCACGTTGGACCGGCATTCCGGTTGCCCGAATGATGCAAAGCGAGCGCGAAAAACTGCTGCATCTGGAAGACGAACTGCACAAACGTGTGATTGGTCAACACGAAGCCATTCGTGCCGTAGCCGACGCCGTTCGCCGGAGCCGTGCCGGGCTTCAGGACGAAAAACGCCCGATTGGCTCGTTTATTTTCCTGGGAACCACCGGAGTGGGGAAAACAGAACTGGCCAAAGCGCTGGCCGAATTCCTGTTCGACGACGAAAATATGCTCACCCGCATCGATATGTCGGAGTACCAGGAAAAGTTTTCGGTTACCCGCCTGATTGGTTCGCCTCCCGGATACGTGGGTTACGAAGAAGGTGGACAACTCACCGAAGCTGTTCGCCGGAAACCGTATTCGGTCATTTTGTTCGACGAGATTGAAAAAGCGCATCCCGATGTTTTCAATGTCTTGCTGCAAGTTCTCGACGACGGACGGTTGACCGACAATAAAGGGCGGGTCGCTAATTTCAAAAATACGATCATTATCATGACGTCGAATCTTGGCTCACACCTGATTCAGGACCGGTTTGAAGAAATGAACGAGCGGAACCACGCGCAAATTGAAGAACAAACCCGCAACGACTTGTTTGATTTGCTCCGGAAAACAATTTCGCCGGAATTCCTGAACCGCATCGACGATGTGATCATGTTCACTCCACTGACCCGGAAAGACGTCCGAGACATTGTCAAGCTTCAGTTCAAACTGATCATGGATCGCATTCCGGACAATCAGTTCAGGATTGAAATATCGGAAGAAGCTATCGATTGGCTGGCCGCTGTTGGCTACGATATTGCCCACGGAGCCCGTCCGGTAAAGCGTATGCTTCAGAAATACCTGATCAACGATTTGTCACGCGAAATACTTTCGGGGCGAATGGAAAACCGTTCAAAAGTGAAGGTTGAAATTGAAAATGACGAAATCGTTTTCAGGTACGAATAGTCCTATTCCTGATCCAAAAAAAAGCCGGATAACGCAAACGCTGTTATCCGGCTTTTTGGTCTAAAACCCGTCAAAGACGGGCTATTTGCAATGGAAATCGATGGCTTTTTCAATCGACTGGCTGCAAACCGGACAAAAAACATTGATGGTGTGCAGGTTGTTCATCAGGCAATTGATCCACGGGCGATAAATACCTTTGGTAACATAACCGCCGCCTTCGTAAACACCCAGCTTTTTGTTGTTCGAGTCCTTTACCGGTGTTGGAACCTCTGTGTCACCGGGCAACATCGACTTCCATTTCTGATCGAAATTCACCAGGGTCGTCAAATTGGGTTCCCAGGGCTCGACATCGAGCGGATAAAATTCGTTGTATTCCACACCACCCACATATTCGTCGCCCAATCCGGCAAACAAATGGCCAAATTCGTGAATGTAAATTTTCCCGGTTTCGTCAACATGATGAGCGGCACTAATTCCGTAGAAATTATAGATAGCGCCGCCGCCGTATTTTTCAATATTGGCCAGCACATAAACAAAGTCGTAGGGTGCATTTCCGGCAACCTCGCGCACTCCCTGAAAATCGTCGATCATCAGATAACGTTCCGAATCGAAGGTATAGTACGAGCTGTTTAGCCGGGTATTTTTCCAGATGTGATCACCGGGGATATCGGTTCCCGCTTCTTCTGATGGAGCCCAAACTCCGCGAATGTTGAATTTGTCGCGATTTTCGGAATACGGAGCATAACCAAAAAATTCATCGGCAAATTTTTTACAATCTTTCTCAAAAAGAGCCCGCTGATTTTCGGTATATCCTTCAGGCAAAAGAACAATGTCTACTTTGTTCTCCGGACGACCGGACTGAACAACATCGAACACCGGCAGTTTTTCGCGTTCTCTCCGGATAAAATAGCTTTTCGGATCAACGGCATATTCAAATTTCTTTTCAAAAACTCCCTTCTTGTTGCGGGTATTAATCGACACAACAATTTTCTCTTTCGGGAAAGGCATGACGACCGATTCGGGGTAACAACATTCGGTTTGGCCAGCTTCCGGGGTTGTTTGCCATTCGTCGAACAGTGTGCAAAAACCGCGGGAAAAAATCAACTCGCCCGAACCTGCTGTGCGAACCTCAACGGTATGATTTCCATAACCCAAATGGTCAATCAAATTGATTTTCGACCCTGCCCAAAAAGGCTCTTCAACGAGTTCGTCGAAATAAATATGCTCATTTGCAGCGCTCCCGCAGTGAAAATAATCGAGACGCAAAGTCTTCGACTCGAAAAACTGATCGTATTGAGCGTGGGCAGTCAACCCCGCAAACCAAATTGCCGAAAATAGTAAAAGGTGCTTCATAAAAAGTTCATAATAGTTCTGTCAATTTTCCTTAGCAATGCAATCAACGACATTTAGCCGTTGGCACGTGCGCGAATTTCTTTGAAACCAAATATAGCACAATATCGTTCGCAACAAAATGCACAAATTCAGGGTTATTATTACATCAACTTTCAAACGAAATACAAATCACGATTTGTTCTTCAAATTCAAATTGTACTTTTGCGCATCGCTTTTTGAAAGCTGCAAATCTTCAAATAATCAAATGCTGTGGCCGTAATACTATTGTTTTTCAGGAAAAATAAAAATATTGGTTCAGAGACTGTTGCGGAACCTGAAGAAGAGCCGGGAACAGTGGCATCCGACTGTTGCGGGGCACACGAAGTTTGCGAATTTGATGCTTCAGCCTTCGACGAAGAGCAGATCGAATATTTCGAAGACGAAGAACTCGACGTGCTTCGTAATGTCAGGGAAGACGAACTTACGGCCCAACAAATCGACGATCTGAGAGAAGTTCTCTACACCCTGAGAACCAACGAAATCAATCGCTGGATCACCAGCCTGGCCCGCCGTCACATTCATCTGCCTTCCATTCTTTTGCAGGAAGCCCGCCAACTGATTGCTGAAAAATAATTCAGGCATTTCAACAATACGAATGATCCGGTTCAAAGGCTGGCTTTGCTCATAGAATCACGCTTGTTTTTTTTACTAAATTTGAAACCGGCTCCCAATCTAAAATCTGTAAAAAATCTAATGGTGATTCAGCGCCTGAAACAAATTTTTTTTTCGGCTTTATTCCTGTTTGTCCTGCAAATTCAGGCTTCTGAACCCTTTCGCCCATTGCTGGCCGACCCGGTGCTCGAACCCTGGCGCTGGAACGAATTTCCGGAATACGACACCATCAGGGTTACCTGCATGACCAGTGGAAAAGAAAACGGAATGTGGATGGGAATTGGCAACAAGGCCGTTTTCTATGATGGCTACAAAACCATTCGGTTCATCCCCGACAGTTCTTCGGTTCTGGCACTGGCCTACGAGAAAAATAAAAATTTGCTGGCCACCACCTCTAACGGCCTCTTTCGCTATAAGGAAGGCGAGTTTCGCAAAATTCTCAATTTTAATTTCAATGGCCAGCGCAACTTCATCAACGACAGTAACGGCGATCTTTGGATTGGTTCCGATTTTGGCCTCATTCGCATCACTCCTCAATCAGTTTTTTGCCTCAATCCCGATGGTTATTTCGAGATTTCGGCCGACGGTTCGGTCTTCAATACGCTGAAACTCGAAGCTGGCAACGATTATCACCCCACCACAGTGACCGAAAACAGGTTTCCGGTTTATAATCT
>Ga0172367_10006275_pt1 | contig 14038 bp, 10 predicted proteins | sample Lak10m_FD_114542 | JGI IMG/M metagenome (GOLD analysis project Ga0172367, IMG submission 114542) | Freshwater microbial communities from Kabuno Bay, South-Kivu, Congo - kab_022012_10m | ecosystem: Environmental > Aquatic > Freshwater > Lake | place: Democratic Republic of the Congo: South-Kivu... | reverse complement strand
GTAGATTGAGTAGCTTCATCAATTTTTGCCAAAGCTTCTGATGCTGTTATATTGCCTTTAGCGAAGTCATCCATGGCGCTAGTAGCGCCCTTTTGTGCTTTTACTAAGTCTTTTTGAGCAGCAACAGCACCGGCTTGAGATTCTGCTAATTTAATTATACTATCTCTTGTATTGCCGCCAAGGGCTACGCTAAAAGCATCTAAAGCTTCTAGAGGAAGAGCATTAGCCAATAAGGTTCCAGCGGCAGCACCAAGTCCAGCACCAATAGCAGCACCTATTGGGCCACCCAATATAAATCCAACAACTGCCCCAGCAGTAGCTCCACCGCCACGAACAGCACTTGCTCCTTCGAATGTTGCTTTTTCTTCTGCTACTGCTCTAGCACCAGAAATATCTCCTTTTTCTACAGCTTTTTTAAGTCTTCCATCAAAATTGTAAATATTTTTAATTACTGCATCAAACGCTGTTTTTGCTAAATATGCACTGCCAGCAACAGCAGCTAATGGTCCAACTAATTTAGTTAATCCATTTACTACACCAGTAATAGTTCCAGACATATTTTTGGAAATGCCTAAATTTCTAGCAAAATTAAATACAGATTGCTTTCCACCCCCACCAAGCCCACCACCACCTAAAAAGTCCATAACTGCCTGTTTTTTCAAACTCACACCAAAAGCCTCTAAAGCAAATTTAGCTGCACCAATAGTAGTTAAAAATCCTAAAAATCCACTCGATAATTTAAGCAGTGCGCTACTATTTTCATCTATTGGTGGCAACAAGGATTGTAATGAAGATGTCACTAAACTTAATGTGCCACCTACTCCTAAAGAGAATTTATTAGAATCATCCCTACCACCACCGCCCGGTCCTTTTGGTGGACCACCACCACCCGGTCCTGTTGGTGGACCACCACCACTGCCACCACCGCCACCACCACGAACTGGTTGATATGGATAACTATAAGCTTGTGATCTAGCCGAAGCTAAAACGCTAGAAGTTGACATGCCCATAGACTGCGCCATTGTGGGGCCGCGAGGACTAGTTGGTGGACCACCGCCACCACCAGCTTGCGAAGCTGCCATAGCCGCTGTTCTAGGTATAGATCCAAAAGCTCCAATATTATTGGGTGGGCTTGAAGGAGTTGATGAAAATAGTCCAACGTGTGAATCTGGGGGGAGATTCGGCTTGAGGTGTGAAAATTTGTCAGTTCTAGCCGCAGCTAAAACGCTAGAAGTTGACATGCCCATAGACTGCGCCCTTGTGGGGCGGCGAGGGCTTGATATGTCAGAAGCTTCTAATCCAGCATAGGTATGCCCAGCCTTTTGTAAATGATTTTTGAGTTTTTCCATGCCTTTCTTTGAATCTGTTGTAGACGTTATAATAGCTCTTACTTCTGGAGAAGCTTTAGCAAAAAATTCTGCAAATAATTCTTGATTGCTAGCAAGATAATCTTTAATTTCATCTGCACTTTTCCCAGCTGCTTTAAAAGCTGCCTCCATTTGTGGTTTAACTTTTTCCACAAGATCAAATTGAAAAGTGCCTTGAGTTTTGCTTGCTAAACCCTTTTTACCACCTAGAGAATAATCCGCTAAATGTCCTGTTTCATGAGCTAATGTGTTTGTATTAGCAGACGCTAATTTTCCTTGAATCTGTAAACCCATACCAGTAGTTCCCGTGGCTTTCATCATTGCCCTGCCGCGAGTACCTTCTGTAAATTCGCCCCCAACACCGAATTTAGCTTTTTTGCCAGCCTCTACGTTTTCTATTCCTTCAAAACCATCCAATATTTCCGACGCAATTTTTGGACCTAATTGCTTAATTATTTTTGCCATATCTTCTGCGGCTTGTGTTATGCTACTATAGTCTACATAACCCGCTGTTCTACTAACATTTTTTTCTGCTACGCCTCCAACAAAAAATCTTTGCACGCCTTGAACAATCCCACCCTTAGCATATTTACCAACTTTATTCATACGGTTCAAAGAACCGTAACCAATCGCCTGTGCGGACTTCTTGTTTACAACAAACTCACCCGGAGTTAATAAGGCTGGAACCGTGTCTGTTCCAACGCCACCTCCAGTTGCAAATTTTCTCATCAATGGAACTTTACTTCTACCACCAGTAAATGCAAAATTTCTAGATGGAATACCAAATATGCGACTTAAATAATCTATAACACCGGGAGTATTAGGAGACTTACTAATTACTCTTATGGTTGATCCATTTAACTGACCAGATTTAATACTATTTTGTAATTCTGTGCCAAATTGAGTAAGTCCAGCAGTTTTAATATCGTTTAATCTAGCATTGTTATTTGTAAAGTATTTACTTAATACAGCTTGTCGTTCTTTTTCTGTTCTGGCTCTAGCGTATGCTTGATCACCAACTGTTCTTTTTAGTGTACGGTCAATATCTACAAACCCGCCACCAGATTGAATTAGTTTTTGTATTGCTGCTTGGGGTTTTGGTAAAATAGCATTGGGGGCGTTAGATAATATATCATCAACAAGTGGTTGGGCCATTCCGCCTTTTGCAAATTTTTGTATTATTCCGCCAAAGAATTTTCGTTGACCAATTGTTCTCAAGCTGACGCCGCCTTTATAACCATTAATAATATCATTAGATAATTTTCGTTGTATATTACCTCCAACTTCACCATAACTACGCTTGGCTTCAGCTTTAATCAATTTGTTCACCTGTGCTTGACTACCAAATAAAGTTCCAAGCTTATCTTTATTTTGAGATATTGCAGATCTTGGAAAATCAAAATTTGCTCTACCACCAGCAGCTGTTGCTCCTGTGAAAGCTGAAATCATCGCTTCAAATAAATAACCCTCTATAGTACTTCTGACTTGATTATCAGATTGAATTTTACCAATTATGTTGGTCATCAATTTTTCATTGGTATTTAATCCCGGCGGTAAATCAAGTAATCCTTGAGATACCACCGAATTGATGGTAGAATTTACTCCGCTAGAAATACCATCTAAAAATCCTTTATGAGCAGCTGCGGCATATTTAGAATTATTTTCTAAATTTCTTTTTCCTTCTTGCATTCCGGGATAGAATACAGGATAAGTGGCTGGATTTATAACAGCATTGATGCCGCCCTTGATTTCATCTGGCGATAAACCAGCCTGAGAGGCAGCAATTCTAGCATATCTATTACTAGCAGGAAGTGTGAATGGGAATGGTTGAGTTGCAGAATAGCCTCCTTCAGATCCTTTTGGTGGAGTTAATACAAAGGCGCCGACCTGTCCTTCATTTACATCAAATTGTATATTACCAGCACCAGCAACATCTTTATTTGCGCCATACTTACCATCTCGTTTTTGTGTACTTTTTAATTTTTGCGTAGCTCCAACAATTGCTCGACCACCCTTTTCAAATCTATTTTCATTCATCGCCGCAAGATTACCAGCCCCAAGTTTACCAACACTACTTTTTCTTATTACAAACTCTCCCGGCTGTAACATTGCTGGTACAGTATCACGATTACCAGTACCGGGAACCATTCCGCCTCTAGCAAAGTGATGAACTTTTCCACCGTTGTTAAATGTTCTACGCGAACCAAGCCCGCCACCGAAACCCGTTATAAAGCCGCTTATTCCTTGGGCCGCTCTAATCGTAGCTACTGCTGTTAATAGTGGTATAACTGGCTTAAGAGCATCAGCGAGTTTAATTAATGCGCTAGCTAAATTTAGTGTAGTATTAGCAAAAAATTGAAAAGAACTACTTTCAGTTATACCTCTCACCAACGCAAGAAATTCTTCTTTTACTTTTGTGATTCTAATAGCGAGGGCAGCTTGTGCTGTTTCGGCATTTTTAGTCAAACCATTGCCCGCCTTTTGAGCAACGTTAAGAGCAGCTTGGGCCGTGGAAAATTGTTGTAATAGTGGAAGCACTTTACCAATTTGTCGAAATCCGCCCAACTCTTCTGCTATACTAATAAACGTTAAGTCACGCTCGCCAAGGCCCGTTAGTGATTCGCTTAACCTTTTAATAGCCTCAAATGGGCCAACGAATTTACCTTCAAGATCTACTAACTCTACTCCAAACTGTCTAAGAAACTCTATTGTCTTTGGTCGTTGAATACGTGTAAAAATAGTTCTCAAGCCAGTAGCAATACTTTCCGCACTTTCTCGCGTTGTGGCTCTCACGCTAGTAAATAAAGCTAGTAGTTCGTTTAAGCTACCGCCAGATGCCTTAAACACGCCACCCGTTCTACGAATAACGTCGATTAAGTCTCCAGCTTCTACCGCGAACGCACCAGCTACAGCGTCGATAGAACTTAATTGATTCTCTAACGCTCCAACGCCCTCTTTAAACTGGGCCAATACAGCAATAGCGCCTTCCGCAGTTTCCGATATACTATCAAAGTTAGGAGCAAGAGCGGCTTTGGCCAAAGATTTTAACGCTACCTCAGTATCTCTAGAATTTAAACCGGCCTGTAGCAAAATCGTAGATACTTCTAATAATGACTTAGAGCCAACGCCAAGTCCAGTAGAAAGCTGTGTTATTGTTTTAGTAAGACCTTTTAGGTCACCAAGGCTTTCTCCAGTTACCTGAGAAATTTTAATTAACTGTCTTTCAAAACTAATAGCCTCTTCCGTTGCAGAAGCTAATGTATTAGTAAATAAACTAACCGCTCTAGTGGCAACTGCCAAAGCGGTGAATCTTTTAACAGAAATGGCAAAGGTACGGCCCAAGTTTGAGGCTGCGGAGTTAGCAGCATTGCAAGCTTGAGCGACTTGTTGAACCTGTCGCGTTGCTTGGGCCGTGCCCTGTACCTGTACATTTACTTGAACATTATTAAGCTGATTTTGAATCTGCCTAACAACTTGTGCAGTATTTGTGGGAGCTTGGAGTTGTAGTTGGGCGGTTAGTACAAATCTAGACATATTAATTCACAGTTAGTTTATAGTTGTATTAACTCGTCACTATCAGCGAACTATCCGTCTATATTTATCTTCTTGCCTTTATCGTCAACATAGGTGATGGATGGTACATAATTACCATTTTCATCAAGTAAGTTACCATCTTTATCTACACGCTTTCCTTCGTCATTTACGTAATATCCAAACTCGTCTATTTTATTACCTTCAGTATCTACCCTTTGCCCCTTATCGTTAACCAGTGCCAAGTCTTCGTTGACAAAGTTAAACATCTTAAGAAATTTATTTTCTGGTAGTTTAGCCTCAAAGTCCCTGTCCACAGAATACATCATTTGTGCTAACGCGGTAGCGGAAGCAAAAGCTATCTCACTATCTGAATTAGCAGTATATTCATCCATGTCTTTATACACTTTTTGGCCATTCTCATAATGTGAACAATTTGCTACTAAAAAGTCGAATCTAGCATTGTCAGAGATGGATTCGGCTGTATTTTGCTCTAGACTCATTCTTTCGGCAATTAGTTCGCGCAATTCTATTCTCTTTTTGCGCATTTCTATAGCGATGTTCTTGCCTTCTGTGGCCCTTAGTTTGCCATTTTTACCACTTACATATAGTTCTTTTTCTAGCCTATTAATTTCTTCCGTAATTTTCTTTTGTTCCACATCCTTGCTGTCGTTCCATATACCCTGTTGCTTCATGAACTTTTCTAGCTCTTTTTTGGTCATGATGCCGTCGCGCACACAATCTGTCCACGATTTAGCACTAACCCTTTGAGCTTGAGATAGTAGGGCATTATTTGGTCGCCTTACAACAACCTTAACTACCTTTTCCGTTTCCCCGTCTTTAATTTTAACATCAACGACCTTTTCTTTATTGTCCTTCATTTGATTACTCCTTGTTACCATTTGGTGAAATTACTGGAATTTTAATTGAATACTTAAGCCACTCAACTTCATATTGAGATAATTCGGCATCTACGTTACGAGCTTGGGCGTTTCCGCGATCTAATATTTCTGATCTTACTTTATCATATAGGGCTTTCATTAACTGTTGGTCTTTTGTTAATTTATCGTCTGGAGAGTTCCATAAAAACCCAAAATTTTCTTCTATAGTACTAAGAGCGCCAATCATAGTAGTTTGAATTTTCTTCTTAAGAATTTTAGACAATCTATCCTTTGAGTCACTTTTGTACTTGTTTTCCCTAATTTTTTTGTAATCTGAATATTTATTTACATCCATTATTATCCTCCTCTAAAATTCTGTTTATATTGATTATTTATCTTGGCTTGCAATGAAATCTTTTCATCTGCAAATTGGTTCTGCTGCGCTTCTCCAAGCTGTTTGACTAAATTAAATCGTTGCTTCTTTACTGTTTGCGCATGAATGTTGTTCATGCTATCTACTTTTTCTACGCCATCTTTATCTTGTGCCACTACGAATACTTCGGACGAATTCTTAATTTTATCGCTCTTCGTATTATTTTCAAATTCTTTTTCTGCGGCCTCTTTTTCGCGTTTCTTGGATTGTACTAAAAACCAACCATCTAACATATCGTCATCATCTATAACATCTTTGCTTGGACATTCAAGGGACTCTTGAACATTATCATACATTTGTGACCATATGACAATATTTTTTTGATTATATGTAAGATCTGTATTGGGCGGGTTATTAAAAAGGTTGAGATTGATTTTATCTTTTATGATCCATAGAGACTTCCATGGCTCATTTCTTGAGAGTTCTCTACAATCTTTTTCTGATAAAAATGAGTGATGATATTCATCTATGATATAATTAATAGGTATTTCAGAAAAGTCGTATAGCTTATCATCAAGATATGTTGTGTTTTTAATAATAAATGCTGTTTTTTCAGTAGTGGCTATTCCTTCTCTGGTATTATAATAGTATTGATGTTTTTTTTGATTTAATTCCGCTAACTGTTTTTCGCCACCGCGTATATAGGCTCTAATTGTTTTCTTTAGTTTGTCATTATTGCGAGAGTTATATATTTCTATTTTAAATCTTTCGATGTCTTTTTGCAATAAGTTTATTTTTTCATTTTCTTCATATGACCATAGATCATGTTCGATCATAAAGTCTAAATTTTCAACCTCATCCATTATTCCATCTACATATGATTTCTCATAAACCTCATTATATACTTCGCAAGATTCCATTATGATATCAAAAGTTGGTGGCAAAATATACAAAATGTTATTGTTGCATTTTATCCTTATTTTTCCACTTCTTATTCTACCAATAAAAAACTCTCGCTCATGGTGTTTCATAAAAACCTCATGGCGAGAGCTTATTTGTATCCTTGAGTGTCCTAGTCGAATTGTGCTAACAGATCAAAATTATGTTGGATATGGGCTGATTGTTACTCTAGCTGGATCTAAATTATGACCAACAACAAGATCATTAAAGTTAGTGTAACTATATGTGATAGTTGCGTTGCCGCCGCCAGCATCACCACCACCATATGTGACGCTTGATAGTCTATTCTTTGAGCCTAGATCAAAGAATGTTCCATCTCTAAGAGCGATTCTAATCTTTTCTTCTGATGTGTTATTTCCTTGGTTTGGACCACCAATGAAACTGGGTACGCCATCTTCATATGCCGACACAAAATCGCCACTAATGGCAATTACTTCAAGCTCACATGTCACTTCTATGGGGAAGTTTGGTGAACGATAGTATGGGGCTTTTCTGCCAAGTTCCAGAATATCTTCACGGCCAAAATCTGTACTAATCGTGCAGTTTTGAATATGTGCTTTTGGTGATCCGCTGGGGTATACTCCAGTGTAGTTATTACCAGCGTTGATAGACTGAGTAACACCAAACACTGATTGTGGTATAATGCATAAGTCCATTCTAACATCTTCTCTACGTTGAATGCCACCGCTTCCTGCTACTAGTGCGGCTGGTTTATCTTCACCACGACCAGATGCGTCTTTTGGAATTTCCGCTGCTTGATTAACACTCATAAGTCTAGGGCTATTGATACTCCAAATCTTATGATTACCAACTAGTGTAACAGATTCTGTAGAGCTACCATCTGCTGGGAATGTATAGCTAACGCTGCTAAGATACATACCGCTCATGTATACTTCTACAGGAGAATTACCGAGAACAGCATCTTTTGATTCGTCATAAATGCCAAGTCCAACACAGCATCTTTCTTTTGAGCGACCAACAAGATTTGCGGATGTTGCGCGTGGAGAAGCTAAATGATACAATAGTGGATAACCATCAAGAACCTTTTCAAGTGTTACTTCAACATCTGGTAGACCTTCAATATTTTCATAAATTTGAATTTGACCTAATTCGAAAGCTTGTTCTAGATTGAAATTTGTTGTAATACCAACAGATTGTACGCCGTGAGCAACAATGGTATTAGCATCGGTATGATCGTCAAAGCATGGCGCAATAGCTACGGCTTGGCAGGCGTAAAATATACGATTATTATCTGGCATTATTTGCTCTCCTATATATGTGGAAACTCCAAAACATTATACACAAAATCTATATTTTGTTATGTATTGTTTCGGCTGTTAATCTGACTATCCCAGCATGAAAATTGGTATTTATCATATCCATACCCTGTACTACCGAATTTTTCAATCTAATGCGATTACTGGCATATTTTTGTATTAAATCTGGATATCTTAATGCTCCAGAGACGGGAATGCCGTTATAATCTAGTGGAAAATCTCCGCTATTTGCAATTGCATTACTATCAAACATTAAAATTGTTTTGTCATTTTGTAGGGATATAATATCTACTAATTTATTTCTAGTAATAGCATCCTCTGCTATACAGTGAAATAGTATGTCAGTATCGACTATTTGACCTCCACCAAGCTGATATCCCCTCAATGTTCTTCGTGGCACTATTTCGACCGCTATGGCGGGAAGTTGTACTCTCATTTCAGCCGGTAGTGTAAATTCGCCCTTATTAACATTTACGAACGAAGGTGATGGCTCGTATGTTCTATACTGTATTTCTCGCAGCCAAGGCAAACTATTAGCATAAATTATGTTAATGTATTTATAGCTATATTCAGCTTGTACTTTGCTTCCGGTTGGTATGGGATTATTAAAAATAATTCTACCATTAAAATAGTCTACTTTATGAGCATACTGACCATTAGTAGTTGATGGGTAAAAAGCATTGTTTACATAAACTCCAGATATTCCCGGAATAGCTTTATTAGTTCCAACTATTGGCTGTGGATTGTAATTGACTCCGCTTTGCCATATCCAGTTTTGTCTAAATCCTTCCCAAGCTTTGCCAGCCACATAAGAATCGCTTACTGACGATCTTAATAAACTATAATCTGAATTATTGGGTGATGTTTCATTTAGTGTAACATTAAAATAATTGCCCTTTTCTAGCAATCCCCAATCTAAAAATTCTATGATATTATCCTGCAACTCATTATTTAGAGTTGTCTCAAAGATTTGATCAAATCCTTTTAGGCGTAAATAATCTGTCATGCTAACGCTCTTTGTATAATTCTAGAAATTGTATTTTCTTGATCTGTGCCAATTAATGCGCGTGTTATAAAGTTATTACTATCTGTGCCACTAAATTGAGGTGGAATTCTAAAAGATCCGCCAAGCACCATGTTTCCAAGTCCAGATCGACCAAGGCCCGTTTTTGGGTTATATTGATAGTTTGCCACTATAACGTTATCTCCACGCTTTAATAGCCAATCTAGCCAGTGTAAATCTCCACCTTTGTATATAACGTGTCCAGCTGGTAAAGATAGTAAATTGAAAAAATCGCTAGGCTGAAAATATATTTCTAAGCCGCCCTTGAGATTTTTGCTATACTGAATAAATCTGATACTTATAGAATTAACTACGGCATTTTCTATAGAACTAATTATACCGCCAACCAATGACTGAGGTATGCCAAGTTGTCCAGCTAAAGACTCTGGAGATGATGATGACAAAGATTGAATTTCGGGCTGAGATAATATCCAAGAAGAGGCCGCAGATTTGCAATCGGCCACAATTTTGTTTTGAGTTTTAGATATTTTGTCGTTGATAACTTGAGCAATAGCTTCATTGACATTTTTTTGTATAACAGATAAACTGTCAGTAATTTGTAGCGTTATCATACTCGTTTCCACAAACATCCAAAGTATCTATTCTGTCTAAGTCCCATAGGTATATGTTCGCCAGCTCTTTCAAATCGGATTTCTTTAAACTCTTTTATTCCATCGTGTATGATCAACTGCTTGGCTTTTAATACTAATGGTAAGTCTTTCATAAAGCCAATAGTTTGTATGCTACCGTCTGGAACTTGAATTCCACTAGTAACACCAACCCATTGTTTTTGATCCCAATACACTTTTAGGATAATATCGGTTAATACTTCAGTTTCTTTTATGGTTACATTTCCACGATTAACCGTACCACCGCCATTTCTATGCACATTAACAGAATTACGATTTGGGTTATTATTATCCGGCGTAAAAATTATTTCTTCTCTTTTGGATATAGAAACTAACTTACACTTGACACCAAATATGTCAAATGTAGAATCTATTACATCGTAGTATTTATCGAAAACACTTTCTGGTACTATAATTGGCATAATGTTTTACTCGTTGTAATCTACAATTTTATTGTCATTTTCATCGACTATAAAATCATTAGATTCTGATACTAAATAAGTGATAGGATAAACTTGGTTGGTGCCAATATATATTTTGCTTACGGGCACATTTCCAATCTTAACCGTAAAAAAGTTGCTGCCTATTTGACTCATAGTTAAATTATAAAGTAAGCGGTTTGGGGATCTTTGACGGCAAGGTTATCATAATTTGATTGACTAATAGCAACCATATTGATAATTCCACTAGCGCCAGTGATAGCGGTAGTATCGCTCTTTATAAATTTTGTATTAGTTGCAACCCACAAGCCACTACCACTATTGTATTGTAAAAATTGACCATCTGTTACGCCACTAATAGCAACATTATGTAACTCTTGTAGTTCAAAACCATTTTGAATAACAACTTCAATAATTCCTTGATTATTATGATTTCTTACTATTTTACCAACACTAACCATATGATTTGGGGCAGACGGTTTGGTTGCTGTAATTCCGCCCGCTACTGTGGGACTTAAATATAGTACGCTACCTTCTGATGCTCCAAATTGATTAGTATCAACATCTATTAATGATCCAAAAGCCACAACGTTGCCCGTGCTATTATCGTTTATTTGAGTTTGTGTAATACCATAAGTTTTACTAGAATTAGCTTCATTATTAGCTTGGGCTGGAGTAATAGTAGGAAGATTACCATGACCACCATTAATATAAACCACAGTCATTTTTGGAATAACTGATCCTGTTCTATTAGAACAATTTGTAACTAATGACGATGCACTAGCTGCCGAAACTCCAACAGCACTAATAGTATAAATGCCAGAAATTGATCCAATAGATATTCCCGAACCAGAAACTACATCTTTTACTGGTAATAATCCACTAACACTATTGTTAAAGTCTGTTATACTGCTACTAGGAATTCCGGTGACACCTATAGTTATATTACCACTACCGTTGATTATGCTGATTCCACTAATCGGAGTGAGAGTATTGGCTGAGAGACTGGTTCCGCTGCCGATAAGTAGCTGTCCATTGCTGTAGGTTGTGCGACCAGTTCCTCCTTTATCAACCTCAATTGGCCGCGCTCTCCAATATCCTTCTGTTATTGCCGTATACGTATCTGGTGAGTCTGGTGGCAGGTAGCTCCCAAAAACTAATCCATAACCATTGTTTAACGAGTCGATAATTGTAGGAGCAGAAATTGTAGCTTGTTTTGGAACTCCGGATCCAGAATTTGCTTGGAAGCTGACAAAATTTTGATCACTATCACTAATGAACAATCCTCCGCCAGAAGCAGCAGATATTTCCATTCGACCATTAGTCATCATGCCTTCGCCGATCTCACCATCTCCTTGTGAACCTAATCTAAATTTTACTACTCTACCGGAGGACGATCCTGATCCTTTTACATGTAAGAAATTATTGTCGTATGTTATATCGGTCTCAGCATATATTCCAACACTACTACCAGTACTAGTTAGCAATCTATTGTTACCACTATTAGCTATTGTTGGTAATAATCCACTAATGCTGTTGTTGAAATTGTTAATAACATTATACAAAGTTCCAGATAATACTACTACGTCTTCTATGTCTCTCAATATTAGTGGTCTAAAGCTTGGCAACGCTGGAGAACATGGTGGCGAACATCCGCTTGGTGGTCCAGCAAAAACCAATCCAGCATTTTGTTTTTTCAAAAATATAGAATTATTAACCGATCCACTAAGCTGTATAATAGACTGAATATTTGCATCACCAAGCTGATTTGGTTCAAAATGAACTAATTGTCTTCCGCCAGTATAATTAATATTTTGATTATTTCCAGATGGAAAAAATACTCCAGATGAACCAACATAAAAACCAGAAGCTTGAATTGATCCTTGTTGAGCATTTCCGCCAATATCTAGTCCGTATTGTGGATTAGCTTTTCTTAGTCCAATTCTTTTATTAGTCGAGTCAAAAACTAATGATGAGTCATAGTTTATAGTATTAGATCCAGACCAAAATGATATTCCACTACTAACTGGAGCTTGAAAACCGGAAATTCCAGATGGTCCATAAACGCTATGCGTTGCTGGATATGTGACGTAAACTTCTTTTGTTCCAGCGGGAAAATTAACTATCTGATTATTATTAGAACTTTTGAGTGGAAATCTTCTTAGCGAATTAGTTGCACCATTTAAAAAATATTGGCCAGAACCAATTTCGTATCTTGTGCCATCGCTAATAGCATAAAATAAATAATCATTGTAACTGTAGCTAGACGAAAAGGAACCAAACCCAGTTACTGGCCCATTAAGGGCAAAATCTCCAGTGCCAACTGTGTAGCTCAGTTCCTTTATTCGATCCGCTAATTTAATAGTCATATTACAAGTTGACTATAGATGGAGAACTAGAGGGTGTGACGCCACTAGCGTTACCAAAAACTACTAAGTCATTTATTTTAGCGTTGACATATTCGTTATCGTCACTCTTAACTAAAAATGTAAGATAGTTTCTGTTTCTATCCACTATACCAACTGTGTTAACATCAAAGTCTTCTGCTGATCCAGAAGCACCAATGGCATTACTCTGTCCAATGGCAACATAACTGGCATTTGAAAATGTATTGGGCGAGAAAAAGATCTTATAATGACCCTGCGCTATGTGATGAACGCCAGAAATATTATATGATGAGTTGACTACGATATTTCCAGAAGTTCCTTCGAATCTAAGCCAAGCTTGCGCTGTACTTTTGGCACTAAACATTGTGGAATTATCAACATCAAAGTTGAGCGTTGTTTTGTTTCCAACATTCATAATTTCTTTGTCATTATTTACGTAGGTAAATTTAACGCCACGATTGTTAGTAGACACACCAGCCGCATTGCCACTAGAGTTTATCCAGCTAGTGCCCAAAGGAAGGTTGCCAGTTGCAACATTTAGACCGTTAGTATGTAAATATTGTGTGTGCGGATTGCCAACAGATAAGTTAGACAAACTATTGTGGCTTATGCCGCTTGGGCCGGGATAAGCAACATATTGAGTGGTATCACCGGCGTTTGGAAAATTAATTCCAGATTCTGCAACAAACAATCCATACTGAAATTGTCCACCGCCAAGAGATTGTCTTTTTGCGCGAACATTGCTACCCGAAAATGGGTTAGTAGCATCAAAATCGCCGCTACCAACGATTTGATTAATAGAGTCTACAATATTTTGCATATTGTTTCTAACATCAGCGGCAGATATTAAGCCAGCATTATTATCCGCTAGATCTGTTTGAATATCATTAGTAATTTGAGATTGGGATTTTATGGCCATCGTTCCTCCTAAAATGTAAAATATCCACCGCTTCTGTGGTCGTATGATGAGTAATTTCGCATAGCAAAGTCGCTTCCGGGACTATACGGGCCAAGAATAACTTGACCGGCAGCAACAACTCCATTTTCTTTATAATCAAAGAGTGATTTATCGTATTTTTCACACAAATCTTTGTATAACATAGTGAGTGTTCCAGCCACACCTCTAAGGT
>Ga0172367_10006274_pt1 | contig 14039 bp, 16 predicted proteins | sample Lak10m_FD_114542 | JGI IMG/M metagenome (GOLD analysis project Ga0172367, IMG submission 114542) | Freshwater microbial communities from Kabuno Bay, South-Kivu, Congo - kab_022012_10m | ecosystem: Environmental > Aquatic > Freshwater > Lake | place: Democratic Republic of the Congo: South-Kivu... | reverse complement strand
ATACTATTGCGTTGGTTACTATTACCGTCATTGCACAACGGAGCGTCCACCATGATTGTCCTGATCGGAGCGGAGAAAGGCGGGGTGGGCAAGAGCACCCTTTGCACCAACCTGGCGGTTTATCTCGCCAAACACGATGTCGATGTGGTGATCCTCGACACCGACGCCCAGGCGACCTGCGCCAACTTCAGCGCACGGCGCGATGAAATGGGCCTGCCCCATATCAACTGCCAGCAGCGCAGCGGCGACGTAGCCGCCACCCTGCGCGACCTCAACAGCCGCTACGCCGTGGTGCTGGTCGATGCCGGCGGCCGCGACAGCCGGGAACTGCGCACCGCGATGGCCGTCGCTCAACTCCTCCTGGTGCCGACCCGCGCATCGCAGGCCGATCTGGAAACGATGCCGAAGGTCAATGAACTCGTGGGCCTCGCCCGCGGCCTCAACCCGGCGCTGCAGGCCTATGCCGTGATTTCCATGGGGCCGACCAACCCCGTGATCCGTGAAGCGCAGAACGCCAAGGAACTTCTCGCCGAATTTCCCGAACTCCGGCTGGCCGATACGGTCATCGCCGATCGCAAAGTCTTCCGGGACGCGCTGTTGTCCGGTCACGGCGTCATCGAGCTGGGCAACCCGCAGGCCCGCGCCGAAATCGAGCTGCTGGCCCAGCAGTTCTTCGAAATTCCGGCCGAACCGGAAGCCGCCACGTTGCCGACCCTTACCGCCGAACCGCAACTCAACACGATTCCATCCCCGCCCGCGCTCACCTACAAGCCGGAGGCCTGCCCGGCATGAACCAGCCCAAGTTCAAGGTGCCGACCCGCGCCAGCGGCCTCCCGGCACCCCCTCCCTCGGACGAGGATGTGCAAAGATTCGCCGCCGGCGCAGCCATGGTGGCCTCACAGGCCGGCGAACCGGCCGCCCTCGCTGCCCCGGCCGCCCCGCCCTCCGACGCCGCTCCGGTCCCGGCAGCGCCCCGCATAGCGCTCGCCGACCGCCCGGCTAAACCGATCCGGCTCAACGTCGATATCGACCCGGTGAAATACCAGCGACTCCGGCACCTGGCCAGCGCCAAGGGGGTCAAGCTCACCGGCCTCGTGCGCAGCATGATCGACCGCGAGCTGGGTTGAAGAATTGAATCTTTACAAAGTCACGCAACGGCAACAGGTAGGAACCTCGGTTTTCGAGGATCGGGCTGCCGCACCGAACGCCCCATGACGGGGTTTGGCACGGCAGATCTTTTTTACATCGCAACGCGACCCTGCCGCTAGTCGGTCGCGCAAGCGACCCGACCTCCGGACAGGCCATCGCAGAAGGAGCCAGAAATGGCCAGTTTGAACTCCGTTTCCCTGATCGGGAACTGTGGCGCCGACCCCGAAACCCGCTACATGCCCGACGGCACCGCCGTCACCAACCTCCGTGTCGCAACCACGGACACCTGGAAGGACAAGCAGACGGGTGAGAAGAAGGAAGCGACCGAGTGGCACCGCGTCGTCTTCTTCGGGAAGCTGGCGGAAATCGCCAACCAGTACCTGAAAAAGGGCAAGCAGGTCTACGTGCAGGGCGCGATCCGCACCCGCAAGTGGGTCGATAAGGAAAACCAGGAGCGCTACACGACCGAGATCGTCGCCAACGACATGAAGATGCTCGGCTCGGCTCCCGGCGGCGGCAATTCCGCCCCCGCGTCCGCCTCGGCGCAGGACTTCGCGCCGGCAGAAGCCGGGGATGGGGACTACCCGTTCTAGAACATCCGTAACACCACCGTCGCAACCCTCTGGGTTGCGGCGGTTTTCCATTTGACATTCCACATGACCGGGTGTAGAGTGATGGCATACGGCGAGCAATCGCGCGCCCTTGCACCACCACCCATACACACGGAGTAAGTCAAAATGTCTCAAGCACTCAGCACCACCCTCACCTGCACCGAGAACGGCTCGGACAAGGTATATGCCATCCAGATCGTCGCGTCCGGCGACGGTTACCAAGTCAACGCGCAATGGGGCCGTCGCGGCTCCACCCTGCAATGCGGTTCCAAGACGCCGCAGCCCGTGCCCTACGAAAAGGCACTCAAGGTCTACGAAAAGACCATCGCCGAGAAACGGGCCAAGGGCTATGTCGAGGGCGAGGGCGAAACCCCCTACCAGAACACCGCCGCCGCCGGTCGCTTCACCGGCATCCTTCCGCAACTCCTCAACCCCATTCCGCGCGCCAACATCGACTCGTTGCTCGACGACGACGATATGGCCGGGCAGCACAAATACGACGGTCGACACCAGCTGCTCCTGAAGAACGCCGAGGGCATTACGGCTATCAACAAAAAGGGCTTCGTGGTTGCGCTCTCCGCCGCCCTCGAAGCCGCTGCGCTTGCCCATCCCTGCGAACAGTTCCTGCTCGATGGCGAGAGCATCGGCGACATCCTCATCGTGCATGACATCCTCGAATGGAACGGCACGAACCTGCGCGAACAGCCCTATCACGAGCGCTATCGCCGCGTCGAGATCGCGTTCTCCGCCTTCGAGGCAACCGCCCTGATTCGCCCTGCCGGCATCGCGCTGGGCCGCGAGGCGAAACGCGCCCTGCTGGCCAAGCTCGATGCCGCCTCTGCCGAGGGCATGGTGTTCAAGCGTCGCAGCGCCACGGTCACGCCGGGCCGCCCCAACAGCGGCGGCGATCAGTTCAAGGTGAAGTTCTGGGAGGACTGCTCGGCGGTTGTCTCCGCGATCACCGAGGGCAAGCGTTCCGTGTCCCTGCGCATGTTCGCGCCGGACGGCACGCCGGTCGATGTGGGCCGCGTCACCATCGCGCAGTCGGTGGCCATCCCCCCCGTCGGGTCCATCGTTTCAATCAAGTACCTGTACGCCTTCCCCGATGGCGGCTGCCTCTACCAACCCGAGTATCGCGGCGTCAGGGACGATCAGGATCACTCCGATTGCGGCACGGCGCAGCTGAAGTACAAGCCCGCCGATTTGCTCGCGGCCTGAGGAGGCGATCATGGTCAAGGCTCTCTCACCCAAGCAAATCGACGAACTCGCGGCGGGCGCCCTCGACGCGGCCTGCCGCCACATTCAGGACGCCATCAGGCAAACCGACGGCGGTCGCGCCGGGGTTTACTTCTCCGGCTCGGAGGCCGCTGAAATCCTCGGTATCTTTTCCCGCTACATCGAGTACGAACAACTCGATGCCGAACCCGAGCAGCAGCAGCCCACCCCGCCCCGTCACGATGCTCCGACGGCGGTAGGCAGCTTCGCGAGCGCCGTCAAGCGGGAACTGCGCGCCCTGCGCGAGCTTGGCGTGCCGGTGCCCGCGATCGCCTTCCAGCTTGCGAGCGACCGTACCGGCATGGCGGACTATCTGAACATGGGCACGCAGGAATGCGCCGACCTGCTGCGCGACCTCGCCGCCCTGCCCGGCGCAGGGTTTGCCGCTCCCGCCCTCAACACCTTCCACACCGGCGGCGGCTGCATGGCCCTGCACGTCGAATACCCTCACGCAAAGGGTGCCTACGCCATGATCACCGAGGGCGACGGTGGCGCATCGCTTCCCGATGATCCTGAAGAAGGCTCCGTGCTGATCGGCGTCTATACCGACGCCACCCCTGACGGCACGCTCATCACCCTCGTCGGCCGGGAGGGCTTGAATGACTGGTTCGAGGCCAACATCGGCTATCGGCCCGGCGCCGAACCCGAGGGGCCGCTGCCGATAGAGCGGCTGATGGCGCTGGTGGCCGAGGCCTTCTTCATCCACGTTCACGGGAAGGGCTGATCATGGCCTGCACCCGTTGCTCTCAAACGCTCCCCGCCGGATCGATGGCCGAGGCGAGCCGCTTCAACGGCGACCTTCTCTGCCCGCGCTGCGCCGAGCGCGAGCGCGCCCACCCGGACTATCCGGGCAAGGATGCGCGTCGCGCCGGGTCTGCCCCCGCCGTCCTCTACCGCACCACCTGCAAGGCAGAGGAGCTCGTCATCGCCATCCGGCATCTGGCCGCTTCGATGGTCACCCGCGATCGCTCGCAGGCCTTCGCCTTCCCGGACGGTTCCGAGGCGGCGTTGCCCCCCAACGGTCACCCCCGCGTCCTCGCCTATGCGTCGTCACCGCCGAGGGCGCGATGACCGAACTCTCAATTCCCTTCGCGCAGATTCAGGACAACGCGCTGGCGGCCCTGGCCGCGACCATCCGCGACTGGTGTTCAAAGAGCTGGGTTTTCCCCGGCAGCCACGACCATCCCATCACCGCCCTTTCGCGCGCCTTCCCCGACCTCGATGGCAGCTTCCTCGCCGACGACTACTCGGCGCCGGTCGAACCCAAGCTCGCCACGTGGGAGAAGGCCGTCACGCGAAGCATCCGCCACTGGGATGCCCACCGCGCCTCCGACCTGTGCCAGATCTTTCCCGCCGCCGCCCCCAAGGCCTGCCGCGACCGGGTACCCGTCGTGCGCAAGGTCAACGGCGAGTGGCACTGTGTTTATCCGGCCGCGCCGACGCCCGTGCCATGAAACCGCATGTCGTCCTCATGAGCGGCGTCGGCTTCGACGGCAAGCGCTACGGGCTTTCCTATCGCGCCATCCTCACCGACGGCGGTCGCGCCGGCAGCCGCCGGCCGCGCCAGTCCAAAGACTGCACCGTGCGCGCCGTGGCGCTGGCACGGAACATCCCCTATGACGCTGCCTACGACCTGCTGCACGAGGCCGGGCGCAAGTGTTCGCGGGGCTTTCACGTCCAGCGCTGGCTCGGCGACCAGGCGTGGGCCACCAAGATTCCGTTTCCCGCGGTGAAGGGCCAGCCGCGCATGAACCCGGCCACCTTCACCAAGCAGCTCCCGACCGGCCGCTTCATCTGCCGCGTCGCCAAGCACGTCTTCGCCGTGATCGATGGCGTGGTCCATGACAGCTTCGAGAACCGCCCCGACCGTTGCATATACACGGCCTGGGCGATCACGCCGGAGCGTGCGGGATGATCGGATACAAGCTTTTCCGCGTCCGCACGGACGGCACGCTGGGTTCCCTGTTCATCAACCGCCGCCAGCGCCTGCGGGTCGGGGAAACCTATCCCGCGGAGGATCACCCGACCAAGGGCTACGCCCACCGTCCCGGCTGGCATATCTGCTCCAAGCCCGACGCCCCGCATCTGTCGAAGCGCGATCGCCACTGGTACGTCGTCGAATTTCGCCGCTTTCGCCGCCACAAGCGCCCCGCTTGCCAGGGCGGCATGCGGTTTACCACCGACTGGATGCGAATCATCCGCCCACTGGATTCTTCCGACCAACCCACGTGACGAGGCCGCCGCCATGCAACCGAACGTTTCCGAGCATTCCATCCCCCATGCCATCGGACTGAGCTTTGCCGCGCACGGCATCCACCCGCGCGGCGACGTTGACCCGGAGGTGATGACCGGGTATCTCAGCGGGGTCGAACAGCTCGGCGGGCGCACGATACATGACGACACGCCGTATGTCAGGAAATGGCTCGGCATCCGCATCAGTGCGTGGCGCCGCAAGCGTGTTCTCGACCCGAGCATCGATCCCGCCTACATCGAGCAGACCCTTTTCACGCCCTATTGCCCGATCACGCGGGAGAAGATGACCGTCAGCACGGGTGCGCCGACAGACTGGTCCATCGATCGCGTCGTCAATAAAGCGGGATATTGCCCGGGCAACCTGGTGGTCATGTCGGCGCGCGCCAATGAAGCCAAGGGCGGGCACGACTACCGGGCGCTCAGGGAAATCGCCGCCAACCCCGCCGCCTATCCCGCCCTGAAACCGATCGAGTGGCGACGCCTGGCCACCCTCGTCGGCTTCGTCGAGGAATTCGCGCGGCCCTTGCCCATGCTCGTCTTCCCTCCCCCCAAGCTGCTGCTCAACAACCCCTACGCGCGCCTGCAGCTTGCCATCAGTTTCACGCCCTTCACGGATCGCGCAAAGACCGAGCCGTGCCTGCGCGATTTTCTGTGCCGCCTTGGCCCGGAAGCCGCAACGGCGCTCCAGAACTTCTACGCTGTTTTCATGCCCCTCTCGAACCGCGCGCCGATCTATCTCGGGCGCGACCGCGCAACGCGCACGCTATGGAAGGTGGCCGACGTCTGGGAGAACCCGCGCGTGCTCGATGTCTTCAACGAATTTGCCGCCCTGCTCCCACCCTTCGATCCCTTCAACCCGGATCAGGTTTACAGCCCCGACCCGATGTACTACCAGCCGCAAGACCAGATCCGCAACGCTTGGCACGAGGCCTCGGGTGGATACATCCCGGGGGCTGCCAGGTTTCCGAGCCCTACCCGGTGAGAACTCCGGTCAAGCGCCGCAAGCCGCCGGCGGAGGTCACCTATGCGATCACCTCGGCCCGCGACGTCCTCGAGGCCATGGCCGCGATCGCCGCCTTGCCGCTGACCGACGCGGAGGCCGAGCGCTACGAACTGGTCGTACGCAAGGTCAAGGCCGGCGTCACTGCAAAACAACGCGGCTTCTATTGGGGCATCCTCCGCGCCATCGGCCGCGAAACCGGCTTCCCGGCCTACGCCTGGCATCTGCAGCTCAAGCGCGACTTCCTCGGCGTCACCGAATCACGCCTGCCCGACGGCTCGCTTTCCGAGGAGCCTATATCGCTCGACGATCTCAACGTCGGAGAAATGGCGGACTACATCAACCAAATCCTCGCCTACGCTGCAGAGCATGACATACACATCGGCATTGCCACACCGCGTCCGTCCGTGTCGAAACCACGAACACAGCGCACCGCGTCCGCCCACCCTTCCCTCGCTACCCATTAGGAGCCATTTCCATGAGCCAGCACAAAATGAAAACGATCACTGCCGACGGAACTCCGTGTGAAGTCCTCATCGGCTGGGATCGCCCCATGGCCGGCTACTTCCTCGTCGTCGAACGCAGTGATTGCCCCCCGGATGCCAGCGACGACATTGCCTACCTATTCGACAATCTGCGCCAGCCGTTTCCCAGCGCCCACCCCAGGTCACTCGGCCCCTTCCTCGAAGTCCTTGAATCACTCGGCATACAACTTCCGGAGCCATTGCAACACCGACTCACAATGGATCGTGAGTCACAGGTGATGAACCAGCTCACCTACTGGTCCCCTGCCGGCGAAGTTCTTCCGCACGCCCCGGCCTGATGGCGTTGTCCAGCCGCAACGCCGCGCGACGCAAACAATTCCGTTGCCACTCTTTCCGGCGCATTCCATCGGGATTGCCGCTAAACTTCGCGCCATTGAAACGTAGCAACGGAATCTCCAACGTGCTTTCAGCCCTTCGACAAACTGCCCGCGACAACGCCCCTCTCATGGGCAGCGTGGATGCAACCGCCGGCGGGGTGCTCAGGATGACCTGACCACCCTCCCCGGCTCCAAGGCCTCGGCCCGGTTGCTCCATTTTGGATCGCCGGGCCGAGTTGTTTTGGGCGCTGGAAAAGGAACAAGCGGTTGGTGACCAGGAACCCGAATCCTCTGGATTCGACCGCCACGCGGTCTACGCGGCACGATAGCTGCGAGGAGCGAGGCGACCGGCGGCAATTCCCGCGAAAGGGTGACGCCGCAGCAGGAGCGGAACCTGCCCCGAGCAGGACATGAAACACTTTGGAGACAGGAAATGAAATCGACCGCAAAGAGCTGCAGTTGCCAAAACTGCCGGCGTGCCAAGCGTACGGAAGGCGGACGGGCACGCCTGCGGTGTGCCGAACGCAAGCATCGCCACCAGGCCAACCGGGGGCTGCGCCTCGGGCGTGCCGACCTGGTGATGGCGGCCGGCTGTGGGGATCGTGTGGCGTAACCGGGAAACGGCGGTACGTCGCGAGTGAGGGCAGCTAGACTAAAAAACCTCGCTCAGGTCACCCTCGTTATCGCCGGCCTCTTCTTTTGCTGCGAGGAGTGCTCGTTCTTCGACAATCGTTCGACACTCCCCGACCAGATCCCTCGCGCGAACCACCCGCACAACATCATTCTTGTCGATCAGGTAGCTCGTTAAAAATCCTTCCTTCACCAGCTCGTCCAACGCCTTCTTGAGTTTGTATCGGAACTTGGCCATCACGGCAATACGTGACGCACAGATCATGCGTAGTGTGGAAACATATAAGCCGTAGGGTTCCCGATGGGTCACATAAAAACTGTGGAGCTTCTTCCCCATTCCGGACAGCTTGTGTCTGAATTCCCAATCCAGGCGTGTATAGCTTGTCGGGCCAAATAGTCTGAGAATTTCTGGCTCCATCCACACATGCCACCGTGATTCTCCCTCCCAGTCAAACTTCCGCACCACGGATCCGCTAAATCCTTTGCCCTCCCCTTCTACCGTTTTCACCGTCAGCGCATTTGCTTTCAGCCGATTGATCGACTTGCGCAGCGCCGTGTATTCCTTTGTCCCATTGGAGCGCTTTAGCTCGCGGAGGAGCGTCGCCGCATGAAAGTCAAAGCCATCCTCAATCGGTTGTAGCCGTGCCAAATGGACCAGTTGCAAAAAAACGTCCTCATCGTCCTGCCGCAGTTCTTCCCCGGTGTAAGTGATCTCGATCCCTTTGATCGCAAAAACTGGATGGTCCTTGAACTGCAGGCGTGGATCTGAGGAATTGCCGATGGTAAAGAGGGCCGAGCGGGCGAGGGCATTCGGGAGACCTCGAAAGCGTTCCTCCCATAGAGGCAGCTGCTGGGATCGCTGTTCCGTCGGCAGGACGGGAGGCGCCGAAGGCACTGCCCTTCCCTTCCGCATTTCGCTAACGAGAGCCTGCAGCTCATTCATGGCGGGTCATGGTGCCGAAACTAAGTTTCCCGCGCAATCGCAATCTCGTGCATCGGGGGATAGCATCGTCGTGCATCGAGTGATTATTCCCTCGTGCATTGAGTGATAGCTTCTCCGCCACTTCAATCGTGCTTCGAGTGATAGCCCTGCGCCGTATTCTATGGGTAATCATCGTGGACAGAGTGATAGGTCAGGCATCGAGTGACACTGGAACGGGTTTCGAGTGATAGTCAGTCGTGCATAGAGGGATCGCCGGTCGTGCTTCGGGTGATTTAGATCACTCGGAATACGCTGTAGAAACAACTGGTTGAACAACTTACGCACACCCCATAATGCTTTTTTTTCTAATCTTTCTCTAATACGATCTTTAATACCCGCCGATCCCACGGTCCGTAGTAGTGACTTCCCTTGGCCCAGACCGGCCAGGGAAGCCACTTTCGATCCGAAAAAACCCGCCGCAGCCGATTTACGGATACGGCGATGACTATCACTCGGAACACGAAAACTGCAGAAAGACACTTTCAGAAAAGCGCTCACTGACTATCACCCAAATCACGAGCTTTTGGGACCTCAACGCGTAGCGTGGTATGGCTAGCGTCTAGTAGGCATTGCGCCCAAGCAGATCCTGACATTGATGTGACCAAGGAATCCCCCTTTGCTTTAGACTACAGTTTTTCGGGGTTTACGTCAAATTAGCGAAATACCCCGCAAACCGACGTAGCTGGGAAACTTTGGGAGTCATCATGGATTATGCCGCATCGGCGCAACGCTTCACACTCAATGATCTTGAGTCGCTTTCAGAGTCTGCTTCAGCTCTGCTCGAAAGTCTCCGCACCAAAATGCTCGAGCCTCATCCCCGCAAGAATCCACCTTACTTTACGGGCGCAGCTCTCGCTGGCCTGTGCGGTGTCGATCCGAAGCAAATTCGATATCTGGCCAGTCGGGGCGATCTGCCGTCGGGGAGTGTAGAGTCCAACGGCAAGCGCCGGGTGTTCTCCCTGGAGGAAACCCGGACGTGGGTCAAGGAACTCTCGAAAATTCCAGGCCGCCCGGAAGGCGCGCGGGCAGCGTGCGTAGCTATTGTGAATTTCAAGGGTGGATCTGGCAAAACCACCACTGCCTTCAACCTCGCCCAGGGGCTCACCTTACGCGGTCGAAAAGTACTGCTGGTCGATCTCGATCCCCAAGGCTCGGCCACTACCTTGACCGGCATACTGCCAGCCGCCGAGGTGATGGAGGAACATACAGTAGGTCCCATTACCTACCCCCCGTTGGAGGAAGCGCCGAAGGATCTGAAGTATGCGGTGCAACCGACCTACTGGGACGGGCTCGACATCATCCCGGCCGCCCCGCATCTGTTCAACGCCGAGATCTTTCTTCCCATCCACAGCCGCGACCCCGATATCTATTGGTGGACTCTTTTGGACAAGGCCATTGATCCGCTGCGCGACGACTACGATGTAATCATTTTCGACACCGCCCCAGCGCTGTCTTACTTGGCGGTCAATGCTGTGGTTGCCTCCGACGGACTGCTGATGCCCATCCCACCCGACAATCTCGACTACGCGAGCTCGATTGCTTTCTGGGCGCTCTTGTCAGAGACGCTTGGCTCACTCAAGCACCACCGGGGCTTCGAGAAAGACTTCGCATTCATGCGGGTTCTGATCAATCGTGTCGATACCACGTCGATTCCTGCTGCGATGGTGAAGAACTGGATCATCAAAACCTATGGGCAGTACGTTATAACGACCGAGATTCCGCGCAGTCTGGTAGCGGGAGTAGGGGCCGTGCAGTTTGGAACCGTGTTTGACATCTCGAGGTACGAAGGAGCGGCGAAGACCTACGCAAAAATCCGCGACGCCTACAATACATTGGTCGAGTCTATCGACCAGTCCATCATGAGCACTTGCTGGGGGATCAAGGAATGAGCCTCAAGGATCTAATGAAGAAGGGCGATGATGCAGCTGCGGCCAAAATTGAGAAGAAGCCAGACTCTGGTCCCAAGCGCCCGGTGACATCACCCGGCGCGACGGCGCTGATGGCCCCGACGATCGACGCGCTGAAGGCCCGAGCGACAGAAGCAGAGGGGAGGGCGGTTGAACTGGAGGCAAAGCTTGCGGTACTGCAAGAGAGTGGTGAGGGCGCGACGAAGATTGGCGTCAGCTTGATCGGTCCGAATCCGTGGCAGCCGCGTCGCGTGTTTGCTGAGGCGGAGCTTCAGAAATTGGCTGGAAGCATTGCTGAAGTGGGCCTCATTCAGCCGATTGTGGTGAGAAGTGTACCTAATATGGACACGCCCCCGACCTCCGCTAATCGTGTACCTAATATGGACACTCGGTATCAAATCGTGGCTGGTGAGCGACGGTGGAGAGCGCACAAGCTGCTAGAGCTTGCCGACATCAAGGCGATCGTGATCGAAGCCTCGGACGATGAAATGGTGGCACTTGCCCTGGCGGAGAACTTCGATCGCGAGGACCTGACGGCGTACGAGATTGCACTTGCTATCCGAAATGCAGACGCCGCTTTCCCGACAAAGAAAGGCATGGCTGCCGCCCTTGGAATCCAACGGACCGACCTCTACAGGTATCTGGCCTTCTTCGAACTCCCCGACAAAATCGTTGCGGATCTGGAAGCAAATCCCGGGTTGCTCGGCCGTCACGCCGCATTCGATCTCGCGGCCGTGATCAAAAAGCACGGCGAAAAGGCACTCATTCCGACGATCGAAGTATGGACGCGGTTCAAGAGGGGTGGCATTGATCAGGCGGCGTTGGCGTCGTTGTTGGAAGCGGCGATGGCTCCAGGTCGCCCAGCTCGCACCGAGCGCGACATCAAGAAGCTTTTCGTCGGCAAGGAACAGGCCGGATCGATTACCCGCGACGCCGGTGCCCTCACCATCAAGCTCCGCGCCTCTGCGTTGAACCGGGAGCAGGAGGACCGTTTGCGGAACTTCGTCGAGGAGCTTCTGCGCGGGTGACGTAGCCAGCGCGTCTGCGGCAGGCGTTTCCCGGCCACGAAAGGTGACGGTTTTCGGGAACCCCCACCTGCAGGGTTAGGATGACGCGTCGCCGCCGGCCGGTACCCGCTGCCCGAACGCCATCAGCTTTTCAACCGCCGCCTTCCGCCGCTTGCGGCTGGCGTGGGAATAGACGGCCGTCGTCGCCACGCTTGAGTGCCCGAGGTTTTCTTGAACCTCATCGAGTTCAGCGCCGGCTTCGAGGGCGTGGGTCGCGTGCGTGTGACGCAGCCAATGCGTTGAAGCGGCCATCAGGTGACCGGCCTCAAACGCGGTGTCCATTTCCCGGGCCGTCCGCCGGAAGTGGTTTCGGAACAGCCGGTACAGGGCCGACTCCGAAACAAAATCATGTTCGGCCCGGACACGCTGCAGGCCGCCGCCGAGCGTGGCAATCAAGGGGGTGCCGCCGGGCCACGCTGCCGGATCGCGCCCTAGACCACGGGCCTCCATGTAATCCGCCAGTGCGTCCATCACGGCATCAGGAACGGGCACCGAGCGGACCTTCTTGCCTTTGCCGACCACCTCGATATCCCAGCCGCCGCTGTTGCCCCGCGCGGGCTTCAGACCGAGGTGAGGCTGTCCGACGGGTGCGGAGGGGAGGGCGATCGCCGCCGAGACCAACTCGGCTAGGCGCAGGCCCGTTCCGTAGCCCAGCAGCAAGGCAAACCGGATCCGGTAGTAAGCCTCATTCAACGGCAATTCGTCGCAGGATCTGATCACCGCTTGCCACTGGGCGACAGTGAGCGAGTGATCGGCGCGAATCTGCTGAATCCCGGTTTGGGCGGCAGGCACGCCGTCCCAAGGATTGCTCGCCAGGTAGTGCCGACGCGTCAGCCACTCGAAAAGGGCGGTGAGCACCGAGATCGCCACCCGTTGGCTGCCGGGGGAGAGGGGTCCGGCAAAGGGACGCCAATCCTCCCGCCAGCGAGGAATGCTGCGCGGGCCGATCCAGGAGGTTCGGGGAAGGCGCCAGTACCAAAGCGAATTTCCGTCGAGCGCATTCAGGAAATCCCGGTAACTGGTGCAGTCCTCGGTCGTAGCAGAGGAGAGTGGTTTTCCGCGCTCGAAGATCATCCAAAGAAGGAAGCGTTCGGCCTGCGTCCGGTAGCTGCGCGCCGTGTGCGGTCGTTTTGCGAACAGATCCAGCCATGCTTCGATGGCGGATCGATCATCGGGGGCGGCCAAGGCGGTACCGAACCTCCGGTTGGATCCCGTGGCGCCGGTCAGGTCAGACGGCGGCGTAAAGCGCTCCAGCGGCATGAAGTTGCCCCCGGTCTCGGCCGTATCTCGAATGAGGGCAGGGGAGGGGAGGACAGGGGAGTCCCCAAGGTGTTCCTTCAGAAACCCTTCAAGCCGTTGGGCGGTGACGGGGCCGACCTTGGGTACGCGGCGGTACCAGTTCCGGCGGTGCCGCCGGATGTACTGCCGAAGCGCGTCCAGCGTGATCAGGCCCACCGACGCGAGACGGTCGACCACGCCCTCATCGAACCAGGCGGCGAGTTGATCGCCTGCCCGCGGCGTAAGGGTGACACGGGGTTCCAGCCACACCACGGCGTCGCGCAGGCGCTTTCGCAAGCGACGATTCCGGGCGATCCGGCGAGCGGTGACGCGGTCAAGCGGATAGGCCTTCTCAAACTCGGCGACAAGCTCCGCCTCATCGTACAACAACCCCTGGGGGTCGCGTTCTGCCTGGAACTCCTCAAGCGAGGGTACCTTGCGCTTGGGCTCCTCAATGCGTGCGGTTGGGATGGCCAGGAGCTTGACCAGCGCCGGCCGTTCCTTGCGTGCCGCTGCGATCAGCGCGTCGCGTATCCAGCGCACGGTAGCTTTGGCGCGGACCTTGTCGGCGCCGGTCTCGAGGTAGAGCATGCCCAGCTCCGCCAGATCGAGGCCGTCCAGGTAGCCGCGGAAGAACGCCATGTGGTGCAGGCCGAGGAGCCTCGTCTGCGGCTCCGGTACGTTCTCAATATTCACGAGAAATTCCTATCGTGGTCGGCCGCAGGCCAAGGTGAGACTTCATAACAACAAGAATCAATACGTTAGAAATATTCCTGCATGGCGCGGCGTATGACAATGGCATATTTTACCCTCCCCAGATTACGACCCGCCATGTAAACAGAGAAATATTCATAGCGCGATTATAGTAGTAATCAAGCTATGTACAAGGGTGAAAGAGACACCGACAGCCGTGCAGAACCGTTCATTAAAGGAAAGTTGCGTGGAAAATTAAAGCAAAGTTTCTATTCCTCCCCCTCCGTGGCCAACGCCGCCGGGCGCCACGAATGAAATTCCAGGCCTGTGTT
>Ga0172367_10006270_pt1 | contig 14043 bp, 8 predicted proteins | sample Lak10m_FD_114542 | JGI IMG/M metagenome (GOLD analysis project Ga0172367, IMG submission 114542) | Freshwater microbial communities from Kabuno Bay, South-Kivu, Congo - kab_022012_10m | ecosystem: Environmental > Aquatic > Freshwater > Lake | place: Democratic Republic of the Congo: South-Kivu... | reverse complement strand
TTCGTCGGAAAGTGTATCGTACACGCCGCTTCCATCGGTGTTATTAATTACGATGCTGGAAGCATCGTTTACATTTAAGCCGCTGGAAGCGGCTTCTACTTTTTCCACTTCAGCAGGCCAGCGATAGCCCAGCAAACGGGCAATTGCTACCTGTAAGGTATTTTCGGCTTTTATCGGGTGGCCGTGAAACAACCATTGGGTGGGGTCATCGCTGTAGGGCTTGGGTAAACTGTTGGGGTATTTTTCGGCAGCGACTTTTTGCCAGTATTCCAAGTCAAATGGGACTTTTAATAAAGTAGCATTAGTAACATTTAATTTTTGATCTAATTTTCTAACATGTTCGTTGAACTCATATGAAGAGCAAAATGACCAAATTGCATCAAGATTATTTTCATCCTTTGGCCAAATTACTGCACAGTTATTGTCAAAGTAATTGCCTTCATATATTGTTACCGGTAAATCACCAATTAAACTTACAACTATTCCCTTTTTACCCCAAGCATCACTTCCTTGCAGACTGGCTAATCCAATTTCAGCATATTGTGAAAGATTTCCTGAACCACTTTCCCAAAATAGAATATTACTTTTTCCACTGTAATACTTTGTAGATGAAACAGACGATTGATGAAATTCCCAATCAATATGACTATTTGTTTCCCAAAAAAAATCAATAAACCTGTTTGTATCAGCAGTTCTTAAACCATATCTAGAATCTGCAAATTGTGAAAGTTTTGATATATTACAAAGTGCTTCAATAACAATTCGCATATCTGGATTTTGTAATTGCACTCTTTGTTCAAAATGGTTTGGTTTTAATGTCTTTAAGGCTAGATCCTTAGCAGGAATATCCTTTTCTTCAGATACATCAATTCCAAAAATCGAATTCCCTTTAGGTTTTTCTTTAGAAATAATAAATAGCAAGACATTAAAATCCCACATTTGAGTTTGAAAACACTTTGGACCTAATCGAGAAACGGCATTCCACGAATAATCTGTCAGGAGATGTTTTCTTAAATGTTTATAGCGTGGAAGAAAATTCCAATTCTGAGGAATAACGATTGAAGTTGTTCCACCATATAAATTTGATTGCACCAATTTTTCTAAAAAAATAGTTGCTAAATCATGTCTTGAATTTGGGTAGCCTGTTAAACCATAATTATAAAGCACCTCTGATTGCTTACTTACTGATAAGTATGGCACATTAGTAATCTGCAGCCAGTATTTTTTGGAGAGGATTTCGCCGGCTTTTGCAATCCCTGCTGCCATAACACCGCGTTCCAGCACTTCGTTGTCGCGCTCGCTTTCCAGCGCTTTTTTCAATACCGGTTGCAATTCGTCAAAACTAGCGGTAAAGGCATCGTTTTTTAGGGTTGTGGGGTCTAAAAGACTTCCTAATTCTGGCGCTAACTGGAAGTGGTTGTAAAGGGCACGCATGCCGTTTTCCATTCTAACTTTATCATCTCTTGGTACATTCCCAACCAATTTTACCCAATCTTCCACTTTACCTTTGGGAGCAATGCCACTGCAGGCGAGGTTCATTTCTGGTAGTTCTTTGTATTGCCCGCAAAACTTCCAGGCAGTAAGTGCCAGGTTAAAGGCGGCAATCTGGGTACATCGGGGGTCAATTTCCAGCCCGTGGAGGTTTTCGGCAATCACTCTGTCGGTGGCTTGTTCTTTGGTAAGCCCTTCTTCGTGCATCCGCAGGGCAGCAAAAACATTAAACAGCGAGCACACAAAATGGCCGGAGCCCATGCAGGGGTCGAGGGCGGTTACTTCGGCAGTTGTATCGGGCCAGCCTGGAAATAAAGTAGCTCCGCCATCCTGGCGGAGATTATCACCCTCACTCTGGGTATTGCTCCGGCTTGAAGCCGGAGCTACTTTGTTTTCGTGCTTTCTGATATACACCCTGAAATTTTCTAGTGACACCTCACTTCTAACCAAATGGTCAAACGATTCCTTTTGCCAAAACGCCCCTGATTCACCGGTTATTTTGTTAATCTCATTAGCTGAGAATGATTTCCATGAGTGCAGGATATCTGATAACTGATGGTCGCCCAAAGGCTGCAACAATACATGTACATGATTGGCAGCCACAACAAACTCATCCAGAATGTATCTTTTATTATCGAAAAATTTCAGAGCATTTTCAACAACAATTTGAACTTTTTTATCTCTTAAATGGCAGGCTCCATAACCATTATCCAGATATTCCTGCATTTTTGCCGGAAAGCGTTTGTAATACTCCTTTTTCTGCTCAGGTGAAAGGGGATCAGGGTTCTTACTTTTCCATGCTTCCAATTCTTCATGCCATTCTTTTAATTTTTCCTGAGGCAAAGAATCGGCTGTGCGAAAAGTGATGAAGTAAATTTTACCTTCTTGCCGCCAGTGGGGGAGGTTGCCTTTTATATGGTCAATTTCTTCGTATTTGCTGAAGAATTCGTATTCGTTTTTACTCCTGATGTTATTACTCCGGCTGGAAGGCGGAGCTACTCTTAAATATTCAAAACGATAGGGCGGTGCTGCTCCCGGGTTACGGCTTACCCACCAGGCACCAAGCGTATTGTCAATTAAAAAGTTTACCATGTAAGGTTCAGTAAACAACTGCGTAACTGCCGGCAGCCGTTTGCCGTCAATTTTATCGCCGCTGGCATTAATGGCAGCTTTTGCTTCGTTTTGCCAAAACTGATATACCCAGCCCAGGGCGTCATCGGCAGTAAAAATTTCAGGTTCTAATTCATTTAAAATGCTTTCGAGAGCAATGCGGTCGTCAGGTGAAAACTTTACTTGCATCAAAGGATCATTCACCCTAAAGATGGCAGGAAGCATTTTGGAGGCATAGGTGGCTGCCGCATCCCATTTATCAGCATAGCCCTCTTCTGGTGCCAGTTCTTCTAATTCTTCCAGGGTAACCGCAACCCCCATGACGGGATGCATCAGCAGATTATTAGCTTCCAGAAAACGGGCAAACAGTATTTTGTGCCAGTATTCGTAAGCAAGTTCGTAAGCGAGATTTTGTATTTCATGGCTGCCGTTGGGGAGTTTTACATCACCCAGCAAACGGGCTTTTGCACGGAGATTATTGCGTAAGGCATGTTGCCAGGGGTTTTGATGCAGAAAAGGTTCGGGCTGGTCAACGGCAAGGTTTTTCAAACTGTTTATGGCGCCTTCTTCCGCTGTATTGCGTGCCTTGATAACCGCTTTTTCAAGTATGTTTCGTTGCTGTGCTGTAAGAACTGCCATAATAACCTACTTTAAAATTACTGATTTACCGCTATCAAGCAGCGTTTGAATGTCCTGTTTAACTTTTCCCAGATAATCATCCAACTCGCTTTTATTGGAGATAGTTTGTCTGGGCAGGTGGTATGATTTTGCATCGGGCACAGCTATTTTTATTGCTTCTTCAATAGCAGCCCTGAACTGCTCGGGCAGGGCAGAGATTTTGGTTTGCCACTGTTCAAGCGATGTGTGTTTTAGTTCGTTGTTTACGCCTCGGGCATCCAGTTCCTTCACTTCCGGCTTCGACAGCAATTGACACTTCTGCAATATGGCATGTTTCTGTACGGGTGTGAGATTTTTGAAATACTCGTTGCCCTGAAGTTCATCCATGCCCTTTTGATACACATCAAGGAATCTCTTTTTGGCTTCATTTAATAATACTTTCAAAAAGCCACTGATTTTAACCAACAAAGGTTCAATTAAATCGGGTTCATGGAATAATAATCTGTCGGTGCGTATCGCATCAATTTCTTTCAGGTTGTTTTCGGCTTCATCCGTAGCCGGGGCATGTTCCTCCAATTCTGTAAGCAATGTCCATAAGGGCAGGCGTTTTTTTGAGATGCTCTCTTTCTTCTGCCAATCTAAAAACTTTGAGGTCAAATCGGCCTGTTCGTCCAAAATCCTGCGTAAGCGTTCATTACCATCCAGGTTTTCAATGTCTTTGATAAATTGCAGGTTGATTGGCTCGGGCAATGGAGAATCGCCACTTATATTTTCGGCCAACTGTTTCAATGCAGATAGAAATATATTGGAAGTGGGTAATTCTTCATTCGGTTTACAGGAAATTCCGGCATCCTGGTAAATTTTGCGAAGCTTTATTTTTTCAGCTGCCGATATGGTGTGCACTTCCTTTTTAAATGTTGCCGCATTGATTGAAGCAGGTTTCAGGCTGGCATTTGCGGTAGATATAAATTCTGAATTTTTAAGTGCAATAATCATGGTATCAATGGCATCCTGGCTCCATCCATAAGGAGATTTCATGAAATGGTTGCGGATATCTTTACCTGTTTTTGAGCTATTGCCTATGAACCGCAATATATCAACCGATGCCGGATGGTCTTTTACATCGCCATTGTAGTTGATTTTTTTCAAGGCTTCGGTATCGGCTTCCTGCGCTTTGCGAAGTGCTTTGTCCCAGTCCTTATAATCTGCTTTGCTTTTAAAATCAGGGAACTGCCGGTCTGCAATGCTACTGAGGGCGCTTTCGATGTTTTCACGTAAAGTGCCAGCATTTACCTCTGTTCCTCCGGCAAGATATACCATTGATTCTTCGTAAATCTTATCAAGGATATCCTGAATAGATGCGAGGGAATTGTTTTTTCGGGTTTCCATTCCCTTTTTTGCCTGTTGACCTTCGGGGGTATTAGGGAGTCCTTTTGTATCAATGGTGTCTTTTGCAGCAAGAAATTTTATAATTTCGCTTCTCAGTTCGGCATCACGCAATTTCTTTACATAAATATAGGATAATGGCACGTCCTGAACTTCGCTTCGTATTTCGTTTAAAACGATGGCTTCATTCTCCTGCCAGCCATCGCGGAGCCATAAATTAAGGCGACTTTCGGTATTCGGTCTTTCTATCTTATCCCAAATTTCGAAATCGCGTTTTAGCTTTGAATTTCCATGCTGTATATTGATCGTTTTTGTTTTGTCGTTAAACAGTTCGAGTACTTTTGTTTGGCGCAGTGACTGAATTTTGTCTTCTCCTCTGGCATTGATAGCCACTGCGTGTTTGGTGTATTCCTGCTCCCACTCGGCACCTTCTTTGGTTTGTAACTTAAATTCATCACCTACCGGCATAAGCACCTTATCTTTTTCTACCAGTTTTTTCAACATTTCATTAACTTTATTTCTGAAAGCATCTGTGGGTTCGTTCAGGTTGTCAATCATTAAATCGGCAATGGTATTTGCATTTGATTTTGGCAGTGTAACCTGGGTGTCTTTTGGCAGTTGGTCAAGCAGGAAAACCACGCTCAAAATCCTTCCCTCAAGCAAGCTGTCGCCACCTTTGGCTTTTCTTTCCTCAATCAGGTTATTGGTTTCCTGCAAAAGAAGCGCTCCCTGTAAAAGGTCTCTTTGTTTTTGTTCAAAAATGAAATCACCCGGAATGATATACCCAAGTTCCTTATTTGCCAGTACCTTAACACAATCGTTCACCACTCGAATCTGACTTCTTAACTGTCCGGTTGTTCCTGCAACATCAATAATCTGAAGTATTTTCTTCCAGAATTTCCTAATGGGTGGAATCAAAGGATAATCAGCAACGGCTGTTTTCCGGTCATCGGTGGTATAGCCAAAAGTGGTTCCTTCCAAGGTGCGGGAAATCTCACCCATCGAAGATTCAATTTTTTTATCAATAGCGGCAACAACAGTTGGTTTCTTCTCCAGAATAGTTTTGCGTGTAACTGTTTCAACATCGGTATCGGATAGTAGGACTTTTACCGAGAAACGGTCTTGTAATGGTTGAAGTTGCGGGGTTTCGGCCAGTGCATTCTGACCGGTGCCGACTAAAAGTAACTTACCCTCGAAATTACTGCATATGTCTTGCGCGAGGTTTTGAATGTCAATTGTTTTATTACCATCCTGCCCAATAAATTGCTGCACTTCGTCTAATACAATGATAGTACATGGAATCTTGTCACCGTAAATGAGAGGAAATACTTCGGTTTTTAATGTATTAATGAATTGCTCACGGCTTAAAGTATCCTGACGTTTAAAGTTGATTTTAAAATTCTCTTTTACCTTAGCTTCATTCTCGGCAAAATCAGGCTTTATCTGCAACACTGCTTTTGCAAGCGCTGTTGAAACAAAGAGGTTTTCATACTCCTTCACAAATTCTTTACCCTGCGCCTCAATAATATTTTTGAGGTCGTCATAAATACCTTCCTGTTTAGCCCAGTAAACAAATTTATAGTGATGGTACTGAGGCGGTAATCCCAGCGCGTTGAGCACCAATTGCAAAAACGAATATCGGATATCAGCGGAGGGGAAATCTTTCAAAGTTCCTACAATTGACAATTTGCCATGAATAACCTGTTTCCTTCCCAGTTCAATAAACAAATCCATAATATCCTGGGGTAATGGTTTTATGGATCGGGAAGTTTCACCATTTTGAAATTTATAATCTGACCACAAATACCCCAGCATTTTAACCAAATGAGATTTACCACTTCCAAAGAAGCCGCTCACCCACACGGCAGGCTGTTTAGGTTGATCGATAAATTTTAAGTAAGTGTCCAGTATTCTGTATAGCCCTCGCTGGTATTCCCCTTCACACACAAATGTTTTTAATTCATGTCTTAATGTCGATAATCCATTATCGTCTTTGGAAATGTTAATTTCAACCACACCATCGTTTAAAAGGTTGTTTTCTTCGGGATTAAGATTAAAAAGATCTTTATTTTTCATATATATTTAAATTGTTATTGGTCTTGCTAAATAGCTCCAGCCGTCCCTGGCATTAAGCAATCTGAATTGATTTTTTTCAAATTCACCGGGGAAGAAAACAAGCAATCTGCCCTTTACTTCGCCGGCAATGTGATTTAAGATATCGGAAAGTCTGGTAAATCCAAAAAGAGAAGCTACATTGGTAATTGCAATTACTGTTTTGCTGTCAATTTGGTACTCTCTTATTTTCTGTATGGTATCTTCGATTGCAAAATTTTTAAAATCAAATTCCAATTGATCTGTTAGTGATTCAGGTTCGAGAAAATATTCATCTCTGTATTCATGCGAAGCCATCCATTCAGGGAAACAATCCTTAAGTGAAACAGCCACCCATTTTTTTCCTGCTTTTTTAGTTGCGTTTTCAAAATCACTTAATCGAAAATCTACTTTTCTATGGCTATCTGGGTCATATACCAGAAACCAAATCCGTTCTTGAGCAGATAAGTTTTCTTCCCACTTGCCGCTTACTACTCTATCGTAAGCCTGGATTAAACCATCGATATTATTTGCCATTTTTATATCGCCTTTATTTGGTTTTCAAAAGAAATCACTGTGACATTTCCACCATATTGGTATCGCAACAAATCCCTTTTGGCGGCTTCTTTTATCAAATCCCTAAGTTCTTCAGTATTTAGAGCTAAAGCCTTAATCCACTTACTTAGCATGATATATTCGCCCCTATCGCCATGAAGATATGAAAGTAACAATGCAAAAGCTACTGTATAATAATCATGCACAGGCTGCACTCTTATGTTTTTAACTTTCCCCAGAATATAACCGGCTTGTTTCCATGAACTTGCAATGTTTTGTGAAGCACTTCGTTTTGTATTAACAGAATATTTGCCCGGATGGTATTTTTCAATATTATCTTCAAATTTTTCGATTGCAACTTTTTCACCAACTTTGGTATTAACTACAATGTCAATACTTTCCCTAAGCAAAAAGTCATTCGATAAAGCATACAATAAAGAAAGGATGCTTTTCTGTTCATTATTTACTAATGTCCAATAGTGAATAAAACACCTGAACAATAAATCTTCTTTCGCAAATCTATATAGCTGTCTTAGATATCGATTTGTTTTTATAAGATTTGTGCTTGAAAGTTTATTAGCCACATTCGAATTAAGAATGCCATTGAAATCACCGCCTTCAATAGCGTGATTCATCACTTTAGAAAGTTCAGCAAACATTAAAGTTCTGGATGTATGTATAGTTTTATTTTGTTTCATTCGCAAAATTCATTAGAATTTTATTCTTCATTTTTGGGTGGTAAAGAATGCACTCTTTCGAAAGTATTGGTTTCAACTTTGGCTTTCTGGTTTTGCAAATGTGCTGTTTTACGCGCTGACTAATCATTATTTCGTTTTTATTATTTGTCTTTCAATAGCAATTAAGCTGTTGTGCCGTGTGTCATTTTCAATTTCTGATCAAATTCACCTTAACCTGAATATTCAGCAGGTATATAATTTATATAAAAGAGCGTAGTTTAAGCAATTACCTATTCAAACATATTAATTAAGAATCAGGTAAATTCCGGTAAATGTCCGCTGAATATAATTTCTTAATAATCTTAAAAATATACAATATTCCTAAATTATTTCAGGGTTGGATCACCGAATAACCAAATTACGCATCCCTCTGTGCAATACTGTGGTTACTTCGACTCCGCTCAGTAACCGCGACTCCGCTCAGTAACCGCGACTCCGCTCAGTAACCGCATCTCCACTCATAACCGCGACTCCACTCAGAAATGCATTTCCACTCAGTTACTTCGGCTTCGCTCAGTAACCGAGCCCACGCTTCACTCCCCGAACATCTCATCCATTGAGGCTTCGGTGGCGAATATTTTCACCCGGGGCGATGAGGTGCCGCCGGCATGGTTTAATCCTGAAGCCGTCTCGCGCAGGAATACAATCGTCTCCTCGTAATCCTTTATGATCCGTGGCGGAAATTCAATGCTCTCATCTCCGGAAATGATGTTATAACCGCGCTTCCTTATAATTGCGAGCAGATGCGGCTTCAATATATCGGGCAGCGCCTCGAGCTGACCCGTATATCGTTCAAGCTCATATTCTGCAAGAGTAATCTCATTTTCCAGAACGCTTTCGTCCGCTTCTGAATGTGCATTAATAAACCACTCCGCCCATGCAGGCAGATTTTCCTGCACCCACTCCAATGTCACGTATTTCATTTTATCACCTTCCTTTTTAATGGCTCCTGATCTGAATACCTGAAAAGTCCGAGTTTCGAAAATTCCTCAGGCGAAACCGAATAACCCATATTCCAGGCGAGCTCAAGCACCTTTAATCTTTCGCTTACGTCAATAGGCTTGGCTTTATCAATGGAAAAAACCGGAAAATTCTGCGTGCGGAAATTGCGCCGGACAAGCATACGGACGGCTTCATTGATATACCCTTCAATAAATCTGATATCGCTGAGTGCAATTTCACGCTTTACCTGATAAGCTGAAAGATTCTGCCCCACCTGCATCCCGGTGGAATCCTCCACTGCGTTTGCGTGTCCGAGAATAGTGATAGAGATTCCTCTGTCGCAGTATTTCACAAAAGCTTCGTGTCCGCCGCCCTCCTTCTTGCTTTCCACAATTTCCAGATCAGTGCCCTGAGGCGTTATTCCCCTCTTCGATCTTCCCAAAGCCCGGACAGCTTCTTCAATTTCCAGCCTGAACGTCTCATCTGCTCCCGGCGGATATTTCCCGATAATAAAAGCTTCGCCGAAATTCTCAATGAAGGATGCCCAGTTACTTAAGCCGAATTCCTTCAGGATAAAATCCCTTACAACAGGCAGCAGCACAGGCGTTTTTTTACTTTCACAAACGAGCGCCGAGTCCCCCGGCACAGGAATAAGCCTGTTTCCCATATCAATCATAAGTCTGCCATCCGGCTTGTCATAGCGGAAAAATCGCTGATTTATTTTCCTGAAACCTGAGATACGCTGCATTCCTCCGCTCACCTGCCAATCCAGAGCGATCACCGAAAATTTCTTCAGCCTCGCATCAAAAATATCCTCAGCAAGCGCCTGCATATCCGTCTCAAGAAAAATATCCCTCACGAATCCTGCAATTTCAATATCACCGGCAGATTCCGAAAAAGGAGTGATCCTCCAGTCGCCGCTGAAACCAGCCATCCTGCCGGTCAGGCATCCTGTTGCGTGACTATCGCGCGCCGCTTCTTCCATCAGCGCAATGAGGTCCCGCATATATCCTTCGTTAAACTGCCTCACTGCATTCTTATAAAATGACGGTGAAAAACTGATCTGTGGTTTGCCAATTTGTTCATTAATTTTCATTTTTCCTCCTTTATGAGCGGTTAAGCCAGTCTTCACGGCTGAACTGAGGCTTCCGGCTTACAGTTTTAATAGCTGTGCGGGAATTTTCATTATTAAGCAGAATAAATGCAGAAGCAAGCGCATCCAGCCCGTCGGTTTTACTCTTTCCATTCCCGAAAGAAAGATATTGTTCGCGGTAAATTTCAAAACTGCGGGAATTATAAAACCCCGGCGAATAATAAAATGAGCCTGTCTGGTGCGGGAATACGAGATTCATTATCCTCTGCTCTTTCGATGATGAATAAAAAGCAGTTTTTAGTTTCGATGAATTAAAAAGGATAACCGGAAAAATATTCCCGTGCTTTTTCCGCCAGAGTTCGAAATAAGGTTTTGCATACTGCCACTGGCTGAAATCGTTCTCAAAGTATAGACCTTTCCAGCCCGGGAGTTGCGCGCCCCTCTCTTTTACAATATCGAAAACAACAAGATAATCGTCTTTCGTAAGCTCAACAGAATCGCACACATAAACACCCTCGGAGGAGAGAATAAGCGAAGCAATGCCTTTATAATTGGCAGATAAACTCTTCCCCGAACTCGGGTCGATTGCCGTAATTGAAACGGGATTTTTCAGCGATGCAGGATCGAGCGCCCTTATCCATTCAGCCCGGAAAACGTTCCCTTCTTTCAGCGGACTATCCATATACTCCCCCATCCAGATATCGTACGGGATTTCTTTCTGCTTCTGTATCCAGTATTCATCTGTAAATACTGAATGTCCGCGCCAGTTGCTCTTCCCCTCCCTATCGAGCGCCGGCAGACTGAAATGATTATCAGGAAACATCTCCGCAAGTCTCCTCACCGGACAATCAGCCGAAATACTGTTTCCGAGCGTTATCGAAAGCCCGTTTTCCTCCATCTGCCCATATATTTCCGAAGTAATAAACGACACAACTTTTTCATTATCCCTTTCACTCATAACGCTGTTTTTATTATAAAGATCATCATTTACCGAAAGCTCGAAACGTTTGAAGTTTTCATCGAGTATTCCGCGCAAACCTGTATTAACGCTTGTGGCAACGAGATACTTCCCGTTCACAATATATCTGCCTCTCCGGGAAAGTGTGATTTTCGGTTCAAAATCATAGGCAAGCAGTCTGTTTGAACGGATCAGGCTGATAATTGCAGCAGTCCGCTCCTTCGAATTCTCAAGAGTACGCAGATTAATATTTACGATTCCCGCTCCCCCGGTGACAAGCCGTTTTATCACTTTCGCCACATAAACGAAGGCGCTTTTCCCGAATTTTCTTGCGCCCGAAACTGTATAATTGCCCCTTTGCAGTCCGGCTATAAAATAATGCAGCGCATTCCACGGCTCGTTAAAAATAGACGGGAAATAAATCTTTGCGAAAGCGAGATCATCATCGGTTGTCTGCGAGAGGCGGATACGTTTCATTTCGGGAGAGAAAAGCGCCGGGTCGAATTTTGAGCGAAGCGCGGCAATTGTTTCACCAAACAGCTTCGATTGCGAGCGGATATTTTTTTCGGCTGCTCTCATTATTCCCCGCATACCTTTTCTTTGAACTGCTCAATAGCATCGAGCAGTTCATCTGTAAGCAGATGAGGATATTCGTTATGCAGGAAAATCGTAAACTCTTTGAGTGCGAACAATATTGCCGGAATCTGTGAATGAACATCGGCTATAACGCTGAGAGCCCTGTTCAGCTTTGCAATTGCATCGGCATGAGCCGGAGTGAACAGCTCAGTATCCTCCGCCAGAATTGTGCTTATCTTCCCAAGTATTTTCCGGCTGATCTCCCCAATCTCGGGATACTCATAACGCTTATTTCCTTCCTTTCCTCTTACCCTGTTCATTTTCGCCCAATACTGCCTTTTTACTTTGGGCGTAAACATACATCATAAATCAGCCGCCGTAAAGAACTTTTGCTCCAGATAAAAAATCTGGAAGATAATTCTAATTGTTAATGGTTAATGGCTAATGATTAATTATAAATTTTACAACCTTGAACTTTCAACTTTCCAACTTGACAAACTTTCCAACTTGACAAACTTTCCAACTTGATGAACTTTCCAACTTGATGAACTTTCTAACTTGATGAACTTTCCAACTTGATGAACTTTCCAACTTGATAAACTTTCTAACTTGATGAACTTTCTAACTTGATGAACTTTCCAACTTGATGAACTTTCCAACTTGATGAACTTTCCAACTTGACAAACTTTCCTCTCTCCCCGAAAAAACCGCCGCAAAAATCCGCCTTAATTATTTAGGCTGCCCGATTTTCGGTCAATATTCACAGGGGTTTCACGTTTTTTGCCCTTTTTTCTTTGCAAATGTGAGAATAAGGAAGTAATTTACTTGTATAAAAGTTACTCAATTGTATCAGCATTTTCCTAATGAGATATCGCAGTCTTGTAGATAATATCGCGGGAAAAAAGAAAAAAATCAGAGGATCATATGTTAGAGCATGTAAGACAAGTATTAGCTGAAGTTAAGGCTAAAAACCCCGCCGAATCGGAATTCCATCAGGCGGTTGAAGAAGTTATGGAATCTCTGGATGTTGTTCTTCAGAAGCATCCTGAGTATATCAGTTCAAATATTTTAAGAAGAATGGTAGAACCTGAGCGTGTCATTATGTTCAGAGTGCCATGGATGGACGATCAGGGCGAAATTCACGTTAACCGCGGATTCCGCATCGAAATGAACAGCGCTATCGGACCATATAAAGGCGGTCTTCGTTTCCACCCTTCCGTAAATCTTGGTATTCTTAAATTTTTGGCTTTCGAACAGGTTTTCAAAAACAGCCTCACAACCCTGCCTATGGGCGGCGGTAAAGGCGGATCGGATTTTGATCCAAAAGGCAAAAGCGATTACGAGGTTATGCGTTTCTGCCAGAGTTTTATGTCTGAGCTGTTCAGACATATCGGACCCAATACCGATGTTCCGGCCGGCGATATAGGAGTTGGCGGAAGAGAGATTGGTTTCCTTTTCGGACAGTATAAAAGACTAAGAAATGAGTTCACAGGCGTACTCACAGGAAAAGGCATCAACTGGGGCGGCTCTTTGATTCGTCCGGAAGCTACTGGATTCGGAGTTGTTTATTTCGCACAGGAAATGCTGAAAACTATCGGACAGTCGTTCGAAGGGAAAACAGTTGCGGTTTCAGGATTCGGAAACGTTGCCTGGGGCGCAGTCCAGAAAGCAACCGAACTCGGTGCAAAAGTTGTTACGCTGAGCGGACCTGACGGATTTATTTACGATAAGGACGGCATATCAGGCGAAAAAATCGAATATATGCTCAAACTCCGCGCAAGCAATAAAGATGCCGTTGAAGATTATGCCAAAGAATTCAAAGGCGCTGAATTCCATGCGGGTAAAAAACCCTGGGGTGTTAAAGTTGATGTTGCACTGCCTTGCGCAACCCAGAACGAAATTCTCGTTGATGATGCTAAAGAACTCGTAAAAAATGGCTGCGTATGTCTCTGCGAAGGCGCAAATATGCCGACTCATATCGATGCATATCATATCATCCGCGAATCGAAAATGCTCTACGCTCCGGGAAAAGCCTCCAATGCAGGCGGAGTTGCTACATCCGGACTCGAAATGTCGCAGAACAGTATGCGTCTCCCATGGTCGCGCGATGAAGTTGATCAGAGACTCCATGAGATCATGACACGTATCCACAATACATGTATTACTACTGCCGAGAAATACGGCGCACCCGGAAATTATGTTGACGGCGCAAACATTGCAGGATTCCTCAAAGTCGCCGATGCAATGTTAGATCAGGGACTTGTATAATATAATTTCTTGCGAAAATCATTTCTCAGGGGCTGTCTCAAAAAGGCAGCCCCTTTTTTATGCGGAAAATATCTCTCGCAGACCTGCCCTGCACCGCGGGGGACGCAGAGTCGCTAAGAAAAGAATGAATTATTATTCCTTCTTTGCATCTGGTGGTAGCTGTGAAAATTCAAGTATGTACGAAACCACTTTTTCAATCGCAATCCCCTCTGCGTCCT
>Ga0172367_10006268_pt1 | contig 14046 bp, 15 predicted proteins | sample Lak10m_FD_114542 | JGI IMG/M metagenome (GOLD analysis project Ga0172367, IMG submission 114542) | Freshwater microbial communities from Kabuno Bay, South-Kivu, Congo - kab_022012_10m | ecosystem: Environmental > Aquatic > Freshwater > Lake | place: Democratic Republic of the Congo: South-Kivu... | reverse complement strand
CTCGCTATGGTTAGATGCTAATGATACCAACTCCATCACATTTAGTGGCAACAATGTAAGTCAATGGTTGGATAAGAGTGGGAATGCAAGACACGCTATTCAAGCAACGGCGGCGAATCAGCCCGGATACAACTCAACAACACTCAACAACATACCCGGAGTAACTTTTGATGGTTCAATCAAATTTTTGTCAACTGTTGCTATTTCCAACATCGTTCTCAATAGCTCATATTCCGCTTTTACTGTAGGTCGTGCCACCTCTGCTACGTCAAATAATGTAGACGGGTTCAATAACTCTGGTTTTTGGGGTGATACTGGTGGATATATTTCAAACTACTTTAGGGGGACAAGCAATCTAATTGGAGCCTATAACTGGGATGGCAACAATGATGTTACCACGCAGTCATACACCTTTGGCACTAATGTTATCAGCGGAGTTGAGTTGAGTGGTGGAAGTATTCGTTTACGACAAAACGGCGGGACAGAAACTTCTACTGCTTCGGGAAATACAGCAGTAACAACTGGAGTTCTACGAATTGGAAAAGTCTACCGTGACCAAGAACCAAACTTTACTGGTGTTGTTTCTGAAGTAATCTTTTGTAAAGGACATCTTTCAACTACTGACCGTCAGTTAGTGGAAGGCTACCTCGCATGGAAATGGGAACTTGTAGTCAACCTTCCCAATGACCACCCTTACAAGAACTCACCACCAACATTATAAAAAACATAAAATATGAACACAACATATAAATCAATAGCAACAAAATTAACTACTTCTGGATCAACCTTTTTATATTCCGGATCTGCTAACACAACCACTTTACTAAAAAGTGTTTACTGTAGTAATATAACAGATTCAGCATCTTCAATTGATGTTTATATACAAAAAAGTGGATCTGTGGATAATGTTTATATTATTAAAGATGCATTAGTACCAATACAATCTTCTTTACAACCTATAACAGAACCTATTATATTAGAAGCACAAGATTCTTTATTTGTTAAGGCGGGTAACGCTAATAGAGTTGATGTTTATACTTCATACGTTCAATTAACTTAATTATAAAAAATGGCACTCAATCAAATTATACAACATCAAACCGGAGCATACTCTTCTTATTGGAGAGTAGTTGTGACTAATTTAGATTATCAATCTGAAATAGCTACCCTAACTATTTTAGGATATGTAAACGCAGTTGTAAGACAGAGTAATAAACCCCATTTAGATAAGAGAGATTTTATAGTTACAGGATCAGAATTTACTAATTATTTTTCAGTAACCGAATTAGATCAATTAACAAACCCAATTAAACAGTCTTATTTATATATTAAAACTACAAACGAATTTTTAGGATCTGAAGATGTTTAATATTTATAACAAATCCTATAAATTATGGCAGCTGGAAAATACTCTTTTACAATTGAACAAGGAGCTACTGTAGATTTTGAAATAGCTTACAAAGATTCTAGTGGAAATCCTATTGATTTAACAGGGTATCAAGCTAGAATGCAATTAAGACCATCACCAGGATCTGATGTTCTATATATAAATTTATCAAGTAGTTTAGCTGCTGATGGAACAGGCTTAAATTTAAGCGGTTCTGGTGGGTTAAAACCCCCAACTTCAGGAGCTATAGGAGTATATATATCAGCTATATCATCTTCTCAATTAAGTTTTGATTTAGCATCATATGATCTTGAATTAGCTTCATCAGATGGTACTGTTACTAGATTATTAGAAGGTAAAGTTAAACTATCTCAAGAAGTAACTGAAGGACTATACTAATGGCAAATAATATTGTTCAAATAAATAGTAATGGTAGTGTTAATGTCACTACTCAAACTAGTAATGATATAGTATCAGTTATTACTGTGGGGCCCCAAGGACCCCAAGGACCCCAAGGTGAACCAGGAGATGGATTTCCTTTTGATGGTGGAGTAGCCCAAGTAACAGGTAGTTTACAAGTAACAGGCAGTTCTATATTAACAGGTAATTTAAATGTTTCTGAGGGTATAACAGGTTCATTATTAGGTACTTCAAGTTGGGCTATTAACTCATTAACCGCTTCATACGCTCTAAATGCTAGTGGTGTAGATACTAGTTCTTTAGTTACAACTAGTTCTTTTAATAATTTTACCAGTTCATATAATACAGGTTCATTTAGTGGATCCTTTATAGGAGTATTTACAGGTTCATTATTAGGTACAGCTAGTAAAGTAACTATAGGAGGTTTAGGAGCCAATGTATATCCTCTAGCTATTATATCTCCTTCAGGAGAAATAGTAACAGCTTCAGGGTTTACTTTTAATGGTAGTTCAAAATTCTTTAATCTTCCTTCAGATTATACTTTGTATATGCCTGGAGCTAGTACAGTAAATGCTGGGACTTTTTTAGGTAATGTAACAGGTAATGTAACAGGTAATCTAACTGGTACTTCAAGTTGGGCTTCAAATGCTACTAATGCCACTGTAGCTAGTACAGTTTCTATAACTAGTAATGGCAGCAATTCCAGCTTTTATGACTTAATATATAATACAGATCCTAATAAAATTAATAAATCTTCCTTATCCAACTTAACCTTTCAACCAGGCGTAGCTGGAGTTTCTTCAGGAATTTTAAGACTTACTGGTTCTTTTAACTTAAGTGGTTCTATTAATATAAATAATGGTAATATAACAGCTGGTACAGGCTCATTCAATACAATAAATGCTGAAGTTTTAAAAGTAACTTATATATCTTCTTCAGTAGTTTATTCTTCTGGTTCAAATACCTTTGGAAGTTCCTCATCTAATACTCAAACCCTTATAGGCACTGTTACAGCTACCGGCAGTGCTTTTACTTGGAATGGTAATACAATACTAACAGAAGCTGATACTGCTTCAATGACTGTAGCTAGTGCTTCTTGGGCTACTACAGCTTCATATGCTTTAAACGCTGGAGTTGATCAAGGAATAACAGGTTCTTTATTAAAAACCGCTTCAGTATCTTTAAATACCTTAACCTTCACAAAAGGTGATGGTTCAGAGTTTTACCTAACAATTGATACAGGAAGTGGAGGAGGAGGTAGTGTTGGTACTTTAGCTCAAGTAACAGCTTTAGGCGCAGTTACAACAACTCCTATAACAGCCTCAATAATAAGTGCTTCTTCATTTACAGGTTCATTATTTGGAACTTCAAGTTGGGCTGTTAGTTCTTCAAGAACTATTAGTTCTTCATATGCTCTTACAGCTTCATACGCTTTAAATGGTGGAAGTGGAGGTGGATCTAATCTAGGCTCAATCTTTATTACTTTATATGATGGGGGAGCTAATCTAACAACAGGTAAAAAAGATACTCCTGTTTATGTTCCATATAATGGTACCTGTACAGGATGGGAAATGTTAGCTTATAACTCAAGTAACAACCTAATGACAGCCTCTTGTGTAGTTGATGTAATATCTGGAAGATTCACTACCCTTCCAATTTCAACAGCTAATAGTATAGCGGGTACTGAAAAACCTACTTTAACTAATCAATCTTCTAGTTTTAGTAGTTCTTTATCTACTTGGACAAGTTTAACAGCTGGAGATTATATTCAAGCTGAAATTGAAAGTGTATCAACAGGAGTAGCTAAAATAACAGTAGCTGTAAAAGTAACAAAATCATAAATAAAAATGGCTAGAATAAATAATAAATTTCAAGCTTTAGATTCTAGTGTTTTAGATGGAGCAGGTACAAATTATATAGTTCAAACTCTTTCTGGATCTTTATATTCTTTTTATGGGGGATTAAATACTAGTGCTGATTATTTTGGGTATCAAAAATCTACAAATAATGGTTATACTTGGTCCAATACAGTTCTTATAGCTAGTAATTTCAATTTTGTAAACGCCGCAGTATGGTATGATAGATGGAGTGATTTAAATAGTGACCTAATCCATATAGTCTACCAGGATAATACTAATGATGATGTATTTTATAGAACTCTTAACACATCTAATGATACTTTAAGTTCACCTGTGACTATTTATAATGGTTCTACTTCTACATCAAATAGTTATGTTTTATCAGTAACTAGAGCTAAAGGGGGAAATATAGCTATAGCTTTTAATGCCAACCCAAATGGAACTACAAATGAAAAAGGTTTTGCAGTCTCTTCTAGCAGTTGGAACATATACACAGGTTCATCTTTACAAAATCCTTTTAGAAATGAATCTACTTATGGTCAAGCTATTATTCTCCCTGAACAGGGATCAAGTGATGATCAAGATTTATGTTTAATACATTGGGATAGGTCCACTTCTATTCTAACTAAACAACATTGGGATAACTCTGCTTTAACTTGGGTTACTTCTTCTATATCTACAGGTATGAGTTTTCAAAACCCTAATGTTGTATTCCCTATTATGTCAGCAGTCCCTGATAATACTAATAATCAAAACATATTAATAGCTTTTAAATCTCCAAATTTAGGTAGTAATAAATTACAATGTTGGACTTTAACTTCATCTAGTATAACAGCTAAAACTGACATTATTTCTTCAGCTACATCCAATCAGGGGGCTTGCGCTCTATCTCTTGATACTACTAGTAACACATGGTATGCTTATTATAATGGACTTAGTAATAGTATAAGTTATACAGGAATAAATCTTTTTTATAAAACTTCTACAAACCAAGGAACAACTTGGAGCTCAGAAATTCCTTTAACTACAGATGTTCCTACTTACATGTCTTCTAGTTCTAATAATAATTTTGGTAATTTTAAACTCTTAGCGCCTATACCTTTAACATCTAATCTTAATCCTATTGTATTCTTTGGAGAATATTGGAGTACAAACTATTATTTATTTGGAGCTAACCTCCCACTCTTTACAGACGGAGGTAGTATCGTTATATCTTAACATATTTATACCCAAAACATAATATGGCGAACACTCCTATCTGGCCTGGCTCATCATCATTCTTCCCAGGTAATACACCTTTTGGATTTTATGATAATGATTCAGATTTCCAAACAGACGCTGATAAAGTAGCTATATTTGTAGCTCGTAGATTAGGATATCCTTTAGTTGATGTTGAGCTACAAGACATTAATTTCTATACTGCTTTTGAAGAAGCAGTAACTACATATGGTAATGAAATTTATGCTTATCAAGTAGCTCAAAACTATTTATCTTTAGAAGGAGCTTCTACAGGATCTAACCTAAATGACACTTTAGTCAAACCTAACTTAGGAACAGTTATTAGAATAGCTGATCAATATGGTGTTGAAGCTGGGGTGGGAGGTAGTGTAACTTGGAGAACTGGTAGTATTGCTTTACAACAAGGAGTACAAAAATATAACTTAAATGAATGGGCTGTTAGCCAAAGCATAGATGCTGGTAATCTTGAGATTAAGAGAATATTTTATGAATCTATTCCTCCTATTGTAAGATATTTTGATCCTTACGCCGGTACTGGTACAGATGTTCAAGGTCTTTTACAAGCATTTGGATTTGGATCATATTCACCAGGTATTAACTTTTTATTAATGCCTATTAACTATGATTTACAGAAAATTCAAGCTATTGAGTTTAATGACCAAATTAGAAAATCTAATTACAGTTTTGAACTAATTAACAATCAACTAAGAATATTCCCTATTCCTTTTAGTAATTATACTTTACACTTTGAATACATTTTAAAGTCTGACCGTAATAATCCAGTTGTATCTGGTAGCATGGGTCAAGGTAAGGTAACTAATGTATCAAATGCTCCATATAGTAATCCAACATATTCTCACATAAATTCTATAGGTAGACAATGGATATTTGAATATGCTTTAGCCCTTTGTAAGGAAATGTTAGGTTATATTAGAGGCAAATATTCTACTGTACCTATTCCAAACTCTGAGGTAACTTTAAATCATGGAGATTTAATAACCGCGGCTACAGCTGAAAAAACAGCCTTAATTGAAAGATTAAGAGCTTATTTAGATGAAACTTCAAGAAATAAACTATTAGAAAAACGAGCCCAAGAATCTGAAAATTTGCAAAAGGAGTTAAATAATGTTCCTTACACTATATATGTTGGATAATGGCACTTTTTGGTAGACAAAGAGATATTAATTTATTTACAACTATCACTAGAGAGTTGATGGGAGATATTATCACTCAACAATGCTCTTTTTACAAATATAAACTAGAACAAACTGCTATAAACATTTATGGTGAAGCTGCTGGTGGTAGATTTTTTGATGGGCCTGTCTTATTTAATTGTTTAATAGAAAGACAAGACCAACAGTTTACTGTTGATGATTTTGGTGTGGAATATGCTAGAAATGTTGTATTTAGATTCTTAAAAGAAGATCTAATAGACGCTAGTTTAGTTCCTGAAGTAGGTGATGTTATTTTATACAATGGAGGATATTATGAGGTAGATTCTACTAACTCTAATCAATATCTTTTAGGTAAAGATCCAGACTATCCAAATGAAGTTAATCCACTAAATCCTGGTCTAAACCAGTTTGGTTCTAATTACTCAATAATCTGTTCAACCCATTATACCCCTGCTGATAAGTTGGGTATTGAACTATCAAGACTCTAATGGCTACCAAAGGAAGAAAACCAACCCCTAAATCTCAATATGAGATATCAACAGGTGAAGCTAAAGAACTAAATAGGGGAAGAAAAAACTCCTTTAAAGGAGATACTACTAAACCTTTTTCTATAGAGTTTAAAGATATAGATGAGTCTATAATGTATTATTTTCAAAATGTTATCAAACCTTTTGTAATACAAAATGGACAAAGAGTAGCAGTTCCTGTTATATATGGTTCTCCTGAAAGATGGAAATCAGTCCAACGTGATGGATATTATAGAGACAAAGAAGGCAAGATTATGGCTCCCATAATCATGTTTAAAAGAAACTCTGTTACCCCCATTAAGGGACAATATAATAAGTTAGACGCTAATAATCCTATTAATGTAGCTTATTTTCAAAAGAAATATAATAAGCAGAATGCTTATGATAAATTTAATATTCTTAATAATAGAGTTCCTATAAACGAATCATATGCTGTTGTTGTTCCTAACCATATAACTGTAAGTTATAGTTGTACTATAATGACCTATTATATGGAACAACTAAACAAAATAGTTGAATCTGTTACTTACGCTTCTGATTCATATTGGGGAAATCCTGAAAGATTTAAATTTAAAGCTAATATTGATTCAATAGCTACTGTTACAGAATTAACTGATGGTACTGATAGGATAGCTAAAGCTACATTTGACATCAGTATGAATGGGTACATAATACCGGATATTCCACAAAAAGATTTAACAGTAGATAAAAAAGTATTTAGTACAGGTCAGTTTATTGTTGAAACTGAGACGGTTGTTAATATAAATGAAATTAATAATCGTCCTAAAAAATAAAACATTTAAGATATAAGTGTTAAGGTTTTGAGGAAGATTTTGATATTTATAGAAAACACTAAAATATTTATATCATGAGTGAACAAATACAGTTATCACAAGAAGAACTTGACAACATCAAGCAGTTACAAGCTACTCAACAAAATCTAATTTCTAGATTTGGACAAGTAGAATATCAATTACAAGTATTAGAAGCTCAAAAAGATAAATTAGTTGAATCTTTAGCTCAATTACAAGAAGAAGAAACTAATTTAGGTAACACTTTGACAGCTAAATATGGTAATGGATCTATAAACATAGACTCAGGATTATTTACAAAAACATAACAAGAATTTAATACTTAACACAACATGGCAGAACAAATAGTATCACCTGGTGTATTTACAAGAGAAAACGACCAGTCATTTATAACCCAACAGCCGGTACAAGTAGGTGCCGCTATTGTAGGTCCCACAGTTAAGGGACCTGTTGAAATTCCTACTATAGTAACTTCATACAGTGATTATCAAAATAAGTTTGGAACTACTTTTGTTAGTGGTAATCAAACCTATTCTTATCTAACTTCCATCTCAGCTTATAACTATTTCTTGAATGGTGGTACTACCTTATTAGTAACTAGAGTTGTTAGTGGTGGTTCAACAGCTTGGACATCTGCTACAAGTGATAATATATTTAATAGAGTACCAGGTCCTTTAAATACTGCTTCTTCCTCTCTTCTTACTTCAGTAGAAACTTTTAATCTTTCAGGAAGTGCAGCTCAAGTTTACACTGGGATTAGTGCTTCAAATGTTAATGTAACTGCTTCAATTACACTATCTTCAACTTCATCTATATCTGCTATACAAGTAACTGGGCAGAGCGGGAATTTCGCGGTTGGGGATACTATAATTTTCCCATCTCAATCTTTTGGGGCCGGGGATTCTGATAATACCAATATGACTTTTACTCTAAAAGCTGATGATATCACTAATAATGTTCCTTTTGTATTAAAAACTATTTCAGAAGGAGCCATAACAAACAGTTCAGGATCTGAGAACTCAGCTGGTATTTTAACTAATGGTTCTATTGATAATGTTAGATGGGAAATTTCACAAGCCGACTCAGGATCAGGAACCTTTACCCTATTAGTTAGAAGAGGAGATGATTTAACTAATGAAAAAGTCATTTTAGAAACATACGCTAATGTTTCTTTAGATCCTGAACAGAGTAACTATATAGCTAGAGTTATTGGTGATTCATACCAACAAGTAACTACTACTGGGGGTGAAACTTATATTGAATCTGTTGGTAATTATCCTAATGCTAGTAGATATGTTTACGTATCAGCTGTAAATTACCCAACACCTAATTTCTTTGATAGTGCAGGTAATGCTAGACCTGAATTTACAGCTTCTGTTCCTTTAATAGGTAGTGGATCTTTTGGAGGAGCTATAGGTAATTTAAATATAGGTGGAGCTAATTTCTATGATAATATTAACAGTTTAAACACTCAAGGTTTAGTAGCAGGTGATTATACAACAGCTTTAAATTTATTAGCTAATAAAGAAGAATATTCTTACAAAGTAATTACAGTTCCTGGTTTGTATTATGCTGATTATTCTTCTCCATTAAATACTCTTATAACAACAGTCCAAAATAGAGGAGATGCTATTGCGGTTGTTGATTTAGTTGCTTATGGAGCTACTATAACTTCAACTGTTACTCAAGCTAATTCTATTAATTCTAGTTACGCTGCTACATACTGGCCTTGGATTCAAATCTTAAATCCTGACACAGGTAAATTTAACTGGGTTCCTGCCTCAACATTAATTCCTGGTGTATATGCTTCTAATGACGCTGCTGCTGAGCCTTGGTTTGCACCAGCTGGTATTAATAGAGGAGGATTAGCTCAAGTAATAAGACCAGAAAGAAAGCTTCAAAGATCAGACAGAGATACTTTGTATGAAGGTAATGTCAATCCTATAGCTAACTTCCCAGCTACAGGTCCAGCAGTATTTGGTCAGAAAACATTACAGAAGAAAGCTAGTGCTCTTGACAGAGTTAATGTTAGAAGATTATTGATTGAACTTAAGAGCTTTATTGGTCAAGTAGCTAACAATTTAGTATTTGAACAAAATACAGCTGCTACAAGAAATGCTTTCTTAGCTCAAGTTAACCCATATCTTGAAAGTGTTCAACAAAGACAAGGTGTGTACGCGTTTAGAGTAGTGATGGATGATTCAAACAATACTCCAGATGTAATTGATAGAAATCAGTTAGTTGGCCAAATCTTTATCCAGCCAACTAGAACAGCTGAATTTATAGTACTTGATTTCAATGTTTTACCTACTGGAGCTGAATTCCCAGCCTAATAAATAAGAATTTAAATATATAATATTTATAATAAACTAAAACAATGGCAGTACTAGATCCAAACGAAATATTTTTCACACCATTTGAGCCTAAGCAGCAAAATAGATTCATCATGTATATTGATGGATTCCCAAGCTATCTAGTAAAGGCTATTGGTGCTATTACAGTAACACAAGGTGCTCTTGAACTTAATCATATTAACATTCAGAGATTTGTGAAAGGTAAAACCAAATGGGGTACTATTCAATTTACCCTATTTGACCCTATCACTCCTTCAGGTGCTCAATCTGTAATGGAATGGGTAAGATTACATCATGAATCAATCACAGGTAGAGATGGATATTCTGATTTCTATAAAAAAGACTTAACATTTGATGTTTTAGGTCCTGTGGGTGATGTAGTATCACAATGGATTATTAAAGGAGCTTTAATCACTGAATCAAACTTTGGTGAATATAACTGGGATAATGAAGGTGTTATAAACCTCACTATGACAGTTCAACCTGATTACTGTGTATTAAACTTCTAATATTAGAACAACTATAAAAAGAGAGCGTGGTTTTCCACGCTCTTTTTTATTTTTACATATTTATAATAAATAAAGTTATTACAAATGAGTGAATTTAAATTCCCAACTGAAATTATAGAACTACCTTCAAAAGGTTTACTATATCCTGAAAATCATCCCTTAAGAGAAGGGAAAGTAGAAATGAAATATATGACAGCTAGAGAAGAAGATATTCTTACTAATCAAGCATATATTGAAAAAGGTATTGTTTTAGATAAATTACTTGAATCTCTTATAATAACTAAAATTAATATTAAAGATTTAATAATAGGTGATAAAAATGCTTTATTAATAGCCGCTAGAGTTTTAGGTTACGGTAAAGATTATACTTTTAGTTATAATAATAGTCAATATACTGTTGATTTATCAACTTTAGAAAACAAACCTTTTGATGAATCTCTTTTAATTTCTGGTGAAAATAATTTTTCTTATATCTTACCTGAAAGTAATACTCCTATTACATTTAAGATATTAACAGGACATGATGAAACTAAAATTGATGCTGAGCTTAGAGGCTTAAAAAAGATTAGCAAAGACAATGCCCCTGAGTTGTCTACAAGATTAAAATACCTGATTACTTCTATCAATGGACTCTCAGAACCTAAAGATATTAGAAACTTTATTGATAACTATCTCTTAGCTAGAGATTCTAGAGCTTTAAGAAAATATATTAGAGAAATACAGCCAGATGTTGATTTAACCTTTGTAACAGATAGCAACGAGGAGATTGCTATCCCAATAAATCTAAACTTTTTTTGGCCTGACGTCTGATATAATTTCTCAAGCTAGATTTGGTTTATTTAAACAAATCCATGAAATAGTGTTTCATGGAAAAGGAGGTTATTCATGGAGTGAAATTTATAATATGCCTATATGGCTTAGAAGATTTACTTTTAATGAAATTCAAAACTTCTATAATAAAGAAAAAGAAGAACATGATAAATCTCTTAATAAAGGAAAAACAACAGTTATAGACTCAAAAGGTCAAGTTCAAGCTCCTGAGTTTTTAAAGACCCCTACATATAAGTAAGGGGTCTTACTTTCTCATATTTATAACAAAACCTTTAATATGGCTAAAAAAGAAGATTTAAAAGGAGCCACTGAAGAAGCTAAAAATCTAAATAAAGAAACAGAACGCCTTATTGATTCTTTTAACTCTTTAGGCTTTATTATTAGACAAGCTATTGAAGATGCTATTGAGTCTTCTCAAGATCTTGACACTGTAGCTAAAAAAGTAGCTAAAACTTATGAAAGAGATATAGCTGGGGCTGTTAAGAAAACTACTTTAGGTTTAGATGAGCAATTAGATTTACAGAGAAAACTTAATAGTGGGCAAAATATAGCTAAAGATATAGCTAAAATCAGAGAAAAACAAGAACAAGCTTTTACCTCTATACAAGCCCGTATTAATATCTTAAGATCTAAAGGAGTTGAGATATCTGATGATTTAGTTCAATCTGCTAAAAAACAGGCAGATATTGAAAGAGAAGTTTTAAACTCTCTTCAAGATCAAAACAAAGAAATGGTTAATAGTATGGGTTTGACTGGTAGGTTGATTGAGGGGATGGGTGGATTTCTTCAAAAGTTAGGACTTTCTTCTGAGGCTTCTTCTATGATAACTGAATCCTTAGAAGGGGCCAGAGCAGCTGGGGGAGGGCTTGGTGGGTTTATTAAAGGATTTGCTCAAAATATAATGGCCGCTATTAAACCTGTTGATATTATAGTATTTCTTCTTTTAGAACTTAAAGATGCTCTAAAATTATCAGATCAACTTACAGGAGATTTAGCTAAAAGTATGGGTGTAAGTTATGATGAGAGTCTCCAAATGGTTGATTCTATGAATAATGTAGCCAATCTCTCAGGAGAAACTTATGTAACTACTGAAAAATTAGTTAAATCTCAAATGGCTTTAAGTAAAGCATTTGGAACTAATGCCCAATTAAGTGGAGAATTATTAAAAGATTATACCCAAATAACAGAACAAGCCGGCTATAGTGCTGAAGCAGCTACTTCATTAGGTAAAATTACTCAAGCCACAGGTGGTGATTTATCCAAAAATACAGCTTCAATATTAGGAGCTGCTACAGCTTTTAACGCTACTAATAAACTAGCTTTAAATGAAAAAGAAATTGTAGAAGAAGTAGCTAAAACTGGGGCAGCTACAGTTCTAACTTTTGGTAAGAGTGCTAAAGCTTTAGCTAATAATGTGCTTGAAGCTAAAAAGTTTGGACTTAATCTAGAACAAGCATCTAAAATATCTGAAGGATTACTTAACTTCCAATCTTCAATTGAATCTGAATTAGAGGCTGAGTTATTAACTGGTAAGCAATTAAATTTTGAACAGGCTAGATTTTTAGCTTTACAAGGTGAAACTGGAGCAGCAGCGGCTGAAGTAGCCAAACAAATTGGTGGCTCAGCTGAGTTTGGTAAAATGAATGTTATCCAACAAGAAGCTTTAGCTAAATCTGTTGGATTATCACGTGACGAATTAGCTCAATCTATTTTAGATAGAGAAGTTTTAGCTAAATTGGGTGCTAAAGAAGGAACAGCTCAAGATGCCTACAACAAACTTAAAAAACAAGGTTTATCAGATGATGCTATAGCAGCTAAGTTAGGTGATGAAAAATTAGCTTCTCAACTAAAATCCCAATCAGTTCAAGAACGTTTTAATGCTTCTATAGATAAAATGCGAGAAATATTTGTTAGTGTAGCTGAGCCCATACTAGCTATTGTTTCTCCTTTGATGGACTTAGCTACAAGTGTTTTACCTGTAATTAATATGGTTCTTCAACCTATCTTATTTACTTTTAAACTTATATCTAATACTATAGGTTCAATTATTGGATTTATTACTCAGAGTATAGAATTAATGTCTGCTTTAGCAGCTGGTACTCTTACATATCTAACTTTAAAAAATAAAGCTCTTATTGTTAGTAAAGGAGAACTAGCTATTGAGTTTATGAGAAATACAGCTCAAAAAGCAGGATTAGGGATTAGCACAGCAGCAGAAGCAATAAAATCAAAAGGCTTATTAAAAACCATAGCTGAGGCAGCTATGTCAGCTTTTGCTTCAGTATCTAAAATTCCCTTTGTAGGACCAGTGCTAGGGGTAGCCGCAGCTGCTGCCGCGGCTGCTTTAGGATATAAATATATGTCTAAAGCAGACGACCTTATGTCTCCAGGATATGGTAAAAGAACATTAACTGCTCCTGAAGGTACTTATGCTTTAAATGATAAAGATACAATTATAGCGGGGACTGATTTAAATAAAGGAGGAAATTCTCCAACATCTTCTCCTTCAATAGATTTAAGCCCACTTTTAGCTAAAATGGATCAAATGAATACTATTTTAAATCAATTATTAACTAAAGAAGGAACTGTAACATTAGATGGTAATAAAGTAGGTCAAGCTTTATCAATGGGATCTTATAAAATGCAATAATTAAATATTTATAAACATGGCACTCTTAAATCAATTACTCAACCAAGGTTCAGTTTATTCTAACCTAGATGGAGGAAACGCTACTATCCCTAATCTTCAAGGATCTAAGTTACATAATGAATATTCTTTAAATGGTAAACCTAGATTAAAGAACAAACCTGCTCCTTCTATTTTAGACTTAAATGGCCAAACTCCAACTGATAATTATAGAAATACCGCCCCTGAGGGTAGAACTTTCTAATTGAATGGCTTTAATTAATCTAAAAACTGACCTCAAGTCTTT
>Ga0172367_10006266_pt1 | contig 14048 bp, 13 predicted proteins | sample Lak10m_FD_114542 | JGI IMG/M metagenome (GOLD analysis project Ga0172367, IMG submission 114542) | Freshwater microbial communities from Kabuno Bay, South-Kivu, Congo - kab_022012_10m | ecosystem: Environmental > Aquatic > Freshwater > Lake | place: Democratic Republic of the Congo: South-Kivu... | reverse complement strand
GGGGCGCTTCTCGCGGTCGCGGTCGCCCCCGCACCCGAACACCACCGTCACTCGTCCGTCCCCCACTGCGGCACGGGCCGCAGCGAGCGCCTCGCGCAGGCCGTCCGGCGTGTGGGCGAAGTCGACGATCACGTCGAACGGCTGACCGGCGCGCACCGCTTCGAACCGTCCGGGCACCGCGCCGGCACCGGCGAGGCCCGCGGCGATGACGGCCGGCTCGACACCCAACTCCGCCGCGGCGGTGGCCGCCGCAAGGCTGTTCATCGCGTTGAACGCGCCGCCGAGGCCGACCTCGACGCGCACGCCTCGCCACGTGTAGGCATGCCGCGTGGCACCGACGTGGAGGTCGGTCACGTCGCCCGCGCCGAACCCGGTCATCGGCACCGGTGCTGCGTCGACCAGCAGGCGGCCGTGCGGGTCGTCGATGTTGGCGACACCGCGATCGGTGAGCGCCGACTCGAACAACATCGCCTTCGCGGCGAAGTAGCGCTCGACGGTGCCGTGCAGGTCGAGGTGATCGCGTCCCAGGTTGGTGAACACGGCGACGTCGAAGTGGGCCCCCGCCACGCGGTGCAGTGCCAGCGCGTGTGACGACACCTCCATCACCACGGCGCGCTTGCCGTCGGCCACGAACCCGGCGAGGCGTTCCTGCAGCTCGGAGGACTCCGGCGTCGTGTGCTTGCCGGTCAGCGTGCCGATCACGCCCGTCGGCATGCCGGCGTGTTCGAGTACGGCAGCGAGCAGGCTGGTGGTGGTGGTCTTGCCGTTCGTGCCCGTCACTCCCACCATCGTGAGGCGCGACGAGGGGTGACCCCAGAACGACGCTGCCAGGTGGCCCATTGCGACGCGGGTGTCGGACACCACCACCTGAGCAACGTTCAGGTCGAGCGGATGGTCGACCAACAGCGCGGTGGCACCGGCGGTCACGGCAGCGGCAGCAAACCCGTGACCGTCGGTGGTACCACCACGGAGGCAGCAGAACAGGAAGCCGTCACGCACCTGACGCGAGTCGTGCGTGACCCCGCGCACGGTGGTGGACGCATCGCCGCGCAGCACTGCGTCCCGCAACGCTGCTCCGGTGACCACCTCGCCGAGCAGACGATCGGTCATGGTCACCCCGCGCTGCAGCCGGTGTCGCCGGGGCTGGGGGCGATGGTGAGCTCGTGGATGGCGGCGGTCGCCACCTTCGCGAACAGCGGTGCTGCGGCCTTGCCGCCGAAGCGGTCGGCCGAGGTGGGGTCGGGCTCGTCGATGGTGACCAGGATGCTCACCTTCGGGTCGTTCGACGGGAAGAAGCCGGCGAACGATGCGCGGTACTTGCGATTGTTCTTGTCGCCGTACCCGCCGCCGTCCTGCGTCTTGTACGCGGTACCGGTCTTCCCGGCGACCGAGATGCCGGGAACCTGGGCCTCCTTGCCGGTGCCCTCACACACGACGTCGGTCATCATCGACGTCATCGCCGCAGCGGCTGCGGCCGAGATCACCGGGTGGGTGTCGGACGGTGCCGTCTCCGACACCTCGCCGTTCGCCCCGATGGTGCCCTTCAGCAGCTTCGGCGCCACGAAGGTGCCACCGTTCGCGACCGCGTTGATGGCGGCGGTGAACTGCACGGCCGAAGCCTGATAGTGGTAGCCGTAGGTGACGGTGACGTTCTCGGTGCCCTGCCACTCGGAGGCCGGGTCGATGATGCCCTTCGTCTCGCCGGGGAAGTTCAGCGCGGTGGCGTGACCGAAGCCGAACTTGTCGAGGTAATTGGCGAGCTGCTCGCTCCCGATGCGGTTGGCCAGGAAGTACGTGCCGAGGTTCGACGAGTGCACCAGGATCTCGCGCATGCTCATCGGGATGTCGCCGTGGGGTTCGGCGTCGCGGATGGTCTGCTCCCACTGCGTGCCCTCGTCGAACGTCTTCTTGCCGGGCACCGTGATCACCGTGTCGGGCGACGCTGCACCCTGGTCGAGCACCGCCGACAGGCTGAACACCTTCGCCACCGAGCCGGGCTCGAACGGCTCGACGACGGCGAGGTTGGCCGAGGTGACCGCCAATGTCTGCGTCTCCTCGTCGCGAGCGACGTTCGCCATCGCATAGATCTCGCCCGTCGCCGTGTCCATCACCACGACGGTGCCACCCTTGCCCTTCACTTCGTCGACCCGGGTGAGCAGCGCCTGTTCGACCTGGAACTGCAGCGAGCGGTCGAGCGTGAGCACCAGGTCGTCGCCCGGCACCGGCTCGATCGTGGTGGCACCCGAGCCCGGGATCGAGCGACCCTTGGCATCGTGCTCGCGGACGCGTTCGCCGTCGGTCCCGGTGAGGATGTCGTCGTACTGCAACTCGAGACCGGCCGTGCCGGTGCCGTCGATGTCGGTACGACCGAGGATGCTGCGACCCACTGCGCCGCTCGGCATCGTGCGCTTGTCCTCTCGGACGGTGTCGATGCCGGCGAGGTTGAGCGCCATCACCGCATCGGCGGTGCTGTCGTCGATCTGGCGGGCCACGTAGACGAAGCTCTTGTCCTTCGCCGCGAACGACGCGAGCAGCTTCTGCTGCTTCTCGTCGTCGAGGCCGAGCATCGTGGCCAACACGTTCACCGTGCCCTCTGGGTCGGACACGAGCTTCGGGTTCGCGAACACGGTCGCACTGGGCACGCTGATCGCCAACTCTCCCCCGTCGCGGGCGAAGATGGTGCCTCGCTGCGCGTGGAGCACGCTCTCGCTCACCCGCTGTGCCCGTCCGGCCTCGACCAGCGAGTCGCTGCCCACGGTCTGCAGAATCGCGACGCGAGCGATGACGGCCAGGAACAGCAGCGCGGTGAGCACGAACACGAACTGCATGCGCTTGCGTGTGTCACCGGCGCGGAACGTCATCTGGAAGCCAGGTGTGCCCCGACGTGGAGCACGCTTGGCGCGGAGTGCGGCCGTGGAGCGGGCGGGGGGCGCCTTCTTCACGGCCGGAGCACGACGCGGCGCCGGAACAGTCCGACTCGCCGCGGGGCGAGGCGCTGCGGGCCGACTGGGTTGCGGGCTCCGACGTGCGGCCGGCTTCGATGCGGTCCGACCGTGGGAACGCGTCCCGTGCGACCGGGTGCGGGTGCTGTCGCTCACGGGGCCCCTCCGGCCTGCGCCTTGACGGCGGCGTACTCGGCGAACTCCTGCTCGATGCTCAGGTCGCGATGCGGGTCGGCCGGGACGCCGGTGCGCTGCACATCGGCGATCACGGTGGGATCGATGGTGACGAACTGGGTCTGCGTCGCCGGCACCATGCCCAACAGCGCCGCCTCCTCGGCCAACCGACCGGGCGACCGGAGCTCGGCACGTTCGCGGCGCAGCACGTCGAACTGCTCGTGGGCGGCACGGATGTTGCGGTCGAGTGTGTCGAGCGTGAGCTGGCGGCGAGCCAGCTGTGTCTGGAAGGCCGCGGCGCCCAGCATGAGTGCGAACACGAGCACCGAACCCGCGATGATCCAGCGTGCGGTGCGGCGCTGGGGGGCCACCACCACCAGCTGCGGGCGACGGGCCACGTGTGCCACCGACGCGGTCGACTTCACCATCGCCCGTTCCTGCGCGCCACCGTGCACGCGGCTGCGCACCGCGGTGGTGCGCTCGGTGCGTTCGATGCGTGCGGCCATGGCCATGGTGGGGGTTCCTGTCGTTCGGTTCGGTCAGATGCGCTCGACCACGCGGAGGCGGGCGCTCGCTGCTCGGCGATTGGTGGACTGTTCGGTGGCGGACGGCGTGCGCGGCACGCCGCGCACCAGGCGCACGGTGTGGACGGCATCGCACACACACGGCAGTTCGGGCGGGCACTCGCACCCGCCGGTCTCGGCCTGCCGGAAGGTGGCCTTCACGATGCGGTCCTCGCCCGAGTGGTAGGAGAGCACGGCGATGCGGCCACCCGGCACGGTGCGGTCGATGGCCGCGTCGAGCGCCGTCGGCAGCGCCTCGAGCTCGCCGTTGACCTCGATGCGAATGGCCTGGAAGGTGCGCTTGGCGGGATGACCGCCGGTGCGGCGAGCGGGCGCAGGGATGGCCGACACCACCACTTCCGCCAGTTGGGTGGTGCTCTCGATGGGACGAGCCGCCACGATCGCGTTGGCGATGCGCTTCGCGAAGCGTTCGTCGCCGTACTGCTGCAGCACCTTGGCGAGCTGCGCGGCCGGATAGCCGTTCACGACGTCGGACGCCGACCACGGCTGGCTCTGGTCCATCCGCATGTCGAGCGGCGCGTCGTTGCGATAGCTGAAGCCGCGCTCGGCCACGTCGAGCTGCGGCGAGCTGACGCCCAGGTCGAACAGTGCCCCGGAGAGGTGATCGATGTGGAGTGCTTCCATGGCGTGACGGAGGCCGTCGAATCGCGTGCGGTACACCTTCACCCGGTCCCCGAACCGTGCCAGTCGCTGCTGTGCAGCGGCGAGTGCCCGTTCGTCACGGTCGATCCCGAGGATCGACAGGTGCGGCCAGCGCTCGAGGAGGTGGGCCGAGTGGCCACCTCCGCCGAGCGTCGCGTCGAGCACGAAGCCTGCCGGGACGGTTCCGAACAGTTCGCCGATCTCGTGCACCATCACCGGGAGGTGATGGAACTCGGGCCCGGCTCCGGTCATCGGAGACCGAAGCCGATCGCCCGGCTGCCTGCAGCCCCCCGGCTCACGGTTGCCGCCGGGATGTCTCCCCGGTCGCGCGAAATGGAAGCGGGCGGAGTGTGGGCTGTCCAGTGTGCGAGCCGGAAGGCTGCAGACGGCCGGGCGATGCACTCGATGACGAGGTCGAGATGCTGAACGGTGGGGGTGGTGTGGGCTCGACGTGCGGCCTCGCTCCTCCTTCTCGTGACGGAACTGATGCGGCTTCGCTGGACGGACGAGCCGTCCAGGAACTGGTAGTGGCAGGTCATCACGGGTCAGAACCCCCCTGCCATCGACTCGGTACCGGCGTCGTCGACCTGCGCGTAGCGGCCCGGCGTCCAGATCTCGAGGCGGTCGAAGCTGCCGGCCACCACCACCGCACCCGACAGGGGCAGGTCGGCGTACTCGCGCAGCTTGTCGTCGATCTTCACCCGGCCCTGCTTGTCGAGCGTCACCACGGACGCCGACGCTGCGAGGGCGCGGAGCTCGTTGCGGGAGGCCTCGCCGTCGCGCACCTTGGCGGTGAGCAGGGCGGCCTCGGCCTCGAACGTCTCGGCAGGAACGACCGACACCGACTTGTCGAGACCCTTGGCGAGGTAGCAGTGCTCACCGAGGCGGTCGCGGAAGGCAGCCGGCAGCGCCAGCCGTCCCTTGTCGTCGAGTTGGCGTTCGAACGCCCCGACGAACAGCACCGCGCCTCCACTTCCCTTCCCGCCTGCCTCTTCGGAATGCGGACGGCGATCCCGCACCCCTGCGGTCCCCATTTTGCCCCCACCAACCCCCTAAGTCAACCATTTTTCCCCATTTCTCCCCCCAGTCACCCCGCAGTTCCCCCACGCGCCCCCACCGAGGTCGCGCCGGATCCACCCTCACGGTGGAATTCGTGAGACCTCGACGCAGGACGTGGCGGGTCAGGCGGGTGGTGCGGTGTCGAGCAGGGCCTGGCGCAGGGCCTGCTCGGGGGCCCGCACGATCGCCGCGGCAGGGGCCAGCAGGGACGCGGTGGGGCGTGGTGGGGCGACGAGGGCCGCCACGAACTCTGGCCGCCACCGCAGGTGGCACATCGTCTGGAACCGCGCCAGGTGGCGGGTACGTCGCTGGCTGATGCCGACCAGCTTCGCCGCGTCGGCCATGACCTCACCGGTACCGACACCGGTCCAGCACACCTGCCTCGACCAGGCGTCGCTGCGCAGGCCGCCGACGTGGGCCGTGCCCGCCACTCCCAACCCGGCCAGCGCGACCGCCCACCACTGCCCCACCCACACCATGGCGCGCCCGACGTCGGCGTCCCAGCGCCGATCGTCGACGGGGATGACCACGTCGAGCCAGACGAACTCGCCCGGCCAGAGCAGGACGGCACCGCCACCACTCCGGCGGGCCACCACGTCGACACCCAGCGCGCCGGCGACTCGGTGGTCGACGTCGGCCGGCGATTGTGCCGAGCCGAGCACCAACGTGGGTCGATCGACCGTGTGGAACGTGAGCGATCGCACCGCGTCGGGCACGGCCGCGTGGAATGCGGCCGTGTCGCCGTGGGTGTGGTGGACGGTCCAGCCGGCGGTCACCGGATCAGCGTACGAGCGACGGGGCTCAGCTCGCGACGAGCAGGTACGGCTTCCATTCCTCGGGCACGCGGGCCACCGCGACGGTGACCCAGGTGTGCTCCTTCGGCGCACGAGGCGGGCGGGCGAGCACCATGTTGGCCTCGGCCGGCGTGCGGTCTCGTTTGCGCAGGTTGCACGGCCGACACGCCGCGGCCACGTTCTCCCACTCGTGACCACCGCCACGGCTGCGCGGCACGATGTGGTCGATGGAGTCGGCGAACCCGCCGCAGTACTGGCAGCGGTACTCGTCGCGGGCGAACAGCGCGCGACGCGACAACGTGGTGCGCCGGTGGAACGGCGCCTTCACCATGTAGCGCAGCCGCACCACCGAGGGGCTCGGCAGCACGAGTGACGCCGAGTGCAGTTGGGTGCCGTCGTCGGCCACGAGATCGGCCCGCTCGGCGAGCACCAGGCATGCGGCCCGACGGGCGGGCACCACGGAGAGCGGCTCGTAGGTGGCATTCAGCACCAGCGCGCTCCGCATGGCAGTGCTACCTGCCCGCTCCTGGCCTCATCCGGCCTGGCCCTGTCGCTTGCACCACGCGAGGTAGTTCAGCACATCCTCGGCGACGACGGGAGCATTTGCGGCGCCGTACTGCGTGACCAGCCGGAACTGCACGTAATCGGCGGGTGGCAACGGCAGGAAGGGCCGATGCCGCCACCAGCCGCGTGGGGTGGTGCGCACCCACATACGCAGGGTGGTACCCCACAGCGACGGACGCGCGACGACGGCGGACGCCACCTTCACGGCGGCGCCGAAGGTCACGGACGCGGTTCCTTCGGCAGGCCGAGGACCATCTCGCCCATGATGTTGCGCTGCACCTGCGACGAGCCGGCGTAGATGGTGCCGGCACGGGCATTGAGGAACGTGCCGACCCAGCTCCAGCTGCTGTTGGGCGCGCCAGCGTCGTCGGTGCTGAACGAGGAGCTCGGCTTGCGCCCGGTGGGCACCATCGCCTCGGCGCCGAGGATGTCGACGGCGAGCTCGGTGACCACCTTGTGGTACTCGCTCCAGTACAGCTTGCCGATGGCGGCGTCGGGGCCGGGGTGATGGCCGGCGAGGAACTGGGTGAGCACGCGCATGCCGTTGTAGCGCATGATCTGCACCTTGGCGTAGGCGTCGGCGAGTCGCTGGCGGATGCGGGGGTCGTCGGCCACGCCGCGCTCCTTGGCGAGCAGCAGCAGCCGGTCGACCTCCGCCTGGAAGCGGATGGGCCCGGTGGCTGCGGCCTCGCCGCGCTCGTAGCCGAGCAGGGTCATCGCGACCGCCCAGCCGTTGTTGAGGCCACCGACGACCTCGCCCTTGGGCGTGGTGGCGTCGGTGTAGAACACCTCGTTGAACTCGCTCTCGCCCGAGATCATCTTGATGGGGCGCACCTCGATGCCCGGCTGGCGCATGTCGACGAGCAGGAACGAGATGCCCTTGTGGCGCGGCGCATCGGGGTCGGTGCGGGCGAGCGTGAAGATGTGGTCGGCGAGGTGGCCGGCGGAGGTCCAGATCTTCTGGCCGTTGAGCACCCACTGGTCGCCGTCGAGCTGCGCCTTCAGACCGAGGTTCGAGAGGTCGCTGCCGGCATTCGGCTCGGAGTACCCCTGGCACCAGGTGTCCTCACCGCTGAGGATGCGGGGCAGGTAGTGCGCCTTCTGCTCCTCGGAGCCCCAGTTGAGCAGCGTGTTGCCGAGCATCTGGATGCCGAACACGTCGTTGGGGCCACCCGTGGGCACACCGGCCTTGGCGAACTCCTCGGCGATGATGACCTGCTCGAGCGCGGAGAGCCCGCCGCCGCCGTACTCCACCGGCCAGCCCGGCGCGAGATAGCCCGAGCTGTACAACGTGGCCCGCCACTCGGTGACGAAGTCGGTGAGCTCCTGCCCGTCGAGCCGGCCCGTACCGCCCCAGTCCTTGGGCAGCTTCTCGGCGAGGAAGGCCTGCACCTTCTCGCGGTAGGCCTCGGCTTCAGCGGTGTACTTCGGATGCATGCTGCGGATGTTACCCATGGGTACGCCCGTGAAGCCATTGGGCGTGACGGCGACGCCGAGCGGTCAGCGCGGTGCGGCCCGCCGAGCCAATGCCGCTGCGCCGACCAACGGTGCAAGCTGTCCGAGCCCGGCGGGCACCACACGGAATCCCGACGTGAACGACAGCCGCGCGCGCTGATCGAGTTCGAGCTGCGCAGCGGAGAAGAACGGCTCGCCGAAGCCGAGCGCCACCGAACCACCGATGACCGCGAGCTTCAGGTCGCAGATGGCGCCGAGCGATGCGAGTGCGCGGCCCGTCATCAGGCCCGTGCGCTCCACGATGGCCTGGGGCGCGCGCTGCGGCGGGCGCCCTGTCTCCTCCTCGATGGCCTGGCCGCTGCAGTACGCCTCGAGACAGCCACGGCCACCGCACCGACAGTCACGACCGTCCGGCTCGACGACGATGTGACCGATGTGGCCGGCATTGCCGAGCCGGCCCTCGAGCAGCTTGCCGTCGGACACGATGCCGCCGCCCACGCCGGCACCCATGACGACCGCCACGAAGTCGCGCACTCCCGCCGCCGCACCGCACCATGCCTCGCCCAACGCGACGGCCTTGGCGTTGTTGTCGAGCACCGTGGGCAGCTGGGTGAGCGCCTCCACCTCGTCGGCCAGCGCGAAGTCCTTCCACGACGGCACGTGCAACGGCGACACGGTGCGCGCGGTGGGGTTCATCGGACCGCCACAGCCGATACCTGCGGACACGGGCGGTGTGGGTGCAGCGGCCAGCACGCGCAACACCACGCGGGACAGTGCCGGCCAGACGTCGCGCACCGGCGTGGCCACGCGGTCACGCACGAGCACCTCCCCCGTGTCGGACACGATGCCGACGGCCAGCTTCGTGCCGCCGACGTCGATGGCGAGGTGACAGGTGCTCACCCGGACGACGGTAGTCACTCCCCCGGCCGCGAACCTGGCACCCCGATACGGCAGGTCACCGTGGCGCGTCTACCCTGTCGCACGTGACGGCCGCCCCCATCCCGCCCTCCCCGACGTTCGCGCAGCTCTTCGACGCGATCACCCAGAACATCGCGTCCGTGGTGCACGGCAAGCGCGAAGCCATCGACCTCGCCGTGATGTGCCTGCTGTCGGAGGGACACCTCCTCATCGAGGACGTCCCCGGTGTTGGCAAGACGAGCCTCGCCAAGGCGCTCGCCGCGTCCATCGACTGCACCTGGAAGCGCGTCCAGTTCACCCCCGACCTGCTGCCGGCCGACCTGGTGGGTGTGAGCGTGTTCCAGAGGGCCACCGAGTCGTTCGTGTTCCAGCCGGGCCCGATGTTCGCCAACATCGTGCTGGCCGACGAGATCAACCGCGCCTCGCCGAAGACCCAGTCGGCACTGCTCGAGGCCATGGAGGAACGGCAGGTCAGCGCCGACGGTGTCAGCCACCCGCTGCCGTCGCCGTTCATGGTGGCCGCGACGCAGAACCCGGTCGAGCAGGAGGGCACGTACCGGCTGCCCGAGAGCCAGCTCGACCGGTTCCTGATGCGCCTCTCGCTCGGCTACCCGGGCCGCGCCGCCGAGCTGTCGATCCTCGACTCGAACGGCGCGAACGACGCACTCGCAGCGCTCCGCCCGGTCATCAGCGCGGCCGAGGTGGTGCAGATGTGCCAGGCCGTGCGCACCGTGCACATCGCCGACGCCCTGAAGGGGTACATGGTCGACCTCGCCGAGGCGAGCCGCAATCACCCCGGGCTGCTGCTCGGCCTCTCGCCGCGGGCCACGCTGCAACTGCAGCGAGCCACGCGTGCGCATGCGGCAGCCCACGGCCGCGACTACGCGATCCCCGACGACGTGAAGGCCGTCAGCGCGCCCGTGCTCGCGCACCGCATGGTGCTGCGACCCGACGCAGGCGCCCGCGGGCTCACCCCCGACATCGTCATCCAGGACCTGTTCAACGCTGTCGCGGTGCCGGCAGGTCGCTGATGCCCACTCGCGCCGGCTGGACCACGCTGGTGGCGGGAGTCGGTTGCTTCGTCGTGGGTCGGTTGTTCGGCCTGCTCGAGTTGTACGTGGTGGGCACTGCGCTGCTCGCGGTGCTGGCGCTGTCGTTGCTCGTGGTCAACCGATCGCTGCCGAGGATGCAGGTGCGCCGTATCGCCCGGCCATCGATGGTGTCGGTGGGCGAGCCGGCCCGTGTCGACATCCAGGTGGTCAACCTCGCCCAGCGGCGCACGCCGCGGCTCCGACTGTGGGAACCGGTGGGCAACCGAGGTGGCGCCCCCATGCAACTCGCTCCGTTGCCCGCCGGCGAGTCGGCCACGGCGGCGTACCGGGTGCCGTCGGCGCACCGCGGCGTGTTGCGCATCGGGCCGCTGCGAGCCGAACGCGGTGACGTGCTGGGCCTGTGCCGGCGCTCCGACGTGCTCGCGGGGCATGGCGAGGTGCTGGTCGTGCCCGAGCGAATTCCCCTGGCGTTCCCCGGGCTGTCCAGCAACGGCAGGCTCGGTGAGCACCTCCGGATGAAGTCGTGGGGGCAGACCGGCAGCGAGTTCCACTCGCAGCGCGAGTACGTGCCGGGCGACGACCTGCGGCGCATCAACTGGAAGTCATCGGCTCGGGCGAACCAGCTCATCGTTCGTGAGACCGCGGTGGAGGGAGTGCGCCGATGCGTCGTCGTCCTCGACACCGAGGCCGAGGGCTACGACCACGACTCGTTCGAACGCGCCGTCGTCGGCGCCGCCAGCGTGGTGGCCGGCGCCGTGGCGATGGGCATCGCCACACGACTGGTCGCCCCGGGGCTCGACCTCCGCGGCCCGGAGGTGGGCCACGAGTCGCTGCGCTGGCTCGCCACGGTCGCGCCCGGCGACACCGTGGTCGACCACACCGCTTCGGGCCGCACCCACGGCGATGGGCTCGGGCTGCTGGTGCTCGTCACCAGTTCGGCCGCCAGCCGAGCTGCCGCGGGCGTGCGCGCCACCGCCGCCCCGGACGAGTCGCTCGTGCTCGTGGTCACCGCGCAGCCGCCGAGTGCGGGCGCCCGGTTCACGGTCGACGGGACGTCGCTCACGGCACTCCAGCACGGATGGAACCAACTGGTGCTCGGCGCCCAGGTGGTGACGGTGTGAGCACCACCCGCGAACCCTCCCGGCTGGTCGAGGCCCGTCCTGCAGCCACGGTCGCGCTCACCGCGCTCACGGCCGTGACCGTGGTGTCGCTGTGCCGCATCTTCCCCGACTGGGACTACCTGCGACCGATGCTCGCGTTCGCCATCGGCCTCCACGCCATCGCGTTCGTGCTCCGCCTGGTGCGCGCACCGTTGTGGGTTGCGCTGCCGTCTCTGCTGCTGGCGATGTTCGTGCTCGTGGGCATCATCTACTACCGCGACACGCTGAGCATGGTGTTCCCGAGCGGTCGCACGATCGAACTGATGCGCGTCGACCTTCGCCTGGTGATCGACCAGTTCGCCACAGCAGTCGCGCCGGTGCCGAGCGAGGGCAGCTTCGCCACCGCCACCGCAGCGGTGGTGGGCCTCTGCGTGGTGCTGAGCGACACCTTCGCGTTCCGAGCACTCGGCCAGGTGGAGGCCGTGGTCCCCACCGGAGTGCTCTTCGTGTTCACATCGGCGCTCGGTACCGACACCCACCGCGTGCTGATGGCGGCGTTGTGGATCGGCGCCGCGCTCGGCACCATCGCCGTGCTTCGCTTCGCCAATGCGGAGCAGGACGGCGGCTGGATGGGATCTCGGCGCGTCACCTTCGCCGCTGCCCTGCCGGCGATCGTACTCACCATCGGTGCGGGCGCGGTGATGGCTGGCGCGGTCGCGCCGCGCCTCCCCGGCGCGGGCGAGAAGGCGCTCATCGACACCCGCAATCGGCAGGGCAACGTCACCGAGGTGCTCAGCCCGCTGGTCGACATCCGTGCACGCATGAAGAACCGGGGCAATGCGGAACTCTTCACCGTGCAGTCCGACGACGGCGCGCACTACTGGCGCGTACTCGGCCTGCCCAACTTCGACGGCAACGCCTGGTCGCCGCCGGAGGAGGATCTCCGCGAGATGGGCGATCGCAGTGGCGAAGTGCTGCTGCCCGGCGCCCGTGTGTCCCAGGTGTTCACCATCAAGGCGATGGGTGGGCCATTGGTGCCTGCGGCATACCAGCCGGTGCAGGTCTCACCCGACGCCGTGTTCTGGGCCGACGAGTCGGACAGCCTCGTGCTGAGCGGCGACTCGCTGGAACGCGACGACGTGATCGCGGTGGCGTCCATCGTGGTCGATCCGACGATCGAGCAGCTGCGAGCCGCCACGGTCAACGGCGCAGAACAGGTGTACTACGAGCTGCCCGGTGGCGTCCCCGACACGGCCCGCGACCTCGCAGCGCAGCTCACGGCGACCGCCACGACGCCGTACGACCGGGCGATGGTGTTGCAGTCGTTCTTCCGCGACAACTTCACCTACGACCTCGACGTGCAGCTCGGCAACAGCAACGACGCGATCGAGGTCTTCCTGCGCGATCGGCGTGGCTTCTGCCAACAGTTCGCCGGCACGTTCGCCGCCATGGCCCGCAGCATCGGACTCCCGGCCCGCGTCGCAGTGGGCTACACGCCCGGCGACCTCGGCAACGACGGGCTCTTCCATGTCTACGGCCGCCACGCGCACGCGTGGCCCGAGGTGTGGTTCGACGGCATCGGCTGGGTGGCGTTCGAACCCACCCCCAGCCGCGGCAACCCCGACGCAGCGCAGTACACCGGCGTGGCGGCGCAGCAGGACGACTCACGCGGCACCGGTGGCAGCAGCGGAGGTCCGAACCAGTCGACGCCGAGTTCGGTGCCCGGCGGCATCAACGAGCCCGGGATCACCACCACCGTGCCGGCCGGCGGCCGCCCCGGCGAGGGCGGCCCCAACGCCGGTGGCACCACGTTGCCGCCCGTCTCGACCGGCAACCGCGACAACGGTGGCTCGGTGGTACCGCTGGTCATCCTCGGCGGGCTGGTCCTGCTGGTGCTGTGGATCCTGCTCGCGCCGCGGGTCATCGCAGTGCTCCAGCGACCGCGGTCACGAGCACCGCGCGAGCGAGTGATCGGTGCATGGCAGCGAGCGTGCAACGTGATGAACGTGGCCGGCGCGCCGCCGGTGGGGGGCGAGACGCCCATCGAGTACGCACACACCGTCGAGTCGGTCGTCGGCGTCAGCCACGTCACCGTACGCGAGTTGGCCGTCCAGGTCACCCGCGCCGTCTACTCCCCCGCGCAGTTCGACGAGCACATCGCCGAGCGGTGCGAGACACTCGAGCAGGACATCGACGCGTTCTGCCGCACCATCACCCCGTGGCGCCTCCGCCTGCGCGGCCTGGTCGACCCACGAATGATGCGCCGACGCATCGCCGGCTGACGAACGGTCAGTCGTCGCGACGATTCGGAGCGCCGAACTTGCCGCGCATGTTCTCGGTGAGGTTGTTGATGCCCGCCTCACCGAGCGTGCGGGCATGACGCTCGCAGACGAGCGCCGATGCAACGGCCCCGATGAACGCACCGAACGAGAGGAACGGGCTCACCGACAGCAGCGCCACGGTGAGCACGAGGCAGCCGACGGCGATCACGCCCGACACGATGAGCGCACGGCGACTTCCGTCGCCCTTCGGATGCAGGTTGCCTCTGAACCCAGGGTCGCGCTGAAGCTGCTCTTCGATCTGACGGAGAATTCGTTGTTCGTCTTCCGAGAGCGGCATTCCGAACTCCTGAGCGATGGCCGTGTCTGCATCTTCGCAGATTTCCCGGAGCGAGACAACGCGGCGGGGTCACTCGTCGGACGGTGTCGGCGCCTGGTCGGGACCCCACTGTTGTGCCCCTTTGCGCACCAGCCGGAGGCCCTTC